>ULTF01048963.1_pt1 | contig 11480 bp, 17 predicted proteins | sample 1957371 | NCBI WGS metagenome assembly ULTF01 (sample SAMEA4835727, study PRJEB28245) | human gut metagenome | biome: gut microbiome; material: fecal sample | place: Denmark | collected 2008
CAATTAGAACTGTAGACGATATGCGTATTATCGCTAGTGATATAGTCACTAATTACTGTGATAGACATGGTATTGATGAAAATGATATATTCCCGTCTATATGGGCTGACATAATTACAGAGTTAAACATATTATTATTTACTCCATGTAATAAAGTACTTAAAAAAGTAGACGGTACTCATAATGAGTATGACATAGACAAAGTTGAATATGTTTATAATTATATATATAAACGATTGTGTAATAGTCATTGTCAAGAAGTGACATTAAAAGGGTTCCTTGATATGACTGGTATACATAGACAAACATTATACGACTGGGAGAGCGGTGCGCTTAGCTCTCAGCGTTCCGATTTGCACGAAAAAATCATGCAGGATAACGAGGAGAGTCTGTTTAACCTGATGAAAGACCGCCGATATAATCCGATGAAAATACTGCCGAAGCTGAACAAGGTGCACCACTGGAACAGGCCGGGTGTCAAGGTTGAGAAGCCAGCCGAAGCGCTCGGAGCCGATGCCCTGATACAGCTTGGACAGCAGCCAAGACCGCTTGAGCTGTCAGATAATAGCTCAGTGATAGACAGTGATAATTGATGTTTTGCCACTGACAGTTGTCACACAATTTAATACAATTCACAAATGCCCTATTTACAAGGGTTTGCGGATTTACAGCCTATTGTAAACTATTCGCAAAAGTTAGGTTTAACGAATAGTTAAGCAAAACAGAATGGAATAATAACGCTATTGCATGAATTGTTTGAGAATTGTGTATAAACAGACTGATGGCACGGGACCAGACCGGGTGGGGGTTATATGGTTGCTAGATACGCCCCCTCTAAGTGCCAAAAACTCCGACAAAAATAAAAAGCCATGGCATAGATAGGGTAGCTCCCAACAAGCTATAAGCCTTAATAGCTTCTATGCCATTCACAATAAGGCAAATATCAGAAAGGCAGGTATAAGCGATGAATGAGTTGAAGATTTTTGGGAAAAAGGATTTTTGTAAGATAAAGGATTTTCAAAAAGAAAAGCCAAACTCGGTTGTAGGGATTATATATGTGATAGGATATAACAACAGTTTTTGCAAAATTGGTATGTCTTCGTTGCCGGCAGATAGAACATTGGCTTTACGTCATTATATTTCTGACTATATGCAGATGTCAGTTGACAAGATAGCTATAAGCAGCTGGCACACAAATTACAAGCAAAACGAAAAACTATTACATGAAAATTTTTCAAGTTGTCGTATACCGAATACTGAATTGTTTTCATGTGATATCCAAGAAGTTACTGAATTTATACAAAATGATGGCATCAAGTTTGAAGATAATTCTGAAGAGATTTTGAAGAATATACAAAGAGGTAGCGATGCAGTTGTTGAATTTGGAAAAGCTATCATGCGGGGCGATTTTGAGCAGAAAAGCGAAAATACTTTTGATGAAAAATACAATAAAATGTTAAAAGAGTCAAATAAATTAACTGACGAAATCCTTTTTTCGGCGAGGTTTTTAGTTGATAGCTATAAAGAAGCATTAGAAACTCGCATGGAAAAAGAACTGAATGCACTTAAAGGGTATTTTGTTGATAAATGGATACAACACGGACTAATAGATAAAGAAAGTGTTTTTGATTCACAGCAAAAAAATGACTGAAAAGCTTTTAATCGGAGGAGTAACAAAATGACAGGCAAAGAATATCAGCAGTTGGCGATGAGAACCAACGATGGACTTAATAGATTGCGTTTAGAGGACGCAATCGCAAATCAGGGTGACATATCGGTATCACAGTTGCTTAACGGAGCATTAGGGCTTACTGGTGAAGCCGGAGAAGTCTCAGACCTCATAAAGAAAGGCATATTCCACGAAAAAGGCATAGACCTTGAACATCTCAAAAAGGAGCTGGGTGATTGCGCATGGTACTTGGCAATGATATGTGACGCTTGCGGATTTACGCTTGATGATGTCATGCAGACAAACATTGATAAACTCAAGGCGCGTTATCCCGAGGGCTTTGACACATACAGAGCTAACAACAGGACGGAGGGTGATATATGATAACGGATTTGGTAGTATTTGGAATTTTATGTATGCTTCAAGCTCCTACATGGTGCTTTGTAGCAATCGGTATATCGGTTTTAATCAAGATAATTAACTTCGGCATGAACTTAGGTGCTAGGCAGTCGGAAAAAGCCTTAGACGAGGCAATAAAGAGGTCGTTGAATGAAATATCAAGGCAAAGAGATAAATGATGAGTGCTCACGTTGCGGCAACATATTTGATTGTGAATTATTCCGCAAAGGTCATGGCATAGGCACAGAGCGTGAGCATGTGGCAGATATGCTTAGATGTCAATTTAAGCACAAGGAAAGGCATGATAAAGGCGATGGGGATAATTAGATTTCTCGGTTTGACAGCTTTAGGGTTATTTATAATCGGCATAACAATAGTGCTTATAATGCTTTTGCCATAGGTATAAGAGTACTTATACAGATGTTCAAAGACATGTAATTTTGGGCTATCGTCAAGTGGTAAGGCACAGCACTTTGACTGCTGTATTCGTGGGTTCGAATCCCACTAGCCCAGCTTGGTCATTTATGACCACTGTTTTACTCACATTGTCATGTGGCGTAAAACCTCCTTTACGAAACCTATTAGCGGAATGCTGTTAAGAGCCGTCACAAGGCTCGATAGGTTTATGGGTTTTGTTGCTGTAGTTACCCGGCGCTCCATAACACGCTAAAAGAATAGCAACAGTGCAGACAATATAAGCCGGGAAGCTTGCGACGCTGCTGGTTCTCGCTGTCGCCCAGTCTGCACTTACGGGATATAGTTCAGTTTGGCAGAACGCTCCACCTGGGATGGAGAGGTCGTAGGTTCAAATCCTGCTATTCCGACTGCCTCGAATGAGGCACAAAGCAATACCCCTTTTTGATTCAATTTTCGTGTAGCCTTGCTGCCGTTCGGCAAGTAAAACAAAGAGCGGACATGGCGCATTTGTCAAGTGGTTAAGACACCGCCCCTTCACGGCGGAGGCGTGAGTTCAATTCTCTCATGCGTCATTTAGACATAAACTGTCTATTGGCATGTAGCTCAGTTGGTAGAGCAATCGGCTGTTAACCGACGTGTCGTGGGTTCAATCCCAACCTTGCCAGCTAATTATTTGCCAACATGGTGTAATGGTATCACAGCGGCTTGCTAAGCCGTCCAACAGAAATGTTGTACAGGTTCAAATCCTGTTGTTGGCGTTTCGCATACAAGTGAAATGGAAATAGAGTTGTTGGTTACCTTTATTATCCTAAAACCAACCGGTATGCGAGTTGATGTGTGGCGGAAAAGGTAGACGATAATCAGATATACAAGACTTCGCTCGGTGAGACTGCGTAACGATATATGCAAGCGAGATAGCGTGAAACATCCCCTTAATTGGTTGCAAAAGCAATGCTACCCATTATACCAATGGATGCGGAAAGTTTGGAAGATGTTCCCATAGACTTGCACGAAGGGTAAAACGAGGCGTCGGTACACGCCTATTGTATATTATGTGTGGTGCAAATCCACACCACATCAATTTTTCAATCAAAATCGAATTACGGAGGACTACGATGGACTATTTTGGCATGTATAGAGATATATGGACATTCCACAAGAAGTACATCGACAAGATAAAATTTGCCGATGATAAGATGTGGGCTGAAATAGTAGCAGAAAGTAGTGAACTCGGAAAGAAATATGATAACTGTGGTTTTATTTTGGCATTGACAGTGAACGAGGTGAATGAGTTTGAGGAGATTAGCAAATCTGTACATTCGATGCAAAACTAAAAACTTAAAGAGAATACCATTGTTTACGATGATGTTTGATTACCGCAAATACAAGGCACAAGGTAAGAAAGACAGTTGCACAATGTATTGTCATCCAGACATAGCGAAAGATGAATTTGTAAAGAGCAAATTGCAGGAAGTTGTTGACTATATCAGAGATAATTATGATTTGGAGATTTTTACGAAGATTTGAGGTGCGATATGTGTAAGTTTTGTAAAGGTAAATCTAAAGCTATAATTGCTGATTTAAAAGTATATAAAGACAGAACTGTAACGGTTACTTCCACAATAGTAAACGGCAACACCTTAAAGTTTTTTGCAACTTTGCAAAGCGGACATTTTGTCGGGCTCATTCCGTTAGAAGCAGAAACAAAAATATCTTACTGCCCAATGTGCGGTAGAGAGTTGGTGAAAGAATGAAACATCAAAAAGAATGGCGCACTTGCGACAGATGCGGAAAAGAAATAAAAGCAGGCTTGTTGTGTACGAATTCAATCACAAGAAACGGCATTTTTAATATAACCTACGATTTATGTAATGAGTGCATGGAAGATTTTAAGAGGTTTATAAAGAATGAGCAAGATTAAAGAAATACTTCATTGTTTGCAACTTAATAGCAGAATAAGGCACAATATAAGATATGCACAAAAAGAATGGTTCTTTTCGTACTTTAAGCACTTTAGAAGAGATTTAAACATGCCACTACTCAATAGCATTAAGCAAGCAAGAGGAATATCAAAAAATATTTTAGAGTTGGGGTATATGCCGGACCTTATACATGATTCTGTAATGCGTATTAGATATTCAAGGAGATGCAATACTCGTGTGTGCAGAGCTGCTAGGAATGATTAGAGGTTTATGAGAAATGAATAACATTGACAAATCTTTATCCAAGTATCAATCTTCACCTAAAGAAGCATTAAGAGATTTTGGTATAGATATTTCCAAGGAAGCGGTAGAAAAATACGCTTTGGAAAAGTTTGGCAGACTGCCACAAAGCCACTCTGAAATGACTTCCGCCAGAGACTCTAAGATAATTGAGGAAGCAAAGGGGTTTATAAGTAATGGAAGAAAAAATTAAGATAATATCTGACGGCAAAACTGCACAAATATTTATTGACGGCAAAAAGGTAAACTGCACGGATATGGAGTTACATTTTATCGGCCATTCAAACCAGAGTCCGATGATTAGAGTTGATGCACGTTGGCATAAAATGGATGAAAATGGAAACACAATTCTGAATGAGAATAAAACCGGCATATTGACAGAGGGTATCAAAATAAATTGCTAGGAGTGGAAATGTGAAAATATCAATACAGGAAATAGTACAAGAAGCGGCTGACAAGGCATTAGACGATGTCAAAATCAATAATATCCCTTTTCGTGAATGGATTGATAATGTAAATAATGCTTATGAAAATAAAAAGTGTAATTTAGCTTCATGCCGATACAATGCAGATGGCAAATGCACCAATGACGAGAAGAGAAAAGAATGTATTGAAGTTTCTGAAAAAGTGTTGTGTATAAAATGAAAGGAGATTTTATGAAAAAGAAAATTTTAGTATTAGGAATGATAATCTGCATTGCACTTGGAATGGTTGGTTGTAGAACTGCAGATGTCGTAAACCACAATCTGTCAAAAGATGGAGATGAGTTCAATCTCTATCGAAAAATTACAGTTACAAATGCAAGAACAGATACAATTATGTTGCAGGCAGAGGGATACATGAGCCTTAGCAATAACAGTAGTAATGAACTTGTAGTTACTATCAAAACAGGCGAGAACACATATTATAAAGAATATATATCTTAACGATTGGACTTGTTATGTTATGGAGCAAACAGAACCGGTTGGAACAGATAAGTATCATTATGAATTAGTTTTTTACCCTGAAAGATTAATACCAAATATTGATATTAAATAAATAATATATTACCGCCGCATAAGAGATTTGCGGTGCTAACCTAAAACAATTATAGGCAGAGGTCTATAAGCACCTTTGCTGCGAAAGCGAGGTGCTTTTTCTTTTGGCATCTGATTATCTAAAAAAAACAATCCAAGGATATGAAAACTACATAACACAGAGCGGAATTGATGATACGGTCATTGACGCATATATAGAAGCGTCAAGAACAGCTTATTTGAACGAAAAGGATATAGAGTATGGCTTGGTACTTTCAAAACGTGCTAAGGAGCTTATAGAGCATTATGTGTTTAATTTAGCAAAGATGACTATATGGGACTTGGATTATTATCAATTCAAGAACGAAACCACACCGTATTCAATAAGAGATAAATACTTTAGTTTATTGTTACTTGAAAGCCATTATCTTTTTGAGAGCTTTATGCTTTACATGGAAAAAAACAGAAGTCCATGGGAAAGATTTTATCTTCCAAGAAGAAATCCATTAAAGCAGGTAGCAGACCTTATTCAGGACCTATATGATGATAAACTTGACGAGGGTATGGTATTTTGCCCCGGACGTATTGGTAAGACACAAATAGTTAAGATGGGGAATTTGTGGTTTGGTTCTAACAGACCAGAACGCTCTAATCTTTATTCAGCTTATTCCGACAAGATAACAGGCGGATTTTATGACGGTACATTAGAAATGATTACTGACCCAACATATACATACGCCGAAATCTATCCTGATAACACAACAAAAGGCTTGACGGACGGAAAAGACCTTACTATTGACATAAATCGAAAAAAAACATACCCAACATTCACAATGCGTTCCATATATGGAACGCTAAACGGAGCTTGTGACTGTGATGGGCTTGGAATATATGATGATTTATTCAGCGGTATTGATGAAGCATTGAGTGAAGACAGGCAAAACACAGTTTGGACTAAATTTGATAATAACTATATGCCTAGAATTAAGCCAGGGAAAGCTAAATTGATGGGAATTGGTACAAGATGGGCTCCAAGAGACGTGCAAGGACGAAGATTAGCATTGCTTGAAAACGACACGGAATATGCCACCGTAAGGCATAGGGAAATTATTATTCCAGCACTTAACGAAGATGGAGAAAGCAATTTTGATTATCCTTACAAGTTAGGCTATACAACGCAGGACTATAAAAGAAGAATGGCTTCATTTGAAAGCAATGATGATATGGCTTCATGGTTTGCACAGTATCAACAAGAACCGATTGAACGTAAAGGACAAATGTTTAATGTTGATACTATGAATTTTTTTAAACCAGAAGAAATTGAAGGAATAAAACCTGACAGAATATTCGCTGCTAATGACCCCGCTTATGGTGGCGGCGATTTTGTATCAATGCCTATTTGCTATGAAATCAGTGGAGAATATTATGTTCCTGATGTTGTTTACAATGATGGTGATAAGGATATTACAATTCCGGAAGTAACAAGTAGAATAGAACACCACCTAGATAAATTTCCAAGAAAAACGGCAGAAGTGCATTTTGAAGAAACAAAAACAACATCTGGCTATCGTCTAGAATGTGAAGATATATGGAAAAAAGATGGCTATCCAATATTGACAAGTCACGACCCGGCGGACAATCAGACAGCCAAAATGGACAGAATTAAAAATCATGCTCCAGATATCAGAAGATTACATTTCGTAGATATGAAGTACCAAACCAAAGAATACAGAAAATATTTTCAAAATATTCTTTCATGCACTTATGAAGGAAAGATGAAGCATGATGATGGAGTAGACTCTACAGCACAGTTATGTGACATGATTTACTCGCATAAACGAAAAGCATCTATTATATCAAGTCCTATATAGGAGGTACACCATGACAGACAAGGATTTAACTCAATATCTCGACTTAAAAAAAGAAATCGAGGAAATCGAAAGCAAAATTGCAAAGCTTGAAAGTGATATCCTGAGGATTGAAGATGGTGAATGTGTTGTTGATAGTGTCACAGGAGGTAACGGTGGTAAGCAACACTTCAAAATTGAAGGCATACCGTTTCCTGAATATCGCCATAAAAGAACACTTCTTTACTCACGCAAAGCTACGCTTGAACTATTAAAGGAAGATTTGCTTGAACGGACAAATGAGGTTGAGAAATTTATTGCAAGCGTATCGGATAGTCGCATTAGAAGAATAATTAACCTTAGATTTCTTGAAGATATGTCGTGGAACCAAGTTGCAGACCGTATTGGTGGCGGTAACACAGAAGACAGCGTGAGAAAAGCTTATAAAAGATATGTCGAAAAATAAAAGTTGTCCGATATGTCCGCTTTTTCTGCGATATTATTATACTTGAAAGAAATAACAAAGTTTCTTGATAGCTTAATATCTCCTTGAAAGAAGCACTGTTGCATTTTGCAATGGTGCTTTTTGCGTGAAATGAGGGTTTTATGAAGAAAAAGACAAAATCAAATAAATACACAATATACTGTCCGCAATGCCACCGCAGAGTTGCGGAGTGGGACGGAAAGTATTCAAGCAATGTAATTGTCGGATGCCGTAAGTGTCACAAAAAGATTGTATACCATACAGACACAGGCATTACGGATATTAAGCCGTGGGAGCCAAGGCGAACAGCAAGCGGCATGACATATCTTTAGGAGAAGTTAAAATGCAGAGAGGACGCAATATCTTATTTACAGAGGAACCGGAAATTACATACGAGAATGTATTAGATGTATTGCGTAATGTTTTTCCGGCTCACATACAAAACGCAACTCAAATACAATTCTTACTTGATTATGACAACGGACAGCAACCGATAATTCGTAAAACTGCTAAGACATATAGACCGGATATTGATTGTGAATGTTCAGATAATGTGGCTCATCAAGTTTCGGATTTTTGGACTTCTTATGCATGGGGAAATCCGATAAGTTTAGTCCAGAACGGCGATAGCGTTAATAACATTATTGCCGAAGGAATAACAGAACTTAACAAGCAATATGAGCTTGCTAAAATCAAGTCCAAGACACAAGAAATAGGAAGATTTGTTGAGATAGGCGCTACATGTAATGTGCTAATTGATGTAAACACCGAATGGAAACCGGGAAAATGTTATTTTAGCCTTGATGTATTAGACCCAAGAACATCGTGCATTATTCGTTCAAGCTATTATTCAGACAAACGACCGATGATGGGAGTTACATACAGACACAGTAATACAACTGGTAATACATATTTTACTTGTATTACTAAAGATTACAGATTTGAAATTATCAATCTTCAAGAAATTTCCAACGGAGATTATACAAAAAAAGAGGCGTGGCAGCATCAACAGCGCAGCGGCGAAGTAAATCCGTTAGGCGTTGTGCCGATTGTTGAATATTTTCGTTCGTATGACCGCATGGGCGTGTGGGAACACCAGTTGTCCGAAATGGATAACCTTAATTTGTTGATTTCCGACTTCACAAACGATGTCGAACAAAACACGCAAGCTGTATGGCACACTAACGATGTGGAATTTCCAACTATTTTCAACAAAAGCGAAGATGGAACAGCAACAGAAGAAGTTAGGAAACCTAAATCAGGTGAATGGTTACAGACCTATACATCGCAAAATGGCAAAACACCAATGGTCGAACCACTTACTATCAATTACGATTACACAGGTATGCTTAATAATATTCAGTACCGCAGGGACAAAATATTAGAAAAATGCAATGTTCCATTAACCAACAGCAATGCCTCTAATATGACAGGTGTTGCATCCAACAACGCTTCCGGTTGGGACCATGCTGAGGCAGCTGCATCTAAACAGCAAATGATAACCGAAAGTTGCAAGATAGACGAGCTAGAGGTTGTGCTTGCCGCTTTGCAAAATAGTTCATTTTTGCCTGTGGACAGTCCATTACGACAACTAAACCTTGGCGACATTGAGGTAAATATCAAGCGTCAGAAATTATATGAGTTGTCAACAAAAGCTAACAGCATTGCCACGCTTATCAATATTGGTCTTAACGGCGGCAAGGTGCTTAATGCTATCCCGATATTTGATGACCCTAATGAAGTATGGGAAGCAAGTAAAGACACAGTCTGTAAGATACAGGAAAGCAAGATTACGTCTGGCAATAGCAATACTGTATCGCCAAACAGTGGTAGAACAATGCAGGACTTGTCAGACCAAATTAGCAACAGTCCACTAATTGATAAAAACAGGACAACCAAATAATTATTGTTATCAAGCCATTAGGAACTGTTCTAATGGCTTTTTATATTGCACAGAGAAGTGGGTAAAACACAAGCGGCAGAGAAGCCAATAAAACACAGAAAGAACGAGGTACATATCATGGAAACAGAAGTAACTAATTCAACCAATGCAACAGAGACAAACGCAGTAGAAACAGCTCCTCAGTCTGATAGCGATAACAAGCCGACAGTTGAAGAACTTTTGGCGCAGTTAGCAGCGGAAAGAGCAGCCAACGCCAAGAACAAGCAGGCACTTGACAAGGCACTCAAGGAAAAAGGAGATGTAACCAAGGCATTGAGAGCCAAGCAGACGGCAGAAGAGCAGGAAGCAGAAGCTAAGGCGGAAGCAGAACGTATTCAGAATGAGAAGTACGAGGCGACGGTTAAAGAACTTAATCACATTAAGGCGGTTGCGGCGTATAGAAATTTTTCGTCCGAAAATGCGATTGAAAGCATGATTGAGGCGGTTGCGGATGGAGACCACGGTGCTATTGCAGCATTGATTGACAATGAGGTTAAGGCAGCTACCACAGCGGCTAAAGCTGAATGGATGAAGTCAAGACCAAGAATGAATGTCGGCGGTGAATATTCAGGCATGACAAAGGAACAAATAATGGCAATCCCGGACAGAGCAGAGCGTAGAAGAGCTATTGCGATGAATCCGAGCTTATTTAATTAGGAGGACAGATAAATATGGCAGCAGAAACAGGATTAATCAAGAAGGAAGACCTTGCAAGAGCAAGGGAAGTTGAGTTTGTCGAAATGTTCGGCTACTCAATTAAGAAGTTAATGGAAGCACTTGGCGTGACCCGCAAAATTCCCAAGGTAGCAGGAACGGTGTTAAAGACCTACAAGGCGAGTGGAACACTCGAAGACGGCAAGGTTGGAGAGGGCGAATTAATTCCGCTTTCTCATTATACAGTAGAGGCTGTATCTTACAAGGAAATTGAGCTCAAGAAGTGGAGAAAAGCAACGTCGGCAGAGGCGATTATTGAGAAGGGATATGACCAGGCGGTTGAAATGACTACGGACGCACTGCTCAGGGATGTCCAGAAGGGTATTCGTAAGGATTTCTTCACTTTTCTTGCAACAGGAACAGGAACAGCAAGCGGAGCGACATTCCAGAAAGCTATTGCTCAGGCGTGGGGGCAGTTACAGGTCAAGTTCGAGGATGACGAGATAGAGGCGGTTTATTTCATGAATCCGCTTGATGCGGCTGACTATCTTGGTGATGCAACTATTATCACCCAGAACGCTTTCGGTATGAGCTACGTTGAAAACTTCCTCGGACTTGGAACTGTTATTTTCAACAGCTCTGTAACCAAGGGGAAGATATACGCGACCGCTAAGCAGAACCTTGTACTTTACTATATCCCGGTAAATGGTGCAGACCTTAGTGAAGCATTTACGTTTACATCGGATGCAACCGGGCTTATTGGTATCCATGAAGCTCCTGACTATCCACACATGACAGCGGAGGATGTTGTTGCGTCGGGTCTTACTCTT
>ULTF01018376.1_pt1 | contig 11274 bp, 13 predicted proteins | sample 1957371 | NCBI WGS metagenome assembly ULTF01 (sample SAMEA4835727, study PRJEB28245) | human gut metagenome | biome: gut microbiome; material: fecal sample | place: Denmark | collected 2008
CCACACCGATGCACGAAATAAAATGTTTCACGTGGAACACAACTGTTAAACAAAGTTAAAAGAATAATTTAACACAAAATAACACGCAAAACGCTTGCAGGTAAAATAAAATGCGTATATTTGCATCGTGTTAAACAATTAAATACTTTATAAAAATGAAAACAACAGATTTAATTTTAGAAAATCAGAAAGTGTTAAACGCAATGCAAGAAATGTTATTGCATACAAAGGAACACGTTGAATTTTTGGCGACTGGTTCGCCCGAAATCCGTGCAAGTTTGGAAAGCATCGCCGAAAGCCTGCAAACGGGGTGTGATATTTTAGAAAATCAAATCGTGTTCAATCGTGATACATGCAACAAGTTCGCAAAAGAAGTCGCCTGCAAAAATCAAGCGTATGGCTTTATCGCAACTGAAAAACTTATCGGGCGTTTCAAAACCTTTTGCGAATGTTACCCGACAAACTTGTACATTGGTTTAACGGGCATTGAAACATTGCAGGACAAATAACAATCAGCAAGCACAAAGAAAGGCGGTAACAATCAGTTGCCGCCTTTCTTTTTGTCCTGCCTTGCAGTTACTCAATATAAACGCCGTCAGACAAAGCCGCATATATCATTTCTTGTTCCTCTGTCAGCATTTCGGCGGTGTGGATAGGTGTTACATCATCGAACACGTTAAACCCTCTGAAATCGCCTAAAATGCCCGTTTGTCGGTCGTTGTTGCGCCCGTTGCTTGCGCTCTCGTACCACTTGCAGTAAATGTAAGGTTCTAACCCGCAATATAACATTTCGTTCCAATCATCGCCGCCCACGGTTTTAACTTGGGTACTTGGTGAAAGGTATATTATTTCGCTGCTCGGTTCGGTTTCCTCAACTTGAAATACAACGCCGTCACAACTCAAAAGCGCAACCCCGTTGCCCGTTACCACGTTTATAACGTACTGCAAAGCTATCGTTTTACCTGCATAATCATTATTGAGGTTTACAAAGCCTGCAAACGGCAAAAAGAGTTGTATTTCGCTTTCGTAGTCGGTGTTATCCTCATTGTGCGCTGGTACTACCGCCGTGCCGAAATCAAGCGTTATTTTGTCTTGCGCTGGTTGCTGGCACGAAACGCCCGTATTAAAGTTGCCGCATCGTATTACATCAGTGCTAAACGGCGTTATATCCGTGTAAATTCTTTTGATACGGTTAACATACTCGCCCAAATCCACATTTTCGCCGCCGTCCGTGAAATAACGCTTTGCGGCAAACTCTTTCAGATTATCAAGCGTTACAAGATACACGTTAATAGAGCCGTATTGTTTGCCCACCACCTCAACGGGAAAACACTCGCCCACTATATTAACCCGACTATAATCGCCGCTATTTGCAAGCTGGTACGAAATTGTAGCCTTTCTCTTATCACTCGAAATCGTAAACGGTGTTTTAGTTTCCCGTCCGCCTACCCGTGTCGTAACGCTTAAATATGTCGTTTCGTCCGTGTGAAATTCGGTGTTTGGGTTCGCATCAAGTTCCACCGTTATAAGGCTGTCAAAGTCCACATAATCGGGCAACGGTTCTTTGCTCGTGCAATTCGTGAGCGACTTTGTAAGCGGCAAAGTACGTATATATGTACCCGTAACCGTCACCGAATAATCGCCGCCCAAATCAGTAATAACGGCGGTTGCCGTCACTCGTGTTGACGTGCTTTCTACCTGCATATCTTGCGTTATCGGCTCGCCGCCCGTGTCGGTGTAATGCACTTTCGGGTTATCAAGTCTTGCACTAATATAAGACGGTGTTTTTACGGTTATGGTGAGCGTTTCGCCGTCCCACTCGTGGCTTTCCTCTGTCCCCTCTATGTTGTTAGTAACCGTTGGCGTAACGGGTTCGGGTATCTCCACTACCTCGCCGCTAATAACAACGGGCGTGTTAACATCTAAATCGGTTATTTGTATGGTAGCCGTGTTCCCGTCAACGGTTAGGGGCTTTTCTGTCGCCGTTCCTGCACTTGTATTGTAGCTTGCTTTCGCATCTTGAAACGTGTAACCCTCGTTTGCCGTTACGGTTATTGATAGTGTGCCTTCTTGGTATGTGTGTTGTTCGGTGCTGTCGGTTATGTTGTTTGTTACGGTCGGTTCGGTCGGCTCTGGGGGTACTTCTTTACGGGTGGCGTTAAAAGTAATGCTATCGTTTTTACGTGGAACATTTGTACCCACATTAACCCCGTATGCCTTTGTATATGGACTTTCGGATACCAACCCGTCATACTGCTCCATACGTTCAAACCCAATCGTTCTGGGTATTTGTGACCACATATAACCGTGTGGATATTGTGCGGTGGCTTCTGAATATGGCGTTAATTCATAATCGGGGCTTATATATAGAAAAAATATCGTGTCCCCGTTATCGTCAACGCCGTATTTTAGTGCATATTCTCCGTTAAACCCAGTAAGGTATACGAGAAGGCTCGTAAAATCGGTTTTTGTATCATTCAGTGTCATTGTCGTTGCCTTTTAATGTTACCATAATAATGCAGCCCGTTTCATTCAGTAAGCCCGTATTTGCAAACGGCACTTTCTCGAAATTCGGGGTGCGCTTGTAAATCGTTTCACGGTTTGAAATATACGGGTCGGGGTTGTCGCTTTCAGATATACGCCCCGTTGCCGCCAAAATTTCGCTTTCGTAGGTCTTAAGCACGTCAATACGCAACGTAAGTTCGTAGGCGTTGTTTCCCTCAAAACTTACCCTATCCACGAAATAATACCGTCCCAAATCGGGTATATAACAATAATTGAAAGTCGGTCGGGGTTGCTTTCGTAGTGTGACGGTCGGGCGCAACACATCGAAAGTTTGCCGCAAATCGCCCTCAATCGCCGTAAAGTCGCCCAACTGCTTGTTTACCGTGTTCGGGTGTCCGTTGTATGAATAAAAGTTTATCGTTGTCATATCTGCAAAGAAAAAAGGCGGTGCGGTGCGCTTTCACCTGCACCCACACCGCCCAAAGTTAAACAATCTAATACCTATCAAGTTACTTGATAAAGAATACTACAAAGTTCTCGTTTGTATCGTTGAAATACCCTGCATCAAACTTGTAATAGTTGTTGAAAAACTCAGCTTTCGCATTGTAGTTGGTTGTTACTCGTCTGTCAAGATTGCAAACGCCCAACGCATCACGGTCGAACATTACGCCCAACACGCCCGAAATTTCAACGGCTTTGCCGCCGCTTTCCTTAACATTGATATGCCCCGTGTTGGCAAACTCGTAGTTCTTTCCGCTGCCCTGCCAAAAAGGTACGGTTTCGGCTTGCGGCAAAAGCACATCGCCACGGTTGAACGTGTCGGAATAAAGATAGGTTTGCGCTGCCTTTGCAAAGTCGGACAAAAGAACAACGTGCAACATATCTTTCGGCGTAAATCTTTCCTTGCCGCCGACGTTGAACACGGTCGAAATGCTTTGCAGGCGGTCGGCATACGTACCCATTACGTAAGATGCAAAGCGGATGAAATCGGGGTCGGTTATCGCCTTTGCCGCTGTCAGTGCGTTCGGGTTCGGGGTCGGGCCAGGTGTGTCAGGTGTTGCAGGGAAATACTTGTCGTTATACAACTTCAAAAGGTTTACACATCTTGCAGTGCTTGCGCTTGCAAGGTTTGCCCCTGTCATATTACCTGCCTCCGTTGCTCCAAACGCTTGCGCATCAGCTAACACGGTTTCCGCAACCATGTTGTTAATTGTACGCATAATCAGCGCATCGGCTTTGATAGTCATTGACTTTTCAACGGCTGCATAAATCATCGAAATAAAGCCGTTGAGTTGTGCGGCGTTGCTGAAACTTTCCTTAACCTGCCTTTCGGTGATTGATACGGGCACTTCAAACGTAACCTTTGAGTTGAAAAACTTTGCGGTAACGGTCGGTTTGTGGAAAACATCTTGGTCATAAGTATGTCCGTTCTCCAAATCCCACGTGTCATTTTCTTCTGCCGCTGGCACGTCTGCCGAAATCTTTTCCAGCACGCTGCCAAACTCCCACGCATCCATAAGTACGGACGGCACTTTGCCCGCATAAGGTCGGTTTATGAAAATCACTTTGCCGATATGGTTTACAAGTGATTTAACGTAATTGTCAACTACATTTTGGTTAAACACTTCCGTGCCTAAATCCACAATGCCCGTTAAATCATCGGATACAATGTCAGTACGCCCCAAAACTTCTTCTGATACTTTGTTAATAAGCGCGTAAATCGGTTTTACTTCCATATTGCTAAAAATTAAATTAGTTATTCGTAAATACTCGTTGTTAATTCTCTTACAAGTGCAAAGATAATGTTTTTTCTCCAATTATCACGCCTTAACTGCAATTCTTTTGCAATTTCGGTCGAAATTGATTTGCTTGCGCCCGTTCCTTTGCTGGTTTCGGTTGTTTGGCGTTCCTCTGTGCGGTTTCTCTCATCGTTTGCGGTCTTTCGGTCGCTGTCTGAAAAATCGGTGTCATTAAACGCCTTGTTTGCGCCCGTTTCGGTGTTGTCCGTGCTTTCCTGCAAAGTTACGGTTTCCGTCCGTTCAACTTGCCCCGTTACGGGTGTCAGTACATCGTAGTCGGCTAACATCGCCGCCGCTTCACGTTCCCAGCCTTGCACGTTTATCGCAATCACCGCCGAAACAACATCGCTTGCGTTGTCGCTGGTTATGCTGCTTACAACGGTCTTGCCGCCGTACATCAGTAAGGCGTAAGCGTCTAACTTGGTCGGGTCGGTATCGCCGAAAATTGCGGCGTACTCTGTCGGGTATTCGGTCTTGAAAACCGTTGCGAATATCCCGTTACCCTTTGTAAATAGTTCGCTGTATTTCATTGTTTATCTTTGTTTTCGTCTGTTTCCTCTGTTTCCTCTGTTCCCTCTGTTTCGGTATCGTTACCGTCCGTTTCCGTTTCCGTTTCTTTCGTTTCCTCTGTTTCCTCTGTTTCCGTGTCGTTTCCGTCTGTTTCGGTGTCGTTTCCGTCTGTTTCGGTTGTTTCCTCTGTCGGTTCGGGTTCTTCTGTCGGGTCGGGGTTTTCCTTTGCCGTTTCCAAATCAGCCGCCAAAGCGTTGTAATTATCCCTTTCCAAACCCCAACTTGAAGCAAGTTTAACCGAAATTTCGGTATTAAACATTTCATTGATTTTCTCAACTGCATTTTGTCTTTCTTTTAGCATGTTATCCACATACGGCAAAAGTACGTCCACATTCATAGATACTTCGCCCAAATTAAGGCGTTCACGCTTCATATTATAATTTGCGTTTAGCCCCAACTCATTGTACATACTCGCTTTGTAGTATTGTATCAGTTCAATAAGTTGTGTAATATACACGCTGTTTGTGGTCGGGGCTGTCTGCATATTTACGCCTTTGAAAAAAGCGTTTTCCCCGATAATTGAAAACTCGCCGTCTTGTATCTTGCGCAAAAACTCATCGGCACTCTGTTTCGTCTTGTCATCGGATGCACTTATAAGCATCGTGATACGGGTCAAAATGCTTGCCGTGTTCAACGAAATAAGCCCGTCAGTATGCAAGACGGCATACCGCCCAATAAGCGGCAAAAGGCTTTCGCCGTTGCTGTCATTTTCAATCAAAACCCCGTCTTTCTGTATATCGTAGGTTTTGTTTAACTTTATTGCAGGGTTCGCCACGATGTAGAGCGTTGCCCGTCCGTAAACATCGGGTTCGCCGCCTTTGCCGCCCGAAAGAGCATACAAAACTCCTTCCACGCTGGTAACAAAGGCGTTGCCCGTGGTCTGCAAAAGCCGCTCCAATTCCTTTTGCGGTATGCTGTCGGGCAAACCCTCATACTCAAACATACTTTGAGTTTTCGCCAACGTGTTCGCAATAAATTCGGTTACGGCGGTGTCTTTGTCCCTTACTTGTTGCTGATACAACTTGTAAATGTTATCTTTCCTTTTCATCGGTCAAAACTTTAATAAGCGTTGTTAATTCGGCTAACACTTTCGTATTTTCCGCAATCGTGTCTTTTAGGTGTTCCGTTTCTTCTTGGTGCGCCTGCCTTTGTTTCACCATATACCAAAACAATGCACCACACATCACAATAGGAAAACCCAAACTTGAAATGATTTGAATAATAGTATTCGCGTCCATATCAATAAATTTTTAGTTCCTATTGCAAAGGTAGTTATTTATTTCGTAAAACGTGCGGTTCGGCACGAAATTTGCACCAAACCGCCGTTATTTTCATTTAAGCGAAACAATGTTTGTCTTTGCGCTCGTAATTAAATAATTGCGTACTATTTCGCCGACTTCGTTATCTTGGTAGAAAACTTTGTCTATTGCGAAAAACCGTGCAACTTGTTGTTCAACATAACTTGCGGTGCTTAACAACTTGCGTTTGTAGTTCGGTTTGCCGTTCATTTCAAGCGAATAAATAAGGTTGTTTTCCTCATCTTTTATCGGGGTCGTTTTGGCGTGTATGTAGGTGAAACACTCGTTACCCACTTGTATAATGTTACCCTGCAAAACTACATCGTTAAACTTGATATAGTACACAAACAACACATCTTGCGGCTTGTACTTGCACGGCAAATGCGGATATACGGCAAGTTCCCACTTACCGCCCGTAATCATCTGTAAGTTTTGGTTATCGAAACAAAAATACTTGTTGCTGGCTTTGTGTTGTACTATCGTGCTGCAATACTCAACCGCCACTATTGCGCCGTGTTCGCCAAATCTGTATATATCTATCGTTCCTTGCTCCATAAACGGCACTTGCTTCAAACCCATTTCCGTAAAGTACGGGCAAAACTTGTTTACGGTGTTCCCCAGCATAAAAACCTTGACATCGTTGCGCTGGCGTATTATCGTACTCAAAAGGTTCATAAACAACATAAACTCATCGGGCAAATAATACCGCCGTGTCAAAAACTCATCAAACACAATCGTTGTAACATTCGGATAACTACTGCTTTTTTCGTGTTCCTGCTCTGAAAGGCAAAACCCGTAACAAAACGGGGTCGGGTCGGGTGTCCGCTTGTTTTTCTCTGCATCGTAGTAAGATAAAAACCATTTGTTCGACATATAGAACACTTCGTTAAATTTGCCCTCTGTCAGTTCCTCAATAAGCCCGTTTGCCACGTGGTTTGCAAACAGACTTTCGGCACGTTTGCCCCGTAAATCCTCACGCCAACGGCGTATATATGCCATTTGCTTGCCCGTCTTGATATAGTTTTCCAAACCATATTTTAAGGCTGCATAAGTCTTGCCGTTTGACCTTTCGCCAAATATAACATCATAGTCGGCGTTCTTGCTTAAAATCGCTTTCAAGTCGTAAAATTTCGGCTTGTCTGTCTTTGTCTTTCTTGTTGTCATAACTCTTTTATTTTAGTCCTTAAATTTAATTCCACGCAAATAATTTATGTACATAACCGAAAGGGAAAGGCTGTAACCTGTCGGCTCTAAATGTACGCCCGTGCGTTCGTTGTAATGCGCCGTGCTGCCTTTGTAGTCGGTTATTTCGCCTTGTATCTCGTAGTCTATATACGTGTGTATGTTCTTGCCCGTTGCCGCTGGCGGTATATCCAAATAATTAGTGAAAGCGTCAAAGATACCGTTTGCCCCGTACTTTTCAATAAGGTAGGGAATTGCGGCTTTTTTGTTCACGCCCGAAACGGTTAAACTCAAATCGTATGCCCGTCCGCCTGCTTTTAGTGCGTTCGGTTCTTGCACCATATACCGTTTAGCTCCCAGCGTCTTAAATCTTGTATATGTACCCTCGAAATCCCATACGCCCAAAGTCTTTGTTATGCCTTTTATCGTTTGCGGCTCGCAAAGGGAAAACGGCAAACCGTGGTACTTGCAGGCTGCACGTAATTTCATTTGCACCTGCATATTATAAGCCTTGAAATATGCTTCGTGCGCTTTGCCGTTCATTATTTTAATGCTGTCGGTGTCGCTGTATATGTAATCGTCTTTTGCTTCGTGTATGCCCGTGAAAAGGTTGCGCCGTGCGTATGCGGTTACGAAAATGCCCCACGGGTAAAACAAGAAACGGTTTTTGCTGGTGTTGTACTTGTATAAAAGTTCTTGTTTTTGTTCGGCTGTCATTGAGTTAATATCCCATTCGCCGTTATATGTAAACTCATCACGCAAAGGGTTGGTAACACTCATACCGTAACAACTGTTTAACATTTCCTTGCTGTTTAGATATTCCACTTCTTTGCCCTCAACGCCTTTTAATTTCGTCTTGCTTTCGTACAAATGTAGTATTGATTTTACAAACGGGGTCGGCAAATAATCTTTCTTATAACAATACATTTCACCCACACGCATACTTTCCCACGTGTAAAAGTTTTTGAGTATATTAAAATCCACGTCCGTAATTGTCAGTGCTATTTTTGAAGCCGCCACAATACGCCCGTTATTTTCGCACGGGTTTTCTTTCACGAAACATTTGCTTGCCGAAATCGGGTTGTCTTGCGTTTCGCTGGCAAATATGTTGGTAAACTCAATATCGAACACGCAACAATACTTTGATATTAAAAACTCAAATTGCGCCATACTCTTAACCGTGATTACAACGCCTTGCGACATCGGATATTTTTCCGCAATCATTACATACGGGTAACTGCTTGTAAAGTCGTAACTATCAACGTTATACATTATTTCGTCTGTATATTCGGCGTTGGCGTGTGTAAAACCGCCTACAAAAGCACGTTGCAGCATATTAAATTCATTCATACCCGTAATTTGTAGTTCCTGCATCAAGTTTACGTAATCCCAATTCGGCACGGTCTTACCTGCATCGCTTTTTTCACGCAAACAATGCGCACGGCAATACTTGCGCACAAACCCCGTCTTTGTTATCGGTATGTGCGTTATCCCCTTGCTTTCCTCGATACGTTCTTGTATGTAGCACATCACTACTTTAATATCGTTTATGCAATAATGTATTTCCGCATCAGTCAGCGGTGTTTCGCTGTGCCTTATTTCATGGTAGTCCAAATCGCCAACGGCTTTTGCGCACTTGTATTTCATAAGTTGTTCGCCCAACTTTGCAAGCGAATAACCCGAAAGCAAGTAACTGCATCTAAACTCAATGTTGCCCGTTGTTATCGCATAAATCGGTTTGCGCAAATCAATACTGAAAACCCGTTGCCACTCAAACCACTTGCGCAAAAACTGAAATTCGTATGAAAGGTTATGCACATACACAATAAGGCGTAATTTGTCATTCAGCCCTAAAACCTCGCTTACGGTCTGCATCATCGTAACAAATTCGCCCCACGTGCGCCCCATTATCGTATATCCGTTTATGCCAAACTGCCAAACGTACATTATTGCGGCTTTCTCTAATTTCGCCTTGCGCCCGTTGCTGTCCAGCATACGTCGCACTTGCTCGTATGTGTACGCCCGTCCGTCCGTATCACGGTAAAAACTTGTTGTTTCAATATCAAAGGCGCACGGCACGTTGTAAAACCTTTCGCCCTTGCTGTTTCCGATAATGTTTTTTTCATTTACGGCACGTTGCAAGACGCTTGTTATTTCGGTCGGGCTGTTTATTCTTTCTTGTAACTCAAAAGGTATTTTTTTCATAACCCGAATTTATTAAAACCTTGTAGTATTCGGTCTATATCATCATCTATCTTGTTTGCCGCTTCATTTGCGGCTCTCTCTATTTCGTCATCAATCGCCCGTGAAATGCTTTCGGCTTCACTCTCTATTTGGGTGCTTATATCCCGTGCGCTTTGCTCCATTTCGCCCGTGAAATCCTTGTACCGCATCAAATAACGCTCTACAAAGTCGTTATCTGAAACGCTGTTTAACTTGCCTTGCAAGTTCCTTGCCATTAGGTTGTACTCATCGGGCGTTAAATCGTACACACGTTGTAGGTGTTGCCCGTACTGCCTTGCACCTTGCACCGTACTGGTTGGTTGGCGTAAAAATGAAATCGCCTTGCCGTACTCAACTTTTAAGGCGTTCCAATCGTGCTTCATTGAAAACTTTGTGTACCCCTCTATATCCCCTTTGTTCAACGCTTGCACGGCTGGCGAAAGTTGTCCGCTTGCTTCAATGTTCTGAATACGGCGGTTTGCCATTTGGAAAACACGTGCAATCTCTTTTCGCATTTCGGGGCTGCTTTCAACGGCTTGCAAAATCTCTCTCTTTAATTTTAGCCTGCTTGTTTTCGCATATACAGACGGCGAAAAATTAACCTTGATTTTTACCATAACGCTGTTATATTAAATAGGGGTTACAAACATTGCAACCCCTACAAAGTTAAACATAACTTTCCAAACTCTTACAAGTCCACAAACGAAATAGAGTAACACTTCTTTCCGTGGCTCTCGTACTCGTAAATCGTGTACCCGACTTTGCCGTCTTTGATAGTTTGTACCGCCTCATCATCGGCGAGAATTTCACGTACCGTTTCGGCGGTGTGGCTTGGTATGTTCACCAACCGTTTGTTTTTCTCATCAATTATTACGGGGCTGTCGCCTAATTGTGATTTGTGGACATAAAGCCCGTTAATGTTGTGTACCACATCTTTGCCCCCCTCATTTTCAGAGTTGAAAATATCGGCTAACTTGGTGTACTGAAAATCGGTTGTTTCAATACCGAAAGTTGTCTTATTAAATTTACTTGCAAAACTTTTCATTGTAGTAATCTTTTAATTGTTAAACTTGGTGTTAATTGTTATTCGGCTGTCTGTCCTTGCGGTTCGCCGTCAAACGGCAAATCCGGTTCGGGGTTGGCTTGCGGCTTCAAGTCCATAAGCCACGCACGAAAGCGGTTTATTTTCATAACCGCACGTTGGTTGCGGCAAACTTCATTACACGCCATAAGGCTACCTAACGCCGACAAAGCGGCAAAACTAAATTCGTCAAATGCGTTTCTTTTTTCTTCGTTCATTGTAGTAAACTTTAATTGTTAAACATAGATTTTTTGAATTTCAAAGCCCCGTTGTGCTTGACTACCGTTGTATCGGTTGTTACTATCGTTGCTTTGCCCCGTATCGTCACACCCTTTGAAACGCTACACCCCTGCAAAATTGCAGATAGAAACAACATCGCACCGCAAACGGCAAAAATAGAAACACACATTGCAGCCTCTTTAATTGCTTCTTTCGGTTGCTCTTTGAAATGGTTTATTAACTCTTTCATATTTCAAATTGTTTAAGTAACACGGTGCAAAGATACAACTTTTTTTCAACATACAAGCATTAAGGGTAAAAAGATTTTCGGTTTAACTTTTATTAACTTTTGATGTTGTGTTCCACGTGAAACATTTTATTTCGTGCATCGGTGTGG
>ULTF01005941.1_pt1 | contig 11058 bp, 5 predicted proteins | sample 1957371 | NCBI WGS metagenome assembly ULTF01 (sample SAMEA4835727, study PRJEB28245) | human gut metagenome | biome: gut microbiome; material: fecal sample | place: Denmark | collected 2008
TCAAGCTGACAATCGGAGAGCGGTTGAAAGATTTACGAGTAGAACGAAAGCTGACCTTGGAGCAGCTTGCCGCCGAGGTGGGTATCTCGAAATCCGCACTTGGCAAATATGAATCAGATAACGGCAAGGACATCAGCCCGTACAGCATTCTGTTGCTGGCTGACTATTACGGTGTTTCCTGCGACTATCTGATGGGACAGACGGAAACAAAAAATCACCCAAACACAGCTCTGCATGAGCTGCATTTGAGTGATGCTTCGATTGATGTATTGAAAACGGGCAAGTTCAACCACCGGCTGCTGTCGGAGTTGATCTGCCACAAGGATTTCCAGCGCTTCATGCTGGATGCTGAGATTTACGTTGACCGGATCGCAGATATGCGGGTCAACGATATGAATGCCGTGCTGGAAGCCGTCCGGCAGATGGCATTGATGAAAAATGACGGTGAGGAAAATGACCTGCACCTGCGGACGCTGGAAGTGGCGCAGATTCGGGAAGATGAATATTTTGGAAGCCTGATTGCAGATGACCTGAAAGGCATCCTCCGTGATATTCGGAGTGAACACCGCCCCGATACCATGACTGCGGATGAAGTCTCCTTTGCAGAAAATATGCAGAACCAGTTGCGGGAGGCAATGAACTTTGAGGGCAGTTCCGAGGAAAAGCAAATCCGTGCGTTCATGGCAACGATTGGGCTTGATTATGACACACTCACGAAGGAAGAATTTGTCTCAATCATCAGCGGGCTTAAAAAGTCCAAGTACCTGAAAAGCCCCATCAGCCAGCGCGGGAAAACGACCATGACCCACGGCAAAGGGAAGCGGAAGAAACACTGAAACAAAGGCGGCGCTGCGGCGGGACGGGGGCTTTATATACCTCTGCCTCCTTTTCCGGCCAGTCGGATTTTGCTTCTCAAAAATCCTGCGTTTGTGACGTAGCCCGCGTCACAAAATCCGCCTGTCCTACTGCCGCAGAAAAGTGTCTGTCAACCGCTATCTGCCCTCATAGCAGATGGCGAAGCCAACCCCTTTCCCGCGTCAGCCGGAAGCAAAGGTATAACACACTAGACTTTGCAAAGCAAAATCGTGTGCCAACAGGGCGGCTCGCGCCCCTATTGGAAACCCAGCGGCAAAGAGAATATTCCCTTTGCAATCCCTCATTTCCCTCGCAGGTGTATATACAAACTGCAAAAGGCAGCTTGCATTGCCTGCTCTGAAAATGCAAAACCGCTGTAATCTCCATCCTGCGCGGGATGGGATTACAGCGGTTTTTTTCTGACGCACAGAGCAGCTTCACTCCGTATAATACTGCGCCTGTGCGTTCCAGAGCGCGTAGTATTTGCCGCCCCGATCGGCGAGCAATTCGGCGTGACTGCCCTGCTGAATGACCGCGCCCTCGTGGAACACGGCGATCTCGTCGCAGAATTTGCAGGAGGACAGGCGGTGGGAGATATAGATGGCAGTCTTATTGCCTGCGATCTCATCGAACTTACTGTAGATCTCTGCCTCGGCGATGGGGTCCAGCGCCGCCGTTGGCTCGTCGAGGATGATGAAGGGCGCGTCCTTATAGAGCGCGCGGGCAATGGCGATCTTCTGCGCCTCGCCGCCGGAAACCTCGACACCGTCCTCGGAGAGATTTTTGTAAAGCATGGTGTCCAGACCCTTTTCCATCGCTGCAAGACGGTCTGCGAAACCTGCATCGATCAGAGCCTTCTTTGCCCGGTCACGGTCATATTCCATGCTGCCCGCCACATTCGCGCCCAAAGGCTGGCAGATGAGCTGGAAATCCTGAAATACCACGGAAAATATTCCCATGTAATCGTCATAGCGGTACTTGCGGATGTCGATGCCGTTGAGCAAAATCTGCCCCTCCTGCGGGTCGTACAGGCGACACAGGAGCTTGATGAAGGTGGTCTTGCCGCTGCCGTTTTCGCCCACGATGGCAAGCCTTTTTCCGACCTTGAACCTCATATTCACATGGCGCAGCGCCCAGATGTCCGAGCCGGGATAACGGAAGGATACATCCCGAAACTCCACGTCATACTGACGATCCGACCGCTTTTCGGTGGTGAGACTCCCCTGATACATGGAATTTGGAATGTCGAGAAACGTATAGATGGCCTTGAGGAACTCAGCATTGGCCCGCATATGACTGACGGTGCTCAGTAGCAGGGCGGCGTTGCCGGAAAATGTGGTCACGGCGCTGACATACTGGGTCACGCTGCCGATGCCGAAGGCACCACCCAGCGCCTTCAAGCATACGAACACATACACAACGCCGGAGAGAACAGCGGATAGAGAGGCGGCCAGCGCCTTGCTCAGTCCCACAGTGGTTTGGGACGCCTTTGCCACGGGAGAGCCGACGCCGAAGATATTCACTGTGCGGACATAATGCTCCGCCAGTTCGCTCTGGCGGTACATTCTTCGATCCATGTCTTTTTCCTTGTCCCCCGGCTGCATGAAAACGAAGTGGCTGAACACGCGATTGCCGAAGCATACCTGCTCTGCCAGCGTGTTCCAGGCAGAATAGGCTCTGCCGACCAGCGCCGGACCAAGGCAGGTAACGGCGGCAATCAGCAGAAGGATGCCCACAAGGAAAAGCGGGTGATTGAGAGCGGTCAATTTTCCCGCCGAGGTCGGGACTTGCCGGGTGAACAGGCTCACCGTCAAGGCGGCAGCCCCTAAAATGCCGGTGATGCCTTGGACTGCCTGCGTATAGTACAGTTTGAGATGGGCAAAGCCCCAACCGGACCAGTCGGCATTCTGCCGGATCTGAGAGAACAGATCACGTGTTTCCTGCCTGTCACAGTCGGCATAATCCATCCGCAGAAATTTCTCGGTATACAGAACTTCTTTCTGTCTGTCAAGCAGTTCGCTCCGGACATTTTTCCACCTCTCCAGCACGGCCTTGAGCAGCTCTGCCGCAGCACTGACGGCTACGATCCAAAGGACCCATTTGGCCAGAATCTCCGATCTGCGAAGGGTGGATAGTTCATCGACAAGCCGGGCGGAGAGCCAGATGACCGCATAGGGCGATGCTGCCTCCACAACAGCACAGAGGATAAACGGCGTAAAGCAGCCCGGTGCGATCCGGCGCATATCTCGTGCCGCCCGGCGGTGGATGGCAAAGGTCTCCCGCAGGCTCATGCCCTCAGCTTTCTTCTTCATCCTGCACACCTCCTTCCTGATAATAGCGGCTCTGCACGGCAAATAGCTCCGCATAAGCACCGCCCTTTGCCAGTAACTCCTTGTGGGTACCCTCCTCGGCGATGCCGCCGTCTGCTATAAAGAGGATGCGGTCACAGAAGCGGGTAGACGCCAGCCGGTGGGAGATGAACACGGAGGTCTTACCCGCCGTCATATCGCTGTACTTTTGGTAAATATCGTTTTCCGCAATGGGGTCCAGCGCCGCCGTAGGCTCGTCCAGAATGAGGATGGGCCCGTTCTTATAAAGCGCTCTCGCCAGCATCAGCCGCTGGGTCTGGCCGCCGGAGAGCTGTACGCCGTCCAGATACACCTCCCGGCCAAAGTGGGTATCCACCCCTTGGGGGAATTTGGCAATAGCCTCTGTCAAGCCGGCCTGTGCAAGGCAGTGATCGACTTTTACTCTGTCGATATGCTCGGTGGTCTGGGCAACACATTCCGCAATGGTGGTATCCAAAATGGAAAACCCCTGAAATACAGCGGAAAACAGGCGGTAATACGCGCTGCGGTCAAATTCACGAATATCCTGCCCGTTTAGCAGCACGCGCCCCTCGGTGGGGTCGTAGAAGCCGCAAAGCAGCATCACCATGGTGGTCTTGCCCGCACCGTTCAAGCCCACCACCGCCAGCTTTTCGCCGGGATGGATGGTCAGGTCTATGTGTCTGAGAATATCCCTCTCCGTGCCCGGATAGTGGAAGGACACGTTCTCCAGCCGCAGCTCATACCCGTCGGCTGCGGGCGGCTGCACTCCGCCCTCAAACCGAAACGGCTCCGGAATGTTCAGATATTCCTGTATTTTGGACAGGTCGATGCTCTCCTTATGCAGTTGGCTGCACTGGGTCAGGATGCCGGTCACCCACGATGCAGCGCCGCTGACGGCTGTAAAGTAGAGCAAAAATGTCGATGCAGGCCAGCCATGTACCAGAGTTTGCCGAATCAGATACGCATACGCGATGCCGTTGCGAAGAAGCGTCAGCGCCATGTCAGCCACATTAGCCCAGAGATAAGTCCTTTCCCGGCGGGCGATGAAGGCGGAGAGTGCCTTCATGGATTTTTCCCGCAATTCCCGCAGCCAAGGGACTAAACCAAAGACGCGGATGTCCTTGGCAAGCTGTATCTGCCGAGGCTGCGTCAGAAAATAGTGCAGTTCCTTGTCATACTGTTCCCGTTCATCCCGGTGGCGGTACTCCCACTCACTGATGTAGTGGGAAACGAAGAAGTCTGCTGCGGCGGTCAGCACCACCAGCAGGATCAAAAAGCGGCTCAAGCGGGAGAACAGCAGCAGATATACGGCAAAGCCGCCGAGATTTGCCAGCAGCTCCGTCAGCGTTCGCCAAATATGCTCCGCCGCATCGTCGTTGCCGCTGGTGGCCCGCTGCGCCTGCTCCTCCAGCTTCAGAATTTTGGAGTCGTGGACATTTGGGTAGGAGGTCTCGCCGCTTTTCCGGGAGATCATGCGGATGATGGCACAGCGAACATCGATCTCACCAGGCATCCGGATGGCATCGCAATACGCCGCAGCCCCCTGTAAGAGAAGAAGTGCCGCTGTGAAAAATCCGATAGTTGTCAGCAACTCCCCCACGGGAACGCCCTGCTCCACCCTCGTAAGAATTTCCGGTGTGACATAGAGCTGCGCCAAATCCAACGCCACTTTGATGGCCGCGACCACAACGCAAAGGAGCGGCACTCTCCTGCGCTTCTCCCAAGCGGTCCGCACCATAAAGCAGACATTTTGCCGGACGCTGTACTTCGGTTTTTCTCTATGTTTCATGTCGTTTCACCTCACGCACATAGCATAGCAGAAAAAAATCGTCCCCGGTTGACTCCGGGGACGAATCGCTTTTTCCGGGGGATGAATTGCAGCTCTCACTCCTGCGGAAGCAGTATTTCAGTGGTGAATGCACCGTCCTCGCTGTTGCGGCTGATGTATCCGTCCAGCCGCTCCACGATGGCGTCGATGCGAACAAGGCCAAAGCCATGCCCCTCGCCCTTGGTGCTGCGGAACAGCCCTCCCTCCTTCTGCATTTTCTTCCCGGCGGTAAAATTGGTGAAGGAGATGTAGAGCTGGGTGTTTTTCATATCCATATAGACCCGGATGAGGCGCTTATCCTCCGGCAGCTTCATGCTGGCCTCAATGGCGTTGTCGAAGAGATTGCCGAGGATGCAGCAGAGATCGATCTCCGAGGACTTCAGCCGGACGGGGATGTGGGCATCCGCCACTACCTCGATGCCCTTTGCCTTTGCAAGGGAGATTTTGGAGTTCAAGATGGCGTCGGTCATGGGATTGCCGGTCTTGATGACCGTGTCCACGGTTTGCAGATCGGTGTCCAGCAGGTCGAGGTAGTTTTGGATGGCGTCCCAATCTCCCGCGGCAGCGTAAGCCTTCATGGTCTGAATATGGTTGCGGTAGTCATGCCGCCAGCCGCGGATCTGGCGGTACATATTGTCTACCTCCCGGTAATGCGTTTCGATCAGCTCCTGCTGATAGGAGGCGAGCTGCTTTTCGATTTTCTTTGCAAACAATTCCATACGCCTTACCTCATGTTGATAATGGCACGGTTGACGCCCTCATACGCGCCCCGCGGCAGCGGGATGGCGGTTCCGTCGCTCAGCCGGATCTCCGTCTTGGTGACGCGGCTGATCTGCGTCAGATTCACGAGCGCAGAGCGCCCCACGCGGTAGAAGCACTCGTCGAGCTGCTTTTCAAGCTCGCCCAATGTCATTTTCACCGTCACATCCGTTCGCGCGTGAACGGTCACATAGTTGCCGAGCACATCTGCATATCGAATCTGATAAATCGGCACACGCACCATTTCTCCGCCGGCCTCGAAATGCAAGACCCGTTCGTTTTTTGTTAGCTTTTCCACGGCGCGGTCCAGCACCGACCGGAGCTTTTCTTCCTTCACGGGCTTCATCAGATAGTGGAGCGCTGCCACCTCGTAGCCCTCTGAAATATAATCGGAGTAGCCGGTGATGAAAATGATCTGCACCGTGTCGTTGCTCTTGCGAAGCTCTTTTGCCATCGTGACGCCGTCCATCGCGCCCATTTCGATATCCAGCAGGAGAATGTCGTAGTCGCTTTCTTCTGCGTAGCGGAACAGGAAGCTCTCGGCGGATGGAAAATCGTCGATATGCACCGTGTGACCGGCGGACGAAGCCCAGGCGCGCACCATATTCAAAACAAACTGTCTGTCCGCACCGGAGTCATCGCAGATTGCAATTTTGTACTTCATACCCTCACCGTTCCTTTTATGATTAAGACATCCGCCTCAAATCATTCCAAAGTGACGCAGTGCCTCCGTAACTGCCTTTTCCTTCTCCGGTGGGCATTGGGGCTGCCTGGCATCCTCGGATTTCGGTTTATTGTAGTTCTCGCGCTCAATGATGCCGTACTTCTGCTTCACCTGCGCGATATAAAGACTACTGACCTTCAAACCGGTATGTTCCAAGACATATTCTCTGATTTCCTCGTAGGTTGCTTTGCTCTCCGCAGCAGTCAAATCCAGCTCGTCCATAGTCACTTCGATCTCGATATGTTCCTTGCTTTGAAGTTTGGACAATAAACATACCGTCTCCACGTTCGCCGTGCCAGGGAACAGGTCCACGGCGCAGGCCCGGACGGGGCGGTAGCCCAGGGGGGCGAAGCGGGCCACATCCCGGGCCAGGGTGGCCGGGTCGCAGGAGACATAGACGATGCGCTCCGGCTCCATGGAGGCCGCTGCCTCCACCACGTCGGGGGCCAGCCCCTTCCTGGGCGGGTCCACGCAGATCACGTCGGGCCGCAGGCCCCGCTGCCGCAGCTCCGCCGCCAGCCGGGAGGCATCGCCGCACAGGAACTCCACGTTCTCCACGCCGTTGCGGCGGGCGCTGTCCTCCGCGTCCCGGATAGCCTCCGGCACGATCTCGCCGCCGATGACGTGCCGGGCCCGGCGGGCCAGCACCTGGGTGATGGTACCCGCACCGCAGTACAGGTCCACCGCCAGCTCCCGGCCCGTCAGCCCCGCGTATTCCAGGGCCTTTTCATACAGGCGCTGGGCCTGGTCGTGGTTCACCTGATAAAACGACGGCACCGACAGCCGCAGCTCCAGGCCGCACAGGGTGTCCGTCAGATAGTCCCGGCCCCACAGGGTGCGGTACCGGTCCCCCAGGATGGCGTTTCCCCGGCGGGTATTTTCCCCCAGCACCACGCCGCAGGTTTTTGGCGCGGCGGCCCGGAGCATATTCACCAGCTCCTGCTCATGGGGCAGGCGGGAGCCGTTGACCAGCAGGCACACCAGGGATTCCCCGGTGCTGCCAGTGCGGACGTACAGGTGCCGCAGCAGGCCCCGGCCAGTGGCCTCGTTATACGGCTCCACCTGAAACCGGGCAATATAGTCCCGCACCGCCTGAGCCAGGGCATCGGCCTCCGGCTTTTGGATGAGACAGTGCTCCACGTTCACCACCTGGTGGCTGCGGGCCCGGTAAAAGCCCACCTCCCCCACCGGGGAGATGGGATAGATGCTCTTGTTGCGGTAGTGCAGGGGCTGCTCCGCACCCAGAATTTCTTCCACCGTCACCTCCGCGCCGCCGATACGGGTCAGGGCGTCCTGGACCCGGGCCCGCTTGGCCCAGAGCTCCTCCTCATAGGACATATGCCGGAAGTCGCAGCCGCCGCAGCGGCCGTAGTAGGGGCAGTCCGGCGTCCGGCGGGCAGGGGAGGGCTCCACCAGGGCGGCGATCTTGCCGAAGGCGGCGTTTTTCAGCACCTTCATCACCAGAACGTCGCAGATCTCCCCCCGGATGGCCCCGTGGACGAACACCACCTGGCCGTCTATGCGGGCGATGCCCAGGCCCTCGCTGGAATAGCCGTCGATATGGGCGCGGTAAATGCGGTTTTTCTCCAATCCGGGCATAAGCGCCCTCCTCTCGTGCGAATCATACGAAAATTAGGGGCGGACAGAGCTGTCCGCCCCTGAAAGGTTTCCAAAACTTGGTTAAATCTCGAACTTCTCCATGACCTTACGCAGCGCCTCGGCAAAGGCGGCCAGGGTCTTGTTGTCCCGGCCCTTGCTGCGGCGGATAAGGCCCACCAGGGAATCGCCCAGCTGCACCAGCTTCTGATACGCCGCGGTGACCCGGGGCGCGCCATCGAAGGTACGGGTCTTGCGCTGGGGCAGATAGCCCGCCGCCAGCTGGGTGCAGGTCAGCAGGTCATACTCCTCGGTATACTGGGGAGCGTGGGCCGTGAAGCCCAGCTGGCTCACCGTCTGGGCAAACACCGGAGCCACCTCCCGGTCGCCGTGGACCACGAACACGTGCTGGGGCTTGGGCTCCTTGAAATGGCCGATCCAGTCCAGCAGATGGTCGTGGTCGGCGTGGGAGCTGAGGCCCTGGAAATTCACCACCTTGGCCCGGACGGCCACGTCCTCGCCGAACAGCTTCACGGAGGGAGTCCCGTCCAGCAGGGTGCGGCCCAGGGTGCCCGGGGACTGGAAGCCCACGAACACCACGGCGCTGTCCGCCCGCCACAGGTTATACTTCAGATGGTGGCGGATGCGGCCGGCGTCGCACATGCCGGAGGCGGAGATGATGACCTTGGGGGTGTGGTCCTCGTTCAGGGCCTTGGACTCGTCCACGGTCTCCGTCAGGTGCAGGCCCGGGAAATTGAACATATGGGTGCCGTCCTTCACCAGCTCCAGAGCGTCCTGGTCCAGATAGCCCCGCAGATCGCCGCAGAAAATGGTGGTGGCACTTTTCGCCAGGGGACTGTCCACATACACCGGGAAATTCGGCACGGAGGTCACCAGGCCCTGATCCTTGATCTCCCGGATGAAATACAGCAGCTCCTGGGTGCGGCCCACGGCAAAGGAGGGGATCACCACGTTGCCGCCCTTGCCCAGAGTCTCGTCGATGATCTGGGCCAGCTGGCCGGTATAGCTCCACACCTCGGTGTGGTTGCGGTCGCCATAGGTGCTCTCCATGACCACATAATCCGCCCCGGTGAAGAACTGGGGGTCCCGGATGATGGGCTGGTCCACGTTGCCGATATCGCCGGAGAACACGATGGTTTTCGTCTGGCCTCCCTCGGTAAGGGTCAGGCGGATGGATGCAGAGCCCAGCAGATGGCCCGCGTCGATGAACACGGCGTCCACCCCGTCGCACAGGTGGATGGGCTGGTCATATTCGCAGGTGTCGATAAACTCCGGCACCCGCTGGGCGTCGGCCACGGTATACAGGGGCTCCTCCTCCGGCCGCCCGGCCCGGCGGTTCTTGCGGTTTTTATACTCGGCGTCGCTCTCCTGGATGTGGGCGGAATCCTGGAGCATGATGCTCATGAGCTGAGCCGTGAGCCGGGTGGTGAGAATGCGGCCCTGGAAGCCGTTTTTGATGAGCATGGGCACCCGGCCGGAGTGGTCGATGTGGGCGTGGGTGATGAGCACATAGTCGATGCTGCCCGGGGCAAAGGGCAGGGTGCGGTTGTCCACCTCGTCCCGGCCCTGCTGCAATCCGCAGTCGATGAGGATGCGCTTGCCGCCTACCTCCAGACAATGGCAGCTGCCGGTGACACACTGGTCAGCGCCGAAAAAACTCAGCTTCATGGCGTTCGTCCTTTCCTCTCAAAAATTGGGGTGCCCTTATTGTAACACTTTTTCTTCCCGGCGGCAACAGGAATTGCATTTTGCCGGAACATCCGTTATAATAGGTGGGAATATAACTTGTTATTCCCCTGAGGAGGAACACAAATGTTTGAACAATCCCATATCCGCAACTTTTCCATTATCGCCCATATTGACCATGGCAAGTCCCATTCCCAGTTTGCCTGACGGCAAACCGGGAGCCCTTTTCATTTAATGTCCTTCGGCGGAAATGAATTCCGCCTGCGGCAAGGTTTTGCTGCGCAAAACGCTTGTTACGCGCCGCCCGGCGCGTCAGCGTGGACTTACCTACAGGAGGAACACAAATGTTTGAACAATCCCATATTCGCAACTTTTCCATCATTGCCCATATTGACCATGGCAAGTCCACGCTGGCGGACCGGCTGCTGGAGCTGTGCGACGCCGTGCCGGAGCGGGAGATGGAGAATCAGATTCTGGACAACATGGACCTGGAGCGGGAGCGGGGCATCACCATCAAGTCCCGGGCCGTGCACCTGTTCTACAAGGCCAAGGACGGCGAGATCTACGCCCTGAACCTCATCGACACCCCGGGCCACGTGGACTTCAACTATGAGGTGTCCCGGTCCCTGGCCGCCTGCGAGGGGGCGGTGCTAGTGGTGGACGCCACCCAGGGGGTGGAGGCCCAGACTCTGGCCAACACCTATCTTGCCATGGAGCACGACCTGGAGATTCTGCCGGTATTCAACAAGATCGACCTGCCCGCCGCCGACCCCATGAAGGCCAAGCAGGAGGTGGAGGACATCATCGGCCTGCCCGCCATGGATGCGCCGGAAATCTCCGCCAAGCTGGGCCTGAACGTGGAGTCGGTGCTGGAGGACGTGGTGCACAATGTCCCCGCCCCCACCGGCGACCCCAACGCCCCCCTGCAGGCCCTGATCTTCGACAGCCAGTATGACCCCTATGTGGGGGTGGTGGTGCTGTTCCGCATCAAGCAGGGCACCATCCGCCGGGGCCAGACGGTGCGCATGATGGCCACCGGAGCCCAGTATACCATTCTGGAGTGCGGCTACCTCAAGCCCCTGGGCAACGAGCCTACGGACGCCCTCCAGGCCGGTGAGGTGGGCTATTTCACCGCCTCCATCAAAAACGTCAAGGACACCCAGGTGGGCGACACCATCACCGACGCCGAAAATCCCGCCGCCGAGCCTCTGCCCGACTATCGCCCGGCCCAGTCCATGGTCTACTGCGGCATTTACACC
>ULTF01016817.1_pt1 | contig 10988 bp, 8 predicted proteins | sample 1957371 | NCBI WGS metagenome assembly ULTF01 (sample SAMEA4835727, study PRJEB28245) | human gut metagenome | biome: gut microbiome; material: fecal sample | place: Denmark | collected 2008
GAAGACAGAACCGGAAGCACCGTTTGCTTTTTTATATTTGTGACAGAACCCTTGGGCGATTTATTATTCGGAAATGCCCGGAAGAACCGATATTGTGAAAACGGCTATTGGTTATTAATTTTTATAAAGGAAGAGGTAAATTATGGCAATCAGATACATCGAACAGGACAGAACCTTCTGGTTGGACACGGAACACACCAGCTATCTTCTGGCAATTGTAGATCAGGAGAATTTTGTGGGACACGTATATTACGGTCAGAAATTGCAGTATACCGAGAATACACCGGCACCGGTATATTTGCTGCGTACGGGAGAAGCACCCTTTGTTCCGTCACAGAATAACAGAGAGCGTGTGTCATTTCTGGATTCTTTCCCCATGGAATATCCGGGAAACGGTCTGGGAGATTACAGAGAAAGCGCCATTTCCGTGCGGACAGCACAGGGACATGTAGGAGTGCAGTTACAGTATGTCTCTCATGAGATCGTAAAGGAGAAGCCGGCACTGCCGGGACTTCCTTCCACATTTCCGGGGGATGAGGACTGCGATACCCTGATCCTACATCTGGCGGATCCGGTCATCGGTCTGGCTGCAGACCTGATCTATACTACATTTGAAGAGGAAGATGTGATCACCCGCAGTGTGATCCTGAAAAATACGGCAGGGCAGCCTATTTATGTGACAAAAGTTATGTCTGCCTGCCTGGATCTGGACTGCACAGATGAAAAGTATGACATTCTTACGCTGCACGGATCCTGGGCGAGAGAGCGTCAGATGGAGAGAAGAAGTCTGATGCACGGCAAACAGAGTGTTGGCTCCGTGCGGGGAGAATCTTCCCATCAGGAGCATCCCTTTATCGCACTGCTTTCTGCGGATGCCACGCAGGATGCCGGTGAAGTCTACGGTATGCACTTTGTATACTCCGGCAATTTCCTGGCGCAGGCGGAACTTTCCCAGTTCGATTCCATCCGCATGACTATGGGCATTCATCCGGAGAACTTTGTCTGGAAACTGGAGCAGGGAGAAAGTTTCGCAGCACCGGAAGTCGTTATGACCTATTCCTCAGAAGGATTGAGCGGGATGACCCATCATTATCACGATATGTACCGTGGCCATCTGATCCGCGGCGAGTACCGTGATAAAAAGAGACCAATCCTGATCAACAACTGGGAAGCTACCTATTTTGATTTTAACACGGAAAAACTACTGAAGATCGCAGAACAGGCGTCCAAACTTGGGATTGAGATGCTGGTCATGGATGACGGCTGGTTCGGACACCGTAACGATGACAGTACCAGCTTAGGTGACTGGAAGGTCAATGAGCAGAAACTGCCGGGGGGCTTAAAACCTCTGGTGGAGCAGGTCAATGCACTGGGGATGAAATTCGGTATCTGGTTCGAGCCGGAGATGATCTCCCCGGATTCGGATCTGTACAGGGAGCATCCCGACTGGGCCATCGCCATTCCGGGACGGGCAGGCAGCTTATGCAGGAACCAGTATGTGCTGGATCTGTCCCGAAAGGAAGTCAGAGATCATGCCTTTGAAAGCGTGGCGGCAGTGTTGCACAGTGCCAATATTGAATATGTGAAATGGGACATGAACAGGCAGCTGTCGGACCTTGGTAGCGTGGAATTGCCCGCGGACCGTCAGGGAGAGCTCTATCACAGATATGTGCTGGGTGTGTATGAACTGCAGGACAGACTGCTGCAGGAATTCCCGCATCTGCTTCTGGAGAACTGCTCCGGCGGCGGAGCGAGATTTGATCCGGGTATGTTATATTACAGCCCGCAGATCTGGTGCTCCGATGACATGGATGCCATTGAGCGATTGAAAATTCAGGAGGGCACGATGTTATTGTATCCGCTGTCCACCATGGGCGCCCATGTATCGGACTGCCCCAACCATACGGTGGGAAGAGTGACTCCTTTTGAGACCAGAGGTCATGTGGCACTGGCAGGCACCTTTGGCTATGAACTGGACATTACGAAGATCCCGGAGAAGGACAGACAGCAGATTCCAGCACAGACCGCCATGTATCATAAATACAACGACCTGATCCGCAGAGGAGATTATTCCCGGATTGCATCATTTTTGGAAAACGGTAATTATGACTGCTATCAGGTGACATCCAAGGATCAGAAAGAAGCGTTGGTAACCTATGTACAGGTACTTTCCCGACCGAACTTCCACAGCAGGAGAGTACGTCTGAAAGGCCTGGCACCGGAGAAACAGTATCGCATCGAGGAGACCGGGGAAATCTTTGGCGGCGACGTGCTGATGCAGGCAGGACTGCTGGTGACACCTCTGTGGGGAGACTACCGCAGTAAGCTGATCCATCTGACCGAGGTGTAAAATTAAGGCAGTGACATGCCTTGACAAACGATTTTGAGAAATCTAATATGGAAGTATAATTGACGATTTATCGGGAAATGTGTAGAAAAATAGCGATAAGGAGTACAAAATTATGGCAAAAGCAGTAAAATTAGCAGATATCGCAGAGAGAGTTGGAGTCAGCACAGTAACAGTGTCCAAGGCACTGTCCGGACAAAAAGGCGTCAGCGAGGAAGTCCGGGAGAAGATCCGCAGCATTGCGGAGGAACTGGGTTATCAGCAGCCGTCAGCGGCAAGAAAAAGTCAGAACCAGAAGAGCTACAATATCGGTATTCTGATCTCTGAGAGATTCCTTGATAAATATGAATCGTTTTACTGGCAGATGTACCAGGCGGTAGCTACCAGAGCCACGGCAAAGGAATGCTTTACCATGCTGGAGGTCATCGGAATGTCAGAGGAAGAGAACGGCAGAATGCCGAAGCTGGTACAGGAACGCAAGGTGGATGGCATTATCGTTATCGGTAAGATGATGGATACTTACCTGCAGCATCTGAATACAGAAGCCGGGATCCCGGTGATCTATCTGGACTATTATAACGGAAGGGAAGCCAGCGATTCCGTTATTTCCAACAGTTATTACGGAACCTATGAACTGACCTACTATCTGTATCGGATGGGACATCACAAAATTGCTTATGTGGGAACCCTGCTTGCTACCGAGAGTATTACGGACCGGTATTTTGGTTATCAGAAGGCTCTTTTGGAGCTGGGACTGGAGCAGAAAAAGGAATGGGTCGTGGACGATCGGCACATTGAGACAGGTAAGATCGATACGGTGAATATGTTGCAGCTTCCCAAGGATATGCCTACCGCATTCGTATGCAACTGCGATCTGACTGCGAGCTTTCTGATCAAGAAACTGAGAGAGAACGGATATCGTGTGCCGGAGGACATCTCTGTGGTCGGCTTTGATAACTACCTGTATCCGGGGCTCAGTGACATCCATATCACGACGTATGAAGTAGATATGGGAGAGATGGCGAGAAGAGCCATTCATAATATGATCAAGAAGATCACCAGTGATAATTATAAGTCCGGAGTTACCGTGGTGGAAGGCCGACTGGTACTGAAGGACAGTGTGTCTCACGTATAGACTGCGGTGCATTCTGCCTGTAGACGAAGGGTGTGACACCGGTGTGCTTTTTGAACAGGTGGATGAAATGATTGGTATTGTCGATGCCTACCATAGCCCCCACCTCGTGAATTGGATTATCCGTAGATAGGAGCAGTGATTTTGCTGCTTCTATTTTTTTCCCCTGAAGATATTGCAGCGGGGAAGTATGGAATGTAGCGGAGAATTCCCGACACAGACGGTAGCGGCTGATGCCCAAAGTCTGCTCAAAGTATTCCAAAGAGTGATTTTCAGCATAGTTTTCTTCAAAATCCGCTTTCATGGACAGCAGATAAGCAGGAATGGGCTTCACATCCCGGGAGACGGACAGGGCGGACAGCATCAGTTCTGCGAACATGTCGGTCAGTTCTCGGTGAAGCTGTATCTGCTCTGCAGGAGTCGGGGTGAATGAAAATTTGGTCAGCTGCTGCATCCGCTGTGAAACGCAGGAGCCGATGGGAATCGGGTAACAACAGGTAAAAGCAGCCTGAAATATGCTATAATAAGAAGAAAGCTCCGCTCCACTTAAGAAAAACATCTGAAAACGCCACTTTCCCTGCAACAGCCGGAGAGAGAACCCCTGGCTGCAATCTAAGAACAACAGATGCTCGTGATCCAGGACCACCTCGCTGCCCCGGGTAGTAAGGACGGCACTGCCCTCTAAGGTGTAAAGCAGCAGATATGAGGGAAAGGGGTTCCATTCATAATAGAAAGGATCCGAGAGCCGGAATTCTCCACCGGCCAGGGGCAGTAAAAAGCTCTTGTCTTCCAGGGATACTTTATAGATCTGCCCCAGCAGGATTTCCGGGGAACGCTGCCCCTCCACATCGGAGGAAGTGTGCCTCAATGCATTGAGAAAAGTGGTGGAAATGTTCATACAAAAACCTTGCCTTTCCGCAATCTTCAAACTTCGGCTGCTTTAGCAGCTTGTGCAGGAACAAAACTTCATGTGAAGAATTTATTTTTCACACTAGAAACATGCTTTTTTGAAAAAATTAATTAAGCTTAAATACATTATAAGCCATTATTTAAGCTGTTTCAATGACAAAGGATGCAAAGAAAACAAAATTAGTTAATTAAATCAGCTAATTTAATTCAAATTAATTACTTTAATTGTATAATATGTACAAAACATAGGCATAGAACTTGTGAAAATAGAAGATAATAACGAAAATAGCAAGAATAAGAGATTAAAAACAAGAATAGTTGATGATTAATTAATATGATTATGTATAATTAAATTAAGTTACAAAACAGTAAACGCTATCAAATGTAGCAAAAAACAAGGAGGCTAAATCCTCTCCTCGTCAGAGGACTCGGATTTTCCTTCGGAAAACTAGGAGGATTTCTTATGAAGATGAAAAAGTTTTTAGCTCTTTCCACAGCATCAGTCATGGCACTGTCTATGGCAGCATGTGGAAGCACAGACAACGGCGGCGCCGCTGAGAGTTCTGTAGCAAGCACCACTCCCGCAACTGCAGAAGCTTCCAGCGAGGCTGCAGCACCTGCAGAGGTTACCAGCCTGAATTACGCAGAGCTTACTTTGGGTGAGGATTACACCGACATTACCACGACCATTAAGGTCCTGACTAACCGTACCGACCTGTTAGAGGACGGCGCAGCAGTTCCTTTCCAGACTTACATTGATGCATTCAACGAGATGTATCCCAACATCACTGTTGATATTGAAGGTATCACCGACTATGCAAGTGATACGCTGCTTCGTCTGCAGGGTGGTGACTGGGGCGATGTTATGTTTATCCCCGCAGTTGACAAGGCTGACTTAAGCACATACTTCCTTCCTCTTGGAACTACTACCGAGATGGACGGACAGCTGAACTACTACAACCAGATGTACGAAGGCACTGTATACGGTGTTCCTTACACCGCAGGTGTTAGCGGTGGTATCGTATATAACAAGGCAGTATTCGAAGCAGCAGGAATCACTGAGATGCCTAAGACTCCCGAAGATTTCATCGCAGCATTAAAGCAGATCAAAGAGTATGACAGCTCCATCATTCCTCTGTACACCAACTACGCAGCTGGCTGGGCAATGGGCGGCCAGTGGGATCCCGCTATCAGCGGCAGTGCTACCGGAGACAGCACTTATATGAACCAGAAGTTACTGCACACAGCCAATCCTTTTGCTGATCCCGGCGACGGAACAGGCGCTTACAACGTATACAAAGTAATGTACGATGCAGTTGCTGAAGGCCTTACCGAGGAAGACTACTCCACCACGGACTGGGAAGGTTGTAAGGGTATGATCAACAATGGTCAGATCGCTTGCATGGTTCTTGGCTCCTGGGCAGTTCCTCAGATGAAGGAAGCCGGTGACAACGCTGACGACATCGCTTATATGCCTTTCCCTATTACCCTGACCAGCGGTAAGCAGGCAGCATCTGTAGGCCCTGACTACAGCTTTGGTATCAATGCAAACACCACCGAAGACAATCAGGCAGCAGCTCTGTGCTTCGTTAAGTTCATGACAGAAGAATCCGGATTCTCCTATGACTGCGGCGGACTTCCCGTTGCTATCAAGGATACCAGATTACCGGATTTCTACGCAGCATTCAAGGGTATCGACTTTGTAGTGGATGAGCCTGCGATCGAAGGCGAAGAGGATCTGTTAAACGAGCTGAACGCTGAAAGTGGTCTTAACATCAACAACAACGGTGAGACCAAGCTGCAGGAGCTGGTAGAGTGTGCAGCAGATGGTTCCAAGACCTATGATGAGATCATCGACGAGTGGAACGAAGAGTGGACTTCCGCACAGGAGAGCTGTGGTGTAGAGATCCAGTAATTAATAGGTAACTAATTTAATCTTCTGAAGTGAGAGGGAACCATTTATCCGGTTCCCTCTTATCTAAGAGAGAAGGGCATGGAGGTATTTCGATGGGTGCAGAGACAATGAAGAAAACAAAAAAACCCTTCAGCATGAAAAAATGGGTAAAGAGCAGGAACGGACAACAGACCATCGTCATACTGTCCTTCATGATCATTCCCCTGCTTTTGCTGTTCGTGTTCACCTATCTTCCTTTTGGAGAGATGGTAAAATTCAGTTTTTATAAAATGAAATATGCTACCCCGGTAGACAAAAGACAGTTTGTAGGATTTCGGAACTACATCGACGTATTTAAGAAAGATGAATGCTTCAGTGCTTTGAAGCTGAGCCTTTATTACATGGCAGGCGCAATGGTGCAGCTGGTACTTGCGTTGTACCTGGCAACGATCCTTAGCTTTAAGACCAAGTTTGGCAATATGTTCAAGGGATTCATGTTCTTCCCTTATCTGATCAGTGGTATTGCCATTGGATTTATCTTCAAATTCTTCTACACCAGAGGATTTGTATTCGATACGGTATTACAGTGGTGTGGATTTAACTTAGAAAGTCTTCCGTTCTGGCTGAAGGACAAGAGCGTTAACAATATCTCTTTGGTGGCTTCCTCGGTATGGCGTTATTACGGCAACAACATGGTACTCTTCATCGGTGCCATCATGTCCGTGGATTCCGAGATGTACGAGGCAGCAGAGCTGGACGGTGCCAATAAATTCCAACAGTTTATACATATTATCTTACCCAGCATTAAGACCATCGTTACGCTGAACGTGATCCTGTCTATCACAGGTTCCCTGAGTGCTTTCGATCCTCCCTACGTTATCACCAAGGGTGGCGGCGGAACCGCAACCTACTTCGTATTGATGGACAAGATCGCACATACCAACCAGCAGGTAGGTCTGGCGTCTGCTATGGCGGTGGTACTGTTACTGATCATTTTTGCAGCAACAATTTTACAAAAGCTTTTCTTCAAACTGGTATTTAGAAGCTCCGATGCGGATAATGAAGAATATACCAGAAGAAAACGGCTCAGAAGAGAGAGAAGATGGAGGAAGGAGGCAGTGTAAAATGGCAAAGATGAAAACTAACCACAAACATTACAGCGCAGGCGCTGTCATCTGGATCGTTATTAAGTATTTCAGCCTGGTATTCTTCTCTTTCGTGGCACTTTTGCCCATTGTATCCTGTGTCATCACAGCATTCAAGACCGACGCAGAATATCAGAGCACTAACGTTATGACCCTGCCGGAAAGCTGGCTGAACTTCCAGAACTTTATTGACGCTTTTAACCGTGCCAACATGGGCAGAGCATATCTGAACTCAGCGATCATCCTGGTATTTGTACTGTTAGGATCCATTCTGGTGGGAACACAGCTTGCTTATGTACTGAACCGATTCAAGTTCCCAGGCAACGGACTGGTCCGCAGTCTGTTCTTGTTTGCAACTCTCCTTCCCGGAATTGCCATGCAGGTCTCTGTATACCAGATCATGAGTAACCTTGGATTTATCAATCATCTGTATGGTTATATCATTATGAGTATGGGTACGGATGTTATCTCCATCTACATCTTCATCCAGTTCATGGAAAACATTTCGGTATCGTTGGATGAATCCGCATTTATTGACGGAGCCTCCTATTTTACCATTTACTGGAAGATCATTCTTCCGCTTCTGAAGCCCGCTATCGTAACTTCAATGGTGCTTAAGGGAGTAGGCGTATATAACGAGTATTATTGCGCCAGTCTGTATCTGCAGGACAAGAGGACTCTCGGTGTGGTAGCAACCTCCCTGTATACCTTCACCGGACCTCTTGGAAGCAAATACAATCTGATCTGTGCAGGTGTACTGATGTCTCTGCTGCCTGCATTGATCGTATTCCTGCTCTGTCAGAAACAGATTTACAGTGGAATCACCTCCGGCGCTGTCAAGGGTTAATACAAAGGAGAGTGTGGAACATGAAAAATGCGGAAACAAAGAAAATGAGAGAAGAGATCAAAAAGCATCTGACCGAAGGAATCATTCCTTTCTGGAAAGGGATGCGGGATGACGAGTTCGGCGGTTATTACGGTTTTCTGGACTACGATCTGAATCTGGATAAAAAAGCAGAAAAAGGCTGTATCCTGAACAGCAGGATCACCTGGTTCTTCTCCAACGCATATACACTGTTAAAAGACGAGAGTCTGTTGGAGGAAGCAAAGCACGGCTACGATTTCCTGAAAGACCATTGTCTGGACAAAGAATATGGCGGTATCTACTGGTCCCTAAACTATGACGGAACCCCGAAGGATACCACAAAACATACCTACAATCAGGCATTCTGCATCTACGCGCTGTCCTCTTACTATGAGGCCAGCGGGGATGCAGAAGCCCTGGAGCTGGCGAAAAAGCTGTTTACTCTGATTGAGACTACGTGTATGGATGAGGTGGGATATCTGGAAGCATTCACCAGAGACTTTAAACCGGAATCCAATGAGAAATTGTCGGAGAACGGTGTTCTGGCAGACAAGACCATGAATACCCTGCTTCATGTTTTTGAAGCTTATACGGAGCTGTACCGGGTATCTGGGGATGAAAAAGTGCGCAGACGCCTTCTGTGGATCATGAATGTGTTCGCTGAGAAAGTTTATAATCCGAAGCTCCACAGACAGGAAGTATTTTTCGATAAGCATTATAATACCATTCTGAATCTGCATTCCTACGGCCACGACATCGAGACCGCCTGGCTGATCGACAGAGGCTGTAAGGTACTGGATGATCCGGAACTGACACAGAAGATGTATGTCATCACCAAAGATCTGACTGCGCAGATCTATAAGGTGGCATTCGACGGACACTCTCTGGCAAACGAATGTGACAGAGGTGTCGTGAATGTGCACAGAGTCTGGTGGGTACAGGCAGAGACTGTGATCGGTTTCTTAAATGGCTATGAGAAAGAGCCGGAGAAGAAGGAATATCTGGAAGCAGCCGAGAAGGAATGGGCATTTATCCGGGATCATGTGATCGATAAGAGACCCGGTTCCGAATGGTTCTGGGAAGTGGATCCGGAAGGAAATCCCTATCCTGACCGCCCCATTGTGGAGCCTTGGAAATGCCCTTACCATAACGGCAGAATGTGCATGGAGGTCCTGCAACGTATTCCTGGATAGGTCGTGTAACGAAGACCTCCAGGAGGTTATGAAGCGTATTCCAGAATAATTGATTTATTTTAAGAGAGGATACCTAATATGTTAGAGCGTTATTACATAGAAAAAGAGAAGCAGGAGAAGCTGCTTTCCCGGAAAAATGTAAAGTCTGATTTCTACAACGGTATTTATGACCGTTATGAATATCCGGTTCTGACCAGAGAACATATTCCCCTGACCTGGAGATATGATCTCAATCCCAAGACAAACCCCTATTTCATGGAGCGTCTGGGTATCAATGCAGTCATGAATTCCGGAGCGATTGAATTAAACGGTAAGTATTATCTGATAGCCCGTATCGAGGGAAATGACAGAAAGTCCTTCTTCGGCGTGGCGGAGAGTGACAACGGTGTCGATGGTTTCCGTTTCTGGGACTATCCCATCCTGTTGGACGATACTTGTCCGGAAGAGACCAATGTGTACGACATGCGTCTCACCAAGCATGAAGATGGTTACATCTACGGTGTGTTCTGTTCCGAGAGCAAGGATACCTCCGTAAATGATCTGTCCGCAGCAGTAGCAGCTGCCGGTATTGTAAGAACCAAAGACTTAAAGCACTGGGAGAGACTGGAGAATTTAAAGACCCTTCGTTCTCCCCAGCAGAGAAATGTAGTGCTGCATCCGGAATTCGTGGATGGCAAATATGCTTTCTACACCAGACCGATGGATGACTTCATCGAGACCGGAAGCGGCGGAGGAATCGGTTTCGGACTGTGCGACGACATTACCCATGCAGTCATCGACGAAGAGCGCATGACCAGCCTGCGGAAATATCACACCATCACCGAGGCCAAAAACGGTGCGGGAGCTACCCCCATCAAGACAGACAGAGGTTGGATCCATATCGCACATGGAGTTCGTAATACCGCAGCCGGTTTACGTTACGTCATTTATGCTTTTGCCACGGACTTAAAAGACCCGGCAAAAGTGATCGCAGAGCCCTCCGGCCTGCTGATCGGTCCCAGAGGGGATGAGAGAGTGGGAGATGTTTCAAACGTAGTATTTACCAACGGTGCTATCGCGAATGAGAAGGGGGAAGTCTTTATCTACTACGCATCCAGCGATACCCGCATGCATGTGGCAACGACTACCATAGATAAGCTTGTGGATTATGTATTCAACACCCCTTCTGATCCAGGAAGAAGCGTGGAGTGTGTGGCACAGAGATGTGAACTCATCCGCAGAAATGAAGAGTTCTTAAAACAGGAAGCAAGATAAATAATACAGAAATGAGGTAACTCGAATGAGCAAAGTTAAGATGATCAGCCCTGCAGTACCTAATGTACCCTGGCAGGATAAACCGGAAGGACATACCGGTGCACCGGTATGGAGATACAGTGAGAACCCTATTATTGGCAGAAACCCGGTAGAAGGAGTAGCCAGAATCTTCAACAGTGCGGTAATGCCTTATGGCGATGAATTCATCGGCGTATTCCGCGGTGAACAGGTCAACGGTATTCCCTATAT
>ULTF01016884.1_pt1 | contig 10764 bp, 7 predicted proteins | sample 1957371 | NCBI WGS metagenome assembly ULTF01 (sample SAMEA4835727, study PRJEB28245) | human gut metagenome | biome: gut microbiome; material: fecal sample | place: Denmark | collected 2008
ATGAAATTGACAAAGAAAAGAAATATAAAAAGGCTTCAGAATGTGGCTTTTACGATCCTTATGATTATTTTCTTGTTGGCGATAGCGGTGGATTTTTAATGAATATTGATCCTACTGCTAAATTTGTTAATACAGAATTACTTCAAGAAGTAGGAATTTATTTTGATAATAATAGAAAATATACAGCTTATAAAGAAGATTCTATTCCGCATAGACAATTTAGACGTAGAGAGCAATATAGACGTAAATATGGTTTTGATGCTCCTTGTCTTAAATTAGCTAATGGTGAAATTAAAAATATTCATATTACTGGTAGTCATTATAATTTTCTTAATTATTGTAGAATTGAACAGCTTGATGAATCTACTGTTGTTAACGGTATGAAATCAACTGCTAAAAAGAAATATGCAAGACCTTTATTTATTGATAGTCAATGGTGGATTTTTAATATACTTGAATTTGCTGAAAAAAATGGTTTTCATTTATTGATTGATAAAACTCGTCGTGGTGGATTTTCTTATATTATGGCTGCTGATAGCGCTAATGCTGTTAATTGTGAATCTCGTAAAGTAGTTATTCATGTTGCTGTTGATAAAAAATATCTTACTCAAACAGGTGGTCTTACAGATTTTGCTGTTAATGATTTAAAGTTTTATGAAGAAAATACTCCTTTTGTTCGTGGAATACTTAGTACTGTTAAGTCTGATTTTCGTTTAGGATATAAACTTCCAAATGGTGTTGAAGCTGATAAATCTTGGCGTTCTGCTCTTATTAGTGTAAGTGCAGCTAATAATCCAGATTGTGCTATTGGTAAAGATGCTATTAAAGTTAAAGTAGAGGAAGTTTCTACAATGGAAAATTTTGATGATTTTATGAATGTTACTGAACCTGCAATGAGAACAGGTGCTTATACTACTGGTATGCTATGTGCTTGGGGAACTGCTACTTCTGGTAATATGCAAATGTTTGAACAAAATTTTTATAATGTTAAAGGTTTTAATTTTATGCCTTTTGAAAATGTTTGGGATAAAGATTGTCGTAATGAAACTTGTGGTTTCTTTAAAGCATATTGTTGGGGTTTGCAGGGAGAAATAGACGGTGTTAAAGGTATAGATAAAGACGGTAATAGTAATATACTTGTTGGTCTTGAAATATCTCGTCGAGAAAGAATTGAAAAGAAAAATAGTGTAAAGAAATATTCTGATTATATTAATTATCTTGGTCAATATGCTAATTTTCCCGCTGAATCGTTCAGTAGTGCTTCTGAAAATATATTTAGTTCAGAAGAATTAACTGCTTGGGAAGATAGACTTAGAATAGATACTGATTTACATTTTTATGTAGACGGTAATCTTGAAATTGACGAAAAAGGTAAAGTTATATTTAAAAGTAATGCTAAATTACATTCTGAAAATAAGAAAACTTACGATTATATTGTAGGTGTTCCAAGACGAGGACATGAAGATCCTCATGGTTGTGTTAGACGTTGGTTTACTCCAGAATATGTTGAAACTAAAAGAGCTGATGGAGCTTTAATAAAAGAAATACCTGTAGGTTTATATAGTATTAATTATGACCCTGTAGGTGTTAATAAAAATAAAGATGAAGTTACTATGAAACATTCTCATAATAGTATTATGGTTTGGCAAAATCCTCATTATCTTAATGGTTTTAAACAAAAACTTGTTTGTACTTATTATGGTCGTCCTGATACTCTTGAAGAAGCTGATAGAATTTGTTATCTTTTAGCTAAATATTATAATTGTATTGGAACAACTAATGTCGAAGTAAACCGAGGTGAAACTGTTTCTAATTTTCGTAAATGGAATGCTTTAAAATATTTATCTTGTGAACCATTAGAAGTTTTTGATCCTACTTTTAAAGGAAAAATTAATACTACTTATGGTTATAATATTTCTGGTGAACAACATAAGTTAGATTGTATTCGTCTTACTAAAGAATTTCTTTATGAAGAAATTGGTAAAGATGAATTTGGAAATACTTTAAGAAATTTTCATAAAATATATGATTATCAAACTATTCTTGAATTAAAGAAATGGAGTGTTAAAGGTAATTATGACCGTGTTTCTTCTATGCTTCTTAGAGGTATTGAGTGGAAAGCTATGAATCTTAAAGCGCAAGATGAACTTAGTAATCGAAAGCAACTTAATAGTGAAAATATTGATGATTATGATAGTAATATATTATCAAGACCGTGGTTTTAATTAATAGTATAATTATATGAGAAGTAACGTACAAGAATTTGATTTTCCTTTACAACGCATTCCAAGTGATAAAAAAGACGCTGCTTGGGCAGCTAATTGTTGTGATTGGATTATAGCTCAAGGTATTGCTAATAGAGACGATAATTCAGAAATAGAAATAAAATATGCTATTCTTAACGGTAATATTCCTGATGAATTTTATAAAAAGATATTAAATCCTTATAATGCTACTCAAGAGAAATTTAAACGTTTTCCTGCTACTATGCGTAATTATGATTTAATGAAAGGTATTATAAGAAGATATGTTAGTGAATATATTAAGAACCCTCATGATTTTATTGTAGGAGCTAATAATCCAGAAGTAATGCTTGCTCGTAATCGTAAACTTAGGCAAGAATTATCTTTACTTGTTCAACAACGTATTGCTGCTCGTATTCAACAAAGTTATCAAGAATGGGTTAATGGTGGTAATGATCCTCAACAATTTAATCCTCAAGATTCTATTGATGTTGAAGCTTTTACAAAAGAATTTAATGAGAATTATGTAGATGATATATCTGCACAAGGTCAAGAGATTCTTAATGTAATTCGGGATATTACTGATGATGAAATATTTTATGCAAGAGCATATTTTGATTTTGTGAGTTTTGGTGAGTGTTATACTTATGCTGATGTTGTTGGTACAAAATTAGTTAAACGAAATATTTCTCCAAGAGATGCTTATCCTATTAACACAGATAGTTCTTTTAGAGAAAATGACGATATGTTTGCTTGTAGACGTAAAATGTCTTATCAACAAATTATTGATGAATTTGATGATTATCTTGATGATAAACAACGAGATTTTCTTAATACTTATTATGCTAAACATTCTCCAGCTAATACTAAAGATTTAGTTTTTTCCACTTATGAAAGTTATTTTCCAGATGTTTGCCAAAAATATAGTATAGCTGATAGAGAATTATTTAGACGTTCTCCTAATATGCAAAGAGACTATAATATGGATTTATATGATGTTTGGCATGTAGTTTGGAGAGGTGAAGTAAGAAGAGCTATTGTAACGTTTGTTAATGAAGCCGGTTTAATAGATAGTAGAGTTGAGAATGATGATTATGTACTTAATGTCTCTACGGGGGATATTTCATTAGAATATGTGTATGAACCACAAGTTTATGAAAGTGTTCGTATTGGTGGAAGACATGATGCTATTTATCCTTATGGAGCGAGAGCTATAGCTTATAATCGTAATGGAAAATTACCTTATAACGGCATTAATGAAGTTCTTCCAGGTTTTGGAAAGTTTAGTATTGTAGATATAGTTACTCCTTTTCAAGTATTTTATAATATTGTAGCTTATCATAGAGAAATGGTTATTGCTAAAAACAAACTTAATATTCTTATGATAGCTAAATCTTTATTAGGTAAATATCCTGAAGAAACTATTTATAGAATGCTTGCTGATGGTATTTTGTATATTGATGATGAAAATGATCAAGGAATGCTTAGAGCACAGCAAGTTCGTATGCTTACTGCTTCTTTTGGAGATTATATTGCTCAATTAAGTTCTTTACTTAATGAAATTCAACAAACTGCTAATATGCAAGTTGATATGACTCCTCAACGTTATGGTGAAATTGGTAATTATGCTGGAAAAGCGTCTACCGAAGAAGCTATTATTAGAGGTAGTATTGGTAGTGTTATTATAGAATTTATGATAGATAATCTTCGTGGTTATGATTATAATCGAGATATGGATTATTCTAAACTTGCATGGATTGACGGTCTTGATACTGCATATAGAGATTCAGCAGACGGTAAATTAAAGTATATTAGTCTTGATGTAGATAAGCATATATATGCTGATTATGTTATTAAAGCTAAAAATTCTACTAAAGAACAAGAAAAACTTAATCAACTTAAACAATTTGCATTTAATGCTTCTCAAAATGGTGATAGTATGATGGCTATTGCTGCTATTACTGGAGATAATGTTGCTGCTATTAGTAAACTTATTAAAAAGTTTCAAGAAGAAAAAGATGCTCATGAACAACAACTTAAACAAATGGAACAACAAACTGAACAAATGCGTCAAGAATTTGAACTTAAAAAGATTGCAGCTAAAGGAGAAGAAGATAGAAAAACTAAAGAACTTGAAGGTTATATTGATCAACAAATTGAACTTATTCGTGCTGATGCTAATATGATAAGTTATAATGCTGAAGTTAGCAGTGCTAATAAAGAAGCTGGTATTGATAGACTTAATGAAGCTCGTTCAAGAGTTGAACAAGATAAAGTAACTTTAGATAAACAAAAGACTTTATTAGATATGGTCAATAAAGAACGTGATAGACAAGTTAAAATGCATGATATTGATACTAAATATAAGATTGCTAAAGAGAATAAAAACAGATATGATTTTAAAGGTAAATCTAAGAGTAAAAAGTAAGTTATTGATATAGTTAGTTATATTGTTGCCCTATTTTGATGTATCAAAAACGATATATTGGAATAGGGCAAATTATATTCATAAATAGCTATTTTTAGCTGTAATTTAGACTTTCTTTTTCAACGTTATCAAATGTTCAACGTAAATAAAAATCAAGCTAAAAATAGCTTCAAAAACAGCTTATATAACATAAGCAGTATAGATAATATTATAGTTGTTGACGATTATACTGCTTATGTTTTTGAAATAAATCTTGTTTATGATATAGTTTGTGCTTATATTCGTGATAGTAAACTATAACAAAATAATAACGATTATGGATTTTAGTTTTGGTGATGGCCAAATGCAAACCGATAATAATAACGGTGCTGGCGATGTGAATAACACAAAGAATAATGTTACTAATATTACTAATCAAACTGTAGCTCCTGATGATGATACTACTAATCTTGATGATATTAATGATGGAAATAATAGTAACAATAATGATGACAAAGGAAACAATAACAATGATGACAAAGGTAATGACAAAGGAAATAATGATGGTAATGATAAAAGTACCGACAATGATTATTCCGAATTATCGCAAGGAGATGTTGTAGAAATTGGAAATAATTCTTATACTGTAGATGATAAAGGTAATCTTATAGATGCTTCTGGAAATATATTTAAAGAAGCTAAAGATGTTAAGTCTTTTCTTGAAGGACTTGATAAAGTTGATGATGATACTGAAGAATTAAATATTCAAAGTATTCAAAATGCTATAGGAATTACTGTTACAGATGAAAACGATAAACCTGTTGAATTTGAAAATACAGTAGAGGGAATTAAATCTTATATGAACGCAGTTATAGAAGCTGCTAAAGAAGAGCATTATGAAACTGCTATCAACACATTATATCAACGTTATCCTATTTTAAATGATGTACTAAATTATTATATTGCTAATGGTAATTCTCTTGAAGGATTTGGAGAAGTTCCTGATAGAAGTGGAATTACAATTGATGATGCTAATGAAGCGCAACAAGAATATATTATTAGAACTGCTTGGAGTGAACAAGGAAGAAAAGGTAATGTAGATAACTATATTGCTTATCTTAAATCTAATGGTACTTTAGCTGCTATTGCAAAAGAAGAACTTGAAGGTTTGCAAGAATCTGATAGAGCTTATAAAGAAGAAATGGAAAAGCAAGCTAAAGAAATTGAAGATAAACGGATTGCTGATACTGAAAAATATTGGAACGGTGTACATGATGTAATTAAGAATCGTAATATTGCTGGTTATCAAATTCCAGAAAATATTATTATTAGTCGTAATGGTGAGAAAATATCTGCTTCTCCAGAAGACTTTTTTAATTATATTTATAGAGTTGACGAAAATGGACAATCTGCTTATGTAAAAGATTTGTTACAAGAAACTCCTGAAAGTCGTAGAGATGATGAAATTCTTCGTGCTTATCTTAAATTTGTTGGCGGAAATTATTCTAATCTTGTAGATATGGCTATTAATAAAGCTACTGTAAATAAACTTCGCTTTAAAGCTAAAGAAAAGTCTACTTCTTATAGAGTAACTAAACCTACTAATAATAATCAAAAGAAAGATATTAATTTTAGTTATTAATGTTATTTTAAAAAGAATTTAGTTATGTTTTACAAAATGCGTGTACTTTCGCAGGGAAAGTATGATGATAGAGGATATTCTAATGAAGATAGTATCTCTTATCTTCAGCTACAAAAACCTGCTGAAATAAATGGATTTATTACTTATAATTATGGTATGGACGACGACCGTTTTCCTTTGACGTTTATGACAGAAGGTCAAGGACAAGCTGGTACTGTTGACGTTCCTACTGTTCAATGGGTTTGGAATACTATGGGTCGTATGAAGTTTACTGATTTCATTACTCATTGCGATATTCCTGCCGGTGGAAAAGCTGGTCTTGGTGGTGCTGAAATTGAAATTCATACCAGTACTCATTGGTTTATTGAACAATATGGTTTGATTGGACCTGATGGTCGTACTCAAGTTCGTATTCAGAAAGATCTTGGCGAGTCTCCTTATGGATATGCTTATCTTATTAAATTGACTAATCCTGATCCCAATGCTTATATTTCTGATGAATTGCTTGCTGTAGGTAAATATTGGAGTTTAGCTGCTCCTACTGTTTCTGAATCGTATTCTAAAGGTAATAGAAGTAATTCTATGGGACCGGGTAAAATGACTTCTCAACTTGAGTTCCATCGTTATTCTAAAGAAATTGCTGGTAATCTTGCAAATACTGTTACTGAATATGAATTTAAAGACAATAATGGAACAACTAATCGTCTTTGGATTAATGAAGAGATGCGACAATTTCATATTCATATGCGTATTATGAATGAAGAACGTCTTTGGCTTGCCGAATATAACCGTAATATGAATGGAGAGATTACTCTTAAAGATCGTGATAATGGTAAACCTATTCCTCATACTTCTGGTATGCTTGAGATTTGTCGTGAATCTAATTACGATACTTATGGAGAGTTTTTGACTCTTAATAAGATTAAGCGTATAGTTGGTGATGTACTCGATAGAGATACCGATAGTGGAACAATGGATATTGTTCTTATGGGTGGTAAAGGTTTTATTGAAGATTTTGATGATGCCATGAAAATGGACGCTAAACAGAATGGTTTCTTGACTCCTCTTGGAGATAAAGAAATTGGTACTATGAGTGGTGGTCTTGAATATGGCGCATATTTCCGTAAATATAAAACTGTTGAAGGTCATACTATTACAGTTAAACATTGTTCTTTCTTCGATAAAGGAACTATTGCAGAAGCTGCTAAACAAAATGGTGAAATTCACCCTCGCACAGGTCTTCCTATTACTTCTCACCAAGCATGTTTTATTGATTTCAGTTCTTATGATGGAGAACGTAATGTTCGTATTGTTCGTCGTAAAGGACAAATTTATAAAGCTAAAGTATTGAAAGGTATGAGTGATATTCCTGCTTCTTGGGGAGTTCCTGATAGTAATTATATTTCTACTGAAATAGATATGAGTAGATATGAAATTATGTCTTCTCTTGGTCTTCAAGTTAATAATTCTACCAAGATGTTCCTTATTAAATGTGAACTGTAATTTTAACTTATAAATTTAATTCATATGCAAAATAGTTCTGACAGCGGTATGACATTTGGATTTAATAAACCAAATACCGAAATAAATAAACAGACAGTTAATGATTCTGTTCAATCCCCTGTAGAGGGAGTTGATATTGTTCAACAACCCACTACTTCTAAGATTGATATAGAAAAAAGTGCTGACAGAGAAGATTTAAGTGAAAATCAACCTTATACTGATGTTCGTTCTATAACGATTATGCTTGTTAAGAATACTTCGTTGTATCGTAAAGCAAACGATAAAGTACTTCCTAAACGTATTGATTATATTGGAAGTTGTTTTAATTCGTCTAAGGTTATTTCAGCTAATCAAGAAGAAGTCAACGCATATTTTCCTAATCTTGTCGGTCTTTCTCCTAATGATCCTTCTTTTATGTTAAGAGTAAAACAATATCTTAATAATATTCGTATTCCTGTTGATGAATTAGGAAAAACATTTGATATTAGTTTTTATTATTATCATAAGAAAGATTATTATAAATTTAAAGCTAAAGAAGAGGCTATCGAAGAAACTTATCAAAAAGCTCCACGTAGAGGCGATGTTGAAATTAAAGCAGCTATTAAAGCTAAAGTTAATGCTCTTAATCTTCTTGAATCTCAAAAACATAAAGTTGGTTATCCTATTAATGTAGAAGATTATCTTATGTATAGACACTGCTTGTTGTATCATAGTGTAGCAAAAGATATGTCTATTATTAATTCTGATACTTCTATACGTTTTTATTTTAAAGATGATAAGAAAGAAGCTGATAAACTTCGCAAATATAGACTTGAAGTTAATAAAGCAAAATCTAATTATGTTGCTTGTATAGCTGATAGTGTTTTATTTGAAGCTGTTTATATTCAATATTGTGTTCTTAATTCTTTACCTGTTCTTACTTATTTGAATAGACCGCAACTTGATAAAGAAATTGATTTGGATAAATTTAGTTCTAATGAACCTGTTAAATTCAACAAAATAGTATATAATAAGGATATTAAACTTATGGCTGTTATTGAAAAACTTATTGCTCGTGGAGAGTTAGTTCGTTCTCAATATAGTCAAAATATTACTACTACTGATGGAGAATTAATAGGTGCTAATACTGGAGAAGCTATTGCTTGGTTTAAGGATCCAAAGAATGCTTCTATGGTAGCTGCTTATAATCATAAATTAAATCTTATTTGATATGACTATACAGGAAATGCACAATGAGTTTAGAACATTTGGGCAAGTAATGGGTTTACAACTTGTTAGAGGTATTCTTCCAGAGTCTATAGACGTATATCTGAATGCAGCAATTAATGAAACTGTTAGAAATATAATTAGTAAAAATGTTGCTAATTCACTTCAAGTTGGAATATTACCGCAAGCTGCTTCTATTACTCCAATTAATGCTTTGAGAACTCTTTATAGAGTTCATCATACTGATATTACAGAAAGTGATTATTTTAATGATAATCCTTTTGAGCTTATTGTTGATTTCCATAATGTTTTATTATATACTGATTTTTATATTGATTACAAAAACGGCAAAAAAGATGTACATTGTAGACTAATAGAGCCCGATAGACTTTCTGACGCTTTGACTGATTATTGTACTCGACCGACAATTAATGAACCTATTGTAACAATGTTTACAGAAGTAGCTGAAAATTATCTTACTGTTCTCAAAGTTATGACAGGTCAGACTGAGAGTGATGACAAAAAGGTTATTGATGGAATAAAGATTTGCTATATTAACAATCCTAAGATTGTTAAATATAATGTTGAAGGTCAAAATGAAGGTGTTGATTGTGATTTACCTGAATATCTTCATGAGGAAATAGTTCAGTTAGCTGTTAAAAAGTATATTGCTTCTATTAGTCCAACGATGTCTCAACAAAAAAATTAAACGATTTTCTTAATTTATTAAAATAGTTATAGAGTTATGCGACAATTTCTTTTAGGTAAAGACGTTGCTTATCCTACTACTGCTTTAAGCAATGATAGTGTAGTTGATGGTGCGATTGGTTTTTATTTTAGAAAATCTGATAATACTATTTCTCCTACTGCTACTGGTACAGAGATTATTAAAGATTGCATGTTGATTGTTAATCGTCCTGTTGATAAAGGAGGTCATGTTGTAATTCCTATTCATAAAAATAAATTTTCTTATGTAAAAGGAGTTTATCAAGCTGGTAAAGTATTTAAACAAGTATTTACTATTCCTGCTCCTACTACGATTGGTGAGTATTCAATGATTGTTGCTCTAAAGGGTGTCGGATTTAATCAACGTAATAAATGGACTGCTTCTGTTTACGTTAAAGATGTAAATAAGACTGCTAATGAGCTTGCAGAGGCTTTGGCTAAAGCTATTAATAACAACACCGTTGGCTCTAAAGTTGTAGCTACTGCTTCTGAAGCAACATTGATTATCAATGGACAAGTTGTAGGTATGGATTATGAAGTAATTCCTGCTGATTTACTTACCGGTCTTGCTGTTACTTCTACTCAAAAAGGAGAAGCTGCTTATGGAGATGCTCAATATATTATTGATTTAGCAAATAAAGCTGCAGCTGATGCTGGATTTGAATATACATATCAAGAAGCTGGAGAATTAATGAGACCTCATTATCCTCTTAATCCTCTTGAAGTTTCAGATGCTGCTGATAAAGGATTTACTATTTTCACCTTGTCTTTTGCTGAACCTCGAGATGTTAAGACAAGAGATGAAGTTGTTAATCAAATTGTGCAAGTTGCATTTCCAACTAGTGCTGAACAGATTACTACTTTTGAAACTGTTTGTAAAGCACTTGCAGGTTAAACCTTTAAAATAAAAACTATCGTTATTGCTATTAAATAGCTTAACGATAGTTTTCTTATAGAATATGGGAGAATTATTAGAAAGTTTACGTTTAGGAATAACTCCAGGTGTTATTGTTCTTATTTATCTTATTATAATTAAG
>ULTF01040109.1_pt1 | contig 10754 bp, 9 predicted proteins | sample 1957371 | NCBI WGS metagenome assembly ULTF01 (sample SAMEA4835727, study PRJEB28245) | human gut metagenome | biome: gut microbiome; material: fecal sample | place: Denmark | collected 2008
TATGGAATATTCGCAGCCGTGCAGGTGCTCTACGCCGCGAATTTTAATAACGTCCGTGCCTGCGCCTCTGACGTCGGCACCCATGGTGTTAAGGAAGTTTGCAAGGTCTACTATGTGAGGCTCTTTCGCTGCGTTTTCGATTATTGTAAGACCCTTTGCCTTTACTGCTGCCAGCATCACGTTTATGGTAGCGCCGACCGACACAACGTCAAGGTAAACAGCGTTGCCCAAAAGAGACTCGGCTCTTGCGTTGACCATCGCGTTTTCCTCCATGGTCACCTCGGCACCGAGAGCCTCAAAGCCCTTTATATGCTGGTCAATGGGGCGAACTCCGAGATAGCAGCCGCCGGGCATTGCAACCTTGGCCTTGTTAAATCTGCCGAGAAGTGCGCCTATAAGGTAATATGACGCGCGAAGCTGTTTTGAAAGCTCGTGCTCTACTACAAATGAATTTATGTGACGCGTATCTATTTCAATAGTGGAATTGTTGATGAATTTAATTGACGCACCCATATTGCTCAAAATGTTGAGCATTGCGGTAACGTCGCTGATATTCGGTATATTTTCTATGCGGCATACATCTTCGGCTAAAATTGTAGCCGGAAGGATGGCAACAACGGCGTTTTTTGCGCCGCTGACAGTAACCTCTCCCTTAAGCCTATGACCGCCGGTAATAACGAATTTATCCAAAGGACGGTTCACTCCCTAAAGTTTTTATGTAAAGAAAAAATTAAAATCAAGCAAGCCTGAGGCAAAAACGGGCGCACTTCGCCGTACCTCGAGGCATATAATATGGTTATTATACCACCGAGCAGCGTAAATTAAAAGTTATTTTTTACTCTTTTTTTGTATATGGTGATTTTTTGTTGAAAATAATAAAACATTTGTTTGAATACGTCCGTTTTCGATATAATACGCTTTATATTTGCATTTTTTTGTGTTACAATGTCTAAAAAAAGAAACGGTGCTTATAGGAAATGAAACTTACATTTTGGGATGCGGTAAACCCGTTTGCCGGCGAATATATATTCGACGAGCCGCAGCAAAGACTTGAATTTATAATTACGGCGGCAATAGCCGCGGTGCTTTTGCTGCTGTTTTGTATTTGTCTTAAAAGGGCGATAAAAAAACATAAAAACGATTCGGAGAAAAAGTGATGTCACTCAGTAAAAATCAGAATGTAGAACTCTATATAGACAGCTTTACGAGCGAGGGCAGCGGCGTCGGAAGATATGAAAATATGGCTGTTTTCGTTTCGGGCGCAGCGGCAGGCGATAAGGTAACGGCGCATATAATTAAGGCTAAAAAGACGTATGCCGTCGCCCGCGTCGAAAAGGTGCTAAGGCCCGCAAAATCGCGTATAATGCCTGCGTGCCCGTATTTTCCGTCATGCGGCGGCTGCGCTTTTCAGCACATATCGTACGAAAAAGAAAAGGAGCATAAGAAAAAGCGCGTCGAAGATGCGTTTTCTCATATTGCCTATATCAATATAGAGGCGGAAACGCTTCTGTCCGACAATAAAACGACCTGTTATCGCAATAAGGCACAGTATCCCGTATCGTTTGACAGGCAGCTTAAAATAGGCTTTTTCGCTCCGCGCTCGCACCGCGTGGTAGATTGCGAAAACTGCATATTACAGCCGCCGATATTTGCGGATATAGTTAAGATTTTCAGAAAATTTATAATTAAAAACGGTATAACGGTCTATGATTCAGAAAAGCATACAGGGCTTTTAAGGCATATATATCTCCGTCTTGCCGAAGCTACGGGCGAGGTTATGGTATGCGCCGTTATAAACGGTGAGGATTTGCCGCACAAGAACGAGCTGATTGAGAAGCTTACCGAAATACCCTCGGTTAAGAGCATAGTTTTAAATGTCAACCGTGACAGGACCAATGTAATTCTCGGTAAAGAGTGCGTGACTGTTTGGGGAAACGACTGCATATATGACGTGCTTTGCGGAGTTAAGGTCAGATTGTCGCCGCTGTCGTTCTACCAGGTAAACCACGATATGGCACAGCAGCTTTATGAAAAGGCGGCAGAGTATGCCTGTCTCAGCGGCAAAGAGACCGTGCTCGATATGTATTGCGGAACGGGCACAATAGGTCTTTCCATGGCAAAAAAAGCAAAGAGAATAATAGGTGCGGAGATAGTTCCGGAGGCTGTGCTTGACGCAAAGCGCAACGCCCTCGAAAACGGCATAGAAAACGCCGAATTTATATGCGCCGACGCAGGAGAGGCGGCACAGGAGCTGTCGTCACGCGGAATAAAGCCCGATGTGGTGCTGCTTGACCCGCCGCGCAAAGGCTGCTCCGAAATGCTTTTGGCGGAAATCGTAAAAATGTCGCCCGAACGCATAGTTTATGTGTCGTGCGACCCGTCTACTCTCGCAAGGGACTGCTTTAGGCTTAAAGACCTCGGATACGAGACAAAACGGCTCGCCGCCGCCGACCTTTTCCCCCGTACCGTTCATGTGGAGAGCGTTGCATTGCTTACAAAGCAAAAATAAGGTGTATTTGTTTTTTACGGTCTGTGCTTGACAATTGTGCTATATTGATGATGAGGATACGACTTTTTGTGCCCGAAAAGCTACTTAAATTAAAAAGACCTGAATTATAGGAAAGGATAAAATTATGGAAGCTATCGAAAATATGAAAACGAGAAGAAGTATAAGAAAGTTTAAGCCCGATGCAGTACCGCAGGAGCTTATGGATAAGATTATCGAGGCGGGACTTTATGCGCCGTCGGGTATGAATAAGCAGTCGCCGATAATCATTGCCGTTACAGACAGAAAAATGCGCGACGAAATATCCGAAATGAACCGCGAAATAGGCGGTTGGCAGGAGGGCTTTGACCCGTTTTACGGCGCGCCCACAATACTTATTGTGCTGGCAAATAAGGAGTGCCGCACAGCTGTTTACGACGGCTCGCTTACAATGGGAAACCTTATGCTTGCCGCACATAATTTCGGACTCGGCTCATGCTGGATTCACCGCGCAAAGGAGGAATTTGAATCCGAAAAGGGTAAGGCGATTCTTAAAAAGCTCGGTATAAACGGCGAATATGAGGGGATAGGACATTGTGCCTTAGGCTATGCCGACGAAGAGCCGAAGGAGCATATCATAGCCGAAAACCGCGTTTACCATATCAAATAAAGCGAAAAATTACTGTTTAAAACAGATGATTTATAAGTAAAAAACAGCCGTCCGAAAACCTGATTCGGACGGCTGTTTTTATGTGTTATGTGTGTTATATGGCTTTAAGAGCATTATCTATGTCGGCGATTATATCGTTTACATTTTCAATGCCGACGGAAAGTCTTACGAGGTCGGGGGTTACGCCGCATTCCGTGAGTTCCTCGTCCGAAAGCTGACGGTGAGTGGAGCTTGCGGGGTGAAGAACGCAGGTTCTCGCATCGGCGACGTGTGTGACTATGGCGGCAAGCTTTAATGAGTTCATAAACTGTTCGGCTTTTTCTCTTCCGCCTTTTACGCCGAAGGAAATTACGCCGCAGGTACCGTGCGGTAAATATTTTTTGGCAAGCTCGTAATCCTTGCTTGATTTAAGCCCCGGGTAATTTACCCAAGCGATTTTATCGTTCTTTTCAAGATATTCGGCAACCTTTTGTGCGTTTTCGCAGTGGCGTTCCACACGTACCGCAAGCGACTCAAGACCTATGTTCAAGAGGAACGAATTAAACGGCGACGGAGTTGAGCCGTAGTCGCGCAAAAGCTGTGCTACTATCTTTACGATATAGCCGTTTTTGCCGAAGTCCTTAGCGTATGTAACTCCGTGATAGCTCTCATCCGGAGTTGTAAGCCCCGGGAATTTATCATTTTGATACCAGTCGAAATTGCCGCTGTCAACGACGCATCCGCCTATTGTAGAAGCGTGACCTTCCATATATTTTGTGGTAGAGTGAGTTACTATGTCTGCGCCGAATTCAAACGGACGGCAGTTTATGGGAGTGGGGAAAGTGTTGTCAACTATAAGCGGAACTCCGTGCGAATGTGCGATTTTTGCGAACTTCTCAATGTCCAATACATCAAGCGACGGATTCGCTATTGTTTCACCGAACATTGCCTTTGTGTTGTCGCGGAAGGCTGCGTTTATTTCCTCTTCACTCGCTCTCGGGTCAACAAACGTAACGTCAACACCGATTTTACGCATAGTCACGTTTAAAAGATTAAATGTGCCGCCGTAAATAGTGGCGGAGCTTACTATATGGTCGCCTGCACCGAGTATGTTTATAAGCGCAAAGAAATTTGCCGCCTGACCCGATGATGTGAGCACCGCGCCGACACCGCCCTCAAGGCATGCAATTTTATTTGCGACCGCGTCGTTTGTCGGGTTCGCAAGGCGCGTATACATATAACCCGGCTCAAGGTCAAAAAGCTTTGCCATTTCGGCACTTGTGTCATATTTGTATGTTGTAGATTCATAAATGGGCAGAACTCGCGGCTCGCCGTTTTTCGGCTGCCAGCCTGCCTGTACGCATTTTGTCTCTATTGCGGAATCAGGATTGTATCCCATTTTTTTAATCCTCCAAAAATCTCTTCATAATGTCGGGGCCATGCTCTATAAACAGGCCGGTCGTTTTTGCGCTCTCTTCGTTTATAGAGTCAACGCCGCTGTCCTTTTCGTCGTTTTTATGATAAATCATAAACGGTACGGGGTCTGAGGCGTGCGTGCCCGTAACAATGGGAGTCGGATGGTCGGGGAGCACCATTATTTTGTAGTCGTCATACTCCTTGAGTGCGTCGAGAACTATGGGGAGTACGCGCGAATCTATCATCTCAATGGATTTCACCTTGTTTTCGGGTTCGTTTCTGTGGCCGCACTCGTCGGGAGCCTCAAAGTGAATATATACGAGGTCGCAGCCGTTTTTAAGCTCTTCGACGGCGGCTCTTGCCTTGCCCTCAAAGTTAGTATCAATGTAGCCTGTGGCACCCTCAACCTCGGGAGCGGCCATACCGGCGCATTTTGCTATTCCTTTAAGAAGGTCAACCGCCGAGATTATAGCACCTTTTTTGCCGAAGGTCTCGTAAAACGACGGCAGAGCCGGCTTTTTGCCTTCGCCCCAAAGCCAAATTGAATTTGCGGGGTGCTTGCCCTCGCTTATTCTCTTTTTGTTGACGGGGTGCTGCATTAAAAAGTCGTAGCTCTCCTTCATCATGGCAATAAGCTCTTTTGCGTTTTCGGAAGAGGAGAGATATTCGCCTATAACTCTGCCCGAAATATCGTGAGGGGGAGTCATATTTCCGAGCTCTGTTGTGCCGTTTGACCAGACAAGGCAGTGGCGGTAGCTGACTCCGGGGTAAAAACGGAATCTGTCGTTCCCGAATTTTTCCTGTACCGATTTGATTATCTCGTGAGCCTCCTCGGTAGAAATATCACCGGCGCAGTAGTCCACCATGGTCTTGTCCTCGTAATTCGGCTCGTCGGAGAGAGTTACGAGATTTGTCCTCAGCGTAACGTCCGTGTCAAGAAGCTCAACGCCCATGCTTGCCGCCTCAAGAGGAGAACGTCCGGTGTAGCACTTCTTTGGGTCAAAGCCGAGAACGCTCATATTGGCAACGTCGCTGCCGGGCTTTAAGCCCTCTGCAACGGTTCTTACAAGGCCTACCTCGCCGTGCTTTGCGAGAAAGTCAAGATTCGGTTTTTTTGCAACTGCCATCGGTGTTTTGCCGCCGAGAGCGGGAACGGGGTAATCTGCCATTCCGTCATAGAGAACTACAACGTATTTCATTAGTTTTCACCTTTCATATTATCTGAATTATCAGAGTCCGGGTTGCCGGGCTTAAATGTATCCTCGGGATTTATGCCGACAGCCTTGTAGGGGTCGCTGTCGACGGGGGCGGAATATGAGTTGCCGGCCGCGTAAGAGCTTTGAGAATCGCCGTTTCCACCCTGTTCGCCGCCCGTAACGGGAGCTATACCGAACGCCTCGGGAGCTACAATGCCGTTTTCAATCGAATATCTCTTGAGGTTCTCATAGTACATGGCAGCCGTCGTCTCAACATATGGAGTGACATATATTGAGAGTATTCCGCCGGTGAGCCCCACCAAAATATACCAGCCTATAAAGCTGAGATACATCGAAAAGAGATCGCCCTTGAAGCCGTTTGTCATTCTTTTGCTTATCTCGATGGCTTCCTTGCCCTTAAGGCGCGGATTGTCGTGGATAACATATTTTGCCTGTGAGTAAGCGAGAGCCTTTATTATGCCGGGAACCACAAACAGAAGCGACCAAAGGACGGTAAATGCATTTACGAGCACACCCGTTACGAGATATGAGCCGTAGTTGTCTATACCCTCCTTATATAGGCTTTTCCATTCGGGGTTAAAGCCGCGTATGTGATTAAGGTAGTAGCCTGATGCGGCTATGGTAAACGGTATAAGCAAAAGAGTAATTATACTGCTTGAATAACCGACTGTTGTCGGAGGGTCGTCGCGGTTTATGACTGTGGCAATATTTACGTAAATCGAAAATCCGCCGCTAATCAGATATATAGCAATCGTTGCGAGCGTCATTTTCCACCAACGCGCATTTTGACCGATAAAGCTTTTTGCCTCGGCCTTTATTGCCGGGCGATTAAGAATTTGTTGCATAAAAGAAACCTCCGTGAATTTCAAATCAATAAAATAATATCATTATAGTAGGGCAAATACAACACTTTTTCGCATTTTGACTTTGTTACCAGCCGCTTATTCCGCCTCTTTGCAGTGCACCCACGATTTTTTCTCGGAGTGCCGGGTATTGCCTTTCGAGAGACGCGAGCAGCTCTTTTGTGCTTTGCCGCTCCGTTACCCCGTCAGCTGGGCATTTGCTTTTGACTATCGGCAGGTCGAGGCTTGCCGCCGCACGCTTTACGTCTTTTTCGTAAGCGAATATCAAAGGGCGTATCAAATACAGCTCTTTTCTCGAAAGAAACGAGACAGGAGAAAAGCACTTAATTGTGCCGCCGTTCAAAAGATTCATCATAAAGGTTTCGGCGGCGTCGTCAAGGTGGTGACCGAGGGCGATTTTGTTGCAGCCGTATTCCTTAGCCGTATCGTGAAGAATGCCGCGACGCATCTTGGCACAGAGGCTGCAAGGATTTTTTTCTTTTCTGATATTGAATATAACGTCCCAAAGGTCGGTTTTTTTTACGACGTATTTTACGTTAAGGTTGTCGCACAGCTTTTGTATTTCCGAATAGTCGCCGTCCATGCCGCCGAAGCGGTAGTCGAGCGTAATTGCAATAACCTCAAAGTGCTTAGGATAAAACGAGCGAAGCCGCGCGAGAGCATATAAAAGGGCAAGCGAATCCTTGCCGCCCGAAACGCCCACGGCGATTTTATCTCCGTCGTCTATCATGTCGTAACGGTCAACGGCCGCTCTGACAAGGCTCAAAAGTTTTTTCATAAACAGTACCCCGAATTTTAAATGCCTACGAAAACGAAAAAGCGCTCTCCGGTAACCCGGAAAGCGTCGTAATTTTTCGTCCGTATAAAGTTTGCTTTATGCCTCAGACAGCTCTTGTGACCTTGCCTGAACGAAGGCAACGAGTGCAAGCATAAACTCTTTTAGGAGAGCCGTTTACGATAGCCTTAACTTTTTTTACGTTTGGCTTCCAGGTTCTGTTAGAACGTCTGTGTGAGTGAGAAACTTTAATGCCGAAAGCTACGTCTTTACCGCAGAATTCACATTTTGCCATAACGAAGAGCACCTCCTTTAATGATTAGCAAACAGTATTCTAACAGAATACGGAGTAAAATGCAAGCATTTTTTTAAAATTAACTATTTTTATAAAAACTCTTGCTTTTTTTGCATCGATATTATATAATGACGTCAAACGAACATTTGTACGATTGAGAGGTAATTTTAGATGTCCGATAAAAGTAAAGCGCTTGATACAGCCATACTTCAGCTTGAGAAAAAATACGGCTCCGGCACCATTATGCGTCTCGGAGATAATAATGCGCTCAATGTCGAAGCTATTTCGACAGGCTCGATAACTCTTGATTGTGCTACCGGAATAGGCGGCTTCCCGCGCGGCAGGATAATTGAGGGTTACGGCCCGGAGTCATCGGGTAAAACCACACTTGCGCTGCACGTTGTGGCAGAGGCGCAAAAGCTCGGCGGCGAGGCTGCATTTGTTGATGCGGAGCATGCTCTTGACCCGGTATATGCAAAAAATCTCGGCGTAGATGTTGATTCCCTTTTGGTATCACAGCCCGACAACGGCGAGCAGGCACTCGAAATAGTTGAGGCACTGGCGCGTTCGGGCGCGCTTGACGTGATAATAGTTGACTCCGTCGCGGCTCTCGTTCCGCGCGCGGAAATAGACGGCGATATGGGCGACAGCCACGTCGGTCTTCAGGCCAGACTTATGTCGCAGGCTCTGCGCAAGCTTGCCGGTGTTATTTCAAAATCAAATACAATAATTATATTTATAAATCAGCTCCGTGAAAAGGTCGGTGTGGTCTACGGAAATCCGGAGGTTACAACCGGTGGCCGGGCACTTAAATTCTATGCTTCCATTCGTGTTGACGTAAGGCGCATCGAGCAGCTCAAGGGCTCGGGCGGTGAATTTATCGGATCGAGAACAAGAGCTAAAATAGTTAAAAACAAGGTGGCTCCGCCTTTTAAGACAGCTGAATTTGACATTATGTACGGTGAGGGCATCTCAAAGGTCGGCGAGATAGTTGACCTCGGAGTTAACTACGGCATCATCAAAAAGAGCGGCGCGTGGTTCTCTTACGGCGAGACAAGGCTCGGACAGGGCAGAGACAATGTTAAAAATCTCTTTAAAAACGACAAGGCGCTCTCTGACGAAATCGAGAAACAGATTCGCGAAAAGATGGCGGAGGAGCACGGTGCGGGAGACGAGAAAAAAGAAACCGCTAAAAGCGCCGCCGACGATGACGCGCCCATAGCTTATCGCCCCGTAAAGACCACTAAGACCGCGGCAAGAGCCAAAATCGACGTGGCGGTGGATGACGACGAATGAAACTGAGCTTTAAGGACGGCAGGCAGGGTAAAATACATATATATGTTGACGACGTATATACCCTTACCGTCGATGATACGTTTTGGTTTTCCGAAAAATGGCATAAAGTAAATGAAATTAACGACGAGGAGCTTGCGGACTTAACTTTGTCCGTGAACTCCCGTCGCGCTTTTTTAAAGGGTGCCGAGCTTCTGTCGCGTCGGGCGCACGGCAAGGCGGAGCTTACGAGAAAGCTTATGCAGAAGTACCCGAGAGAGTGCGCCGAGCAGGCGGCGGATAAGCTCGAAAAGCTCGGACTTATAAATGACGGCGAATTTGCCGATATGCTGGCGCAGGAGCTTTATACGCACCGCAAATACGGCGTCAGCCGTGTCAAACAGGAGCTTTTGAGGCGCGGAATTGACCGGTCTTTAGCCGAAGAAGCGGCTGAAAGACTTGACAAAGACGATTTAAATCGTATTATATTATTGTTGCAAACGAAGTACAGAAATAATCTCGGAGACGAAAAGGGCATAATTCGCACAAAAAATTCCCTTCTGCGCCTCGGCTATTCGTATTCCGACATACGTGCGGCGTTTGAGAGCATAGAAAACGAATCGTTTTGATTACAGCGTGAAAGGCTATGTGTGAGTTTTATGAGTAAAAAAGTCGGTATGATATCTCTCGGCTGTCCCAAGAACCAGGTTGACGGTGAAATTATGCTGTCTAAGCTTGCGGACAACGGCTTCGAGATAACAAATGACGTAGACGGAGCCGACGTGGTAATAGTTAATACCTGCGGCTTTATTGAGGATGCAAAAAAAGAGGCCATTGAAAATATACTTGATATGGTCGAATTGAAAAAAGAAGGCGTAATACGTAAAATAGTTGTCACGGGCTGCCTTGCGGAAAGATACAGGGACGAAGTATTGTCGGAAATTCCCGAGGTTGACGCCGTTGTCGGCATAGGCTCGAATTCTGACATATGCGAGGTATGCGAAAAGGTTTGCGGCGGCGAAGAGGATATTAAAACCTTCGGCGAAAAAACCTGCCTGCCGCTTAACGGTAAGCGTATGCTCACCACACCGTCCTATTACGCATATATAAAGATAGGCGAGGGGTGCTCAAACAACTGCACCTATTGTGCAATACCGTCAATTCGCGGAAAATACAGAAGCCGCACGCCGGAGAGCATTTTGGAAGAGGCTAAAGCGCTTGTAGACGGCGGAGTAAAAGAGCTTATAGTTGTTGCGCAGGACACAACGCGTTACGGAGAGGACCTTTTCGGTAAATGCGCGCTGCCGGCTCTTTTGACATCGCTGTCAAAAATCGAGGGCCTAGAGTGGATAAGAGTTTTATATCTCTATCCCGAAAGGCTCAGCGACGAGATAATAGATACATTTGCGAATAACGATAAAATCGTAAAATATATGGATATCCCGATTCAGCATTGCAATTCGGATATTTTAAGGCGTATGAACCGCCGCGGCTCAAAAGAGGAGCTTACGGCACTCATAACGAAAATAAGAGAAAAAATACCCGATGTGGTGCTTCGTACTACCCTGATAACAGGCTTCCCGGGCGAAACGGAGGAGCAGTTCTCCGAGCTTTCGGAATTTGTCAAGGAAATGAAGTTCGACAGGCTCGGCTGCTTTGCCTACTCTCAGGAGGAGGGAACTCCGGCGGCGGAATTCCCCGACCAGGTAGATGAAGAGGTCAGGAAAAAGCGCGGCGAAATCATAATGGAGCAGCAGTACAATATATTTGAAAAGCTGAATC
>ULTF01015773.1_pt1 | contig 10749 bp, 10 predicted proteins | sample 1957371 | NCBI WGS metagenome assembly ULTF01 (sample SAMEA4835727, study PRJEB28245) | human gut metagenome | biome: gut microbiome; material: fecal sample | place: Denmark | collected 2008
CAGATCACGGATATGCAGGCAGGTCTGCAGCTGAAGAGAAAAGAAAAGCTCAATCGCATAACTACATTTTGTTTAATGGGCATTATGGGCGCAATGATCGGTGTTGCTCTATATGCGGCTATCATACAGATGTATGCATCGGTTGGGAATTTCTGATACAAACTAAAATATCTTAAATACTAAGAGGAGGAACGAACAAAATGAAGAAGAAAATGGTAAAAATGCAGTTAAAGGCAATGGGACTGGCACAGAAGGTATTTTATCATAAGAGCCAGGGAATCGATGGAATACTGGTAACCGTAGGCTTATGCATTATAGCATTGATACTTTGTGTGGTAATGAAAGACAGTCTGACCAGCTTTATCGAGACGATTGTAACGGCAATGCAGAATAAGGCAATCGGTATTTTGGGATGATATGATGATGAAAAAAAGAAAAGGGAGTATAGTAGACATTTTACCATCGATGATCATGGTGATTGCTGCGGTGATGCTGATTATGGTTTTCTTTGACCTATATCAGATACTTAGTCTTAACGAGGATGTAAAACAGATTGCCCGGAAATACATGCTCACTATGGAAACTATGGGATATTTGGATCCGGCAAATCAGACGACCCTTGTGCAGGAGTTATCAGATCTGCAGGTTACAGATATTGATCTTACAGGATCCACCATGTCGGATGCAGAATATGGTAATGCGGTATATCTGCAGATATCCTGTAAGCTGCCGATGGAGCAGCTTAACATGGATGGATATGATATGCTGCAGTTTGTGTTTCAGGACAAATCAATACCAATCAGGGTGCGTAGAATGTCTACTGCAAAAAATTAAGCATGATAAGACGGTGGATAATCAAAAAAAGTAAAGGTGAGCTGGCTACGTTTACCATGGTATATGTGTTGCTGTTTTTCACTGCAACAGTGGCATTCGCGTTACAGATCAGACAGTACATATCGCTTAAAACCTACACAGAAGACGCACTTGCAGCGTCTAACCTGGCATCTGCAGTAATAGATATTCAGGAATATGGCGTCAACCATAATCTGATTATAAAGGATCCCGCACACGCGTATAGCATCTACCAGGATGCTTTAAAGGTCAACATGGGTCTGAATGACCACTGGGAAGATCCTGCGGGAATGATATCAAGCCCGGTGCAGGTGGAGCAGTATATCGTATACAACGTGCGGGGAACAGAGGTAGAGGTGACCTCATTCGGAGAAAACCTTAACTATTCGGCAACCGAGACCCTTGGAAGTGCAACATCACCTAATGGAAGAGTCATCGAGTCTACCAGCATATATAGCCGGATCAGTTATCAGGTGACAGGATACTTTGGTGTGACGGTTCCGGCAGTAAAAGATAAGTTGGTTGATGTTGTAAAAAATAATTAAAGGATTGGACAAGCGAAAATGAAAAAGGATAAAAAAGAAAGAAGCATTCTGCCTGGTGTAATCATTGTATCTCTACTGGTGGCAGTTATTGTATATGCAGTTATGCTGAATGCGGAAAAAACAGCATTATCAGACTATGAAAAAGGGACAGTTTATGTGACAACAAAGCCGGTACCCAAAGGAACTATGATTACAGCTGACTATATCACTCAAAAAGAGGTAGATAAATCTTTGATCCCGTCCGGCGCAGTAAGTAATCCAGAAAATCTAACGGAGTTGATCAGCGTATATGCAGTAGATCAGGGATCCATTATTACCACTGGGATGTTTACTGCTGTTAATGACATCACAAAGGATATGACGCAGCCGGTAGTGGCCGGATTCAAGGCCGATGATCTGTATCAGGTGGTGGGAGGCGTCCTGCGATCCGGAGACCGAATCAACATCTATCAGGTAAATGAAAATGCCAATAAAGGGGATACCTCACAGTCCTTGGCAAACACAGATGATAATTGGACAGACGCATCTTCAGATACGGCAGCATCCCTTGTATGGGGAAATGTGTTTGTCCAGGAAGTATTTGACTCTGCCGGTGCGGTGATCAGTACATCTGACTCTACGACTCCGGCACAAAGAGTAAATATCTACATGGATAACGATAATGTAGCAGCTTTTTATGCTGCACTGGCACAGGGTTCTCTGCGTGTTGTAAAAATCTGCGAATAGATAGTCAGTGGGTGTGACAAAGAAATCGGGTCTGATGACCGGCAGGTTCGAGCCCTGCCCCCACTTTACAGCGATATTTGCTGTGATGATCTTTGACAACTGCATATGGAAATCGGACGAAAAACTGGAAGATGGACTGTAAGATTTTGACGAGAATTGTCATGTAATATATAGAGGTCTCTGTACTTCTTTGTTTTATCGGTATTTTTGTCCAAAATATCGAAACAGAAAATTCCGTAAAATGTATACAGATATTCTGCAAAATGATATAATAATCATATCAAAAAAGATAAAACAAAGAATTGAGTCCGTACTATTGGACACAAAAAAGAAGACTATATTTATACAATAAACATAGAAAAGGCTGAAATGTCTGGGAGGACGAAGAATGAAAAAAAAGATTATTTGTGCTATATTAGTGACGGCACTGGCAGTCACATCTTTTACTGGATGTGGGAAGGCACAGGATAAGGATACTGCAGAAGTGATAATGGCTGAGACGGAAACAAAGGATCCTGATATCACTGCAGAGACACAGGCGGCTGTGGACACTTTATTGCCGACGGAGACGGGGAAGCCGGTAGTGACTGAGACGGCAACACCGACTCCTAAGCCCGTAGCGACAAAGAAACCGGAGACCACAGCAACGCCGAAACCAGCAGCAACTGCGACACCTAAGGCAACGGCAACTCCGAAGTCGGCAACAACCGCGGGATCAGGAACGACAGTTGCAGCTAATACTACCAGCACCGGTAAGACTGGTACAACCGCAACAGAAGCGTCGAAAGAGACACCCGCAGCAACAGCAAAGCCGGTACCAACCACGGCACCGACAGCAGCGCCCGCAGCTTCCACACCGGCACCTTGTAATCATAATTATGTCAAGGAATATTGGCCGTCTGCACCTACTTGTAACGGCGGTGGAGATTGGACTATGGTCTGCTCTATCTGTGGGGATGTAGGAGCAACAGGAACGGATCCGGCATTACCACACACTCCAGAAACTAGAGTAGAAGTTGATGCAACATACTGTGATGAACACGGTGTCAGAGTTACTTATTGTACGAGTTGTGGAAACGAATTGGGACGAGAAGGATTTGACGGTACGGAGCATGAGTGGACAACTGGAACTTATAAAGCCTGGGATGAAGATACGCATACGGTTGTAGAAAAGGAACGTACCTATTGCAGCCGATGTGGTGTATCACAGTAAGACTGGAAAGGAGACGAGAAAAATGGAAAATACCAAAGATCAGTATATTGGGGCCGAAATACATTCGGCACGGTCAGTGAATCCAGATGGGGAGACGGTAACACTGGACGGAGATACGGTGGTATGGACAGGGGAGGAAGATGTCCTGACACCGGAGGAACTGGAAGAGTTCCATCGAGATGCAATCAAACTGATGGAAGAAAGCGAACAGCAGAAAGAGGCGGCTACCCCAAATAGCAAAATAACTGTTTAGTACTAAAAACAGCCGTCACTATTGCAGTAGTGGCGGCTATTTCTTTTTGTTATCCTTAAAGATCTGATAGCACAGACCAATAAGAGCAACGATAAACATACAAAATTGGAATAAATCCGCATATGTAACATTTATCTTATCGCCCTCCTTTCATAACGCTGGAGGGTGAACCCTCCGGAGAGGGGCAGCCGCCTTGGCTCTTTGACTTTCCCAGAACTATATCATACCATATATTTGCGTTGTTATAAAGGTTTTGCTATGTGAAACTACTTGAAAAAGTGTAGTGAAAATGCTATAGTAGCTATGAGAAGCTAGTATGTATTTAAAGATGTACAAAGCAAAACCCCAGTAGGTGCAACTACTGGGGTTTTTGCTCAATTTACGGTAGAGCATCCGTTTTGGGCTGGTGCTGTCTATACATCCCTATCCAACCACTTGCAGATATAGTAAGAAACGATACCTGCCAATACAGAGATAAAGAATGCTAATATGTATTCATAGATCAAGGTGTACACCTCCTTCCTGCTGGAAAGAGTCGACAGCGTGATTATCATATCATATAAATTAAATATCGACAATATTCGTCCGAGTAGAGCAGTATGCTCCACTCGGATTTTTTATTCTCCGGTTTCCATATGCAGTTGAAATTGATAAATGAAAAAGGAGGATACAGATGATAAGAAAAAAGCGCTATTTAGCTGCAAAGATGGGATTGCTGGCGCTGGGATTGATGCTGCTGTTTCCGGGACAGGCAGAAGCAGCTGATAAGAAGACGATTTATAACAGCCCTTACGTATCGTTCAGCCCAGACGGAAAGGCATTTACAACCTGTGCCGGGGACCAGAATTATACATGGTATGCGGAGGATGACAGTACCACTGTATATAGCGGCATAAAATCATCTTTGCGGAGTTTACGAACCGGGGAGCATTATTACAAAGTAGCCAGATGGGGAGAAGTACCTGTTGGATCTTGGAAGGTTGTACATCGTCCGGGACAGTGTATTCATGATGGTTATACCAGTGATGAAAATTGGCATGGTATTCAATTCGGTACACAAAAATGTATGCAGTATTATTATTCTGGCTGGAAGGCATTCTGTGCCGATTGTGGGGAGCCTTTGGAAGACTCAAATATATATATGAGCAGGGAGGCAGCCTCATCCATACAGTACTTAGATCTTGGAAGCGAAAAAAATCCTGTTTTTTATTATTACCTTTGTCCTTTTTGCCGGAACTTAGAGCAGGGAGTGGGATTATCTGCGCATTGGTGTAAAGAGATATCGTGGAATCAGTATCGGGTTGTCTATAAAGCTAATTCGGGTGTAGATGGGTACAATGGATATATGGATTATAGTTATCACATGTACAACAACGAAATAATATATGAAGGTGAGACAGTAACTCCTGTTACACATTTGACGGAGAATAATTATACCAGAGTTGGATATGTATTTACTGGATGGAATACCAAGCAAGATGGATCAGGAGTCTCTTTTACCGATAAGGAAGAGATATACAATCTTAGTAGTTCAGATTGGAATGATCAAAGTACATGGACAGATACGGATAGAGGAACTATTACTTTATACGCACAGTGGAGAAAAAGTGAAAGTACGCTTGTAATTGACGCAAATGGAGGAAAGTACGGTGGATTAGATAAACAATCGATCACTCAGTTATATTTGAAAAAATATGTCTTACAGGCGGATTTTATTCAGGCACCGGAGGGATATCAGGTATCCTTTGAAACGAATGGTGGATCAACAGTAGAAACTATTTTGGGAACGAAGCACTTTGTTGAGTGGATGCGGGAACAGCCTTTTAAAGGATGGTTAGATGATAACAAGTATATATTTACAGCACCGGATGGAAATGTAGATACGGTAAAGGCTGCGTATCATTCCGATCCGATTACTTTACCGGTTACGACCAAAGATGGCTGGTCATTTGGCGGTTGGTATTATGATTCGGATTTTAGCCTGCCTGCTGGCGGAGCCGGAGATCAAATTATACCATCCAAAGATATGACGCTGTATGCGCAATGGGTAGATCTTAGGCTACAGGCGGTAGATAACTACGAGGTAAACGACGGAAAAGGTGCGGTAGATTTATCCTGGTCACAGTCTGATCAGAATAATAAGACCTATCTTGTATACCAAAAAAAAGAGGATGGAGCGTGGATCAGGGTCAACAGTGCAAATGACATCAGCAGCACGACAGTCATTGATCAGACATATACGTTTGACGGACAAGCAAAGCAATATACTGTACCGTATACAGGTCTCTATTCTATAAATGCTATGGGAGCACAGGGGCAAAGCTATGGTTCCTATACCGGAGGCTATGGTGGTAGTGTTACCGGAACATTTTGGCTGCGAAAAGGTGAGATCTTAACATACGTAGTTGGTGGTCAAAATGGCTACAATGGTGGCGGTAACGCATCTTCTTTTGGTAATGGTGGGGGCATGACTTCTGTTGTGTCCAATCAAAAAGGAACTCTTCTGATTGCTGGTGGAGGCGGCGGAGCATTTTCACATGGCAACGGAAATGCTGGTGGAAGCGCGGCCAGTGTAATTGATGGCAATGCAGGGCAAGCAGGTATGGCTGGTGGGGGAGCCGGTTATCAAGGAGGTACAGCAGGGGAAAGACTTGTACATCATCATACCTCAGCTTGCGATACGTCAAGATCTATTATTGGATCCTTTAGGAATAATAATTACTCCTATGAGGATGATGACGATGATCGGTATTATGTCAAGCAAAGAATTGCCAATGTATCGGCAGATGGCTTCAAGTATTTACATTTTAGTGGTTTGATAAATCAGCAGAGAGGCCATAGAATTAGTGCTGGTTCTGGAACGTTAAAGGTTTATAACCAGAACGGTTTGATTTTTCAGAAAAGTATTTATGATATTGAGTCATTTATTAGGACAGAATATCAAAGAGCTATAGCGGGAAATTACGGCGGTGAGAATAATTATTCCAGTTATTCTCATGCTAACTATGATTTTGATGATAACGATCAAGCTGTATATGAAGACACAGATTATGTGTGGCTACATTATAACGGAGATGGTTCTGTAACAAAGTGGAGAAAAGATGGTGCTGATGATGACTATATTCCTAATCCATCGGCAAATGCAACATCGTATTTTATACCAAGTGCAACTCGGGGTGGTTCGAGTTGGTTTTATGGAATTAACTGGTACTTTAAATATGACATACCAATTCCTGCAGGAAGCACAAATATACGAATAGAATTTGAAAGTGAGCACGAGACAGAAAGTTATCTTTCAGTGAGCGTTCAGGAAGCTGTTTTAACGGGGAGAATAGGATGTGGAATGACAGAAGGACAGGTTATTTCATCGAAACCGGCATATGGTGGCAGTAATTATGTCAATTCTTCATATGCACTGATGTATGAAATGAATAGCGGAGAGCGTAGCGGATCCGGGATCGGTGAGTTGCACTCCAAGGCTATTGGATATCAGGAGAGTCTGGATCTTGCCGGGGTTACGGCTACTGACTTTGCAGCTCCAGACAAGATATCGGATCAAGTCACAAAAGAGCCCTTGGATGGTAAATCAATTCGCGTCACATGGCAGGTGCCGAGCGATAATGGTACGGATTATTACCATAAAGTGGAATCTTACCTAACGGGAAGCACATCAATGCTATGCGAATCTAATGTTACGAAAAATACGCTGGTTAGTGGCGTGAAGGGATATTACTATCTCGTAGACCAAAATGGGTATACGGTTGTTACCGGCAATGCAAATTATGTACAGGTTCCTCATGTAAATGTGGTAACGGCAGAATACAATCAGTATTTGCATATTGCAGCGGTCGATGTGGCTGGAAATATCAGTGAGACAACGCATATCCTCATTGACGCCAAAGATGTACTATGGAAGCTTTATACGAAGCAGCTGGTCATTGATGCATCTGCAGATAATGTATATCCGGCAACGGATAAGAGTTGGTACGTGCGTGCCGATGGCAGTACTCCATTTACCCTAAAAAATGAGGCTTATATGGATGGTACGGCAAGCCGGGGATACCAACTTAACGAGACTATCTACGAGACTGTATCAGATGATAGCAGCGTAGCTCGAAATATAATCCGCACAGCATCCACTGAGATAGCAGATACATCCATCAGGACAGATGCAAATGGATTGTCTTATTCGACGGATGGCACAACGGCGCTGCAGCAATATTCATACTCTTACACAGTGAGATCTAACAAAAACAGAGACCTTATGGGAGTACAGAAATTTACAATCAGCAGAGATCTGTCCGGACAGACGATACAGGTTATTCCGGTTGCGGAAGCAGACAAAGAATCGGATAAAGTGTACTCGGCGCATGAACTGGATGAAAAGAATAAGATCACTTTAATAGCGGACGGAGAAGCGCCGGTGATCCGCGGATTGGAAATAATGGAAGACAGAGATCTGATTGACCGGCGGGATGGATCTATAACAGTAACCGTTACGGCAGATGACGATTTGAGCGGTGTAAAAGACTTTTATGTGGTCATCAAAAACACAGATAATGCTATAACCAAGACTTATCTGCCAGATGTAGATGGAAGTATCCGTATCACTATCACGGAGGATGAACCCATATTTAGTGGAGATTTCACGGTATTGGGATATGCCGTGGATAATGTCGGAAATGAAAATAATCTAAGCTATGGCACGACGGAATTTGCTCTGGCCAGTAGCGTAGAACGTATTCTTTCCCCGCACGATCCTATATTTAAATGTGGAGAAAGCGGAATACTTACGTTTACGACCTGGGGCTATGCCGACCGGGTGGAAGTTATTTTCCCGGAGAGCATGACTGCACTGGATCCGACTCTGAACAAAGTATATGACTATACAGACTGTCCGGGATATATGATCACGGAGCATTTACAGTTTATGGTGCCGCTTTATACGCCGGAGAATCAGAATCTGGAGATAACGGTACGTGCGTATAAGGGAGACAAGAAGCTGGAGGATCATCCGACAATCAGCGTAATCGGAGTATCCGGTACTGTGTTAGACGAGTTTCGGACAAGGCTGAGATAGGATGGTTACGATATTATGGATCCTGTTGGCGTATGGCAGCTATCAGATTGGCTGGCAGTTGCAACTACAGGATCCTGATCCCAAATTGAGTGATACATTACAACGTAAATGTTGTAAATGGCAGCATTTGATAGTGTTTGCTTATTTACTGTTATTTAGATGGGCAGAGATATGCCAGAGCGAGCAGAGAGAGGTAATGCAGATCACACAGGCATATATGATAGGATCTTTGCTTTTGGCAGCATGGATAGATCATTACATACAGCTTATCCCGGATATGGTTTATGTACCGGGATTAGCCGGTGGAATATTATGGCTTATTTATTACGATCCCGGAGTGGATATTGTAATAAATTTGCTTATCTTTGTTACTATACAAATACTTATATTTCGTCGTTTGTACGGTGAATCTGATTGCCTGGCATATATATTGTGCGCTGCATATTTGGCCGGATGCGGTAAGCAGTTGATAGATTATTTATTGTTTATGCTCTTAACCGTTTTAATGGAGCTGATCGTTCAAATAAAGAAAAAGAATATATCACATGGAAAGTTAAGGAAACCGGTGCCGCTGATCCCGTATATGATGGGAGCCATGCTGCTCTATAGATTTATTTTGTAAGTCGGTTTCAGAGAGGAGTAACAGATGGATGCAAGTGCTTTGGAATATGAGAGAGTGATGGAGAAAAAGAAACAATTATTGATTAAGATCCAGGAAACAAAGACAGGAATTCGGAATAAGCAAAACCAGTTGAAAATACTGGAGGAGGGACTGCAAAAAATCAAGGATCAGGAAGGGAAAGAATCCGTAGGTGGAAAACTGAATATTTTTTTAAGAGACTTCAGTGTGATTCTGGAGGCAATGAGAACTGAGAAGGCTTTTATGGAGACAAAGTATGCAACGCAGTCTGCACAGATATATTACAGAGTGGAAAAGAGTGTGCTTGAGGATTATATAAAAAGGCTTTCCGAAATAGACATATCAGAGTTTATGGATTATTGCAAACAGTTAGGTTTTATACGTACGGAGGGAAATAAGTGTCTATTTTCCAGTGGAAAAGTGCGAGCATATTTTTTACCAAAAAAAATAATTGATAATTTAAGTATCTGATAACAGGTAAAAAAGAGGTTTCAAATTTATTAAAATGCGATCGCGCAGATACCCAGTATATATGAGGGAAAACAAATAAGTATGTACTATGATTGAAAAGATTTTTTTGAAAGTAATACTTCGATTTTTTTTGCTTTTTTCTAAAAAAATAAAAAATATAAGAAAACCTTGACAGTGCATACGGATTCCATCATTCTATTGCCGGATAAGGAGCTGATAGCAATGTTGAACTTATTGGTTAAGGAATATTTAGCAATATGCGAGTATCTATTGGAACTGGAAAAGCGGCGCCAAGAAACGGAAGAACTGCCACTGGTACGTAAAGGACAGTTGTTGGTAGACAAAGATATGTTGACAATGTTACTGGATAAAAACAAGTACGAAACGGCTACGAATAAATTAAAGTATTGGAAAGACCTGGCATGGATTGATGCCGAAGAAAAACGGCTGACGAAAAGAATCTGTATTAATAATCGATACCGGCCGCTGATCGTCATTAATATGCAAAGATATGAATGCATTCGTGACCTGAGTATTGAGTTGAAAAAACTCTGATAGTACTTAAAAAGCGATGTACATATAGCGTGTTCATATGGTGAGATTTAATATCCGAAAAATGTTCATTCACAAAGGCTGACATCTATGCGGGTAAAGCCCAAAATATGTATATCACGATAATAGGCTATATAACGTAGTTATATAGCATAATGCAGAGTGGAATATATCCATGCATGTTTTTCGCATGGATATAAGGAACGGCTGCATCCTATCAGCGGTCCGGTTGCGGACCGCTGATAGGGGGCAGATGCATTATGCTGGATAACGAAGTGGGTGGCCGCTGTTCCGTGTGAACATGGATCACACGGAACATGACATGACGACAGAAGAGGAGAGCAGTAGATGAGCCGGAAGGAAAAGCAAGGAAGAAAGAGTGAAAAATAAAGTAGATTTTTGGGCGCACTTATATAA
>ULTF01009356.1_pt1 | contig 10703 bp, 12 predicted proteins | sample 1957371 | NCBI WGS metagenome assembly ULTF01 (sample SAMEA4835727, study PRJEB28245) | human gut metagenome | biome: gut microbiome; material: fecal sample | place: Denmark | collected 2008
AAAAGCTGTTCTTTCGATTGCCGGTGCAAAGATACAACATTTTCGGGCAGAATGCAAGCTTTCACCCTAACTTTCTATTCCAAAAATGATGTAAGTAGCTGATAGATAATGCTTTCTATCGTTTTCTGTCAGAACTTTATTGCAGAAACATAGTAAAACAGGAAAATACGCATTGAAGGTAGCCGAAGAAACGTGAAAAGCGGTCATTAAGGTCAAGGTCATTAAGGTCATTAAGCACTTTTCGCTCGCTCTCTTTTCTTATAATATAATATTAAATAATTTTAATATTATATTATATATATTCCGTTCCCCCCGAAACCCTTAATGACCTTAATGACCTTGACCTTAATGACCGGAAAGAGAAAATTTTCCATTCTTATTTTTTTACGTTAAATAACGTGATAATGTGTTTTTTTCATTTTTTTATTTGTACCTTTGCGTAACAATAGGGCATCTTATATGACTAAGTACCCTTAAAACAATTTTAGAAACTTAAAATCTTTCAATATGGCCCAGTTTGCTGACTATTATATCAGATACAAGTATGACTTTGCCCCCTATGAATGGGAAAATAGGCAGAGCCATCTGGCAGCTCTTTTCGCAGAGGATTCCACCATCGTTTTCGGCGAAGGTGATCCTTCTGAGGAACAGCAGCAGGAAGGCATCCCCTATGCCAAAGTATTTAACCATCGCGTTTATCATCTGGAGATTAACCCCAATATCATCCTGATGCAGCTTGCCAATTCCTTCGATATCTCTGTAGAAATTCATTACGAGAACGCCCTTACTAAGAATGAACCATCCTGTTTTGTCATCATTGATAACCGCGAGGGGCTGCGCACAGTGGCTATACAGAATCGCCGTAAGGCTTTTCCTGCACCGAAAAGAGTGGCAGAAATATTGACAGAAAAGTTGAATAGAGTGCTCTATGGTGACTACTGCTACAGCTTGGAGATTCTACCCAAATATTATCCGGAAGATTTGTTTCAGGCATGGGGGAAACTGCAGAATGTAACAAGAGACATGCTCTTCAATGTGCCCGATATGAGTAGGGAGGAAATGCTTAAGCGTGTAGCAGATTTTAAAAAACAGGGGAGAGATTATTTTGATGATTCGCTCATGCCCTCATTACTATCTCTGGCGCTGGCAGCCAAAGAGGGCAAATATAATCAGTTGTTCAAAGTTAATAACAAGGATAGACATACTGCTATTTATCTTGACAAAAGCAGCGTATACATGAAGAATATGCTTACTCTTTCGCAAGCCACGAATACGCCCGTAGAACTGATTACCAAGGATGGGACTACTTACCGTTGTTTTGTAGAATCAGACGAGGAGAATACGGACAAAATCGTTCATAAGCAATTGGATGAAAAACTTTTGGAAATGCTTTTTACGGGCAAGAAAAAGGATGGTGAGAAGGCAGAACATAATGATATATTAAAGGCTGAAACTGAAATCGTAGAGATGCTGAACGCTATGAAAAACACCTCTGTTGATGCATGTGAAGGCAAAATAGAGTAACAATGAGATTATGATTATTCATTTGGAAAAAGAACAACTCAAGCAGGCCAGAAGAGACTTGCTCAGAGATGATGTGTATATTATTTTCGTAGATGCGCTCAGGCAGTATCATCAGGAGGGGTATACGACGCTCGCCCCGGCAGAACTGTATCTTTCGGCAAAATACTTTGTGGGAGACGTTTTGCAGTTGCCGGATATCATAGAGGGTATTGCTGACGAGATGGATGATATCATGGATGAGGCTGATAATAAGGATGAGGCAATGCTCATCATGATGGTGGCTACCGGGGTGTTTTGTGCTGTAGGCAAGAAGTACAAGGGGGGTGATGCTGATGCTGTCATCAGGATTATTTATGACCGCTGGGTTGACCATCCACTCTTTCTTCCGATGCTCGATATCTGTGCTAAAAAGGAACAGGAGAAATGGTTGAAAGGGAAGAAGACCAACTTGCTGACTTGTGAACTGGAGAGTATGAAGACTGACGGCACTACTGAAGCTGAGGCTAGTGATTTTCTCCATCCATTTCTGCAGCAGGTATGCGAGTATTCTGATGATACAATCGAAAAGGTGCTCAATCCATTACGCGATTTGAACGAGCAGTATTCTGGAAAATTCGATAAGGAGGTGATTCTGTTGAAACGGAAACTGGGAGTAGGCTGCAAGGTCATGCCGCTTTCAGCTGGTTCTTTTGTTATTGAAGAGAAAAATGCCAGCAGTATTATTTCAAAGATTCAGGAATTCCAGAAGGGTAAGAAGAAACCAAAGGATTTGGCTATGCCAGTGAGGGCGGCAATGGATGCAGGTGTGATAAGAAGACCTTCTTTCGTAGAATATGAGGCGGTTGCAGTATTAGCTGATATCTCGAAAACCAGTTTCGAAAGTTATACGAATCCGGTTCTGAAACCTTATGATGATGCTGCTTTCTGGGATATGGTTAATACTTTCAGACATATTGTATAAACAGAGAAAATGTTTTCTGAAGGAGATTTATTTTCGGTCATTTCCGGTCGTCCGGAAATGACCTTTTTGTTTTTCAGGCACTTATATAATTTTATCTTATCTTTGCACTCGGATTGGGGAATCAGTTTTCTCATTTCCGAGTGTTTTTATTTTAGTATAACCTGAGCGGAGGCGGGGAACCTCACAACGTGATTGAAGATGGCCATCGGGAATCCACGGCTTCTCTCGCAAACCGATCAGGAATCATGGCAGAAAAAAAACATCAGCTTACGGCTCTGGGCATTGCCTATGAAGCCGTCATCAAGCTGGGCTATACGCACAGCAAACTGGCAAGGCTCGACAGCAGCATCAACTATCCTACGCTGAGGAATATCAGAGACGGGAAGGAGATGAAGAAAGCTACGGAGCGGTTCTATCTGAAACTCTTCTTCGACCTTATTAATAAGGAATATGAACGGCGAATGGCCTGTGGGGGCGACGGAGCCGTCAGCCTGCTTATCGTGATGAAAAACATCCTTGAAGCGGAGCTGAAATAAAAAGTGGTGAAAAGATGAGGGGGCTTTCTTTCACCAACTATTCCGCCGCATCGAAAGTGTTGCTATCTTTGCACCAGCTTTAGCAAGGTTGGGCGGATTAAAGAAAACCTTAAAGGAAGGTTAGACCTTGCGGTTTACAAATTATGAACGGAATGTTTATGAGAGTGGTGCAGCAGGGCGAGGCGTTCGCTGTACAGAGTCAGAAAAGTGAGAACGGACAGATGATGAAATGCAACATCGTTCTCCAGGAGATGGGCGGCAAGTATGAGAACCAGTATGCTGCGGCAATGCTCGGCAATATGGCGCAATGTAAGTATGCGGCTGGTGAGCTGGTGGCTGTTACGCTCCGCTTTACTACCCATGAGCACAATGGTCAGGTGTATCAGGATATTCTGGTTACGGACATAGAAAAGGTAAAAGGGTAAAAAAGTAAAAAACTGAGTTGAAACAGAGGAGGATTTTCCATGGTAAAGCGCGCAACAATCCGGATGTTTCTTCTCCTAAAATTCAATTCAGATTATGAAAAAAGCAAACAAAAAGCAGGTGAATAACCAGCAGGTGAATAATAACGGCTGCCAGCATGTGCAGTTGGGTGGAATAGCTTACTATGATGATAAGCAGTATTTCCTCTTCAGTCCTGATTCTGTAAATCAGGGTGTTGTAGAAGCGTTCCGCCGTCATGGTGTGGCTCAGCAAATGCAAGACGGAACATTTGATTTCGTAGCAGTTTCTAAGCCGAAAAGCCAGTCGGAACTGATTAAGAAACTGGCGCATGGTCGTGTGAGCAAGACCAAGGATGGGGCTATTCAGCTCACGCTGAAGGTGTTCTGCCATGAAGGACTCAACATCGCCCAAACGCTGACTGTTGAGTCAGCAGAAGGGGCTGATGCTTTAGTGGATTATCAATTAAAACGATAAGTAATAAGATAGATGAGTTGTTATTTAATTAAGGTGGAGAATGGGCACAAGGTTGCCCGCTCCATCACTTCGGAAGAGGAGTATAAGCAGCTGCGTGGAAGCAATGAGCAGAAGGCGAATCTTCGCCTGGCTCGTGCCGGAAACGATGCTGCGAAAAGAAGACTGGTGCAGTTTAATTATTCCGGCCATTATCCGCAAGGGGTAGTGAAGGGAATGAAACTGCCAAGCGGTGCTTTCGGATTTGATATGGATGAGCCGGAGGCATTCGCCAAGGCTGCCAAGCTGCTGCTGAAGGAACCGGACAGGTACGGACTTCTGATGCTGGAACGCAGCGCACGACAAGGCGGACATGCGGTGTTTGAGCGCGAAAAGGGCAAGACTATCTTGGAGAATCAGGTTAGGATTGCTACGATGCTCAAGTGTGAAATGGATACTTCGGCTCACGACATTAACCGGGTTTACTTCACTACCACATCGGATGACGAAGATTTGCTATTCCTTTCGCCACGACTCTTCAAGGATGAATATGATGAGGCTGCCGTGGCAGCTGAAGGGAAGGTCCTGGAAGAGCGTGAAAGATACGGACAGGAGAAACTGCCGGAAGGGGCGCACAAGGCAAACAAGCATTATGAGCCTTGGAAGGAAGAATTCAAGAAGGATTCTCAAGGGGTTTTAAAGGGGCAGGAATTTAAAAATTCGAGAATTTCTACTTCTGCTACTTCAGCCTCTGCTGCTTCAACTTCTTCTACTGCGTCAACTACTGCTGCTTCAACTACTTCTGCTGCTCAGGACAATTATCTCGGGATTCCTTATGGAGAAATCATTAAGAAGTGGTGGCAACTGTATAATGATGGGCAGGAGCCGATGCGCTCCAACCGCAATACGCTGACCTTTGAGCTGGCTGTGAACCTGCGCCACATCTGCGGCTTTGATGGCAATCTGATGGCTCAGATTATTCCCTGCTATGATGGTTTTTCTGAGCAGGAGAAGATGGCTTGCATCAAGTCGGCACTCGGAGAAAAACTTACGCAAATGCCTAAGCGACTGAAAGATGTACTGGCTGCGCTGAGACAGGAAAAGTTGAAGCAAGCTACTCTGAAAGGCATAACGCTTAAGGAGAACGAGGAACTGATCAATGCACTGGACGAGGCAAATGCCCAGGACGAACTGTTCTATTTCAAAGCCTTGCCTAAATTGCCGCAGGGAGTACGCGACTCGGTTAATGCAGTAGGGCCGACACTTGCTTTACCCGTGATTACCGCTATCTGTCCTGTCATCGGAATGCTGGCTACTGGCGTGAAAATCTCCATTCACGGCAAGATGAATTCGCTCAACCTCATCTCTTACATTGCCGGTGATTTTGCATCAGGAAAGGGAAGCATTGACCCGGTAATCAATGTATGGACTTCAGAAGTAAAAGCAATGGACAAAATGTACCAGCTGAAGGAGGATGAATGGAGAGTCAAGAAGCGTGCGGCTAAGAACAAGAAGGAGCAGCCGGAAGAGCCGAAACTGCCGGTAAGATGCTTGACACTGAACAATACGGTGGCGAATCTTGCTGAAAGACTGGCGAATACTGAAGGCAAACACGCCTTCTCATTTACACCGGAAGCTGACACCGTAGCACAGAAGTGGAAATCGGCGATGAGCGACTTTTCCGTCATGTTAAGACAGGCTTACGACGGAACAAGCTATGAGCGCGAGGCAAGAAGTGCAGATGCGGTGAATGTCCATATAGACAGACTGTTATGGAATGTGGTGATGTGCGGCACTCCCGATGCACTTTATCGAGTAGTGAACAATTATACGGATGGATTCCAGAGTCGTATTGTCGTGGCACGTACCCCGGATAATACCTTCACCCCGCTCACTGATAACCTCTTCGTGCTTACACCTCGCCAGCAAAGCAATATTCTGCAGGTAGCACATCTGTTACCCATGATGGCAGGCGAAGTAGAACTGCCTAAGCTGGAAGCCAAGGGCAGGGAATGGCTGGAGCAGATAAGACTGGAGACGATGAAAGATGATGACAAAGTGAAAGCCCGCCAGCGTTTTCGTATCTGTCCTACCACGATGAGAATGATGGCGTGCATCATGCTCTGCAAGGTGGCAGAATCGCTGATACAGAAACTTGGAGCGGAAGAGGCAGAAACAAGATTGAAGGAGAATCCTCTCTTGTGGAAGGAAATGATTGTGAAAATGCAGACACCGAGCATGCTTTCAGCCTTTGATGTTCTGGCTAACTATCAGCTGGAGAATGCACTCTATTTCTTTCGCAGTCGTATCGAAGCTGCTTTCTCATCCAAGGATTATTGCGGACAGGCACCTGCTGACCGTATACGTCGTGGAAGAAACGATACTATCTTTGAGCGCTTAGACGTAACCTTCAATTTCGAACAGGCTCAGCAGCAGAGTGTTGCCATCAAGGGCGCTAACGTTACGCACGAGGCTGTAAGACAGATGCTGAAGAACTGGAAGCGCCAGGGACTCATCAATATTCTGCCCGATTCACGTTATCAGAAAGTAGCATCTACGGTTTAAATCCGGTCATTAAGGTCAAGGTCATTAAGGTCATTAAGGTTTTCGGGTCTGAACCCAGCCTTAATGACCACCCTTAAACCAATTATTCATTATTAATTATTAATTGTAAATTATCATGCATATTTGTATATTTCGCCGCCGTTTCACTCCATGGGGAGTAGATGGCACAATGGTTATCAACGGTAAGTTTTTCTGCGGAACATTGGAGCGCCCTCAGAGCTATCTGAAAGCTGATGCTTACAGACTGGCACTTGTGCCGGTTTCCAACCCGAAGTTTCTGAGGGATGATGAGAAGAGCAGAATCATGCCTGTCATTCTGAAGGAAAACGGCAGAGCTCCGAAGTCTGTTATCCGCAAGCCGTTCTTTGTTCCGGGTAATGGTCCTTATAAATTAATGTATGGCAGCATCATTCTGGGCAGATCCTACATTTCGGGACTTGTGCTTCATTCTGAGGAATACTTCTCGGAGTTTTGCGAGAAGGTGGATGAGGCAATCAGGAACAGGGAGCACATCACGCTCGTTATCAGAGACTGGGGCTTTAATGCGATTCCGCTTAAGTATTTATCACCTTTCAAATCATCCGTAAAATCATTATCATGCGTAAGATAAAGGAAATCATCATTCATTGCAGTGCGACCAAGGAAGGTCGCAACTTCACCGTAGCGGATATTGACCGCTGGCACCGGGAGCGCGGACTGCGCTGCATAGGTTATCATTTCGTGGTTTATCGTGACGGCAGCATTCATGTAGGCCGTGCGATAGAGGAGGTTGGCGCCCATTGCAAGGGCCATAATTCCATCAGCATAGGCGTCTGCTACATCGGCGGTTTATCGAAGAAAGGCAAGCCGAAGGATACAAGAACCCGAGACCAGAAAGCGGCAATGCGCTCGCTCATTGAGCAGCTGAAGGAGGAATATCCATTAGCCACGATTCATGGGCATAATGAGTTTGCTAACAAAGCCTGTCCCTGCTTTGATGTGAAGAAGGAGTGGGGCTAACAGATAGGGAACGCGCTGCGTTCCCTATTTATACTTATTTTCCGATGCACCATACATAATCAGCTGAATATCAGCTATTTAACATAGTTTTGAGCCATATGGTAGCCGGGCTAAAATATAAGGGTTTTTATCTCCTTAATTATCTGATATTCAGTGCTTTTTAGTCCTACTTTCCTACTTTTTTCAAGTATCTTTTTAAGCCCTTTTCTACGCCTTTCACTTTCCCACGCAAATAATGAATGTCGTTGATTCTCAATCGGTTAAGTACTAACGTGCTATTTGTGAGCCGTTTTTCTTCTGAATGAAAAGAATGCTGATTGTCAGCTACTTACGATTTTCGTATTTTCACTTGATTTCACTTGATTTCATTCATTTTGTGTGTCATATATCTTTACAAACACCCATTTTTAGGGGTTGAAGATTTAACATATTTAACCTTTATAAACACTCAAAATCTGCATTTTCGTGCTAAAACGTGGTTTTTTACCATTTTTGAGAGGTCGGCTTTTATCTGAATAAATCTGCCATCGTCAGCTGGCATTGAATGTCATCAGAATAGCCGCCCGGTGCAAGTCCATAGGAGGTGATCATCGTGATGAGTACCGTTTTTTCGGTGCCCGTTTCCCTGATGAAGGTCTCCCTTCGGTTGCGGATGCGGTTGTCCTCTTCTTCTGTAATAACGTAAGGGGCGCTGGATTATTGCATCGTCTTGATAAGCGATAAAATCAATATATTCTGACATGTATCTTTCTTTTTGCATAAATAACATTAAAAATCATACATCTTGTAAATGAATAGAGGCGATTTTCATCTTTTTTTTGTATTTTTGCTATTCAATGTTGTAGAACGTCAATACAAAAAGAAACGGATAAGAGATATGGATGAAAATAATGTGCCTGAAATGCGTCCGACATTCGAAGAAATTCGAAAAGTGGATGGTAACGGGAAAGAATACTGGAGCTCACGTGATCTTTGTAATGCGATGGGCTATTCGGGATATTGGAAATTCCAGAATGTAATAGACAAAGCAATCAAAGTTGCCAGTGAAAAAGGTATGAATATAGACGAACATTTCAACCATGCGGTTGACATGTTCAAGGTGGGTAATGGAGCGTTTCGCAAGGTCGAAGCTTTCCATCTATCACGTATGGCTTGTATGATCATTTCTGAGAATGCTGATTCAAGGAAGCTGTTAGTGAAGCATGCAAGAGCCTATTTTTCTCAATCCGTATCTACAACAGAACTTATGCAGAACTCTTTGGAATCCAATATCTTACTGTATAAGACTGCACAAGGTGAGACTCGCATTGAAGTGATTTTCAACAACGAAACTTTTTGGATGTCACAGAAAAGGATGGCTGCTTTGTTTGGTGTTGATAGAGCAACTATCACTTATCATATTTCTCAGATTTATGAGTCTGGTGAATTGCAAAGAGAGGCAACTTGTAGAAAAATTCAACAAGTTCAACTGGAGGGAGAGCGTGATGTCGAGCGTGCTCCATTGTTCTACAATCTTGATGTAATCATTGCTGTTGGTTATCGAGTGAACAGCTATCAGGCAACCCAATTCCGTATATGGGCAACCTCTGTATTGAAGGAGTTCATCATTAAGGGTTATGTCTTGGATGATGAACGTTTGAAGCAAGGTAAGCACTTCGGCAAGGATTATTTTGACGATTTGCTGGAACGCATCCGTGAAATCCGCACTTCAGAACGTAGATACTACCAGAAGATAACTGATATTTATGCTGAGTGTAGTGCTGATTATGACGCAAAGGCTGAAAGTACCAAACTTTTCTACAAGATGGTGCAGAATATGATGCATCTGGCGGTTACCAATCATACGGCAGCCGAGATTGTTTATGAGCGAGCTGATGCGGAAATGCCTCACATGGGATTGACTACATGGAAGAAAGCACCGGATGGAAGAGTTCAAAAGTCTGATACGATAGTGGCAAAGAACTATCTTTCTGATGAAGAATTGTCTCAGCTCAACGCAATAACAACAAGTTTCCTGGACCTCGCAGAATCTCGTGCAAGACGACACATCGTTACTACTATGGAGGATTGGAAGAATCGCCTGAAGCTGTTGCTTGAAACAATGGACTATGATGCTAAGAGTAGTGCAGGTAAGGTTTCGCAAGAAGAAGCCAGAGAAAAGGCTTATTCTGAGTATGAGAAATATAAGGTTATTCAAGACCGTTCCTATATCTCGGATTTCGACCGATTCAATAGTGGCAATGATGATGATACTCCATTGCTTCCATTTGACATTGATCCAAAAGAATAGGGGTGAATTATGTCATGGTTGTAGAACTTATAATGGCCAAGTTGTAATTATGGATAAAGATATTCAGTTTCAGATAGAATGCCTCGCTACAGAATTGGTGGAGATGTTGATGCAAAAGTATGGCTGGGATATAAAGACAGCTCTGGATCAGTTGTATTTTTCAGAAACCTACAAGCGCCTGTGTAATCCAGCCTGTGGCTTGTATTACGAAGGAGCTGTTTATGTTTTCTCTTATTTGGAAAATGAGATGGAAACTGGAGTGGTAAAATAAGGTAATTGTGAACGCATGCGTTCACAATTTGTTTTCTAACCCTCCGTCCATCACCACTTCATCTCCTCTTTTGGAAGCAACGGAATGGCTCCATAGCGTCCTAATAGATAGCCCTTGCGAACATCCTTACGAGGCTTGAATTCTGCCAAGGATGTAAGATGAGACGCTCCATCCTTTCCCTTCTCGACAAACCATACTTCGTCAGCTCTGATAAGGTCGAGGTTGAGCAGGTTGCATTCATGAGTAGAGAAGATGAGCTGAGTGTCTCTTCCTGACTCCAGTCCTGAGAAATAGCACTCTAAGATTTTCTGCGAGAGCATCGGGTGCATACTGCGGTCAATCTCGTCGATGAGATAATCTACTTCATTTTGCTTCAAATCAATGAGCATTGGGATGAAGTCAAGCAACCGGATGCTGCCATCAGATTCTTCGCTCAAATCAAATACTACCTCTGTGCCGGAAGTAAGATTCCGGTGAACAGCCTTTTGCTTGTAAATCTCGTATCCTCCGTTGGCATTCACCTCGAAAAGAAGCATTTCGCCTCCAACTGTGGCAGCCATGCTGTACGCCTTGCCGTTCTTGGCCTTGCTGAGTATGTTGTCTAGTAAATCGGAAGATAAGTTCACATCCTCTTTCTTGATTTTGTACAGGCGCACGTCTGAA
>ULTF01024788.1_pt1 | contig 10553 bp, 10 predicted proteins | sample 1957371 | NCBI WGS metagenome assembly ULTF01 (sample SAMEA4835727, study PRJEB28245) | human gut metagenome | biome: gut microbiome; material: fecal sample | place: Denmark | collected 2008
TACATCAGTTTGGAGGTTTACACAAACTTTGGGATGCTCCCCACTTTTTGTACAAAAGTATGTTGACATTTACACCTATCAGATAATTCTCATGATAAAATAACTTTTTTGTCGCTTATTTCGTCGCTTTTTCAGCTAAAAAGCGACGAATTATTTTAATCTATACAACTTGCCTTTTGTTTTCCCATTATCGATGAGTTTATCAAGGAATATAATTCCTCAGTTATCTTTGATGACCAGAATGATATTGTCCATCTTTACCAACTGGCACAGGAGACTTCTCTTCTGTATGTCAAACTGACATCGAGTGAAAACAGATTACATGATTATGTAGATGTTATGAATTCAGTATTTTATTTGAATTACAATTTCTTCTCCACCTTCTCCAATTCATCCAACAATGCTGGTTTTCTTGGATATCTCTGCTTCAATTCCTCAATTAAAGACTTAGCAGTATCATTACCCTTCCATTTTATAAACTGCGCAATATTTTTCGTTATCTTCTTATATTCTCGTCTGTCCTTTGCCTGAGCACAACTCTCGCTTATTTTCTTATAACACAACTCATATACCTGTTCTGGATATTCCTTCACCAAATATTTTCCATAATAAAATAAATCATACGGATTCTCCATTACATCTTCAAGCAATCTCTTCTTTTCATTTTCTGAAATAAGAACACTGCGATAGCAAATCGTTCGCTTGCTATCCTTTAATTCATCCAATAGGCTCTCGTAATTCTCATTCCACGTACCACACGCTTTGTAAATCTGTTTCAAAACACCCCAGAACTTCTCATTTCCCATTAATAACAGCTTTTTTGCCTGTGCGATTTGCTTTTCACTGTTGTTTCCTGTCTTATATATGTCATATAGCATGTTATTCCAATCTTCCGGATCACCACTACGATAATGCCATGTATTTTCTGCATTTGCCTTCTCTAAACAAAGCTTCTCTGCTTCATCATAATTCTTCTCTTCCATAGCATCCTTAATCGCTATAATACAGAGTTCATTTATCAGAATATTCTGATATAACTCCTTCTGCGTATTCTCTTTGCCATATAAATGTCTATGTAAAAGATATCTTACAATCAAATCTTCTTTTTTCGTGTATTCTTGAAAATAATTCTCCTGCGGAATTTCCAACAAAGTATCCAAAACCTTTTCCAGTTTCTTTGCACTCTTTTCATCACACAGGCAAATCCCACTTTTCAGCAGGTCATAACGCCAGTCAGTCCAACCATCAAACACACTCTTTTTTGCCCCTTTTATAATTAATGCAAGTGCTTGATTCCGCATTTGTTTGTCTTCTTTTTCGATTTCTTTTGTGCATTTATCTATCAGTTCGTATGTACACATGATAACATCTGTAAGCATTCCCGAACTACTATCCGCATGAGATGCTAACTTAATGCCAGATACCAAAATGTATGCAGCAGCCTCAAGTGCAACCATATAGCCACGCTTTTCTAAGGTCCCAGCACTCATATCAAGGCAGTCGTGCATGTCCATACAAATATTATCACAGCTGCTCCAACCAATGTATCCCCGATGGGTGTTACATTTAATTGATGCAGCAATTGTGTTTTTCACTATCGGTATAATATCTTCTGTTTGTATCATAGCAGTCCTTTTCTTTTATTCAACAATATCCATCTTATGTCTTTCACACCATTGCCTTGCACTATTCTCTAAAATATACTTTATTCTTTGTTTTTCCATAACTATTAAGAATATCCAATTTTTCTGCCTTCAATAGCAGTCGACTTGCCGTCTTTATTTCCACTTTCAATAATTTTGCTGCAATAGAGCTATTTATTTCTTTATTTGTATCGAGATAGTGCAAAATAATCTGCATTCTTGTTCTTTCCAATTTGGACATTGATTCGGACATTGATTCGGACATTGATTCGGACATTGTCTCATTTTCTTCAAAATCGTGAGAAACATCATAATTCAGATTCGGCATTACTACAGTAAACTGATATCTGTCCGAGCGAAATGATGGTCTTTTACTCTCATCATAATTAATTTGAAATTCATATCCACTAATAATCTTTCCAAATCCACTACCTTTACGTTCCATATATCCAAGCCTGTTAAACACATCGGCAAGAACCGGATTTCTTCTGGTAGAAGGTACTGTAAGCGGATCTCTGTCCTGAATCATGGAACCATCTGGCATTCCTCCCGGAGAATAGATTTCCATTCTGTCATCGTATATGTCAACATGAACTTCACTCCCATTTACCAGATAATCACGATGTGCTAGAGCATTTACGAGTGCTTCATGATAGCTTCGCTCTACATACTCCGGCATTTCTTCTCTTGAATTTGCTGTTTTACGCCATTTCATTTTGCAATTACGTTTGATAAAGGCTTCCCCATTTTCAATCAGTGAAATAACACTGCCTGAATATTCAGCATCATCTAATGCATCGACTGCACCACCACTTTTATTCAACCCATTCCATCTTGTACAAAACAGCCTTGAACAACGAATAGGACTTTCATCGGCAAGTAACGCTCCTGCATTGGTCAAGTTCCCCTGTTTATTTACCAGTCCAAAAGAAATCAAATCTTTATCGTCGAAACTGTTTCCGGTCCACTTCTTATATCTTTCCTTAAGCTTTGAAAAAGCATAATCTTCCGCCTTATAGGTAGAATTCTGCGAATCATAGGAAGTATTCTTTCCTCTGAGGACAAGACGTTTTAATTCTGTTGCAGTTGCCTTTACACTCTCATTTCCAACACGAACATAAGCTTCCAATACACCATCTCCCGAATAATAATATGGAGTTTCATCACCCTTATATACATCAAGTATGATCAAAACCTTACCATCTTCTGTTTGATAAAATCTAAGCTTAAATTCCGGCATGGGATCAAGTCTTGTCTTAATCACTTCACTAATCTTTTCTGCATCGCCTTCCGGATTTTCAAGTCCGACAACCATTCCCTCATTAGAGATACCAAAAATCAATGCTCCACCAAATGTATTTGCAAATGCACTTACACTTTTACACCAACTTTTTGGTTTCTTTTCCTCCAATGCCAGCTTTTTATCGTATTCTGTTGCTTCGCCAATTAAATCTTTTATATTCATACCAAACATTAACTTCCTGTTTAATTTATAGTCTTTACTATATTTATGTTTTCATACAATTTCTCTGCCATATAAGCACCTTCAGACACTTTTATAACAAGTCTTCCATAAAATCACTTATCATTCTATCGTCTCCAAATTTATCCAAATATACATTTTTGAAACACACTAATCATCCACGAAACATTTTATTATAACAGTATTCACAATATATTGGCTCATCGACAATTGCATCTTCATCAAAATTTTCCCTTCTTCTCCATTTGTTTATCAACTTAATAATATCGCACTCAAACTTTGTTTTTGAATCATCAAACTTAATTTGCACAATATTGGGCCTGTTAAATGCTGTACCTGTGAAGATTGCTTGTCTGGGAGACAAAATACTAAGCATAGCAATACTCATTTCATCTATAAACGGATCCGTATTCTTCATAATCTCAATATCTATTGAACGCTGTGTTGTCATTGTAATGAAGCTATCACTAATATATTATTATAATAACATATTCTTTAACTAATTGCTCCAACTATTGACATATCAACATATATTTTAAAAAATTCTTGTAAATACTACATATAACAATATCTCTAACACTTCTGTTTAGTACTCATTAATATCTGTGGTACTATCAAAACAGGTATCATATAGGTATCACAATAAAAGAAAAAGCTTCATAAATGGCTTGTTTACGCCATTTATGAAGCTCTGTTTACTATTCAAACTCTAGTCACAATACTTTATATTGGCTCTATATCGTGCTTTCGATTCTAAATATTGTGATGGAATTCCACTCATTCTATGTAATTTATTTTTTCCTTGAAGTTTTTGCAACCAAATTGCAACCACGAAATCTTCCTACTCGTAATAAACTGCTATTGGATGAACTATATTCAATCCGTCTTCACTCCCAAAAAATGGAATCATAATCTGATTAAGAATATTCCCAATCTGAGCAAAAGCATTTGTGGTGTTTTCTTCACTAGATGCATCTATTCTGTTCGTAATATATCCAAACACCTTTATCTTTCCACCAAACTTGAAAGAAGTCATATCTATATTGTCTCTCACATATTTATCATTCAAAACTACCATGTAATTCTTTATGCATAATACACGTCTATATGGAATCAACTCATACAATACATCTAAAATGTCTTTAATATTATCGTAATTCTTAGCGGACTCCTTTTTCATTTCTTTAGCAGTATCACTATATCTCTTATTTATCTCATTTACATTTGCCCCTTCTTTCATTAGTTCCGCGTCTTGTAATAATTTAAGCCGCTGTGTAATTTGATCTTCATCGCTTTTTTTCAAAAAATCAACCAGCTTTTTATTTCCAAATATTTTCTGGTAATAATCAAAATCTACAACGAAAAAATCATCACAGACTTCAATAAAATCACCAATCTCATTTGTATTCAAACTATTATTTGCTTTTAAATACTGCATAAGTTGGTCAAATGCATTATCATGCAATATTTTTGTTTGCACATCTTTTATCAGTTCATCGTTTGTTGTCTCCTTCAGATGGTTATAAGCTAATTCCATTTTGCCATCTAACCCTCTTCCAAAGACTTTCATATCAACCTCTGCACCACCTTCTATGGTAACTCCATTTTGTTTAGAAATGGATGTCTCTTTTTGCAGTTCTTTTTCTTCAGTTTGAATCAGCCCATCATAAATCTGCGCCACATATGAATTTAAAGTGTCTGTATCTAAATATATAAATCTTCGCATTACACCCTCTCCATTACCAACTTTATACATTAATATGTCGCTGAACTCACACAGTAAAATAGTAATCTTTTCTATCTTTTTTACTACTAACCATAAACTTCTCATCTTCAAGTGCCGCTTTAATTAAGCTTTTCTTATATGGCACATGTATTGTAGGTACTTTATGCATATTATCCCTAAAAACCGGAAGCAAATCCCACAAATCTCTCACCTGTCTTCTTATTCCATTAGAATCTGCGATATCTCCTTTACTATCAAAATCTGGATAAATCACAATAACAGGCAATCCCTGATCATTTATTCCATAATCGATTTCTTCCCTTAACGCCCTGCTATTTCTTGTTATATCGCTTAAAACCAATACTATGTTCTTTGAGTTTCTAATTCTTTCCCTAAGTCGAGGCTTTAATGTATTTTCCCAATCACTTCCATCACGAACGTTATAATTTTTGTCATGAGAATCAATAAATGGAAAAGAACTGTCCTCTCCTTTCCAAGCTCTTAACAAGTTATAAGTCACAAAATCTGGCGTTGAAGATGCACCTAAATTGTTTTGATTAAACGGCTCATCTACATAAAAAGCACAGTAATTACCGTTACGATATCCCATCAGTTCTATCTCCTATTTGTCTCATTAAACATGTCCTTGTATTCATATAATTTATAGTTTTTAGTATCACCATATAATACAATTTTTACCTTTGCTTTCAAGCTTACCCCACTACTGTTCAAAGTACATAACATACATCTTAAGAGCGAACTATTTTCTTTCGGCCCATCATCAAATCTTGGCATTCCTGTACCCAGCAATGGTAAAACAATATCATTCATCGCATAAACCCTATCTACTTCTTTCCACATTCTCATGAGCATCTGTTCATATTGGGCCATATTTGTATGCGCTTCATGCCTATTGTTTAACTCCGTCATCGCTAATAACAAATATTTTTCACCATCTACACTACTCTCATATGGAACAATCGTCCCTAACGGAAAAGTGTAAAGCCCCAGTTCATCACATGGTATTTCTAATTTTTCTGCCTCAGATTTGATAACTGCTGTCAACTCATCTATAGACGCATGATTTAGAACAAGTTGCCCATGAAGCGACTTTTTGGAAATTATTACATCATCAACTCGTAAATCAAAATGATTGTCACAACCTATAACTTTCCATCCAGAAGTCTCAAAAATATCACCCACCGAAATACTCACAGGAGTTCTTCTTATAGTTAATCTCACTTCATCCTTAAAGATTCGCCCTATCAATATATATATCAAAACAAATATTATAATCGCTCCTGCCAAAACGCATCCTATGCTTCGCCAGATAGAATTTGTCCATTCATCTAACGATACCCCTAAGATTGACATAACCGTAGATATGACTCCTACAGCTGTAATAGACATATATAAGCTGTCGCGAAACTGTTTTGATAATTTGCTATATACAGCATATAGTTTTTTCATAAAGTTTTAATACTGCCCTCCTATCTCGGTCCCATAAACCTATCACCATTAAGATGAATCATATGGTCTGGCATATCTGCAATCCACACTTCTGTTTCCCATGCCAGTGTATCTACAAATTTCTTGTATGTTGCAAAATCCAAGAATGCAGTGACAAATATCTTTCCAGCTGAAACATTTGTTGTCATTTCTGAAATCTCAAGTATCCTCTTGGGATCCATCGGACCAACAGAAGTAACAGACTCCACAAAATAAATCCAATTAGTATCTTCCCTGTACAGAACAACATCAGGCATCTTATCATGTAAAGTAATCTCAAAGCCTAAATCTTTCAGTTTATCAACATTCTTTACTAAATCTTTAGCAATCGTATCCCCCACATAAAGGCACTCTGCATTTGGAGCAAATCTAGGAGCAAATTCCTCAATAATCGCCTTCTGCAATTTATTGTGTTTTCCCGCAGAAAACTGGAAATCTGCACCGTTGATTTTTACCGGCATCATTGTCATCTTCTTTTTTGAAGCATACATATCAACCAATTTTTCGTGATACATCAAAAATCTATTTACTGATTTCTCATCATTAGGTGAATTAATTGCCTGTAAAACATTTAATGTCTCTTCTGTAATTCTATACCGATAATTAGGGCTATTTGTAGCCATCCCGTTATCTTCAATCAACGCTGCTGTCCTAAATCTATGCATAGCTTGTTTGCGGAAAGTTTCTCGACTATTTTCCGCGTAAGTAGTTTTATAATACTTATTTACAAAAGCTATAATGTCATGAATACGAATCCATTCATTCGAAGCATCTTTCCACTCGTCATTAGGCTTAATTCCCGCCATTGCCAATAAACTTAACGCACAGATATCAGACTGCTGCGCCTTTGGCATACCTATGTTTTCTAGAAATTTCTTTGCTTCATCTATTTTAGGCATATGCCACCTCCGAAATAATACGATCACAATTATCTGTAGACAAATCTTTGGAAAGTAAAACTTGTTCTCCAATTTCTTTAATCAAATCCACCGGCGGTATAGGAATATTGTTTATTTCTGTACTATTTACCTGTGTACTTCCATTTAAAATTCTGTAGTACATATCAAATAGCGTTGAATTCAACAATGCATATATTCCATATGTCGTCTGAGTATCCATTTCTCTGCCATCTACTTTGTCTACAAAATTAATCTTATTTTGAGTTCCTATGTATTCATATTCTTCAAAATCTGATGGTGAATATACTCCACACTGTAATCTGCGATGTTCTTCCTTCGCTGTAAATCTCTTTATAAAAACATAATTTTTGTTCTTCTGTATCAACCCAGGCTTCTCATCAATAATCCAATCATATTCTTTCCCTGATGGCTGATGATTAACTCTACCATCCCGAATATGCTGACTGTAAAAAAGTGGTAATGTATTTTCTCCTGGTTCCTTTCTCAACTCTTCCCACTGGCGGAAATCAACAACAATTCCGGTCTTCATTTTCAAACCTTCGTCAGGCATTGTTGAATGATACATGTTTATTTTCTCTATTACATTAATATCAGCCTCATTTGTCGGAAGGTATACATATAATTCATCTCCCGCAACAACTGCATCATATGGAACTCTTAATTTAGTTATATTTTCAAAATCAGAGCTACTATCCGTAGATGTAATCAATACATTATCCGGTTTTTTTGCTGTCTTCCTCACTTTTATTATCATGGTTTCCTGAAGTACTTGCTCAGCATTAAAAACCTTGTCTCGGCTTACAAACAAATGAATGCTCTCTATTTTTCCCTCATTCAAAAAATACTCACGAAACGCTTTGAAATATGCACCTGATGTCCAACTACGAGGAATAATATAGACCATCTCCGCATCATTTTTTAAGTTAAACAATGACATTGAAGCAAATAAAAAATACAGATTGGGCGCACCATGTACAACTTTAGGCATTGCTATAGCAGATGGATTGTCTCTCATAACTCTTAAATATGGTGGATTGCCAATTACATAATCATATTTTTCAGGATTTTTTGACGCCAAAAGATTTTCCTGAAAATCATTACTCTGTGACAGAATATAGTCTTCCTCTATTATTCTATAGTTTAGGCTATCCTTAAACGTGTTCTTTAAGTGTTCCAAATTATTCTTTAAAACAGGCAATACTTCTGTATCCGTTTCATAGCATGTTATTGTAATCCTTATATTAGGATTTTCTTTAAACACCCTATCTACAAATGCAGCAGTAAGAATACCTGTTCCAGCGCCTGGATCCAAAACCGAAACTTCGTCTCCACAATTTGAAAAATCAAACATTTCTGCCATGAATATTGCGGTTTCCAATGATGTAAAAAATTGTCCCTTCTTTTTCCTTACACTCTTTGGCATACTTTCCAAAAACTCTTTTGTTTGGCTTCTTACATACTCAAGTACACTCATATATTCACACCCTTAATCATTATTTTCTGTATTATCATCTTCAATAAATTCAACAATATCTCCAATATCGCAATGAAGTGTCTTGCATACTTTCATCAAGATCTCCGTTCCGACAACTTCTCCCTTTGACATCTTTGTAACTGACGCCCAACTTATGCCTGCCTCTCTTTGGAGATCTTTTTTCATCATTTCCTTATCTATCAGTAATTTCCATAGTTTCTTATAACTTATACTCATTTTTTATCTTTCTATTCTCAATATATTGTACTTCTGCTACTACACAATACATTATATGCTATAGTGTTTTCTAAATCAAGATTTATTCTTGTAATTACAAGAATAAATCTTGATCTTACCACCAAACATTTATTCTATTGTACTACAATAACAACGATTTTTAAAGCGCTTTTTTGTAGTTAACGGTAAATTGGAATTATCTTTTCCGCATACTGACACGTTTATGCTGCTCTAACTCTTTGATAATATCTTCTGTCTTCACATTCTTGTTTTTCATCTCCAGATATTCCTCATACTTGATTTCAAAATCAAAAAGTTCTTTCCATCCCGGATTTCTTCTAGCAACAGTGCCATCAGGATTTGATGCAGTAAGTCGACTTACTAACGCCCCAAAACCCTTCACATCTTCGTTGTTAATTGCAATTCTCATATCATTCGTAAGGTAGGGCTCACACGCCTTGTAATAGCCAACAAGTTCTCTCCGCTTATCTTCGATATCTTTCTTTGGGATCAAACCAAGGCGAAGATTAATCTTTTCAAGCCACTCATTTACTTTCACTTTTGCAGATTCGATAATGTTTGTAGCTTCCTTCTTTGCCTCTTCCAACTTTTCTTCCGCCTGCTTAATCAGGCGCTGAAGATTACGAAGCGTTACCCTAAGTTCTTTTTCCTGAGTTTCCAGTTTCTTTATCTCCCGCTTACGCATTTCAGCCTTATATTCAAGGATAGATAAGCTATCTCGCTCTGGGGTCTTGATTTCTCCATCCACAGTTAATCCATGCTTTATGCAAATCTTGCGAAAATGTGCACGCTCCATTTCCTTCCACTGCTTGGTGGCATTGTCGGTACACTTCCCAGAAGTATCTTTTTCATCCGGTCTCGGTGAATACTCGCTACCGGTACGAACCGCAATTAAGTTGCGCATAGCTCTATCCAAAGAATTTCTCTTTTGTACCCCATTCTTATACCCTTCCGCAACTGGGATATAATCAAAATGCATATGTGGAGAAGCCTCGTCCATATGGATATAAGCCCCTATAAGTTCCAATCCGGGATTTCTACCTTCGAACCCTTCAATATATTCAAGAAGACATTCCTTTGCGATATCACGCCACTCAGGATGTTCTATAAAGTCTTCCTGCTTTCCCCACTGAAGCACATCCTCGTAAAACTCCTTCTCGCCATTCTTTGAATTGAGGATATGCGTCCGATAATCTTTAATCTGACGATCCTTACGTTTCTGTTTTGCATTATACTCACTAACTGCATCATCAAAAATTCGATGATATGCATGTGCTGTAGTTTCATCTTTCCAAACAATATTCTGGTTAGTTCTTGCTACATCAATATTGCTTGGCAATTTTCCCTCTCTGTAATTCCGGAGATTATGCTGTCTATTTCCTCTGCCCTGAGGCATTGATATTGAACCCAATTTGAATCTCCTTTCTAACTTGTGCTCCACTGGAATAAAAGTGTATTTTTTCTGTAAATGCCTTTATTACTTTCGGCGAAAGTAAACGCTTTATGACTTTTGACACTTCGTATCAAAAGACGGCGCTCT
>ULTF01061980.1_pt1 | contig 10458 bp, 10 predicted proteins | sample 1957371 | NCBI WGS metagenome assembly ULTF01 (sample SAMEA4835727, study PRJEB28245) | human gut metagenome | biome: gut microbiome; material: fecal sample | place: Denmark | collected 2008
CTTCACCGGAAAGTCTTGGTGTACCTAAGTCTGTTATTGACCTACATTCCAAGAAGAGAGGGCTTGTGTTGGTAACAGGACCTACCGGATCAGGTAAGTCTACAACATTAGCTTCACTGATTGACAGGATTAATGATGACCGTAATGCACATGTAATAACACTGGAAGATCCTATAGAGTATCTTCACAGCCACCGCAAAGCCATGATTAACCAGAGAGAAATCGGGCTTGATACACGTTCTTATGCAGATGCATTAAGGGCAGCGCTCCGAGAAGATCCGGATGTTATTCTTGTTGGTGAGATGAGAGACCTTGAGACTATATCGACAGCCATAACAGCTGCTGAGACAGGACATCTTGTATTGTCAACACTTCATACAATCGGAGCAGCGGCAACCATCGACAGAATTATTGACGTATTTCCGCCACACCAGCAGCAGCAGATAAGAATCCAGCTTGCGGTTGTTCTTGAAGCTGTTATTTCGCAGCAGCTTATACCGACAGCTGACAGGAGAGGAAGAGTAGCTGCATTTGAGGTAATGCATGGAACTATTCCTATAAAGAATCTTATCCGTGAGGCTAAGACTTATCAGATTACAAGTGTTCTTCAGACAGGTAGAAAAGACGGAATGATATCTATGGATGATGCACTTCTTGATTTGTATAATAAGGGTGTGATTGATGCTGAGAATGCGGTAAGTTATGCACAGGATGTTGGCTATGTTACGAAGAGAGTTAATCAGTTCTTCTAATGTGTGAGTATGATAATTAATTCAAGGGTGAAAAATGCAGATAGGTGAGAGAGTATATAAGTATCTTGAAGAAAAAGGAATGTCTCAGGCAGAGTTTGTCAGCAAGACAGGAATTTCCCAGAGTACGGTCAGTGACTGGAAAAGAAAAGGAAATAATCCATCAGCAGATAAGATAATGATAATATGTGAGGTATTAGGCGTATCACCGTATCAGCTTCTTACAGGATCAGAAGGCAAGAGTAATTCACGCAAGCAGGTAGATTATGTGGCTGTTGACAAAGATTCAAAAGAATATATGCTGATTGAGACATATCAGGAACTTAGTGATAATGCAAGGGAAGAACTTGAAGAGTTCATGGAAAATTTAAAGGGAACTAATGAGAAGTAATATAAGAAAGAGTGTTGTTATAACCGGTGTTATATTAATGACATCGGTTATAACAATTTTTTTATTTAAAATATCGTAATTACGGTATTGACAAAAGTATATATTAATTATATAGTTAAGATGATTAAAAGGTTATATCTGACTGATACAGACAAATGAAACAAAAGGATTTATCAGAAAAGGTTTTGGAGGATAACAATGATATATTTGCTGATATAGTTAATGTATTGCTGTTTGATGGGGAAGATACTGTTGAAGAGAGTTCACTGGTTAATACAACAGTTCATTCACAGTATAAGGATGGTTCCGGGAAATTGCATGAGCAGGAAAGAGAGTATGTCAATGATGTTAAAGCCAATGTGTTTGAGATAGCATGGCTGACGGATGAGCAGATATCGAAATTTAAAAGTGATTTTAAGATAGTCGCTAATTTCTTTGTTAACAAGAGAAAGAATAAAGATTACATACCGGATGACAAGACGACTATTAAGCATGTGGATGAGATGCTTAAATTCTTATCGGTTATGACCGGGGATAACAGGTATGAAAAGTTATTGGCAGATAAGGAAGGAGTGAGCAATATGTGTGATGTTGCACAGAGGCTTGAGGACAGGGGAATTCAGATTGGGATAGAAAAAGGAATTAATTTGGGCAGCAACCGGATGATATATTCGCTTGTGGAGGATATGAGCATAAGTATGGAAAAGGGAGCGGAAAAACTTGGCATAAGTGTAGAAAAGCTTAAGGATGATATAGTTAAAGCTGGATATAAGTGTCCTAATATTGATTAATTATTATAAAACTCCTATATAGTTACTTTTTAATAGTAATTATATAGGAGTTTTTGCTTGCGATTTTAATTAAGGCGGTATATTTCTACTTCTCTGCCAAATAAATTATAATCAGTTCCTACTTTTTCAAAGTTGGATACAATATCAAGATTTTTAAAAAATGATAAGTAAGTGTCTTTGTCATAGATTGCTTCTATATCATAAGTGATATTGGAAGACGGCAAATTGATACCCCCTATAGATAGTCCATTATTATTAAATAATGATGTGTCAATTAATAAATATAGAGGTTCGTCTTTAAAGTTGATATTGCTATTTTTATAATCAGCTGTTAAAACTGTATCATATGTTGTTGCAAAAAAGTGGTTTGTTTTACCAAGAGTATAAGTAGTACAAGTCAAGAGGAATGGTGAACTTAGCATGATTATACAATTGGAATCTTCTTCAATATCTTCAATTGCAACTCCTTCATGAGGATAATTGAATCTGAATATGTGTGGTGCAATTAAAATACTTAATGTGGCAAAAATTATAGCAAAGCCATAGCATATAATATATTTTAATTTCTTATTCTTAAATATCCAATTTAAGCAATAGCAGAATAGAGATACTGCAAATGCTGCAAATAAAGGATAAACAATCATTATATATCTGTTAGATACTCTTCCCATGTGAACAATGGAAGTCATATAAGCATTAACGGCAAGCATTGATATACATACAATCATAAGTGCAAATAATGCAAAGTTAAAGAACTTAAATTTATGAATAAAAGCTATACATTTCCTTTTTAAAAGTAAAAAGAAATTCTTTAACCATTTTTCATGCCTGAATATAAAGCAAAAAGGAATGAAGAAAAATAGAAATATAATCAATCCGTAAAACAAATACCATAAAAACATTGATGGCCAAGGCGATGTTGCAACTCCAAATAAATCATTAGTTAAATAAGATATATATAATTTAAACTGAAATGTAAATGAATATTTTGCTACCTGACTGCCAAAAGTTCCTGTTGAATCAAACAAATGTGGAATTGTTGCAGGAAATATTGCAATTGACAGTAAAGCAGAACTAATCATTGTTATTCCAAAACTAATTGCTAATTTGAAATTTTTTGTAATAAGGTAAAAAAGTCCATAAATTAATGCAGCAATAAAAGCAAGGATAATAAATTCATGCAGGGTTAAACAACCGATAAGTGTTGTAATAGCAATTTTAACTAACATATTTATAGGGACTTTTGAATTGTTCCGCTGATTATATAATTCCGACAGATAATACATAAAAACAACGCTGATGGCTGTTGCGGGACAGTATATCCTTAAGAAAAATAAAATGTCCTCTGCACCTGTGGTGAAACCAAAGAATAATACACCAGCAATTCCATAATAAGAATTGTTAGTTATACTTCTTATTAATTTGAATAAAAATATCTGCTGGATTACAAAAAATATAAGATTAAGTGCAAAACAGTACCATGCTGACCATGTTCCGGGAAAAAGCGCGCATATAAAGTGGAGAAGCATAAATCCCAAGAAAGGATGGTAGTCATCAGCACAATTTTTATAGATGGATGAATAGTCAAATATTTCGGATTTATCAACAGATATGTAGTCGTACAGAATAGATGAATTTTCCCAATTATCAAAATTTTTTAACTGGTTATTGTCTCTGAAAATATCAGTTCCCTGAGAACTGTTGGCAAAACCATAATTCCATAACTCATCAGAATGAAATCCTTTCTTATTAATCCCAAATGATATGGACAGATAAACGCATTGTATTAATATAATGGAAAATAAAAGAATATGATATCCTTTTATGAATTTGAAAGATATAGCTTGTTTCATTGTTTCTCTCCCTCTATGATTATTAATATATAAATAATATCATGTTGGGCAATGTAATAAAATACCCAAATACAATTTTTGAAAACTATTAATATGATAAGGGGAAATATAATTTACCAGTGATGATTAATGTGGGAAATGATATATTTTGTACAAAAAATCCCCCTTTTGGTATGTAGTGTTTAATAAGAATACATGATATAGATATAAAGTACTATAAATAGACATATTATTTTTTGTTTATTTTGGTAAAAATATTGTGAACAAATTATGAATGTGTTATACTAAAAGCACAATTTAGGATAGAAATCCAAGTAATGATGAGGAGAGAAGTATGGAGACTTTTTCATACAAGGCGGTAAACCCCGCAGGAAAAGATGTTAAGGGTTCAGTTGAAGCTGAAAGTAAAGAAGAAGCTGCCAGAAAGATTAAGGAACAAGGCTTGGTTCCAGTATCAATCGGTAAGCAGGGAGCACTTGATAAAGATGTTAATATTCCTATATTTAAAGGGAAAAAGATACCTGCAAGAGATATGAGTGTATTCTGCAGACAGTTTGCAAGTATATTGAAGGCTGGCGTAAGTGTTATCAATGCATTAGAAATGCTTGCGGAACAGACTGAGAATAAAAAGTTAAAAGAAGCTATTGTTAATACACAGTCTAATGTGGAAAAAGGTGAAAGTTTATCTGAATCAATGAGACAGAATGATGCATTTCCAAGTATTCTTATTGATATGGTAAGAGCCGGTGAAGCTTCGGGTAGCTTGGAAAATTCACTTACACGAATGGCTATTCAGTTTGAAAAGGACGCTAAGCTTAATGGAATTGTTAAGAAAGCAATGATGTATCCTATAGTTCTTATATGTGTAATGATTGGTGTAGTAATTGTAATGCTTACATTTGTTATACCAAGTTTTATGACTATGTTTGAGGATCTTGACAGTGAACTTCCAGTTACAACTAGAGCAATTCTTGCAATGAGTAACAGTTTGAAGAATTACTGGTATATATATATATTAGTAGTGGTTGGCATTGTTGTAGGAATTCAGATGTATAAACGTACGGATAATGGAAGACATAATCTTGACAAGCTTAAACTTAAGATACCAGTATTCGGAGTATTACAGACTAAGTCAGCGTGTGCGTCATTTGCGAGAACAATGAGCACGCTTCTTCAGGCAGGTATGCCAATGATTGATGCACTTGAGATATCTGCATCAACTATGAAGAATGTTTTGTTTTATGATGGCTTAGAAAAAGTTAAGAATGGAGTTTCACTCGGACTGCCTCTTTCAAACCAGTTAAAAGCAACGGGATTATTTCCTGCAATGGTTGTTCATATGGTAGGCATCGGTGAAGAGACTGGTAATGTAGAAGAAATGCTTACTAATTCGGCTACATATTATGAAGAAGAAGTTGAGGTACAGACACAGACACTTACATCACTTATGGAACCAATTATTATTGTTCTTATGGCGTTTGTAGTTGTGCTGTTAATCATGGCAATTTATCAGCCTATGATTCAGTTATATAACACACTCGGAAGTCAGTAATAGCTAGTTAGTATAGGAGAATTATATGCAAAGAAAGAACAATTGTAGTAATGAGGGATTTTCTTTAGTAGAACTTATTGTTGTAATTGCTATAATGGCAGTATTGGTTGGACTACTGGCTCCTACATTAATAAAGAATGTTGAGAAGTCAAGAGAATCCGTAGATGTTCAGACATTGGATTCTGTTAGACAGTCTGTAATTACAGCATTATCTAATGAAAAAGTATATTCTGAGTTTTTATCGGAGGGTATAACTAGTTCGACACCGCATATTACATATATGGATGATATTAAAAGTGCAACAACAGGACTTGATGGAGGACTTAGTGAAGAATTAGATGCTGATGGAATTCTAACGGCAACATTTAAATCAAATGCATGTAAAAATGCTAAAATTAAAATAACCATATCGGCTGATAGTAAAGTTAAAGTTGAAGCAGAAAATGCTGGAATAACGAAATCTAATATTAGCATGATGGTTGAATAAGTATATAATCTGATGTGTATGTCGCTTATGACATCAGATTTATATAAATATATTTCAAAAGGGAGATATGAAACATGAAAAAGACACAGAAAAAATTAGGTAACAAAGGCTTCTCTTTAGTAGAACTTATTGTAGTTATCGCAATCATGGCAGTACTTGTAGGAGTACTTGCACCAACACTTATCAGAAATGTTGAAAAATCAAGAGAGTCAACAGATCTTCAGAATCTTGATTCAATCAGACAGGCTGTAATTACAGCAATGTCAGATGAGAATGTTGCAAGCGAATATGTTTCAGGTGGATCATTTAATGTAGGAAGTGGATCAGCCGCTTATACTGGTGCATCATCACACATGAATTCTGAAATGTCTCAGACATTAGCAGGTGGTATTTCACTTAAATCAGCAGCTGCTAAGGGCAACACAGTAACAGTTACAATTGATGCAAATGGTAAGGTGTCAGTAGGTGTTTATGATGCTAGTGGTCTTGTTGCTTGCAGAAGAAATACAGGAAACTTTATTTCAGAGTAATCAACATACATATTTAACAAAAACCTAAGGACCTAATAATTATGCAATACGAAATATTACTGTACTTCATTATCTTTCTATACGGTACCGTATTCGGAAGTTTTTTGAATGTACTGATTTACAGATTACCTTTAAAAGAGAATATAGCTACAGAACATTCGCATTGTATGACATGTGGCAAGAAAATCCAGTGGTATGATCTCATACCACTGGTGAGCTACATAATATTAGGCGGAAAATGCAGACATTGTAAAGCAAAGATATCACCACAGTATCCAATCATTGAAGCGACCAATGGAATAATGTATGTGATAGTCTTCTTAGTACACGGATTTAATCCGGTAAGTATACTTATGTGTTTTGCGTTTTCGATATTTCTTGTTATTTCAGTCATAGACTGGAGAACTTTCGAAATACCATTTTCACTTAATGTGGCAATTGGTGTGCTGGGAGTTATAAGAATAATATTAGACCACAAGAACCTATTAGATTACCTAATAGGGTTTTGTGTTATAAGTGGATTTATGCTTGTCTGCTTATTCGTTGGACGGGCAATAAAAGGAGTTGACGCTTTCGGTGGTGGAGACATTAAGCTGATGGCGTTTGCAGGATTATTCTTAGGATGGAAGTGCATAATCCTGGCATTTCTGATTGGCTGCATCTTAGGTGCAGTCATTCATTCCATCCGTATGAAGGTTACGGATGCAGAGCATGTGCTTGCATTTGGACCATATTTGTGTGCAGGGCTTACGATAGCCATGCTTTTTGGTACGAATATAATTAACTGTTATCTTTCATTGATGGGATTTTAATTATTAAGATAACAATGATGGATACAGAAATTTATATATATTAAACTAGATTGATTAGCTTATTATGTGGGGAGCTGGATAGGAGGATTTATGGCTGCAGCTAAAGCCAAAGGCAAATTAGTAAGTATCGTTATTAATAACGAGTATATTAAGATATGTGAAATCACTAAATCGGGAAAGAACAGTACTGTTCATAAGACTGTTACTATTCCTGCACCAGAGGGCTGCTATGAGGATGGTATTCTTGTAGATATTGATACTCTTTCAAATGCAATTAAAGGAGTACTTGTTGAACACAGATTCAATTCTAACAGTGTAGTATTTTCTATCAGTTCGCCAAGGCTTGCTACTAAGGAAGTCCTTATTCCTAATGTTAAAGCTAATAAAATAGAAAAAATTGTTCAGGCTAATGCAACTGAGTATTTCCCTGTTAATATGGATGAATATATTATCCAGCACACAGTTCTTCAGGAAATAGAAGATCAGGGACAGAAGAAGTTAAAGATTATGGTTGCAGCTGTTCCTTCAGAGGTTGTTGAATCATATTATGATCTTGCTAAGGCTTTAGGACTTAAGGTTGCATTTGTTGATTATGCAGGTAACAGTACATATCAGATTATGAAGCAGCAGATTGGCGAGGAAGTCAGTCTTGTTATTCAGGTAGAGAATGATGGTACTGTAATCAATATATTCAAGGAAAATGTATTACAGTTACAGCGTATGGTTCCTTATGGAAAGTCAATGCTTGTAAATGCTGTTATGGATAAATATGGTCTTAAGTATGATGCAGCTACAACGAAGCTTCAGAATGAGACACTTCTTCATTCAAGATTTGATGGAGATGAGGTTACTGAATCATTAAGATATATGGCAAGTAATATCAACCGAGTAATCGACTACTATGTATCAAGAAACAGAACTTCAATCCAGAAGGCTTACCTTATCGGACATTCAACAACAATTAAAGGATTTGCAACACTTCTTTCTAATGAGTTGAATATGCCAATCACTAAGGTTGAGAGCCTTAAGGGTATTGTTCTTGATAAGAAGGCATATGTAGAAGAGGCAACTCTTACAAGTTATGTTACTAACTTAGGTGCAGTAGTTGATCCTGTTGATTTCGTTCCTAGAAAGATGCAGGAAGCTGGTACTAAAAAGGAAAATACCAAGATGGTTATAGTGGGATTTATTGGAGCAGTTGCTGTTTCGGCGTTACTTGTTTTAATTCCACTTGTTCAGGCTGTTGCACTTAATACCCAGATTATGGGATTAAATAAAGATATTAAGAAGTTAAGTTCAATTAATGATCTGGTTAATTCTTATTATAATGTTAAGGATAAGTACAATGATGTAGCTGCATTCGCAGCACTTACAGCAGACAGTGATGATTCATTGCAGGATTTTGTTGACTATCTTGAAAAGAATATGCCAAGTGATGTTGTTATATCTGGTTTAACAATAAGTTCTGGTGCGGTATCAATTTCAGGTAAAGCAGGAAGCAAAGCGGCAGTTGCATTACTTATACAACAGCTTGAGAAGAATCCGGCTGTTCTTAATGTTGATGTTCCTACAATAAGTGAAAGTAAAGATAGTCAGGGGATTTCACAGGCTACATTCTCATTATCATGTACATTTGTAGGTGGAACTGCTGATTCAACACAGAAGACTAGTGCATCAACTAGTACATCAAAGTAGGAGGGGTGACAGATGGATAAAGATAAGTTAAAAGGAATGTTAAAAATCTCAGATAGAGATAAAAAATTATTGATAGTTGTTATGGCAGTTCTTATTATGGCACTTGCATATTTCTTTGGTTATTCTAATTTGTCATCGCAGGTTGATACATTATCAAATAAGAAGACAAGCCTGGAAGTTACTAAGAAAGACCTGAAAGAAAAAAATAATAACAAACAGAAGTATATTTCAGATACAGACAGATTATCAAAGGCTTATAATGTGCTTATGGATAAATATGATTCAGGAAGTTCACAGCCTAATACTATTGAATTCTTCAATAAGACAGAGGATGTTACAGGAACATGGGTTAAGAGTTTGTCTTTATCACCAAAGACATCTATATATAAGTTTGGTCAGATTGCTTCAAGTAATACTAATGGCACAAGTTCTTATACATCAAGTTATGTGGGATATAAGACTACTATTAATATTTCTTATGAAGGTAACTATGATCAGTGGAAACATTTTATTAAGTATATTAATACATATGCAAGTAAGTGTACTATTGATTCACTGGCTGCTTCATATGGAGATGGAACAGGCATGGTTTCAGGAACAGCAGTTATTTCACTTTACTCTATTGAGGGTGGTGACAGAAAGTTCTCAGAACCAAAATTTGATAGTAAGACAGGAACAGAGAATATATTCTCATCAGGAAGTCTTACAACTGACTAATTAATGAATATAAAGGGAGAGGGATATGAGTTTATTCATTAGAAAAGAAAAATTGAATAATTCGGGATTTTCATTGGTGGAAGTTCTCATTGCAATTGTTATACTTGCAATCATATCTCTGCCAGTTTTAAGTACATTTTCTAATGCGGCAAGGATTAATGCTAAGGCTAGAAGAACAGAAAATGCGAATACAGCAATTAATAATATTGTTGAGGAAGCAAGGATTACTTCTATAGATAATCTTGCTGATGGAGAAGGTAAATATAATTATCAGACGCTTGGTACAAGCAGTAATACTTATTTGGTGGCAGATAAAGGTAAGCAGTATTTTACAGGCGTTGATGGAGAAAAATATTTTATAAGAACCAGATTTAATGGTAATCCATATAATTCGAGTGCTGATGCCTCGGCTGGTAATCTTAAAACTAATAATGATATCAATTCTGCTGGTATTTCTGTATATGCAGATATTACATCAAGTAACAGTTATGTATATAGAGACGATTCGGCAGATGCAGAAGCAATTAAGTATTTTTCTGGTTTGAACAAGACAGCAGTTAGCAGAACAGATATTTCTAAGACGATAGATGTTACTATATCAATTAAAGAAAAAAGTTCTAATTATTTTACACAGGATATATCGATTAATGTTACTTATAAGTACATAAAAGAGGCAGGAAAGTATCCTGATTATACTGATCGTTCGATGGATATGGTTACATGGGAATTCCCGGCACATGTAACTGGTTCAGGAACATCTACTGTTTATACAATATCCGGGGAACTTAAAGATAATGCTAAGAATATGTATATATTCTATACTCCTTATCAGGGAGAGGCTGTCAGTGGAAAGTCTTATACAGATACTGTTACAGAGACTG
>ULTF01058783.1_pt1 | contig 10449 bp, 5 predicted proteins | sample 1957371 | NCBI WGS metagenome assembly ULTF01 (sample SAMEA4835727, study PRJEB28245) | human gut metagenome | biome: gut microbiome; material: fecal sample | place: Denmark | collected 2008
CTTCTATTTGCTAAACCAGACCAAACTGCGTATTAAAGAGATACAGCAGGTTTGGAAAGCAATTAAAGAACTTACCAGTTCCAGGATTTCGTTGTCAGCTCTTGAACTTGCCCGTAAAGCTGGTTGGAATGAAAATATTCTGGACGTGGAAACGCGTGTAACCACTGCAATAGCCGCGCTTGAGGAGGCCGGTTATATTCGGCGGGGGCAAAACAATCCGTGTGTTTTTGCTGATAGTATCCTTGCGAAAACAGCTCAGGAGGCTATCGATAGAATAACAGTCTCTCCACGTTTTGATGACACTCAAAAGGAAGAAGCGATACGTATCATCAAAAAATTAATTTCGACGAGAAGCCGCAAGCATGTAAATGGCGAGATCCCGGAATCTCGTATCGATTATATCTCGGACCATTTGGGGATATCCCGGCAAGAAGTGATGCTGGTCATTCGCTTGTTGCGGGAAGAGAATATTCTGGCAGACGCTTGTGACTTGACAGCTTATATAAAAAAAGGTGAAAACAGCAATCGTTCGCTTGAAACGGTCCTTCTTTACAACCGTCTTGATGAATATCTTTTATCCGTTTTTACCGCAAAAGAACAATCTTTCAATCTGAAAGAGCTACGGAAAGAAGCCGAGATCGAGACTGGAAAAAGTATTTCGCCAGATAAGCTAAACAGACTCCTTAATTTTTGGTCTGAAAAGAACTGGATCAAACGGATATACTTGGATAAAGCGCATAATTATGTCACGATTGCCCGTACCGGATCGGTCCTCGATCTGGAAGAACTGACGGAAGGGAGGCATCTCTTGTCTGATTTCATCATTCGTTATTTGTTTGAGAAAACAGGACAGTCCAGCGAGCTGGAACAGAGCGGAAATATTTTGGTCGAGTTTTCCATGCTTGAGCTGAAAGAGGCGTATGAGAAGGATGTCAGGAAACAATTGTTTGGGCATACCATTCGGATGGAAGACATTGAAGATACTCTTTTGTATCTTTCGCGGATAGAAGCCTTACAGATCGAAGGTGGCTTCTTGGTGTTATACAACCGATTGCAGATAGACAGATTGGTTCTGAATAATAAGATGCAATATAAACAGGATGATTATCATAAACTCGAACTGTTTTATGCCAATAAGATCCAGCAGATTAATATTGTCGGTGAATATGTACGGAAAATGCTTTCCGGTAATAGCGATGCATTGGAATTTGTTGACGACTATTTCCAACTGAATTATTCGTCATTCCTCCAAAAATATTTCCCTGGTAAACGGAGGGATGAGATTAACCGGAAAATGACGAATACCAAACTTCAGCGGTTATTGGGGAAATTGTCCGAAACACAATTGGAGATTGTCAAGGATGACCGTCCCGGTTCTATAGTCGTCATGGCGGGACCCGGAAGTGGAAAGACACGTGTACTTGTTCATAAACTGGCTTACTTGCTGTTGGAGGAAGATGTCAAGCACGAACAACTCTTGATGCTGACTTTTTCTCGTGCTGCTGCGAGCGAATTCAGACGACGGTTATGGGATTTGATAGGGACTGCTGCTGGTTATGTTGAGATCAAGACTTTCCACTCTTATTGTTTCGACCTGTTAGGGCTGCAAGGTTCTTTAGAAAAATCATCTTCCGTAATTATCGATGCCGTGGGAAAAATAGACAATGGGGAAGTAGAGATAAATCGTATTACAAAAACGGTTCTGGTGATTGATGAGGCGCAGGATATGACTGAAGACGAGTTTGCACTGGTGGAGGCGCTTATTCGTAAAAATGAGGACTTGAAGGTGGTCGCGGTAGGTGACGATGACCAGAATATTTACAGTTTCCGTCGTTCGAATTCCCGATATATGAGAAAGCTGGTCGATGAATACGGTGCTCGTACGCATGATTTGCTGGTCAATTTCCGAAGCAAAAAGTGTTTGGTTGAGTTTGCGAATCGTTTTTGGGAAACTATACCTGAAAGAATGAAGCAGTCGCGGATCATTTCTCACGACCAGGATGAAGGTGAGATCCGTATCGTTCAATACCAGTCGCCGAATATGGTTATACCATTGGTGCAGGATATTTGTGCAACCCCTCTAATCGGAACGACCTGCGTATTGACTCAGACAAACTGGGAAGCGATACAGGTTGCCTGTTTGTTGAAAGATAAACGTATGCCAGTCCGTTTGATTCAGTCGAACGAGGGTTTCCGTCTGTGCGATATGGATGAGATGCGTTTCTTCAACCGGATTTTAGGATCGCAAGCGGAGGTTCATCTGATAGATGAAGTATGCTGGGCTGAGGCAAAACAAGCTATTAAAAATGAATATTGTGAAGCTGCTTCTTGGGAAATTTGCCGGGGGATTATTCAGAATTTCGAACAACTTTATCCCTGTAAGTATCGTTCGGATTGGGAAACGTATCTGTTTGAATCGAAGCTGGAAGATTTCTATGCCGTTCGGGGAGAAACTATCGTTGTTTCTACGATTCACAAGGCAAAAGGGAAAGAGTTTGATAATGTCTTTCTGCTTTTAAACGATAATAGGGATTTATTAGGGGATAATCAGCCTGTCACGGATGAAAAGAGACGTGAGATTTATGTAGCACTCACACGTGCCAAAAATAAGTTATCGATCCATTTGAATAGCTATTATCCGGAAATTTTCGGCAATGAGGAAAAAATTATCCGGTTCGATAAGGCTTATTATCCGATGCCGGAACGTTTACTGTTCTTGCTTACGCATCGCGATGTATGGTTGGATTTTTTCAAAGATGCAAGGAGGCAGGAGTCGATTGGAAATCTGAAAAGTGGCATGCCATTGCGGTTGATGGAGGGCGGTTGTTGCGATTCGTCGGATAAGGAAGTTGTCCGTTTTTCAAACAGTTTCAAAAAAGAGATCGAGAAATGGCTGGATAAGGGATATGAACTGAAAGAGGCACGCGTTAATTTTGTCGTGTATTGGAAAAAAACGGGAGAAGAAGAGGAGGTAAAAGTTCTTTTACCGGAAATAGTGTTGGTAAAGGTGAGAAACTTAAATGTTTCGGAATTGATGATTTTATAAATGTGGAGGATGATATGAAAATACTGGAAACGGAACGATTGTTATTACGGGGATTGGAACAAGGAGATTTTAAGGATGTGTGCAAACTGTTGCAGGACGATGAAGTCATGTATGCCTATGAAGGGGCATTCAACGATCAGGAAGTGCAAAACTGGCTGGATAGGCAGTTCGGACGGTACCGGCACGACGGCTTCGGTTTATGGGGAGTGGTTGAGAAAGGTAGCAACGAACTAATTGGGCAGTGTGGTATTACTTATCAGGAATTTGACGGAAAACGAGTCCCTGAAATCGGTTACCTTTTTAGAAAGGAGTTTTGGCATAAGGGCTTTGCTATCGAAGCTGCTGTCGCTTGTCGGGAGTATGCTTTCCATACGCTTGGTTTCGAAGAGGTCTATTCGATCATACGGGATACCAATATTGCTTCCCAAAAAGTAGCGCGGCGCAATAGCATGCAAAAAGTGGCAACCTTCATAAAGCATTACCGAGGGGTGGACATGCCGCATTTTGTTTATAAAGTCAGTTTGTGTAAATGAGAAATCCAAAAGCGATTTCCCAGAACAAAATCGCTCTGATAATGATTATATAAAAAAGCCTTTTGCTTTCTTACGATCCGTATGTGATGAAAGGACTTTTTCTTTTTATTTGGTAGATTTGTTGAAAGAATATTGTTTTATAGAATAATTTAACTAAATGGTAGATAAAATGATTATTTCTATTAATGTGTCAAATAAACTTCGTTTATATGAACATTATGTAATATAATGTAAGTATCTTTGCAGTCGGAATAAACAAGATAGAACCAAATGGAAGTACTTAAACACGAGTGTGGAGTCGCCATGGTCCGGTTACTAAAGCCTTTGGAATATTATCATCAGAAGTATGGAACCTGGATGTATGGGCTCAATAAGCTCTATTTGTTGATGGAAAAGCAGCATAACCGCGGTCAAGAAGGAGCCGGTTTAGCATGCGTCAAGTTGGAAGCTAGTCCCGGCGAAGAATATATGTTTCGGGAAAGAGCATTAGGCACAGAAGCCATTACCGAGATATTCGCAGCCGTTCATGAGTATTACAAGGATTTGCCGCCCGACAAACTGAATGATCCGCTTTTTGCTAAAACAAACCTTCCCTTTGCAGGAGAGCTTTATATGGGACACCTGCGTTACAGTACGACCGGGAAATCCGGTATTTCCTATGTCCATCCTTTTTTACGCCGTAACAACTGGAGAGCCAAGAACCTTGCTCTTTGCGGTAATTTCAATCTTACTAACGTACAGGATATTTTTGAAGAGATAACAGCCATCGGCCAGCATCCGCGTGCCTATGCCGACACTTTCATCATGCTAGAACAGGTGGGGCACCGTCTGGACCGTGAGGTCGAACGCCTGTACCGGAAGTACGAAGCCGAAGGGCTGAAAGGAATGAATATCACCCATGCGATCGAGGCAAATGTCGACCTGTCGAATGTCCTGAAACGTTGTGCCCCGCAATGGGACGGTGGTTTCGTGATCTGCGGACTGACCGGGAGCGGCGAATCTTTCAGCGTGCGCGATCCTTGGGGCATCCGTCCGGCGTTTTACTATGCCGATGACGAGATTGTGATCTTGGCAAGCGAACGTCCAGTAATCCAGACGGCCATGAATGTGCCTGCCGAAGATGTGCATGAACTGAAAAGGGGAGAGGCGCTGATCATCAACAAGCAAGGTGACTGGCATACCTCGCAGATTATGGAGCCGAAGGAGAATAAGGCATGCTCGTTCGAACGTATTTACTTCTCGCGTGGAAGCGATCGGGATATTTACCGCGAACGGAAACGGTTGGGTGAAAATCTTGTACCTGCAGTCCTGAAGGCTGTGGACAACGATCTGAACCATACGGTCTTTTCCTTTATCCCGAATACGGCGGAGGTTGCTTACTTCGGATTGCAGGAGGGCATGAACGAATATTTGAACAAGAAGAAAAAAGAATGGATCGCCGATCGTAGCCACCTGCTTCAGGAGGAAGAACTGGAACAAATCCTGTCCATGCGTGTTAGGTGTGAAAAAGTAGCGATCAAGGATATAAAATTGCGTACATTTATTGCTGAGGGAAACAGTCGTAACGATCTGGCTGCCCATGTGTACGATATCACGTACGGAAGCGTCGTGCCTTTCGAGGACAATCTGGTCGTGATCGACGACAGTATCGTGCGCGGTACGACACTCCGGCAGAGTATCATCGGTATTTTGGACCGCCTGAATCCGAAGAAGATCGTGGTGGTCAGCTCGTCTCCGCAGGTGCGCTATCCGGACTATTACGGTATTGATATGTCTCGTATGAGCGAATTTATCGCGTTCAAGGCTGCCGTGGCACTTTTAGTGGACAAGGGGATGGAATCCGTTCTGCTCGATGCCTATAAGAAAGCCAAGCGGCAGCAGGTTATGCCGTGCGATGCGACCGTAAATTGCGTGAAGGAGATTTATGCGTCTTTCACCGACGAGGAAATTTCGGCCAAGATGGTGGAACTGCTTACCCCCGTAGGAACACGTGCGAAGGTGGAGATTGTCTACCAGACACTCGAAGGGTTACATGCCGCTTGTCCTGATCATCCGGGCGACTGGTATTTCTCCGGTGATTATCCGACACCTGGTGGTGTACGAATGGTGAACGAAGCGTTCATTCATTATATGGAAGAGGAATATTGGGGAATTGAAAAATGATAATTGAATATTGAAAATGACAAGAAAAACAGCAACATTGGTCTTAGACGACGGAAGCATGTTTCACGGCTTCTCTTTTGGTTTTGACAAGGCAGTGGCCGGCGAAGTGGTGTTCAACACTGCTATGACCGGTTATCCCGAAAGTCTTACCGACCCTTCGTATGCCGGGCAGTTGATGGTTCTGACTTATCCGCTGGTCGGAAACTACGGGGTGCCTCCTTTCTCTATCGAAGAGAACGGCTTGCCTACCTTCATGGAGAGTGAGAAAATTCATGCGGAGGCGATTATCGTGAGTGACTATAGTGAAGAGTATAGCCACTGGAATGCTGTGGAAAGCCTTGGTGACTGGTTGAAACGTGAGAAGATTCCCGGAATCACCGGCATCGATACCCGTGCGCTGACAAAAAAGATACGAGAGCACGGGGTAATGATGGGACGTATCGTTATCGGCACCGCCGATAAAGAAGGTGAAAGTGGAGGGGAAATACCGGATTACGGTAGCATCAATTATGTGGATCGTGTTTCTTGCAAAGACATTGTCGCCTACTTACCTGACGGGATCACCACCCATTACCCTGTAGGCTTCGACAACTTTCAATTTTCAACTTTCAACTCTCAACTCTTGAAGCGTGTTGTGCTTCTCGATTGTGGTGTGAAAGCCAATATCATCCGTAACCTTTTGAAGCGGAATGTAGTGGTGATACGTGTTCCCTGGAACTATGATTTCAATCATTTGGAATACGACGGGCTTTTCCTTTCGAACGGCCCTGGCGATCCCAATACTTGCGATGTTGCTGTCCGGAATATCCGCAAGGCATTGGATGGGGACAAACCGATCTGTGGCATTTGCATGGGAAACCAGTTGCTTGCCAAAGCAGGCGGTGCTTCGATCTATAAACTGAAGTATGGCCACCGCAGCCATAACCAGCCGGTGCGTATGGTGGGGACGGAGAAGTGTTTTATCACCTCCCAGAATCACGGCTACGCAGTGGATAATGACACATTGGGGGCTGACTGGGAACCGCTCTTTGTCAATATGAACGACGGGACAAACGAAGGAATCCGGCATAAGACGAAGCCTTTCTTTTCTTCCCAGTTCCATCCCGAAGCATGTAGCGGACCGACCGATACGGAGTTTATCTTCGATAAGTTTGTCGATTTGCTTTAGGAATTGGGACGACAGATCTAAAAATGTTAACGAATAAAAGAGTCTGAAAATGAAAGAAGATATAAAGAAAGTCCTGATACTCGGTTCCGGCGCCCTAAAGATCGGTGAAGCGGGAGAATTCGACTATTCAGGTAGCCAGGCTTTGAAAGCCATCAAGGAGGAGGGAATCCAGACAGTGCTTATCAATCCGAACATCGCTACGGTACAGACTTCGGAAGGAGTGGCAGATACCGTTTATTTCCTGCCCGTCACTCCCTTCTTTGTCGAAAAGGTGATCGCCAAAGAACGTCCGGATGGCATCCTGCTCGCTTTTGGAGGCCAGACGGCGTTGAACTGCGGTGTGGCGCTTTACCAGAGTGGTGTGCTGGAAAAATATAACGTCCGTGTACTCGGTACTCCGGTACAGGCAATCATGGATACGGAGGATCGCGAACTCTTCGTCCGCAAACTCGACGAGATCGGTGTGAAGACGATCAAGAGCGAAGCGGTGGAAAATGCCGAAGATGCCCGCCGGGCTGCTGCCGAGTTAGGCTATCCGGTGATTGTCCGTGCCGCTTATGCTTTGGGCGGCCTCGGCTCCGGCTTCTGCGACAATGAGGAGGAACTGGATGTACTGGTTGAAAAAGCCTTCTCTTTCTCTTCTCAAGTGTTGGTGGAAAAGAGTTTGAAGGGATGGAAAGAAGTGGAATATGAGGTGGTGCGCGACCGTTTCGACAACTGTATCACGGTCTGCAACATGGAGAACTTCGCCCCGTTGGGTATCCATACCGGCGAAAGCATCGTGATTGCTCCGTCACAGACACTGACCAACAGCGAGTATCATAAACTTCGTGAACTGGCTATCCGGATCATTCGTCATATCGGTATCGTGGGCGAATGTAACGTGCAATATGCTTTCGATCCGGAGAGCGAAGACTACCGCGTGATCGAAGTGAATGCCCGTCTTTCCCGTTCGTCTGCGCTGGCCTCTAAAGCAACCGGTTATCCGTTGGCTTTCGTCGCAGCCAAGTTGGGACTGGGTTACGGCCTTTTTGATTTGAAAAACTCGGTGACGAAGACGACAAGTGCTTTCTTCGAACCGGCTCTCGACTATGTGGTCTGCAAGATCCCGCGCTGGGATTTGGGTAAGTTTCATGGTGTGGCTCGTGAGTTGGGGGCGGGCATGAAATCTGTGGGCGAGGTGATGGCGATCGGGCGCACCTTCGAAGAGGCGATCCAAAAAGGGTTGCGTATGATCGGACAGGGCATGCATGGTTTCGTGGAAAACAAGGAGCTGGTGATAACCGACATCGACAAGGCACTCCATGAACCGACCGACACCCGTATCTTCGTTATCTCCAAAGCGTTCCGTGCCGGATATACCATCGATCAGATACACGAACTGACCAAGATAGACCGGTGGTTCCTACAAAAACTCTACGGAATCATGTGTACCTCCAAGGAGTTGCATAAATTGACAATTGACAATGGACAATTGGCAATTAAAAAAGAATATCGCAATCCTGATAATTGTCAATCGTCCATAGTCTATAGTTCATTGCTTCGCAAGGCGAAACGGCAAGGTTTCTCCGATTTTCAGATAGCTCGCGCCTTCGGCCTTGAGGGAAATATAGAAAAAGGTATGATGCAGATCCGCCAGTTTCGTAAGGAACACGGCATCGTTCCGGTAGTGAAACAGATCGATACGCTGGCTGCTGAATACCCGGCGCAGACGAACTATCTGTATCTGACCTATAGCGGTACGGAAAACGACGTGCAGTATCAGGGTGACCACCGTTCCATCGTCGTGCTGGGTTCCGGCGCTTACCGGATCGGCAGTTCGGTCGAGTTCGACTGGTGTGGCGTGCAGGCGTTGGAAACGATCCGTAAGGAAGGTTGGCGTTCAGTGATGATCAACTACAATCCCGAAACAGTTTCGACCGACTATGATATGTGTGACCGCCTTTACTTCGATGAACTGACCTTCGAGCGTGTGATGGATATCCTCGAACTGGAAAATCCGCACGGCGTGATTGTCTCGACAGGCGGCCAGATACCCAATAACCTGGCGATGCGTCTGGACGAGCAGCATGTCAATATCTTGGGGACATCCGCCAAGAGTATCGACAATGCCGAAGATCGCGAGAAATTTTCCGCCATGCTGGACCGCATCGGTGTAGACCAGCCGCGTTGGAAAGAGCTTTCGTCGATGGAAGATATCAACGAGTTTGTGGCTGAGGTGGGTTTTCCGGTCTTGGTTCGTCCGAGTTATGTGCTGAGTGGCGCCGCCATGAATGTCTGCTCCAACCAGGAAGAACTCGAACGCTTCTTGCAGCTGGCAGCCAACGTGTCGCAGAAACATCCGGTCGTTGTCAGCCAGTTCATCGAACATGCCAAGGAAGTGGAAATGGATGCTGTAGCCGATAAGGGTGAGATCGTCATGTATGCTATCTCCGAACATATCGAGTTTGCCGGTGTGCATTCCGGCGATGCAACTATCCAGTTTCCCGCACAAAAGCTGTATGTTGAAACGGTCCGCCGCATCAAGCGTATCAGCAAGCAGATCGCAAAAGAGCTGAATATCTCTGGTCCGTTCAACATCCAATATCTGGCGAAAGGCAACGAGATCAAGGTGATCGAATGTAACCTTCGCGCGAGCCGTTCCTTTCCTTTCGTCAGCAAAGTATTGAAGATTAACTTTATTGAACTGGCCACTCGCATCATGTTAGGTTTGCCTGTCGAGAAACCTAATAAGAACGAATTCGATCTGGATTATGTAGGTATCAAAGCCTCGCAGTTCTCCTTCAACCGCTTGCAGAAAGCTGACCCTGTCTTAGGGGTCGACATGGCTTCGACAGGCGAGGTCGGATGTATCGGCGACGATGTTTCCGAAGCTGTCCTGAAGAGCATGCTTTCCGTTGGCCTCCGTATCCCTGAAAAGAATATCCTGCTCTCGACGGGTACGCCGAAACAGAAAGTGGCCATGTTGGATGCCGCCAAGATGCTGGCTGCAAAAGGCTACAACCTCTTCGCCACAGGCGGGACGCACCGTTTCCTCGAAGAAAACGGCATTCCCAGCACGCAGGTCTACTGGCCGAGCGAGGAGGGCAAAGAACCGCAAGCACTCACCATGCTCCACGAAAAGAAGATCGACATGGTTGTAAATATCCCGCGCGACCTTTCAGCCGGTGAGTTGGACAATGGCTACAAGATCCGCCGTGCCGCCATCGACCTGAATGTCCCGCTCATCACGAATGCCCGTCTGGCAAGCGCCTTTATCGAAGCGTTCTGTACCCTGGGCATGGATGATATTCGGATACGGAGTTGGCAAGAGTATAAATGATGATTTGTCGGCGTGCTTATAGCAACAATGTCTTAGGTAGCGACAATGTCTTAGGGCTTGCCTCGTGCCGCAGATTCTCTTTTGCCGTCTGCTTCAGCAGACGGATAGATGATTGTTCCGGCTTTGCCGGTTCCTCTGTGGGTTTTAACCCCTTTAAATATAAACCATAAAAGGGGCTAAAGCCCACAGAGGAAGAGGCTGATGGAGCTTGGGGATT
>ULTF01062835.1_pt1 | contig 10369 bp, 6 predicted proteins | sample 1957371 | NCBI WGS metagenome assembly ULTF01 (sample SAMEA4835727, study PRJEB28245) | human gut metagenome | biome: gut microbiome; material: fecal sample | place: Denmark | collected 2008
TGACGGAAAGTATAATAACAGTAATAATCCTCCTTTTTCATTCCCATATCAGCACATATCTTTCTGATTCCAATATTTACGTTGGCATTGAAACTGTCCGGATTGCTGTAACGCTTATGGAATTTGAAAAGATATTCGTCATCCTCGTCTGAAAGATACTTGTCAAATGTGGCCTGAATGAACGGTTCCACGCGCATTTCAATATAGGCTTCGTCTTTCCGGCTGTGCTTTGTCTTAGCTCTTTTATATCCGATAATACCATCCTTGTAGTTTTCTTTTTTAAGCTCAAAAATATCTACGGTGTTTATTCCTCCCAAACACAAGGATAGGAGTGCCACGTCTCTGCCCAGTTCCGGAAGAGATGAAATCATTTTCGTTTCAGGTAGGGGACGATTGAAGAATTCCCGACATGCCTCTGCACTGATAGCTCTTTGAACTGTACTATCAGATTTTGGGATGGAAACCTTTAACCAAGGATTGTATTTGATTCGTACAACACCACGCTCTTCATCATTAAGTTCGATAAGTGCTCTTTTGAATATCTGTCTTAAACAGGTCGGGTACATTTCTTTCGCCCTGTTCGTCAACGAAAGACTATTAATCCATCTTGTCAAAACAGAAGATGACAAGTGGGTAAACATTACTCTGGTTGTTCCCAAATATCTTTCAAGGTGGTTTACAGCCAGGCGATAGTTCTTAGCATTACGTTCATGTCCTTCAGAGGCCATACGGTTAATGAACCTTGTTGCATAGTCACTAAAACATATTTCTTCATCTGAATGGATAAGAAATTCAATTAGTTCAGCAACAGAATAATTTGAGACATCTTTACGGTTTATCATATCGCTATAACGTAGGATTTCTCGTGAACAATATTCATTGACCACAATATCCTTGATTTCGCCATTCTTGGTGATTTGCTTGTCCGTAATGAGTTTATCGGTTTTAATATAACCCATTCTTGAACGGTGGACAACACGAATGTACACTGGATAAAATCCGTCAGCTCTCTTTTTTCTTACGACTACTTTAAATGTTGCCATATCAGATTGATTTATAAGTTATTAAATGGTGTATGCATTGGTGTATGCGCCACTGTTCAAAAGTGTATGCGTGGTGTATGCAAGTACCGTTTATTTGGCTCATTTTTTGCGGACAAATGCACGAACCGCCTAAAAACAACTTAGGCTGTAACGCCTGATAAACAGTTCGTTACAGCCTAAATCAAATATTATCCTATATTGCTTATGCTTCCTCAATAGCAGCCTGCGCCGCAGCCAGACGTGCAATAGGCACGCGGAACGGAGAGCAGGAAACATAGTTCAATCCAACTTTGTGACAGAACTTCACTGAGGACGGCTCACCACCATGTTCACCGCAAATACCGCATTTCAGTTCGGGACGGACAGAGCGGCCTTTTTCTACGGCCATTTCGATCAGCTGTCCTACACCATTCTGGTCGAGTACCTGGAACGGGTCTACCTTCAGGATCTTCTTTTCCAGATATACCGGCAGGAAGGAAGCAATGTCATCGCGTGAATAACCGAAGGTCATCTGAGTCAGGTCATTGGTTCCGAATGAGAAGTATTCTGCACGTGAAGCAATGCGGTTGGCAGTCAGAGCGGCACGCGGAATTTCAATCATTGTACCGACCTTGAACGGAATTTCTATACCTTCTTCCTTGAAGAGTTCTGCTGCTGTTGCACGGATCACCTTTTCCTGAGCTTCAAATTCATACAGGATACCGGTCAGCGGCACCATGATTTCCGGATGCGGATCGTAACCTTCTTTCTTCAGTTCGATAGCTGCTCCCAGGATAGCACGGGTCTGCATGGCTGTGATTTCCGGATAAGTGTTACCCAGACGGCAACCACGATGTCCCAACATCGGGTTATGTTCACACAGGCTTTCTACGCGCTGGCGGATATATTCTACCGTTACACCCATAGCCTGAGCCATTTCTTCCTGACCTTTCAGATCGTGAGGAACAAATTCATGCAAAGGAGGATCGAGCAGACGGACATTCACCGGACAACCGTCCATTGCCTTGAAGATGCCCTTGAAGTCAGCTTTCTGATAAGGCAACAGTTTATTAAGAGCTTTCTTACGTCCTTCTTCGTCAGTAGCCAGGATCATTTCACGCATGGCGATGATCTTCTGGTTGTCGAAGAACATGTGTTCTGTACGGCACAGACCGATACCTACTGCACCGAAGTTACGTGCCACCTGAGCGTCATGAGGAGTATCAGCATTGGTACGTACTTTCAGACGGGTATATTTGTCACACAGGCTCATCAGTTTGGCGAAATCACCGGAAAGTTCGGCTGCCTTGGTAACAACTTCTCCCTGGTAAACTTCACCGGTACTACCGTTCAGAGAAAGGAAGTCACCTTCTTTCAGCAATACACCGTCAATTTCTACGGTACGTGCCTTATAGTCTACATTGATGGCGCCTGCACCGGATACACAACATTTACCCATACCTCTTGCCACAACTGCAGCGTGAGAAGTCATACCGCCGCGGGCTGTCAGAATACCTTCGGCTACGGTCATACCGGCCAGGTCTTCCGGAGATGTTTCAATACGAACCAATACGACACGACGTCCGTCTGCACGCCATTTGGCAGCATCTTCTGCGAAGAAGACGATCTGACCGCATGCAGCACCCGGAGAAGCCGGAAGACCGCGTGTCAGGACTTTGGCTGAGCGAAGAGCTTCCTTATCGAATACAGGGTGAAGAAGTTCGTCCAGTTTATTGGGTTCGCATCTCATGATAGCAGTTTTTTCATCGATCATGCCCTGTTCCAGCATTTCCATGGCAATGCGTACCATAGCGGCACCGGTACGTTTTCCGTTACGAGTCTGCAGGAACCACAGTTTTCCTTCCTGAACGGTGAATTCCATATCCTGCATGTCGTGGTAGTGGTTTTCCAGTTTGGTCTGCAAAGCATCGAGTTCCTTATAGATTTCAGGCATGGCTTCTTCCATTGACGGATAATTGGCCAGACGGTCAGCTTCAGAAATACCCTGCAAGGCTGCCCAGCGCTGAGATCCGGTCTTGGTGATCTGCTGCGGTGTACGGATACCTGCCACAACGTCTTCTCCCTGTGCATTGATCAGGTATTCACCGTTGAACAGATCTTCACCTGTACCGGCATCGCGTGAGAAGCAGACACCTGTTGCAGAAGTATCGCCCATGTTACCGAATACCATGGCCTGTACATTGACCGCTGTACCCCACTCTACCGGAATTCCTTCCATCTTGCGGTACAGGATGGCGCGTTCGTTCATCCAGGAATCAAATACGGCACAGATGGCTCCCCAGAGCTGTTCATATGCATTGTTGGGGAAGTCGCTTCCTGTCTGGGCTTTTACGGCAGCTTTGAAACGGACTACCAGTTCCTTCAGATCGTCTACATCCAGTTCGTTGTCCAGACGAACGCCTTTGGCTTTCTTGACATCTTCAATGATAGCTTCAAACGGATCGATGTCATCCTTATTGGTCGGCTTCATGCCCAGCACCACGTCACCATACATTTGTACGAAACGGCGGTAAGAATCCCATGCGAAACGGGGATTACCGGTTTTGCGTGCCAGACCTTCCACTACTTCATCATTCAATCCCAGGTTCAGGATGGTATCCATCATACCCGGCATGGAAGCACGTGCACCGGAACGTACGGAAACCAGCAACGGATTTTCTACGTCTCCGAATTTAGACTTCATCAGTGATTCAATGCCTGCAACTGATTTTTCTACATCTTCTTTCAGTAAAGCAACGACTGCTTCTTTTCCTTTTTCAAAATATTCATTGCAGACTTCAGTTGTTATTGTAAAACCGGGAGGTACCGGAACACCGATCAGATTCATTTCGGCCAGATTCGCGCCTTTACCACCCAAAAGATTTCTCATGTCAGCTTTTCCTTCAGCTTGTCCGTTCCCGAAGGTGTAAACTCTTTTCTTTTCCATTTTTTCTAAGATTTATAGGCTAAATATTTTGTTTTTATCATGTTTCTTAATGATAACGGGGGCAAAACTAGACATATTTTATGAATAAGCAAATAAAAAGAATGTATTTTACAACATGTTTTGCTATATCGACATTGCAAAATGAAGTATTTTGAAAATCATGGCGGAATGTCGGGAATTATTCTTAAATTTGCTCCCAAATTGGATTTATTGAAAACGACAGTGGCAAGAAAGAAAAAAGAACTTCCTTTACTGGAAAAGGTAACGATAACCGATGTAGCCGCAGAAGGCAAAGCCTTGGCTAAAGTAAATGACTTGGTGGTGTTTGTACCCTACGTGGTACCGGGAGATGTAGTAGACTTGCAGGTAAAACGCAAGAAGAACCATTATGCAGAGGCTGTGGCCGTAAAAATTCACGAGAAATCTCCCATGCGTGTAGAACCATTCTGCCAGCACTACGGCGTATGCGGCGGTTGCAAATGGCAGTGCCTCGCGTATGAGGATCAGATTAAATACAAACAGAAACAGGTTTTCGACAATCTGACACGGATCGGAAAGGTAGAGCTTCCTGAATTTCGTCCGATTTTAGGTTCGGAAAAAATCATGTTCTACCGCAATAAGCTGGAATATACCTTCTCGAACAAGCGATGGCTGACCGAGGAAGAAGTGAAACAGGATGTGAAATACGATCAGATGAATGCCGTAGGATTCCATATTCCCGGAGCTTTCGACAAGGTGCTGGCAATTGAGAAGTGCTGGCTTCAGGATGATATTTCCAACCGCATCCGGAACAGCATCCGTGACTACGCATATGCCCACAACTATCCATTCTTCGACTTGCGTACTCAGGAAGGCATGCTGCGTAACATGATGGTACGTACTTCTTCTACCGGCGAACTGATGGTATTGCTTCAGTGCAAGATTACCAGTGATGAAGAACTGGCAAAGATGAAGGAACTTCTGCAGTATGTGGCCGACTCTTTCCCCGAAATTACTTCGCTGCTCTACGTGATCAACAACAAGTGCAATGATACGATCGGTGATCTCGACGTGGAAGTATTCAGCGGAAAAGATCACATCTTCGAAGAAATGGAAGGCCTGCGTTTCAAAGTGGGTCCGAAGTCTTTCTACCAGACCAATTCCGAACAGGCTTATAATTTATATAAGGTAGCGCGCGAATTTGCAGGCCTGGAAGGAGACGAACTGGTGTATGACCTTTATACCGGTACCGGAACCATTGCCAACTTTGTTTCACGCCGTGCACGCAAGGTCATCGGTATCGAATATGTACCCGAAGCCATTGAAGATGCAAAAGTGAATTCTCAGATCAACGGAATCACGAATACTCTGTTCTATGCCGGTGATATGAAGGATATCCTGACAGAAGACTTTATCCGCGAACATGGACGTCCGGATGTCATCATTACCGATCCTCCCCGGGCAGGTATGCACAATGATGTCATTAATGTAATTCTGGCTGCCGAACCGAAACGTATCGTTTACGTAAGCTGTAACCCGGCAACCCAGGCACGCGACCTGCAACTGCTGGACGGTAAATACAAGGTGACTGCCGTACAGCCCGTTGACATGTTCCCTCATACGCATCATGTGGAAAATGTCGTGCTGCTGGAGAAAAGAGAAGAACCGAAACATTAAATCCTTATCACTGAATCCGTAAAATCGTGGCAAGAAATAGCAATCCGGCCGGCGGACGTCCCAGAGCACGTGCCGCCGCACAATATACAATTTATAATGTGACAGAACCTGCCGAACTGATGGAGTTCCTGATGAAGAAAATGGCAGGAGTGAGCCGTACACGTGTAAAGGCTTTGCTGTCCAACCGCGTAGTGCTGGTCAATAACAATATCCAGACTCAGTACAACTTTCCGCTGACTCCGGGCATGAAGGTACAGATCAGCAAAGACCGCAACAAGCATGAGTTCCGTCATCCGATGCTGAAGATCCTGTACGAAGATGCCTATCTGATCGTAGTGGAAAAGAAAGAAGGACTTCTTTCCGTTGCAACAGAGAAACAGAAAGAGCGTACGGCCCAGCATATCCTGAATGAATATGTCAAACGCCAGCATCGCAATAACCGCGTATTTGTGGTACACCGGCTGGACCGTGAGACCTCGGGTATCATGATGTATGCCAAGGACGAAAAGACACAGCACACCTTGCGCGACAACTGGCACGACATTGTTTATGACCGTCGCTATGTGACGATTGTAACCGGTGACATGGAGAAAGACCAGGGTAAGGTGGAATCATGGCTGACTGACCGCAAGCTGTATGTCAGCTCCTCTCCGGTTGACGACGGAGGAAAGTTCTCGGTAACCCATTACCGTACCATCAAGCGCGCCAACGGATTCTCACTGGTGGAGCTCCAGCTGGAAACCGGCCGCAAGAACCAAATCCGCGTACACATGCAGACACTGGGACATCCTGTAGTCGGAGACGAGCGCTACGGATGTGAAGTGAATCCTCTGGGACGTCTGGCACTTCATGCCTTCAAACTTTGCTTCTATCATCCTGTAACGGGCGAGCGGATGGAGTTTGAAACACCCTACCCTGCCCCGTTCAAAACATTGATGTTGCGTAAATAAGCCTGAAGCCATGATCAGAAACATTATCTTCGATTTCGGCGGCGTGATTGCTCCTATTGACCGCGACCGCGCCGTACAGGCTTTTATCCGGCTGGGACTGAAGGACGCTGACAGCCGTCTTGACAAGTATCATCAGACTGGTATTTTCCAGCAGCTGGAAGAAGGGACCCTTACGGAACAGGAATTCCGGGAGACTCTCGGACAGCTTTGCGGACGTCCGCTTACTTTTGAAGAAGTAAAGGAAGCCTGGATGGGATTCTTTTCCGGGGTAGACGAGCGTATTCTTACTCTTCTGGAAGAACTTCGCCATCGCTACCGGCTATACGTCTTGAGCAACACAAATCCCTATGTCATCAGCTGGGCTTGCAGTAAGCACTTCTCCCCTGCCGGAAAACCGCTGGATGCCTATTTCGACAAACTCTATCTCTCTTATGAGATGGGGCATACCAAACCTGATGAACGGATTTTCCGTCACATCCTGTCGGATGCACAACTGAATGCGGCCGAAACACTTTTTGTGGATGATGGAGCCTCGAATGTACAGATGGGAGCTGATATGGGTATGCATACCTTTCAGCCTGTCAACGGAAGCGACTGGCGATCAGAGCTTACAGCCTTGCTCGAGAAGCTGAACAAAGCTGTTTGAATCCTTTTTGTTCCAGAATACCAGAATGAGAAGTGTCAGAAGGCAGGGAGAAAAGGAATAAAAAATGTGTTATGAAGCAGAAAAAATCCTCTTAACACTTGCATATTTCAACAATAAGCCTTACCTTTGCATCGCTTTTGAAGGAAAGACCTTTCGGGGTGTAGCGCAGTCCGGTTAGCGCACCTGCTTTGGGAGCAGGGGGTCGTGGGTTCGAATCCCGCTACCCCGACAGGAAACGGTCAAAGGCTTTTTCATAATTCGTTAGTTCGGGGTGTAGCGCAGTCCGGTTAGCGCACCTGCTTTGGGAGCAGGGGGTCGTGGGTTCGAATCCCGCTACCCCGACAAAGATTAAAGGTCTATTTTCCTTATTGTTACACAATTAAGGATTTAGACCTTTTAATTTTCAAGATTAAAAAAAAGGATATATCTCTCAGTTTTGAAGTTTAATGCGTATCTAAAAACGCAAAATCACAAAGTATTGGGGCAGAACCCGGACTCGAACCGGGGACCATACAGGGAAGCGAATTGTATCCTGCTGTTCTACCTGCTGAACTATTCTGCATCATTTCTACACGCACACACACGTTTTCACCGTAAAAATACGTATTATCATCCAAATAAACACTATAAATCAGCGACTTACATTAATTTTACAGCATAATCAATGCGAAAATATATAATACTATCTATATCAAAATATAGACTAAAATACACTAATAACACACAAAAAAGGCAATCTCCTACCAAATACACGACTTAAAACCAGTTAAAAAGGTATCCCCAACTTTTTATTTTACACGCAAAATAAATAATAAAGGGTATCCCCAACTGGTATCCCCAAAGGTATCCCCAACCCTCTTTTTAACATTTAAGAGAGGGATTCTGAAACCGCTTGTTTTACCTGTCTAAATGGATACTTAAACAGATTTCTAAACGCTTAAACAGATATAAGAAAAGGCCGAAATAAGCCTTTACAGCCTATTCCAGCCCCGTTTAGGTGATATTTATAGGGTGATGTAACAAAAACGTATTTAAAGCCTGCGTTTAGGCCGTTTAGATGTAAAGCATTTGTAAAGCAATGTCACATTTCGTTTTGCATTCATATGAAACTCCATTTTTGTTTAACTCTCTGATAAACAAATTGCAACAACATTTTTGCTGCCGTTCTATCTTACACAATTCGTTCTGATGCCCGTAGGATCAACGTTATCCGGCTCAAAGCGGCTTTGGTAAAGATACTGCTGTAATAGTTGATAAAGGTGGCTGCATCTATCTTGAACTTCAAGGTGAATTCTCCCTGCAATACTTCCACTGGAGCGATGTTGCTTATTGTAATTTTATTCTTTTATTCTTAATCGTTTCCAATAATAATGATATCGCTTTTCTTTTATTATCAACTATTGGAGGATTAGTGTTATTTGTATCCCCTACTCCTCAAAAAAACGTCCCGGCGTATGCTTCAATTCGTTTCGGCCTTTTACTCAAAACGTCGAAACGTTTTAAAAAAATCTGCTGAATCCATAATTGGGGTACAAATATCAGTAAATCGTATACAAAGCTGTCAGGATGAATCTGCTAACTTTGCCTTAGGAAAAACGAATAATCCTTTAATTCATCCAATTATGAAAATCAAAACCGTCCTTGCGCTTGTCGCATTGGCAATAAATTCTACAACTATTATGGCACAGGAAACAGTCAAACAAACAGCTGGACGCGATCAGCTTGGAGAATTTGCTCCCAAATTCGCAGAACTTAATGACGATGTCCTTTTCGGAGAAGTATGGAGCCGCACAGACAAGCTCGGACTGCGCGACCGCAGTCTGGTTACTCTTACGGCACTGATCAGCCAGGGAATCACCGACAGTTCACTGACATATCATCTGCAAACTGCCCGGCAGAACGGCATCACCCGCACCGAGATTGCTGAAATCATTACGCATATAGGTTTTTATGCCGGATGGCCGAAAGCATGGGCTGCTTTCCGGCAAGCCAAGGAGGTATGGGCCGAAAATACGGCAGCAGAAGATGCCAGATCCGCTTTCCAGCGGGAAATGATTTTTCCTGTCGGAGAACCCAATACGGCGTATGCAAAGTATTTCATCGGCAACAGCTATCTGGCACCGGTATCCACGGAGCAGGTACCTGTGGCTAACGTAACCTTTGAACCGGGATGCCGTAACAACTGGCACATTCATCGTGCAACCCGGGGAGGCGGACAGATGCTGATCGGAGTAGCCGGCAGAGGCTGGTATCAGGAAGAAGGGAAACCTGCCGTACAGATTCTTCCCGGAACGGTAATTCATATTCCTGCCGGGGTCAAGCACTGGCACGGAGCGGCAGCCGACAGCTGGTTTGCTCATCTGGCTTTCGAAGTTCCGGGAGAAAACACTTCCAACGAATGGCTGGAGCCTGTTTCCGACGAAGAATATGGTAAGCTGAAATAAAGTCACAGAAGTATGCAATGGAAGTTCTGTTCGCAGATGCAGCAATATTTGCTTCTGCCCGCCGGCTCTTCCCGAAAACGGCATTCAGACGGATGTCCCTGCTGAAGGAAGCGGCAATGAAGATCCGGAAAACGGAAACCAGAACGAAGGCAGTCACGAAAATCAGGATGAAGAAAGTAATGAAAATCAGAACGAAGGTCAAAACGAAGACAATATGATGGAAAGCAATACTCTTAAATTGACCGTCAACGGAGAAACATTTACGGCCACTCTCGTGGATAATTCTTCTACGAAGGCATTGAAAGAACATCTGGCCAAACAGGGAGAACTGGAAATCCGTATGGATGATTACGGAAATATGGAGAAGGTTGGTTCTCTGGGCTTCTCTTTGCCCAGAAACGACCGGCAGACCACTACGGAACCCGGAGACCTGATTCTGTATCAGGGAAATTCGTTTGTAATTTATTATGATACAAACTCATGGAACTTCACCCGGCTGGGAAAGGTGGATAAAGTTTCCACACGGGAACAGATGCTCGAACTGTTGGGAGGAAAAGGCGAAATAACCGTAACACTTTCGCTGGAATAAGGCAGTCAGCCTTCCGGAGGCTGACTGCAATGACACATGTGCCCTTTGAGAAACGAATAACTTGCAAAAAAGATAATAGAGTTTATATCGAATAATTGATTAAAGCGTTCTTTGA
>ULTF01012122.1_pt1 | contig 10155 bp, 7 predicted proteins | sample 1957371 | NCBI WGS metagenome assembly ULTF01 (sample SAMEA4835727, study PRJEB28245) | human gut metagenome | biome: gut microbiome; material: fecal sample | place: Denmark | collected 2008
CAAAGGTAAGCTACGGCTTTGCGGCAGGCGGTTCGGATCTGCCTACAAAAAAGGAAAACAAAGACTGCTTTGGCGGCGGCAGCGGTGCAGGTGTGACAATTCAGCCTGTTGCATTTCTTACCGTTTATCAGGGCGATGTAAGGCTTGTTTCCGTTGACAGGGAAGAAGGTACAGCCGACAAGCTCGTTAATATGATTCCCGATGTTCTCAAAAAGGTAAAGGGAGTTTTCAAAAAGGATAAGAGCGAATCCGCAGACGATTTTTCCGAAATCACACAGGACGATATTGACGGCTGATTCGTAATATTGCAACACCCCTCGGCATAGATTTATGCAGGGGGTGTCCTTATGAAAAAAATAATCTCGCTTGCGGTGTGCTTTGTTATGCCGTTTGTGCTTATGGGCGCAAAAACTGCGGAGGATACTCCTCCCACAACTTCTGCACAGGCATTTGTCCTTTATTGTCCCGATAACAACACGGTTATCTGTTCAAAAAATGCAGATGAAAGAATGAAGCCTGCGAGCACCACAAAGATTATGACCTCGCTCATAACGCTTGAGGAGGCGGCATCCTGTAACAGCGAAGTAACCTTCAAACAGGAAATGGTTGCCGAGGGCAGTTCGATGTATCTTAAAGTCGGCGAAAAGGTCCGACTTTCGGACCTTGCGTCAGGAATGATGATGGCGTCGGGTAATGATGCGGCTAATGCGGCGGCATATACAATTTCGGGCAGTCCCGAAAAGTTTTCACAACGAATGAATGAAAAGGCAAAGCAAATCGGTATGACGAATACCAATTTTGTAACGCCGAGCGGACTTGACGATGATAACCATTACTCAAGTGCAAAGGATATGGCTCTGCTTATGTCATATGCACTTGAAAATGACGATTTTGCAAATCTTACGGCTAAGAAGAGCGTGACCGTTGAATTTCTTGAACCGAAATCAAAGAAAACCGCATATGCAAATCATAACAGGCTTTTGTCGCTTTATCCCTACTGTACAGGCGGAAAAACAGGCTATACAACGGTGGCAGGGCGGTGCCTTGTTTCCTCTGCAAAAAAAGACGGTGTAACGCTCGTGTGCGTCACGCTGAATGACCGCAACGATTGGAATGACCATATTTCTCTTTATGATTACGCTTTTGAAAAGTACAGGGGAGTTGACTGCAAGGACGCTGACTTTTGTGCCGATATTCCGTGCGTGGGCGGTGATAAGGACAGCGTAACGGTTACAGGTGAGAAGAACAACACAATCGTTTTAAAGCGTGGGGACTGCGATAAAATCAAGAAAAAAATCTTCATAGACAGCTTTTTGTATGCTCCGATTGAAAAGAACGAATCGGTCGGCAGAATTGAATACACACTCGGCGGAAAGCTGCTTTATAAATGCAACATTGTTGCAGGCGAAAAGATTAAATCGGATAAAAAGAGTGTGTCAATATTTTCGGCAATAGGAAATCTGTTTTCGTGACAGCTTAAATATACAGAAAATTTTAATAAAAAGGAATTTACATATGGCTAAAATTGAACCTATAAGACTTCAGAAATTCATAGCGCAATGCGGTATTGCGTCAAGGCGAAAGGCCGAGGAGCTTATTCTCGGCGGTCATGTCAAGGTGAACGGCAAAACCGCAATTCTCGGCGATAAGGTTCTTCCTACAGACAAGGTGTTTGTAAGAGGCAAGAGGATTGTTGTGCCGAAGGGCGGTAATTACCGATATATTATGCTCAACAAGCCCCGTGGATTCATTACCACAATGAATGATGAGCGTGGCAGAAAGTGTGTTGCACAGCTTGTTGAGAATGTCGGCGAGCGAGTTTATCCGATAGGCAGACTTGACAAAGACAGCGAGGGTATGCTTGTTTTTACAAATGACGGTGACTTTGCAAACAAGGTTATGCACCCGAAAAACAATGTTTACAAGATTTACAGAGTAACCGTTCGACCGTCAATTGACGAGGATCAGCTTGTAAAGCTTGAAACAGGCGTTGAGCTTGACGGCAGAAAAACCGCTCCTGCATATGTCCATGTAATTCACAAGGAGCAGGGCAGAGTAGTTCTTGAAATGATTCTTCACGAGGGTAAGAACCGTGAAATCAGAAGAATGTGCGAGGCTGTCGGGCTTGAGGTTGCAAGACTCAAACGGACCCAGATCGGCGGAGTTAAAATGGGTATGCTCAAACAGGGCGACTGGAGAGATTTGACCGAACAAGAGGTTAAAAAACTGCTTGCAAACCCGTTTTTAAACGGCAAACAGCTTTAATTTTCCGTTTTTGAAAAATACTTCCGAAATGGTCAATAAAACTATTCGTTAATTCGACAATAAATTTACGGTTTTGGTGTAATAACTATTAAATGTGTTCAAAATTGAAATAGTACAGCGTGTTTTTCTTGTACTTTTGAAGATTATAGAGTATAATGTATGTGTAGAAAATTAGTATGCACGCTCAGTTTTCGTGCATATTCAATACATGGTATTGGAGGATTTTAAGATGAGTATTGAAAAGATCAATCAGGCAAAGGCTGAAATTGCCGCAACTTCCGCTTATAAAACAATTACGGCGTTTTTTGATGCAGACAGCTTTTGTGAAATTGATGCCTTTGCAAAATCCGGTGAAGGTTTTGCCGAGGTTGTTGCAGGCTTTGGAACAGTAGAAGGTATGCCTGTTTATGCGTTTGCACAGAACAGCGACATTTGCGGCGGTGCTATGAGTAAGGCACAGGCTGCCAAGCTTAAAAAGCTGTATGGTCTTGCACTCAAGACAGGCGCTCCTGTTGTAGGTTTCTATGACAGCGTTGGCGGCAGACTTAATCAGGGTACAGAGCTTCTCGCAGGTTGCGGTGATGTTCTCAATGCGGCTGCGTCACTTTCCGGTGTTGTACCGCAGATCTCGGTTGTTCTCGGCACTTGCCTCGGAACAAACGCTCTTAACGCCGCAAGCGCAGACATTGTTATCATGAGCAAAGATGCACAGCTTTCACTTTCGGTAACAGGCAAGCATTCCGATGCCGCTTACAATGCTGAAAACGGTATTGCCTCCATCGTTTGTGACGATGCAGACAAGGCAATCAAGGCTGCAAAGGAACTTATCCTTTATCTTCCGTCAAATAACCTCACAATGGCTCCTCAGTCATTTGAAGAAGCTCCGGCAGAGGACGGTTGCGGTTGTGTAGTCAGCAGAACAGTTGACGGCAACAGCATTGTAAAGCTCTTCAATGATTACGGCAAGGAAGCAAATGTTCGTTTTGCAAGACTCGGCGGTCAGGTTGTAGGTATTGTTGTTACAAAGGGCAAGGAGCTTGGTTGCAAGTCTGCAAACAAGGTAGCAAAGTTTGTTCGTTTCTGCGACGCTTTCTCACTCCCTGTTGTAACATTCGTAAACTGCCCGGGCTTTGAGTCAATCAAGTCGGCAACAAAGGCATCAGCCGCTTATGCTGAGGCAACAACAGTCAAGATTTCTGTTGTTACAGGCAAGACAATCGGTTCAGGCTATGTTGCTCTTGCAGGCACAGGCGCTAATGCAGATGTTGTTTACGCACTTCCCGATGCAGTTATTTCACCTGTTAATGTTGAGGCTGCCGCATTCATTATGGCTCCCGAAGTTATGAATGTTGCCACAGATAAGCAGGCTGAGGTTGCTCAGAAGTTTGCTGACGAGAATCTTTCTGCTTACAATGCCGCTCAGAACGGCTATGTTGACGGTATTGTTGAAGAAGCTCAGCTCCGTCAGACTCTTATTTCTGCTCTTGATATGCTCTCGGGCAAGCGTGTTTCAACGCTTTCAAAGAAGCATTCAACTATCTGATAAATGATTACTTGTTAAAATAAAAGGGGATACTAAAAATGAAGAATTTAAGAATTACAGTTAACGGCACAGCATATGATGTTCAGGTTGAAGAACTCGGTGGCTCTTCAGCTCCCGCAGCAGCCGCTCCTGCTCCTGCAGCCGCTCCCGCTCCTGCAGCAAAGCCGGCAGCTCCCGCAGGCGCTCAGGGTTCTGTTGTTGTAAAGGCTCCTATGCCCGGTACAGTTGTTAATGTTGTTGTTTCGGCAGGACAGGCTGTTAAGGCCGGAGATGACCTCGTATTCATCGAGGCTATGAAGATGGAAACTCCCGTTAAGGCTCCGCAGGACGGCACAGTTGCAACAGTTGATGTTGCAAAGGGCGAGTCAGTTGACTCAGGTAAGGTTCTCGTAACACTTAACTAATCAATAATTCGGAGAAAGGGATGCTGTAAAATGGCAAAAAAAATCAGAGTTACCGAAACTGCTCTGCGTGACGCTCATCAGTCACTCATTGCAACAAGAATGACAACAGAGGAAATGCTCCCTGTTCTTGACAAACTCGATAAAATCGGTTATTACTCACTCGAATGCTGGGGCGGTGCAACATATGACTCATGCCTCAGATTCTTAAACGAAGATCCGTGGGACAGACTCCGCACAATCAGAGAGCATTGCCCTAACACAAAGCTCCAGATGCTTTTCAGAGGACAGAATATGCTCGGTTATCGTCACTATGCCGATGACTGCGTTGAGTACCTTGTTCAGCGTTCAATCGCAAACGGTATTGACATTATCCGTATTTTTGATGCTCTTAACGACATCAAGAATCTTAAAACAGCTATCAAGGCCGCTAACAAAGAAGGCGGTCATGCACAGGTTGCTATCAGCTACACAACAGGTCCTGTATTCACAGATGAATACTATGTTGAGTATGCTAAGAGAATTGCAGACGCAGGTGCAGATTCAATCTGTATCAAGGATATGGCTGCTCTTCTTACTCCGACAAGAACCGAAAGCCTTGTAAAGGCTATCAAAGCCGCTGTTCCGGAGCTTCCGCTTCAGCTCCACACCCACTACACATCAGGTCTTGCATCAATGTGTCTTTTAAAGGGTGTTGAGGCAGGTGCCGACGGCATTGACACAGCAATCAGCCCACTCGCTCTCGGTACATCACACGCACCTACAGAGTCAATGGTTGCCGCTCTTTCAGGCACAGAGTTCGACACAGGTCTTGACCTTAAACAGTTCTCTGACATCCGTGCTTACTTCATGACTCTCCGTGAGAAGTACATCAAGTCAGGACTTCTTGATCCTAAGATGCTCGCAACAGACGCTAACGCTCTTATCTATCAGGTTCCCGGCGGTATGCTTTCCAACCTTCTTTCACAGCTCAAGCAGGCCGGTAAAGAAGACAAGCTTGACGAAGTTCTTGCAGAAGTACCCCGTGTTCGTAAGGATTCAGGTTATCCTCCGCTTGTTACTCCGACATCACAGATTGTCGGCACACAGGCTGTATTCAATGTAATCACAGGCAAGCGCTACTCAATGTGCACAAACGAGTTCAAGGGACTTGTTGCCGGTGAGTACGGTACAACTCCAATGCCGATTGATCCTCAGTTTCAGAAGAAGATTATCGGTGACAAGAAGATTATCAAAGGTCGTCCTGCAGATCAGCTTAAGCCTGAGCTTGATAAGCTCCGTGGCGAGATTGAGCAGTGGATTGAACAGCCTGAGGATGTTCTTTCTTATGCACAGTTCCCGAAGGTTGCTCTCGACTTCTTTGAAAAGAGAAGAAATGCCAAGGTTGGCATCAACGGCGACAAGCTTGACAAGAAAAATATGGTTCACCCTGTTTGATTTGACAACTAAAATTAACATTTATGCCACTTTCGCTATGAAAGTGGCATTTTTTATTGATAGTTAGAATACGAAATATGTGAAGTAGGTACTGCTTTTTATAAGTAAACTCTACTGACAAAATTAATAATGAATTTTCAAATGAATATGAAGTTTTTATTGAAAGTGAAAGTAATATGTGTTATAATAGTGATATAAAATCACAACAGTAAGGTTGGTGACGATAATGTAATATTATAAAAATGTAAATAATAAAAAGTAATTTAGGAATAGGAGTCTATGTATGAAAAAATTAAAATTATTGACAGGACTATTTTTCTCTGCTATACTTACAGTAAATGCTACTGTAGCTTATGGAGCAGTAACTGCGGATGCTAATTATAATACTCTAAAAACTGATTGTAATGATATTAGTTTGTCAGAGGATTTTTGTGACAACTCTTTGATTGTAGCACTTCGTAACGAAACAAGTATGGAATTAGACACATATTCTGTGTCTGATTTTAGCGAAGTCAACGCTAAATCAGTAAAAGATTTAACATCTGATACTGTAGATACGATTCAAAATGAATATGTTTCTGTTTATAATGATTTTATTAATGTAGTGTCACAAGATGATACAGTATTTTTGTCTGATGAACTAGGACAGCAGGCACTTGACAGTATTGATGAAAATATTAAGGATGAATATTCAGATTTTCATCAAACCTTGTGTATAACATTAAATAAACACGATAAACAAAATGTTTTAGATGCTATAGAAACTCTTCAAAAGAGAAATGACGTACTGTATGCTGAACCTAATTATTGTATTACATTAGATTCAACTGATGTGACCAATGACGAATATGTTAGTGAACAATGGGCTTTAGACAAGATTAATTTACCTGATGCATGGAAGATAACTACCGGTAGCAAAAGCGTTAAGGTAGGTGTTATTGATAGTGGAATAAAAGCGGATCATCCAGATTTAAAAGATAATGTTGATTGTGAATTGAGTAAATCTTTTGTTGAGGGAACTGATGATTCGTATGCATTAGAAGATGTTTTTGGTCATGGTACACATGTAGCCGGAATAATCGGTGCGGTTGGAAATAATGGTACTGGTGTTTCAGGAACTTGTTGGAATGTAGATTTAGTAAGTCTGAAGGTTTTTAATGATAATGGCAGTAGTGGAGATAGTAAAAACAAACTTAGTGGTGTAATTAATGCTATAAATTACGCAAAAGCAAATGACATAAGAATATTAAATTTAAGTGCAAGTTTTGCTGGTCATATTTCAAAATCTTTTGAAGAAACAATAAATAATTACAATGGTTTATTAGTATGTTCAGCAGGTAATTATGGCTTAAATGTCGAAACAGCAAATAAATATAACAGAATACATCCATCTATATATACTAGTGACAATATAATCTCTGTTGCTGCTTCAAATGTTGATGATGAAATATGGAGAAGGGGTGAGTATGATGGAAGTAATTATGGTGTAGTTAGTGTTGATTTAGCTGCGCCTGGAGCAAATATTTATTCCACATACTCTGCAGAAGATAAAGCATATGTCAGTATGACCGGTACATCTATGGCAACACCGTATGTTACAGGTGTTGCTGCATTGATTCAAAGTAAATATCAGAATATTTCCACTAAAGCGACAAAAAAAGCAATTCTTGATGGTGTTGATAAGTCATCATATTGGTCTAAATATGTAAAAACCGGTGGTAGGTTAAATGCTCATAACGCACTTAAATCAGCAGGTGATTGTAAGTTTACAATTCAATACGATAAAAATGGCGGTAGTGGAAATAATATGCCAAATACAACTGTTACTTACGGTGTGTCAACTAAAATTAGTTTAAATACATACCAGTCACCCTCTGATGAAAAGTTATTTGCAGGTTGGTATGCAAATAGGAAGTCTGACAATAAGTGGTTATATCAAAATGAGTCAGGTAAACTTGGTTGGTATAAAGAAGGAAGTCAGCCGAGCGGTTATACAAAATCAATATATAGAGATGGGGTGACGGTTGCTCATACATCAAGCGTAAAGAACGACACGATTGTTATGTATGCTTACTGGATAAAGAAGGGTGATGTTTTGAAAGGTGATGTTAATATTGACGGTGCAATAACCATTGATGATGCAGTTCTTGTTCAGAAGTATATAAGTCATATGTGTACGTTTAGCGACATACAAAAATATGCTGCTGATGTTAATTCTGACGGAGTTATAAATGTTTATGATTCAACAGAAATACAAAAAATAATTGCTAAACTTAATTAACGGGAGGAATCAAAATGAAAAAAATTTTAACAGCATTGATAGCATTTGTAATGTGCTTTTCGGTTGTAACAACAGCTTTTGCAGCTACACCTGATGAAATATCAGAATCGGATGTTGCATCAGAAATCAGACAGGTGATGATAGATACATATTACGGTGGTAAAGAGCCTGAGTATCTCAACATTGAAATTGTTGGTTCAACAAGTGACGGCGGAGTATATTTTATGCACAATGAAGGCTTTAGCCTTGATTATTCAATTGAAGAAACAATTGGTGACTATACTTATCATTACAACCATAACGATGATGTTATGCTTTATAAGAATGGCAATGTTTACTCAATTAAAGAGGCTTATGAAAGCGGAGTTATTGATGATAGTATTCTTGAAGAATTGTCAAAAATGAATTTTGGTTTGGAATCTAATAAACCGAATACAACTGTTCCTACTGAGCCTACAACTACGGTTGCAACAGTTGACGAACCTGTAACAGTACCCGATACAACTTCTGCAACTTCGGCAACTAAGCCTGGTTCAACAAGCGACACAGCTACAAATGACACACCGAACAATTCACAGAATAACAGCGGTGCTGTACAGACAGGACAGAACAGCGTTGCTGTAATTCTTCTTGTTGCAATGCTTGCAGGTTGTGCAGTAATTTTTGCAAAACGCAGAAATCATTTTGAGTAATTTACAAATTAAATAATCCCTATAAAAGCCGTTCTCGTTATTGAGAACGGTTTTTATTTTGCTGATTATTTTATGTGAATTTTTAGCAACTATATTGCATTACATATATTTTAGCGGTATAATAAAGTAAATTGAATATCTGTTGCATATACCATTATTACAGATAGAATAAATAAAAGGTGAGGAAATAAAAATGAAAAAATTTTTAACAGCATTGATAGCATTTGTAATGTGCTTTTCGGTTGTAACAACAGCTTTTGCGGCTACACCTGATGAAACTTCTGATTCAGACTTGATTTCAGATATTAAACAGGCTATGTTAGATACATATTATGGCGATGAAAAGCCTGATTTTATTGAAGTAAGAATATATGGTACAGCCAGTGACGGTGGCGTGTATTTCGATTTTATGGATAGTTTTACACACTGGACAGATGAAGTGGAATTCGATATAGGTGATTATACTGTTTCTTATACGAGAGATTGTCCCGTTTTGTTATACAAGAATAATAAAGTATATACATTGTCTGATGCCTATGAAACAGGTGCGATTGATGATGATATGCTCTATGAATTATATGTTTGGGGAAATCTTTGGGGTAAGATAGATGTTACCCCAAAGGGTGAAGATAGAGCTCTCCTTTCAGAAATAAAGCGTGTAATTATAAATAAATATTACAATGGCAAAGCACCTGAATATTTGAATGTCGAAATTGTTGGTTCTACAAGTGATGAAACAGTATGTTTTAGAAATATACCCTTTATGAGTTTAGGCGTTATGATTGAACAAACAATTGGCGACTATACTTATTATTATAACCATGGCGATGATGTTATGCTTTATAAGAATGGCAATGTTTACTCAATTAAAGAGGCTTATGAAAGCGGAGTTATTGACGATAGTATTCTTGAAGAATTGTCAAAAATGAATTTTGGTTTGGAATCTAATAAACCGAATACAACTGTTCCTACTGAGCCTACAACTTCGGTTGCAACAGTTGACGAACCTGTAACAGTACCCGATACAACTTCGGCAACTAAGCCTGTTTCAACAAGCGACACAGCAACAAATGACACACTGAGTAATTCACAGAATAACAGCGGTGCAGTTCAAACAGGACAGAACAGCGTTGCTGTAATTCTTCTTGTTGCAATGCTTGCAGGTTGTGCAGTAATTTTTGCAAAACGCAGAAATTATTTTAAATAATTCAAAACATCAACAGAATATATAAAATAAACCGTTCTCGCTTTTGTGAACGGTTTATTTATTTTAGCTTAAAAATTTGTGATAGTTTATCAAGATGTATTGCTTTTTATATCATTTAATGTTACAATTAACTTGCATAAAAATTTAGCGAAAGTTTTTAATAATGCGTAGAATATTTACAAAGCGAGGGATAGATATGAAAAAGTTTTTACCTATAGCCATGGCGGCGGTAATGTCGATGTCTGCGGTTGCGGTTTCGGCAGTTTCTGCAAATGCGGTTGAACCGCTTAACACACCCGTGCAGTATGCACAGGTTGCAAGGGCAAGCT
>ULTF01065076.1_pt1 | contig 9987 bp, 8 predicted proteins | sample 1957371 | NCBI WGS metagenome assembly ULTF01 (sample SAMEA4835727, study PRJEB28245) | human gut metagenome | biome: gut microbiome; material: fecal sample | place: Denmark | collected 2008
CGCCCCGCCCATCCCCCGCAAAGCGTAAAACTGCCCCCAAAGTAGCTCGCATCAAATCGCGCTACTTTGGGGGCAGTCTGTTTGATATAAAAATATTTCACTATGGCCCCGCATGGAAAGGTTCTTGTAAACGCGTCCATACGGCATCGTCTATGCAAGAATGATTTCTCTCACCTCTCCAAAGCTTCCAGAAAGCAGAGCAAAAAGAAAGTCCGACAATCATTCGAATCAACGAACAATTCTGAGATTTTCAATGTCTCCAGCGGGGGCAACCCCATACTCTGTCTTCAGAAAAGGATTTTAAGTCCCTCGTGTCTGCCAGCCTTCGGCAAATTCGATTTTTGTTCGTTGTTTCGTTTGATTTTTCATTATGAGAGAGATTTTTCCTTCGCGAGCGAGAGGGATTCGCACTTTTTTGATAAGATGATAGTATCACATTTTCCGCCCTATGTCAATCATGTAAAATTGTTTCATCCTGTCGTGTTTGACCTTCGGAGCATCCGGGACCCGGGGCGTTCGCCCTGCCCAGATGCGCTCCTCAGGGTGGGTGTGATGACGGGTTGGATGATGGGTTGATGGGTGTATTGATGGACGGAATTGAGTGATGGGTTATTGCTGATTTTTGGAGGTTACTTTTGAAGTGATTGAAGTTGTTTTTGATGTGCTGATTGCCTTGATAGCTTCTTGTCTGTGATGTTCCTTTGCTTTGCTTCTGCCCTCCCCTGCTGTTCATCTGCTGAAAATTCACCGGAAGTGATTTTGAGAGATGAAGTGAGAAACGAGTATATTTATTCGATATGAAGCAATTGTTCTGTTATAAAACCGCATGGATGAGATTTTGTAGCCACACCCACACGGTTTGAGGGTTTGAAAAGATTACTTTAGTTCAGTGTAAGATTCAGACCGTTCTACTTTTTTGTTAGTAGCCAAATACTCTATGAAGTATATCAACCGATTCCATCAATTGGTTAGATTCATTATACTCTGAATAATTCGCCCTTTCCGCAACTGTCTTCATCTCCCGGTATACTCTTCTCTGTTCATTTCTCATATCTTGTGCCTGAGCATATTTCAGTCTTGAAAATAGTAAGCCAAAGTACGCCTCCTGAAATTCGATTTTCTTTGGATACTGTTCAGACCATTGCTTTGCCTTATTAATAATTTTATCAGGAACTCGCTTATATTCCGCCGACGGTGAATATATGGCTTCACTCGCAATAATAAATGCCGCCCGAATATGCATGGATTCCGGAAATTTCTGCAAATACTTTTTTATCGTTTCATATTCATCTGGTGTTATTTTTCTATGTCCCCCACTATTATATAAATTAGCAAGGCAGAGCGCTGCGACTTCTGCCGCTTCACATCGTCCATTTTCTTCATACACTTGAGCCATAAAGCGTTCCAGCTCAAACAGCTTATCCTCCTTTTTTCGTTGGACAAGGGTACGAAAGTATTCTTCTACCGCATCCAGTACATTTTTATATACATCCTCATCGTAGTTGCACTGCTTCAAAATTTCTACGATAGCATTCCATTCCTCTTGAATCTCTGCGTTAACGTTTTTATAGAGTCGCAAGTGCATCAGCCGTCCATAGTTTTGACAGCAAATTACCGCAATCCGTTTGTTATCTGCAAGTAGCTGGGTCAATTCACCGCACTTTTTCAGGAAAGCACCATACTCATCAACTGCTTCCGCATTATGAAGACCAACGCAATACGCCTCTATAGCATCTACCGCCTCATCACGGATTGTTACCTTTTCTGATATTTCTTTTAAAAATCGAATATATTTCAGACCGCTATTGTAAAGACGCCTTATATCTCCCCGATCAGTCAAGACGATTGCTATTCTTCGCCATAGTTCCAACTCATACCTCTGGAAAATCGGCTCACGTTCTAAAAGCACATCTTCTACCGCAGCAATATCTTTTATAGCTGAAATCCTCGACATCAAGCCTAAATAGTATTCAGAATCATTCAACTCCTCGTCTGGCGGCGTGATCGCTATTTTTTGGAACACATCACTCTCCGGCCAGTCATCCAGTGCCAGCGAGATGAATTTTACAAAGCCCATCACAGAATTTGATTTGACCAATTTTGCAAATCGTTCAGCATCTCTCACATTCACGACATAGTCAACGATATACTCATTAATCACGTCCGGAAAGCACGGTTCCATGAGCCACGCATGATCTGGGAGCATCTTCTCTTTCTGGGTTCTCTGGTTCTGAAGCTGTATCAGTTTCTGTTTTTCCTCTTCTGTGGCCACGCCACCTCTTACACGCATATTGAGGTAAACCTCTTGCGGATCAGCGCTTAGTTTAACATATGGTGCCAACAATGAAAACTTCTCGTCTTGATCAAGGCTCTTTGAAGAACCTCCACTCTCCGCTTTTTGCGGCTCTTTGTCCATCTGCTGATAAAGCAACTCGAATAGCGTTGGTTGTGCCGGATCATCCTCTTGTTCGCTGACAGACACAAACAAATCCTCAAAGAGATTATCTGCTCCCGGTCTTCCACTCCTTGCATCAAAAAAAGAGATCAACCTATTACAATCTTCCGCCAAATAGTTTGTACCTTGTACATCCGTAATGTTAAAAATTCCTACAATGCAAGCAACCGAAAGCACCCGAAGATACGAATCCACCAAAATATCATCGCCCAAAATTAGCTTCCAGCGTTTTTTCTCTTTATTCAAATATTCACTTAGTAATTCTTCCGTAGAGGTAAGGTTTGTGCGCCCTTCTTTACTAAGCCACACTTCAATGAACACGCTAAGGAATAGCGGACGCAAGCAAGGAGCACTCATCGAATTTCGAAACTTACTTTGTATTATTTTTGCCTTATTTGCCTTATCAGCCTTGCATTCATCAATAAAGGCACTTGTACCAAGAAGCGGTAGATAGGCTTCCAAATAGTTTTCAATATATGACGCCTCGTCTTTTTCATCGAGTGGTCCAATTGTCAAAACGGGCTTCGAATAAGTACCCGCTTCAAATTCCAACCTGGCCTCATTGGGCATTTTCCGTTTTAATTCAATCAGCCAATCATATTCTGATGCTCTCTGATGCCGTTCCAGCAATACAATTCTAAGCTTGTATGGCGAATCCGAAAACGCTTCAATAAATGCCGCAATTGTATCTGCACATTGCTGTTCTTGCCCTAAGACATAGTCAAACGCCACAACAGTATCTGCAAACGGAACGAACAGATGCGCTTTTTCCGGTTTTTTATACGCAAAAAAGCCAAACCAGCTTGAAGGCATAGTTTTCATCCATTCCAAAATCAGGCGGCTTTTTCCTATTCCACCTTCACCTAAAATAGTCCGCCACAAGAATTTTTCCTTATCTTGTAAAAAAGAACTTAGGTCATTCAGTTCCACAGTTCTACCCACGAAGGGGTTAAAGCTATTAGAAAAGTGCATTCTACCAAAAGCAGATATTGCCGTTCTGCGCTCCAAATAAGGATTCACTGCTATGACTGATTGCAATCCTGCTCTTTTCTGAAGCCGAGTCATTGCAATCTCTGATAGAAAAAGTGGGAGATCCTCATAATCATCCCCATAAAATACTGGAATAGCATTCATCGGCAAATTGGGTATGGTGTCTCCACTCTTCATCAGATAAAAATAAGGTATATCAGAGGTTCCAAGTTTCTCATACGCAAATGACATAAAGCCAGACAGGTTCGGATCTTCCATCGTGCCACCACAGCCAACAATTATGATAGGATTTGTTCCTATCAGATTTTGAATAAACTGTGCCCCACTGTTGCGCAAAATCGTTTGGTATTGTATATAGTCCGCAATAATATTATCAATACCATCTCGTTCATCATACATTCCATGAAGGTGAATCACTTTATTTTCCGCTGTGCTACGAATAATCGAAAGAATTTCCGCCGGGCATTCATAGGAAACGCCTTTAGCATTTAATGTTTCTTCTATCTGCGTATCGTAATTTGTTGTTGCAATCAGATCTCCTGCACGCCAGACTTTGCAAAGCGCCTCTTTGAACTCCGTATTGACAGGATGCAGTGCGCCAATTGTTTGATTCATAAAAGTCTGGTATGCCCCAGAGCTCTTAAGCTTGCCCAGCAAAAAAGTAGCCGCATCGATCAGTTCCTCCGCAGTCCATGAACCAATTTTCAGATTCAACTCATTCTGCTCTGGTATTGTCAGATATTTTCTTCCCTCAGCAATCCAATTCGTCCAACTCAATCTATGAGAGCCGAGCGACATAGATGCACCTGCACCACACAAATACACAATTTTTTCAGCGGAATGAATTGCATTCAGTAATTGTGGATATTCTGAGATATTCCTTGCAGGCATTTATTTATCTCCTTTTTCATTACTCATTTTTATCTCATAGCGTTCGATGCGTTTTCAACAGCAAGCTCCAAATATTTTAATTTCATCTTTTTCCCATGGAACTATTTTCACACTTCAAAAACACTGAGGAGGCACGGTTCTGTTAGCCCGTTATCCTTAAATATTATTCTTTAAATCAAAAAACGCCTGCAACAGAAAAGCAGATTTACAGTTGCAGGCGTATATCTTTACTTCAGTTTTTCCAAAATTTCGTCAGCACTCATGCCACCAGCCAGCAGCTTCTTAACCACAGCCTCGGCTTCCGACTTTTTCGCTTCTTCTGCAGCCTTAGCATCTGCCTTTACCTTCTTCGCTTCCAGAGATGCCACTTCTTTTTCGGCCTTCTTCAAATCAGACTTCTTCACTTTCAGGTCAGCTTTCAAAGTTTCAATGTTTGCAGTGATGGATGCGATCTCTGCAGTCAGGAAAACGATAGATTCCTGCTTCTCTGCGATCTGGAATGCGTAGTCGGTATGGGTAGTTTTGTGACGGTTTTTGCTACCTTTCGTTCTGGGCATTTTTGTTACCTCCGAATTGTTCGAATGCAATTCTGTAACATTATTTTTTATTCTTCTACAATAGTTGTATATGAATAACGATTTAACAGCTCGATAATTGCTTCTTTTTGCTGATCATTTGATTTCGGATTTAGAACCACCCTGGAAACAAATCCCTTAAAATTGAATGGAATTTGTAGCCCTGCTTCTTGACTGTTTTTATATATAATTGAACGAATTTCATTTTCTTCTTTAAAGTCATGCTTTTTTATTGCATGAAAAACACGTGCGGAACTCGGCAGGCCAAATCTAGCTCGTTCATCATCATGTGGAATGTAAAATGGCACATCCATATTTCCCATTTGCTCATTTTCATCAAGATAATGAACTTTATACATTCTTGCACCATTTATCCTTGAAAGCATAAAAATTTGTCTTACAGTTGATACTATACAAACTCCGTTATCTGATGCATATTCGTTCCACATTTTTGTATTACCAGTTTTATACGGTGTCCAACAAGTCACATATGGCACATATACATGGGATTTTAATTCATTAAGTCTCCGATAGTTTTCTTCTGATTGTTGTGCCCAGCCGTCAAAAAACTCTAGCGGAATTTCCCCCTCATATTCATCATCAAACCTTGAAGCATTGCAAAAGAAGAGTGTCTGTGTAGAAAGCATAGATTCCAGCTTTGAGTAATTTATATATCTTCCGATTTCTAAGTTTAACCGGGGCATATATTCATTATTAATTCTGTCTATGTCGGTTGCAAAATAAATACCCATAGAGAAGCCTCCTACTTTCTTTATCCATCCTTTGCATTCTTCGCCACATTCTCATGTGTTGCCTGCTGCTCACCACGAAGAGGTGTGCAAAATTTCGAGCAGCGTAGGCTGTATTCATGTACAGCCGTCAGATTTCACCCTACCATTGTGTTATCCCAACACACGATGGAGGTAAAATCAAAATGAAAAATAAATACAATTGGTTCGACGATAACTGGAATCCGGATGACAAACTATCCACCCAGTTTTGGCCATCTTTTGTTTACAATCTAGTACCGGGTTCCTGACCCCCAGAGCTTTCTATAATAGGGAAAATATAGGTTCTCTCCCGTTGACGTACAATCCTTGTATAGCATGAATAGTTCCTTCCGACACCGCAGAACTGTGTGAAATCTCACCTTAACGATAAACCCACATGTTGTCTTCTCCTCAGGCAACAGAGTCGACGCTCTGGTTTGTTGGTATTTCGATGTTCAATAGCTATCCCCACTACCTTGCTGTCTACGCTTAACACGCCGCATTACTGCGACACACCCAAGACTCACTTCAAATGCTGTGGTTAGCCGCTTATTTGACAGGATTTTCGCCTATCGAATTGCACGTCCTTCGCTGGACGCACTGCCCAACCCCAATGTTGCTTTCTATTTCCCAATAAAAGTACGTAAAGTCCATTTTGTCTTGTAATACTGCGTTCCTCTGGTCACCTCATCAATCCGGATGCTAAACGGTTCATCTAAAGACATTTTCTCTTCATAAGGAATCAATGCCTTGTCTAATCTCTCCCTTAAAAGATAATAATCAAAAGATTCTCCCTGATCCAGTCTTTTAGGAAACTGAGGCGTATACATTTGAAGTATGGACTCTCGATTTAGCATACCAACAAATATATCTCCTTGCTTTTTGCTTCCAAAATGCAGATATACATTTGTAACCGTTACTGGCTTCATCCCAGTATTTTTCACTGTTATAATATACGCATCGATTTTTTCAATACCCGGAATTTGACTCAGTATAAAACCAGTGCTAACACCAACCGCAATTTTTACTCTCTGTGGAAGCCATAAAGCAACAAGCGAAACAACAAGAGCAATTGCTCCAAATACCGATCCCGTCCAACTACCTATCGCCCCAATAATAGCCCATCGAAGCGATTCAGTATTGTAATCTTTTACTTGCTCTACTTCCTTTACCAATTGAAGCATCTTGAAGATTCCTAATCCAACAGCAACAATCGCTACAATAGTACATAATGTAATTATTAGCTTTCTTTTATCTATATTCTTCATGTATTTCAGCCCATTATATTCTTCTTCACATCTCAGCCGATCCTTAGATTGTTGCCTGCTGCTCACTGTGTAGAGGTTCGCGATTATCAGAGCAGCGAGAGCCACGGTCTCCCATGACTCCAGTATATCACAGATCCGAGAACAAGTCAGCCTTGTACACGCTTTTTTTCTAACATTTTCTCTATCGTAGTCGGGCTTTTTCTTCGGTCGGCCGCGCTTCGCTTTTGCAGTGTCAGTAGGTGCAGTTTCTGCACTTTCCGACATCGGGCGCTTCGGGCCGAAGTCGTTCATTGGGTTTTAGCTTTTCAAACCGTCCTTTCTGAAGCTTATGTTTGCTTCGCTCTCTATTTCAAAGTTTCAATCATGCTTTAGCCGAGACACTGTGGTTGAGCGGTTACTTATGTTTTTCATCCAAGAGTATATTTCAGAAACTGCCAAAGCTCCCCCTGCGCAAATCAAATACGACTTAAAATTATTATAATCATCTTTATCCTTATCAATTATCAGTTTTATATCTTTTGTCCGCACTGTTCTTTTACTCCTCTTCCAACAAGGCATTAATTATATGATTTCCACTTTCCACATATTTTCAAACAATATCCCGTGTTCCTCTGATACTCTCCGAGCATCGAATCTATTATGTACGTCTTCTACTCCCTTCGATACCAATTTATCTTTCAAACTCCTATCCTGATAAATCTGTAATACAGCTTCACTTGCCCCAGTAGCATCATCTACTTCGACGAGCAACCCATTTTCTCCATTTCGGATGATATTAGGGATGGCATCAACACGGCTTGCTACAATTGGCTTGCCTGCCATCATGTATTCCGGTAAAGCCAATCCAAATCCTTCCCAACGACTTAATAGACAGGCAACATCAAAGAGTTCTACATAGCTCATCGGATCATCAACCCAACCTGTAATGTGTAAACTGTCCGCGAACTTGTTTTCTTCAGCGTATTTTCTGATTTCTGCTTCTTGGTTTCCGCTTCCGACTATAACGAAATGTGCATTAGGGATTTCATCCTTGACCAACTTCGCCATTTTTACAAACACATCTGGTGCTTTCTGGGGGCTAATACGTCCAACCATACCAACGACATATGCATCTTCAGGTATGCCCAAGCTGCTCCGTTTAACTGTTCCGTGTTCTCCGCTTTCATATGCTTCGATGTCCACCCCGTTAAAAATGACTTGTAGCTTATCTTCTCTACAAATTTTCTTCTCTAAAGCTGACTGCTTTTCCGCATCTGAAATGCAGATGATCTTCTCACAAAATGGAGCTGCCATTTTCTCGATGGCTGTGTACATTGCTCTTTTTTTGTCAGAGCACCGCATATTGAATGCCCAGCCATGTGGGTTATATACACAGTGATTTTTCAATCCGATATCCGCCACACGAGCAATCGCACCGGCCTTACTGGAATGAGCGTAAACAATATCGGGATTATATTTTTTTATCAACCTCCGAACTTCTTTAATCGAGTTCAGATCACTCACCCCGATTGCCCTGTTCATTTCAATTTGTTCAAAAGAGTCCACTAAGCCATCATAATCTTCCCTATTAAAATCTTGGGAACAGACCAAGATATTTTCAAATTTTTCTTTATCCAAATACTTGAGAAGCATTCGGATGTAGCGATCCACGCCGCCAGCAGCTTGCGCCACATGCAGTATTTTGATTTTTTTCTTCCTCATCCCTCAAATACTCCTCATCTTTTTCCGCAACTCGATATATAGACTTAGCGCCTACTAAGTAAACGTGTTGTACAACTTTCTTTGATTCCACTCCTCTATCCCATCCTAAATCTTTTTTGCGCAAACAAGCCCACGGCGGATTGCTCAATGGCAATCCACCGTAGGCTTGAACTCTCCTTCAATCTTTATTTGCTGCTCCTTTTTGTGGGTCAAAACAGAGCTTCCAAAAGCCACCTACATATAACCCTCAGGATTTCCCGCTTCTTGCAGTTGTTTAACAAATAAAACTTTTGAAGGACAACTCAAGCCGTCAAAACCCTTTAGTTATCGTAGTTTTTCTTGGTTGACCCTATGCGGTTGTCAAGTAAGGAACAAAAAAATTTACAAAAAAATAAGCCCTACAAGGGTTTCAGTCGGTTCCGAACCGATCTGAGCCTTGTAGGGCTTACCTACACTCTATATGTTCTTTTCTTGATTATGATTATGCCCCATGGGCATCCATTCTGTTACGCGGCGGATTAACTCTTCTAAATTTAACCGCCCGCTCAGGTGTGGTTTCAGGGCAATCCGCATCAAACGTGATTGGCATTTTCTTTGCCGCTTCCAGTTCTGCGAGTTCTTCTTTTGTAAATGCAAGTTCCTGTTTCAGTTCTATAGACATTTCACTCGTTTTTACCATAATAAAGCCCCCTTTCAAATTCGGTAGCCATTCGTGCCGAAATCAATCTTGTCACATCTGTTTTTGTACCGCTTTCTTCAATTCTTACTCGTTCAGTATATACAACAAATAGTATTTCATTCACCTTTCCGATGAACTGGTCTATATTGCCAATCAATGCACCCTCTGCTTTTTGAGAAATCCGTCCAGCAGAAGTATCGCCTATGGTGTTATATCGATCTTCGTCATCGCTATGATCCTCATCATAGAACTCGATTCGGTCATAGTCAAAGAAGATACGCGCTGCACTCTTAAATGAAATTCCGTGTTTTTTAATATTTATCTGATTTTTATTATCATCGTATTCAAAGGCCATTCCTCCCAGTGAGAAACTAACCATCCTGTTATCTTCCATCGGCCTCACCGCCTCTCTCAGAGCTTCATAATCTCCCTATTATGCTTTCATCTTACCATAAAACGCCTTGCATATCAAGCTGGCAGATGCAAACTTTTCAACATAGATTTGTCCATATTGCTCTTTCTTGGCATCATGCCGTCCTTTAAATCGATGACTTTTTTCTGCTGGCAATCCCTTTGCCTCTCATTGTCTTCACTTCTTCTTCAAGGTAATAGTCACCATGATAGAATTTAGAAACATCCATATCAAGAGCTTCAATTA
>ULTF01034667.1_pt1 | contig 9890 bp, 10 predicted proteins | sample 1957371 | NCBI WGS metagenome assembly ULTF01 (sample SAMEA4835727, study PRJEB28245) | human gut metagenome | biome: gut microbiome; material: fecal sample | place: Denmark | collected 2008
GCGACGCCACGGTCGAGGCCTTCTGGCCGACAGCCACATAGATGCAGTAGACCGGGTCGCCGGCCTCGAAGTTGCGCCGCTGGTTGATGATCGTGTCCACGGCGATGGCCGTCTTGCCCGTCTGGCGGTCGCCGATGATCAGCTCGCGCTGACCGCGGCCGATCGGGATCATCGCATCGACGGCCTTCAGGCCCGTCTGCAGGGGTTCGCTCACCGGCTGGCGGAAGATGACGCCCGGCGCCTTGCGCTCCAGCGGCATCTCGACCGTCTCCCCGCCGATGGGACCCTTGCCGTCGAGCGGATCGCCCAGCGGCGTGATCACCCGGCCGAGCAACGCCTCACTCACCTGGATCGAAGCCGTATGGCCCGTCCGGCGCACGAGGTCGCCCTCCTTGATCAGGTCCGTGGGTCCCAGCAGCACGGCACCGACGTTATCCTCCTCGAGGTTCATCACCACGGCCTTGATGCCGTTCTCGAACTCGAGCAGTTCGTTCGCTTCGGCGTTCCGGAGTCCGTAGATGCGGACCACGCCGTCGCTCACCTGCAACGTCGTGCCGACCTCGGCATACTGTGCCTCGAGGTCGATGCCCTGCAGTTCGGCAAGCAGGACGTCCGAAACTTCCGAGGGTTTTATGGTATCCTTGTTCATAACTGACTAAACGATTCTTTGAGGTTTGCTTCCCAACTTGCGGCGCAGCAGCTTGAGCTGTGCCGCGAGGCTCGCATCGATCAGCACGTCGTCGATGCGGAAGACGAAGCCGCCGACCAGTTCGGGGTGCACCTCGCGACGGATGTGCACCTCGCTGTGGGTGCGCGCTTCGGCCACACGGCACAGCCTTTCGACGAACTCCTCGCCGACGGGTGCAGCCGTCTGCAGCACGGCATCGCGGATGTTGTGCCGCTCCTTGTAGAGCCCCCGGTAGGAGTAGAGCATGAAATAGAGGTAATGCTCCCGGTGGTGACGGAGCACCAGCCGGATGAAAGCCTCCAGCGCCGCACACGGCCGTCCGCCGAAGCTGCGGCAAACGAATCCGAGCTTCTTTTCGGCCGACAGCACCGGCGAGAAGAGGGCCTCGCGCAGCGTGGCATCCTCACGGTAGCAGCCGATCAGCCGCTTCACCTCGTCGTAGGTGCGCCGCTCCTCGCCGCCGGCCGCGGCATACGCCGCCAGCGCCTTTGCATAACGATTGGCAATCAATCCGGTATACATGGTTTAAGCCTCCTTCTGGGTTTTCCGCCGTTCCATTTCGTCGAGCATCGCCTCGGCAAGCCGCGTCTGCGCCTGCTCGTCGTCGAGTTTCGCGCGCAGCATCTTCTCGGTGACGGCAATCGAGAGCAGCGCCACCTGATGGCGCGCATCCTGCAGGATGGCCTCGCGTTCGGCCTCGGCCTTCGCACGGGCGGCGGCAACGATCCGCTCGCCCTCCTCGTCGGCCTTACGGCGCGCTTCGCGCAGCAGCTGCTCGCGCGTTGCGGCGGCTTCGCGCAGCAACTCCGTGCGTTCGCGGGCGGCCTTCTCGAGGATCGCATCGCCCTCGGCACGCAGGCTGGCGAGCTTGCGCTCGGCCTCACGCGCCGCGTCGAGCGACGAATCGATGAACTCCTTGCGCGAATCGATCGACCGGAGAATCACCGGGAAACCGAATTTCGCCAGCAGGATGAAGACGACGGCGAACGCAAGGGTCATCCAGAAAAGCAGTCCCGCTTCGGGTTGCAAGAGTCCCATGGTCCGCTAAGTTTTTTGCGGGCTTAAAGCGCCATGAAACAAACGGCAACGGCGAACAGGGCCACGCCCTCGATCAGGGCGGCCACGATGATCATGCTCGTACGCACCTTTCCGGCGGCTTCCGGCTGACGCCCGATGGCCTCCATGGCGGCCGATCCGATCTTACCGATACCAAGTGCTGCACCGATGACAGCGATCGCTGCGCCGAGAGCGGCGCCGACAGTTCCCAATTCCATAATTCTCAACGATTAATTGTTCGACATTTATTTGATTCTTGTTTTTCTATCGGGTTTCATCCTTTCCGGAGCCGTCTCCCCGTCGGCCGGCTCGCCGTGCTCCTGTGCCAGGCCGATGAAGACGGCCGAGAGCATCGTGAAGACGTAGGCCTGCAGGTAGGCCACCAGCAGTTCGAGGCAGTTCATGAATATGGTCAGCAGCACCGACACCGCAGTCATCGACGAATTGACCGCCACACCGGCCTCGGCCGTGACGAAAATGACGCACGTCAGGATCAGGATCACGGCATGTCCGGCCATCATGTTGGCAAACAGACGGATCATCAGCGCGAAGGGCTTGGTGAAGATGCCCACCAGTTCGATGAACGGCACGATCGGGATGGGGACCTTGAGCCACGTCGGCACGTCGGACCAGAAGATGTCCTTCCAATAGTGGCGGGTACCGAACAGATTGACGGCCAGGAACGTCGCCACGGCCAGGACCAGCGTCACGGCGATGTTGCCCGTGACGTTCGCACCGCCCGGGAAGAAGGGGATCAGCCCCATGAGGTTGTTCACGAAGATGAAGAAGAAGACCGTCAGCAAATAAGGTGCGAAACGGCGGAAACCGGCCCCCACGCATGGGGCGATAATGTCATCGACGAGCGACTCGACGAGCGATTCGAAGAGTCCGACGAATCCGCGCGGTGCCGGAGAGTCGGCCTTGCGGCCGCGGTAGCAGCGGGCCACGCCGAGGACGATGAGCACGACGATCAGGCTGTTGATGAGCAGCCCGGCGACGACCTTCGTGATCGAAAGGTCCAGCGGCCGGAGATCGCGGCCGTCGGCCTGGCGTTCGACGATCTTGCCGGCATGTTCGCCCTCCGTGGCGATGCGCAGCCCCTCGTGTTCGGCGCCGCCGTGCAGGTGCTTCGACGAGAAGCAGTGCCATCCGCTCGACGGACTGCGGACGATCACCGGCAGGGAGAAGGAGAGCTCGTGGCCGCCGATCGACCCCATGTGCCATTCGTAGGCATCGCCGATGTGGCCCAACACGATCTCCTTGACGTTCAGCCCGGCCTCTTCATCCGCCTGCCCGGCATCCGAGGCCGCATCGCCCGATCCACGGGTCACGGAGACGGAGTCGGCGACGGTCTGCACCGCCGGCTCTGTAGCCGGGGAGTCCCCCTGCGGCAAGGCCGGCGCCACGGCCGGCAGCAGCAGTGCGGCCAACGGCAGGAAAAACGCCCGGAAAACAGTATTTGACAATTTTGACATTACTTTGCAAATCAATTCTTTGCGGCGTCTATTTCAACGCACGCTTCAACTTCGTCGCGGCAGACCTTGACGAATCCGCCGACGATTCCGACCCGCTCTTCGCGGCCATCGGCCGCATAGACGATCTCGCCGCGGACAAGTCCCGAAACGAGCGGGGCATGGCCCTGCAGTACGGTGAAGGCCCCCATTTCTCCCGGAAACGAAACCTTCTCGACCGCCGTGCGGCTCACCACTCCCGAAGGGGATACGATCACCAGTTGCAACATGGCCTGCTCCTCCCCGTCAGGATTGTGCCCGGCGAAGCATCTCCTCGCCCTTGCGGATGGCATCGTCGATCGTACCGACATTGAGGAACGCCTGCTCGGGCAGGTGGTCCACCTCGCCGTCGAGAATCATCTTGAAGCCGCGGATCGTCTCCTCGATCGGGATCATCTGTCCCTTGACGCCCGTGAACTGCTCGGCCACGGTGAAGGGCTGCGAGAGGAAGCGCTGCACGCGGCGGGCGCGGTTTACGGTCAGACGGTCCTCGTCCGAGAGTTCGTCCATGCCCAGGATGGCGATGATGTCCTGCAGCTCCTTGTTGCGCTGAAGGATCTGCTTGACGCGCTGCGCCACGGTATAGTGTTCTTCGCCCACGATGTTCGGGTCGAGGATGCGCGACGACGACTCGAGGGGATCGACGGCGGGGTAGATACCCAGCTCGGTGATCTTGCGGCTCAGGACGGTCGTGGCATCGAGGTGCGTGAAGGTCGTGGCCGGAGCGGGGTCCGTGAGGTCGTCGGCCGGAACGTAGATCGCCTGCACGGAGGTGATCGAACCGTGTTTGGTCGAGGTGATGCGCTCCTGCATCTGACCCATCTCGGTGGCCAGCGTCGGCTGATAGCCCACGGCCGAAGGCATACGGCCCAACAGGGCCGAGACCTCCGATCCGGCCTGCGTGAAGCGGAAGATGTTGTCGATGAAGAAGAGGATGTCCTTCGACTGTCCCTCGCTGCCGCTGTCGCGGAACGACTCGGCGACGGTCAGTCCCGACAGGGCCACCGAAAGACGCGCCCCGGGAGGTTCGTTCATCTGGCCGAACACGAGCGTGGCCTGCGAACGGGCCACCTCGTCGTAATCGACCTTCGAAAGGTCCCAGTGCCCCTCGTCCATGCTCTTGCGGAAAGCGTCGCCGTAGCGGATCACACCCGAGGTGATCATCTCGCGCAGCAGGTCGTTGCCCTCGCGCGTACGTTCACCGACACCGGCAAAGACCGAGAAGCCGTTGTGTTTCTTGGCGATGTTGTTGATCAGCTCCATGATGAGCACCGTCTTGCCCACGCCGGCGCCGCCGAACAGACCGATCTTGCCGCCCTTGACGTAGGGTTCCAGCAGGTCGATCACCTTGATGCCCGTCGAGAGCACCTCCTGCGAGGTGGCCAGTTCGTCGAACTTCGGCGGCTCGCGGTGGATCGAAGCCTCGTGCGTACGGTCCAGCGGCCGCATGCCGTCGATCCGCTCGCCCGTGACGTTGAGCAGGCGGCCCTTGATCTGGTCGCCGACGGGCATCGAGATCGAACGCCCGCGGGCCGTCACCTTCATGTGACGCTGCAGTCCGTCGGTCGAGTCCATTGCGATGGCCCGCACGGTGTTCTCGCCGATGTGCTGCTGCACTTCGACGACGAGCTCCGTGCCGTTATGCCGACGGATCGACATCGCTTCGTGGATGCCCGGCAGGAGACGCTCCTCACCCAGGTCGGGGAAGTGCACGTCGATCACCGGTCCGATGATCTGCGAAATGTATCCTTCAATTTGTGCCATATATAAACAGCCAGTAAATCCGATTAAATCCCAAATTGTCCGTAGTCGGGTGCTCCCTGCAGACGGGAGTCTCACCTCCCGGAGTGCAAAATTAACGAATTCGGTCGGCGAAAAAGCGCCTCAACCACATCGAAAATGTTCATTTTGTCCTCAACGGAAGCTTCGCGCGGGGCAGCGACCCGCCCGAAAGTGCCATACGGCGTGCAAAAATACGAAAAATACGGCAAATCGTACGCCTTTCGGCCTTTTTTTAAAACGGATTCAGCAATCTTTTTGTTGTTCCGACCGGGTGTTTCCCGAAAAAACGCCGGAGCAGCCGTCAGAAAAAGGGGCCGCAAAGGGCCGGGACCTTGACCGGGCGACGGAAGCGCCGTGCGGATCAGGAGCGTTTGCGGTAGGTCAGGGCGGCCAGGGCTCCGGCCAGAAGGGCGAACAGGAGCAGTGCCGCAAAGTCGGCCCACAGATCGCCGACCGTTGCTCCCTTGAGATAGACGCTCCGCATGATCTCGACGAAGTAACATGGCGGCAGGAGGTGCGTGAACCGCTGCGCCCAGAGGGGCATCGACTCGACGGGAGTGACCAGCCCGCTCATCAGGACGAAGATCATCACGAAGAAGAACATGCCGAACATGGCCTGCTGCATCGTCGAGGAGTAGTTGGCCGCAATGACTCCTAAGCCCGACATGACGAACGTGAAGAGCAGCGCCGCAAGGTAGACGGTCCCGAACGAACCGGCGGGCAGCAGTCCGTAGACGGCCCAGGCAAGCGCCATGGCCAGCATCAGGACCACCATGCCGATGATCCAGTAGGGGATGAGCTTGGCCAGCGTGAAGGCCACCGGGCTCACCGGCGTGACGTTGATCTGCTCAATGGTGCCCGTCTCCTTCTCGCCCACGAGGTTCAGGGCCGGAAGGAAGCCGCACAGCATGATAAGCAGCATGATCATCAGCGCGGGGATCATGTAATGGCGGTAGTCGAGCGTCGGGTTGTAGCGGTTCTCGACGACAACGGGATCCTCCGCGGAAGGCATACCCCTCGCGGCACGCAGTTCGGTCACCGCTCCGGCGACCGTCTGCACGAGATACTGGGTGCCGAGGCTTCCCTTCACGGCATCCACGCCGTTGGCCGAGACGGCCACCCGCGGCGGCGTCAAACCGCCGTCAAGCGCCGCCCCGAACCCGTCGGGGATCTCGAGCACGGCATCGGCGTCGCCGGCATCGAGCGAGCGGAGTGCCGCAGCATAGCTGTCGGCAACGTCGCACAGCGTGAAATAGTCCGAGGCGGCGATCTTCTGCACGATCCGGCGCGAGGCCGAGCTGTGGTCGCAGTCCACAACCGCCACGCCGATGTGGCGGATGTCCATGGTCGTCACCCACGGCATGACGAGCATCACCATGGCCGGAAAGAGGACGACCATGCGCGGCAGGAACGGATTGCGGAAAAACTGCCGGAACTCCTTGTCGAGCAAAACGAGCAACGTACGCATCATCGCTATTCGAGTTTGTCGTTGAACTTGCGGAGGGCCACGGCGATCAGGCCGGCGGTCATGGCGGCCAGGATCGCGAACTCCCGGAGGACGGCCGTGAAGGGGAGCCCCTCGATCATCAGCCGCCGGATGGCGGCGATGTACCACCGGGCCGGAACGATGCACGAGAGCCACCGTAGCGGCGCGGGCATGTTCCCGATCGGGAAGACCATGCCCGAGAGCATGATCATCGGCATGAGCATGAGCATGGCCGAGACCAGCAGGGCGGTGACCTGCGTCCGGGCGACCGTCGAGATGAAGAGCCCGAGAGCCAGCGCCAGGACGATGTAGAGCAGCGAGAGCCCGACGATCCCCACGATGCCGCCCGACATGGGGACGCCCAGCACGAAACGGGCCAGCAGCAGGATCGAGGCGAGGTTCAGGCACGAGAGCACGAAGTAGGGGATCATCTTGGCAAAGACGATGCGGATGGGCCGCACGGGCGAGACCAGCAGCACCTCCATCGTCCCGGTCTCCTTCTCGCGGACGATCGACACGGAGGTCATGATGGCGCAGATCAGGATGAAGATCAGCCCCATGATTCCCGGCACGAAGTTGTAGGCGCTCTTCATCCGGGGATTGTAGAGCAGCCGGGTCTCCACGCCGGCCCCGCCGGCCGCGCCGGCCGCGTCACCCAGCAGCACGCTCCGCAGGTAGGCCGCACCGGCCTGTGCCGTATTGGTGTTCGAGGCGTCCATGACCAGCTGCAGGGCCGCACCCGCACCGGGCCGGACCGCGGCAAGGTCGGCCATGCGGCGGTCGAAGTCGTCGGCAAAACCCGCCACGGCATCGGCTCGCCCTGAGCGGAGCATGCGGTCGATCTCCCCGCTTGGGATATAACCCGTGAAGGTAAAATTGGGATTGGCGGCCATCCGCTCGACAGCCTGCCGGACCGTCTCACTGCGGTGGGGCGCCACGACCGCCACATCGACGTTGTTCACCTCGGTCGAGAGGGCGAAGCCGAAGAGCAGGATCTGGACCACGGGCATCAGCAGCGCGATGAGCATCGTACGCGGATCGCGGAAAATGTGCAGGGTCTCCTTGCGGACGAATGAGGCGAAACCGTTCATCGTTTATTCCGTGCGTTGGGCCGTGCGGGCCAGCGAACGGAACACCTCGTCCATCGACCCGGCGGCAAATTGACGTTTGAGTTCGGCCGGAGCCCCGAGGGCGCGGATCCAGCCATCGACCATGATCGAGACCCGCGTGCAGTACTCGGCCTCGTCCATGTAGTGTGTGGTGACGAAGACGGTCGTCCCGCCGGCCGCCGCCTCGTAGATCAGCTCCCAGAACTGGCGCCGCGTCACGGGGTCCACACCCCCGGTGGGTTCGTCGAGGAAGACGATCTCGGGACGGTGGAGCGTCGCCACCGAGAAGGCCAGCTTCTGCTTCCATCCCAGCGGAAGGCGGCCGACGAGCGTGCGGGCCTCGCCGCGGAAGTCGAGCCGGCGGAGGATGCCGACCGCCCGACGCAGGATCTCGCGGCGGCGGAGTCCGTAGATTCCGCCGTAGAGACGGATGTTTTCGAGGACCGTCAGGTCGTCGTAGAGCGAGAAACGCTGGCTCATGTAGCCGATGCGCCGTTTGATCTGCTCGCCCTGCGTCATCACGTCGAGACCGGCCACCGTGCCGCTGCCCGAAGTGGGGTAGCTCAGCCCACAGAGCATCCGCATTGCGGTGGTCTTGCCGGCGCCGTTGGCCCCGAGGAAGCCGAAGATCTCGCCCCGGGCGACGGAAAAGGTGATGCGATCGACGGCCGTGAAGCCGCCGAAGCGCTTGGTCAGTTCGCGGACCGAAAGGATCGGGTCATTGTCCATGGTGCATGCGTTCGATGAATACGTCTTCGATACCCGCCCCGACCGGGCGGAGAGTCACCCCGCGGAACCCTTCGGCCTCGAGCGTGCGGAGCAGCCGGCCCGGATCGAACGAGGCGTCGGCCACGAGGTGGTGCGCCGCACCGAACGGGTAGCACTCCCGCACGCCGGGCTCGCGGCGCGCACGGACAAGTACGCCGTACATGTCCGACGCCGCAAGGGCATAGAGCGGGCGGTCGAAGGCCGCGACGATCCCCTGCGGGGTATCAACCCCGAGGATCCGGCCGCGGTCGCACAGCGCAATGCGGTCGCAACGCCGCGCCTCGTCCATGTAGGGCGTAGAGACCAGAATCGAGATGCCCTGCCGTCTCAGTCCGTCGAGCATCTCCCAGAACTCGCTGCGCGAGACGGCATCGACCCCCGTTGTCGGCTCGTCGAGCAGCAGCACCGAGGGGCGGTGGATCAGGGCGCACGAGAGGGCCAGCTTCTGCTTCATGCCGCCCGAGAGCTTGCCGGCACGCCGCTTGCGGAAGGGTTCGATCTGGCGGTAGATCGGGGCGACCAGATCGTAGTTTTCGGCCACCGTCGTACCGAACAGCGCGGCAAAGAAGGCCAGGTTCTCCTCGACCGACAGGTCGGGGTAGAGCGAGAAGCGCCCGGGCATGTAGCCCACGCGGCGGCGGATGGCCCGGTAGTCGCGCACGATATCCAGACCGTCGATCTCGGCACGCCCGGAGTCCGGCTCAAGCAGCGTGGCCAACAGCCGGAAGAGGGTCGTCTTGCCCGCGCCGTCGGGCCCGATGAGTCCGAACAGTTCGCCGCGGCCGACGAAGAAGCTCACCCCGTCGAGCGCCGTCAGCGTACCGTAGCGCCGGGTCAGCGCATGTATTCCGATGGCCTCCATCACTGCGGGAGCTTGACTTCGCCGTAGAGGCCGAGTTTGATCCGCCCGTCGTTGCGGACGGCGACCTTCACGGCATAGACCAGATTCGCCCGCGAGTCGCGCGTCTGGATGCTCTTCGGCGTGAACTCGCTCTCGGAGGAGATCCAGGCGATACGGCCCGGGTAGTCGTAGCGCTCGCCGCCGCCGAAGTCGGCCGTGACGGTCACCTGTTGGCCGAGGCGGAGCGAGGAGAGCTGCTCCGAGGTAAAATAGGCACGCAGCCAGACCTGTCCGAGGTCGGCGACCTTCAGCAGCGGACGCCCGGCAGCGGTCGATTCGCCCGCCTCGGCGTATTTGGCCAGCACGGTGCCGCCCACGGGCGACACGATCCGGCATTTGGCGAGCAGGTCGTCGATCCGCGCGATCTCCAGGTCGAGGGCCGAGGCGTTCTCATCGACGGCCGCCGCACTGTTGTGCAGCGTCGAGAGCTGGGCCCCGAGCTGCCCCTCGAGCACCTTCAGCTGGGCCTCGACGTCGTCGAGCTGTTTGGCCGTGGCCGCACCGTCGGACAGCAGGCGCTCGACCCGGCGCCGCTCGACCTCCTGTTTGGCGATCTGCTCGCGCAGGGCAGCCACCTGGCGGGCGATGT
>ULTF01053954.1_pt1 | contig 9871 bp, 9 predicted proteins | sample 1957371 | NCBI WGS metagenome assembly ULTF01 (sample SAMEA4835727, study PRJEB28245) | human gut metagenome | biome: gut microbiome; material: fecal sample | place: Denmark | collected 2008
TTCAAAATTATACTTGACTTCTTTTAATAGTTAGTCTCGTATTGCGTGTTTTTATAATTATAACATAGAACAATGCAGTACGCAATGCGTGGAATCGGCTTTTTATACCCTGAAACTATGCGCTTACTTACAGGCAAAAAGGCCCCATAGCAGCACCTTCACCGCACTTTTTCATTCAATGTATAAGCAGGTCATTTTTCGATATCCCCTTTTGTATAACACTAAAATAGGGGTATCGTATTTCACGACTCCCCTATAATCCATTTTATGCAATATGCTTTATTTCAATTACATACTTTTCTTTTAACTTTGAACATCTATTCTGCGCAATGATTCCTTCATGCTGCAATCTTCCAGCTACAATTCCCGGATGTATTCCTATGCTTTTTGCAAATTCAACAATTTCATCATCTGAAGTATATTTTGTTGGAGCCACTTGCATTTTCTGGTGCCTGCAGTTCAAAAGCAATGTATTCGAAGATTCCACGAAGGTCTATCTCGGCCTGATCTGAAATTACGATATCATAAATCATAAATTGTAATCCTTGCGGATATCAGCAAAAACAGATTTTGCTGATCTAGTATGACCGGCCTGCATATCTGCATATCCTTTCTCTAGCTCTGCATTCATCTGTGCTTCTGATAATGCACTAACGTCTACAGGACGAGCGGATGGCATTTTCACTTCAAAAGGAAGTCCTCTTTGAAGAATAATTTGTTTGTAAAACATATTTATTGCATTGGATGCAGTAATTCCTAATGCTGCTAAGATTCCTTCTGCCTGTTCTTTTACATCAGGCTCAATGCGCGCGTATAAATTTGCTGATTTTGTTGCCATAGTAAACACTCCTTTCGAGTTTTTTCTAACTATATTATATTCATTTGTCCATACAAAAGCAATACAAAATCAATATTTTACAAATTGTTCATACTCCAAATCTACCAGTTGATTAGAATTTGTCGAAGTTTTCCTTCTTTCTCAATACTTTTCATCAGCACACATAATTCCGTATTTACCTCCACCTTAAACGGATGATTCTTAAAATCATGCAACTGATTTATCTCCACATTCCGTATCGTCTCCATAAAATCACCTTTCTCGAATACATCAAATTAATCTCACATGAAATCCATTTGATATGACTATAACAGGTGCTGCAGAGGTGTTGCAAGATTCTTGGCTGCAATCGTAAGCGTTGGCAGAAAATCTGCTAATGGTCGTTTATCGCTTACGCCGAGTTTTCCTTCATTTCCTGCGTACTTCTTCCTCCAAATAATGCCGGATCACCTTTTGAACGAATTCGCCCAAATCCAGCATCATCCACGCCACGTTCATAAATATTTTGCGATAACCTTTTTTCAGATTTTCGTAGTTTTCCTCTTGCTTCTGTTCTCTGAATATAAGCAATGCTTTCTTCTATCAGTTCTTGTTTTCTTGTCTGTACAGCAAAATAACTTTGTGCAAAAGCAATTTCCTCTTTTCTTGGATCTCCATTTTGCGCAATAAGATAACATGCATATCTGGTAAGCATAATATCATCAAACCAGATGGGAAATAGAAGAATCCTTCAGAATCATGAAATCTGAATTTGATGCAAGACCTGTATATCTTCACCGCGATGACCGCATAAAAGCACATTTTCTCACATGCTTCATATCACTTATGATTTACAGGATACTTGAAAAACAGCTTGATAACAGATTTACATGTGAATAAATCATAAACACCCTGCACAAAATGAATGTCAGGGAAGTTGGTGAATATGGCTATATACCTAACTATACAAGAACAGAACTTACAGATGCATTGCATGATAATGCAGGATTCAGAACCGATAATGAACTTTCAACACCAAAGGCAATGGCTGGGATAATCAGGCGTTCCAAAGGATTATAAGAATTACGCAAAACATTACGCTTTAACTTTTCTGCGCTGTCATCTTTGGAAAGTGTTTCTTCTAGCGAAGATAGAACTGATTCTAGCACATCATCAAAATTTTCCGCAAGAAGCCCGAACATTTCCACATATTAATCCGTTCTTTGAAACCGCTTCCGGATTATCCTTTTCCATTCCCTCTGATTGCTGCATAGATAGTGATTTTCCCTTTTATTGTGCTTCCAAAATGTTGTTTTCTGACCTTTTTCATATAGTCTGCTCATATAATCTTAATTCACCTTTTTGGTTTTTTGCCTGATATAATGCTTTATCTGCTCTGTCATACAGAGTTTTTGTATCCTCATTTGCTGTTCTTTCCGTACCACCGATACTCAAGGAAACATTTAATTCCGGTATAAGTTCTCTCATATAGCCCAAAAATTCTTTCTGAATCCCCTGCATAATATTCATGACATCTTTTTTATTTATGTCAGCAGGAAAAAATAGTATATACTCATCTCCGCCCAGTCTTGCAAGAATTGACTTATCGCTTGCTTTCTTTCTCATAATGTCAGCAAGTTTGATCAACACATTATCTCCAAACAAATGCCCTTTGGTATCATTTACACTCTTAAAATTATCAATATCACAAATGAAGAAATATCCGCCTGCCTTTCTATTAAATTCTTTCTCCATCAAACTAACTGCATTTTTCCTATTGTTTAGTCCTGTCAACGAATCGTACCCTGCCTCATACTTTAATATTTCCTCTCTCTTTAACTGTTCTGTAATATCCGTCATAATACTGATCATGGCTTCCCGCCCATCATTTGTAATGATTTTTTTTCCAATATCATTTACCCAGATAAGACGATTGTTTTTGCCAACAACACGATACACTATCTCATATTCGTTTTTTTCCTGTATCTGTTCCACGATACTTTCTTCTACTCTTTGCTGATCCGCTGTATAAATAACATTCATCATCTTTTCATCCGTTACAGCAATTAGTTCTTCATAAGTATATCCAAGAATTTCCAACATTTTATTATTGATGGTATACAGTGGATAACCTTCTTCCAAATATCCACCCATAATACCTCCCGGAAGTGCATTTGTCACAAGTTCCGTAAGTTTTTCTTCGGATTCCTTCGACAATGTTCCTACTACACTTTTTCCGTAATAAAGCGGAAAGAATGCACCTTTTTCCTGATCGTGTTCTGGGGTAGACATATGCAGACTTGCAATTTTCCATTCATTGCCATCTTTTACACAGGTAGAAGTAAGTCGGGAATGTATTTCCGTAATTTCATTTTCTGCCTTTAATCTGATGTTAAAAACAGCTAACTGTGTACATATACTACCCCCTCCCGAAAAATTTTGCATATAATCACAAATCTCATATTCTAATGCATTTGGAAGCTCCTCAAATTCACTTAACAACAATTCACGAAACTCTCCTTTATTCCTTGAAATTTCCTGTTCTCCAGTTCCCACCGAAACAACATCTTCTGTAAGAACTGCCAGTGTAGCTTCAAGATTCCGTTCCGTCAAATAATGGTGAAAAAATTCTTCTAATAATTTTCTCATGCTGTCTCCTTTTAAAACCATTTCTTCTATTTAGGAAACTCCTACCAGATAAAACACCACTTGTTTTTTATTCTGATCAGGAATTTTTTGGGATATATATCGGTACTTTAGTATACAATAAGACGATAAATTTGTTAATATTTCTTCATTAATCGACTTGTTTGCATTGCAAATCACTTATTTTTTTAATTTCAAAGGGGATAATCAGCATCTCTTGTGATGCCGGTTATCCCCTAAACTGAATATATGTTCTCGTCTAAAGCTACATATTATTCATTTTCCTTTTTCTTTCTCACATACATCATTGAAAGTAATCCTGCCAATGACACTCCTAACAAAGAAATCCATAAAACCGTATGACTATTATCACCTGTCTTTGGAGCGGTTATCTGCTGATTATCATCTGTCTGGTTTCCATCATTATCTTTTGGTTCATCACTTCCGGAATCACTCTTAATTACAGTAAATCTTGTAGTGGCTGTGCCATCTGTCCATATTATCTCAAAAGTATGGTTTCCAACAGAAAGGGTATTCAGATAGTCTGCTTTCAGTGTAACAATGGTAGAACCTTTCTTTACAGTATAGTTCTTTACATCAACAAGATTGCCGTCAATCTTAACTCCCACGAACTTAGAAAACTCTCCGCTACCCCTGATAGAAAGGCTTCCGTCTGAATTCTGTTCCCAGCTAGTGTTTGCACCATCTAAAATCTCATAGTCTACAGAGTCAGGGGCAGGAGTGGTATTTTCCATAACGGTAAGCACTGCTGTATTGGATGTATCCGTACCTGCAGAATTACTTACCACACACTGATACTTAAATCCGCTACAGTTTATATCGACTGTGGATGTGGTATAGATTGCTGCCGTTGCACCGTCAATGTTTACCCATCCGTTTCCATCATTTCTATCTATCTGCCACTGATAGGTAAGGTCTGTACTGTTTACTGCTATGGTAAAGGTCGCAGTCTCACCTACCTTCACTGTCGCATTGCCCGGCTGTGTGGTTATGCTTGGTGCAGTCACATCCGGTGTCTGGCTTTCCTGTTTAAATGTAACTTCTATGGTGTGATTAGCCTTCACATCACTAAAGGTGTAGCTTGTGGTTGCTGTCACTTCCAAACCGTCCACCTTTAAGGTATCAATCACATAGCCGGATGACGGACTAATCGTAAATGTCTGACTGCCCCCTGCTGCAACCCCGACAGCTCCGCTAGGAGTAATACTTCCGTTTGCTCCGGCTGTGGCTGTGATGGTGTACCCTGTCACAGGGATAGCTTCATAATTTGCTTTCACGCTTACTGCTTCTGTAGGCATGGTGAAGGTAGTTGTTTCACTCGTACTGCTTGCAAGTGTAATCGTTCCGCTTACTACTTCCCATTCCTTAAACTGTTGTCCGCTTGGTGCTGCACCCGCTGTAATCGTTACCGTCTCGCCCTGTGCATATTGCCCGGTGCCGCTTCCGTTTGTTACAGTCACTGCATATTTCGGTACCGGAATCTGAATAGTATAGGTAAATGCCTCCACACTACTATCCTGCATACCGTTCTTAACAGCGATTGCCTTGATGGTAGTTGTACTGCTTTGTCCTTCTGTTCCTGTCACCGCAATCGGTGCTGTGTACTTTGCTGTAGTTCCGTCAGGTGCACCACTAATTATTGTTGGCTCACTTCCATCAGTAGTATAATAAATCGTTGCTCCCTCTGTAGAAGAAGTAAGTGCTACCGACTGATTCTCTAAATAAGTTCCGGCTGTCGGATTTGCTGTCGGTGCTCCAACAATGCCTGCTGCACTTATGGTAATAGTAATGGTTGTAGTGAGCGAGCTTCCATTCGCATCAATACTGTCAGGACATGTTACCGTACCATTTAAGGTTACCGTCTGCTCAGTTAATACAGACGGGTCATAGTTTCCGCTTGCCGGTGTAGTTGTATCCCATGTGACCGATGCACTACTTACCGTATTACCTTCTGTCACAATATTTACCTGCTCCGGCAAATTCATGGCACTATAAGTGGTTCCATTCGCTACGGTTATCGCCTGTGGTGCGGTGATACTTGTCAATTTATCCTTTGCTGTGGCAGGAAAAACATATGTTACTGTAAGCGTTCCGTCAGCATTCTTATTAACACTTGTTGCAGTATTACCATTTATGGTCGCTGTCGTGGAATCCGTAAACTCGTAGCCTGCAGCTGCTGTAAGTATAATGCTTGCGATGTAGCTTGTATTATATCCCGCTGTGGTAGCACTTGGTGTCCATGTAATCTGTGGTGTGGTGTTGCTTACACCTGTGGTTGTACAGGATGCATATGTATCTAAGGCAGTATTTGCTGCCGGAATATCGATATCTGTAATTGCTACTGATGTGATATCACTGCTTGCAGTTTCTGTTGCATTTACCGCATAAGTCAAATTTTCCGTACTGTCTGTAGTTTCCAACCAGATTTTGCAGGCGGATAAATCAATTGAGCTCGGTGTATATGATTCTGACGCAATAGCAGATACATTTATCGTCTCTGTTCCCGTAATCTGTTTACTGTAATACCAGTCGTCTGTTCCATCATTGCCCTGCACGACAATTGCCACGGTTTGTGATGTACTGCCCTTAGCTGCCTTAATATCACCTGTTGTGGTGTTATATGTTACTGTACCAATATTCTTTCCTGTTCCTTCCAGTCTTAGAGTCATCGTCGTATACGATGCGATTGTGTATAACTCTGCTGTATTAGATGATGCTGCCTCCGCAGCAGATGCGAAGAGAACAGATGACAGATTCAGATTGGAAGCGGGCTGAACTGCAAGACCGTTGTTGACCACGCTGGAGTAGACATGATCGGCCGGATAGGTGAGCAACACTTCGCCGCCATAACCAGCTTTAGGTGAGCGCAACCAGAACCGAGCTCCGCTGTCCCAGTAACTACTCATGGCAAGTATTGTACTGTTATCACTTCCTGCTTTTATGGTTGTATAGGAATCACCTAAGCCGTCTGCCGCTAGTGCATACAACTTGTCTGTGGTGGTATAGGCTGTACTATTCTTCTTATCCTCCGTTGTCACTGTGGTAGCATTCATCAAGCTCTGCTCGGCTGTTGTAAAATATGATGTATTCGTAGCCATAGTCTTTAATTTTGCACGAAGGTCACTTGCTCCGTAGTGGTTTGGATATACCTCCGTTGGAGCACTTTCATAAACTCCAAAATTTATTTGAAAAGCCTTATTGTTGAAATAATCATCCTCAAACGCCTGATTTTTTGCTATCGGACTTGCGGCAAAGAGGATGGTATTATCCCCTGATACACCGCTATCCTTTCCTAAGATGTACCATTCCTGTGGTGTTCCACTACTGTTTTTACCAAATACCAGCTTGCCATAATTTGTCTCAGTACCATTAGCATTCGGTTCAAATGCCGTCATCAATTCATCCTTGGTTACATAGGTGGTATTGATTTTTTCAATCTCTTTCTCTGCATTTACCGCATACGAAACATTATCCTCGGTTATTTCCAGCCAGATTTTGCATGCGGATAAATCTATATCTGATGTCAAACTGAGTGCTGACTTAATATCTGAAGCATTTATCGTCTCTGTTCCTGTAATCTGTTTACTGTAAAACCAATCCTGAATTCCATCATTGCCCTGCACTACAAGTGACACGGGTTGTGATGTACTGCCCCTCACCACATTAATATCACCTGTTGTGGCACTATATTCTACTGTACCAATATTCTTTCCTGTTCCGTCAAGTCTTAATGTCATCGCCTTATCCAATGCGATTGTTCCTAACTCTGCTGGATTAGATGATGTTGCCATCGCAGCAGATGCGAAGAGAACAGATGACAGATTCAGATTGGAAGCGGGCTGAACAGCGTTCGCGTTGCTGACAATGCGGCCGTCGACATAAACGCCCGGAGAAGCGAACAACGCACCGCCATCACCATAACCGTAAGGCGAGCGCAGCCAGAACCTAGAACCGTTGCTCCAGTAAATATTCATGGCAAGTACTGTACTGTCACCACTCCCTGCTTTTATAGTTGTATGGGAAGAACCATAACCATCTGCCGCCAGTGCATACAGCTTGTCTGTGGTGGTATAGGTTACACCATTCTTCGTATCGTTCGTTGTCACTGTGGTGGCATTCATCAAGCCCTGCTCGGCTGTGGTGAAGTAGGATGTATTTGAACCATCTGCCATACCCTTCAATGCCACTCGAAGGTCACTTGCTCCATAGTGATTTTGAAATACTTCTGTTATGCTTGTCCCATTGTAATTGCAATCACTCCACAGGTTTTGTTCAGTCTTATTATTCTGCCAGTCATCCTCAAACTTCTGCCCTGTTGCTATCGGGCTTGCGGCAAAGATGATGGTATTATCCCCTGATACACCCTCATCCTTTCCTAAGATGTACCATTCCTGTGCTGTTGTTCCATCTGATTTCTTACCAAATACCAGCTTTCCTTTGGTCGTAGCAGTACCATTAGCATTTGGTGCAAATGTGCCATCCATTAACTGGTCCTTCGTAGCAAATGCTGTCACGCTTGGTGCAGTGCCCGTACCTGTTGCTGCCTGCACCTTATTTGCCCCGCCTGGCATGACGAGATCAGACCCTGCCACCATGGCAAGAGTAAGAATCAGTGCCAGCCCTTTCTTAAAATTATGCTTTAATTTCATCATTAAAATCTCCTCCGTTCCCGATGTTTTTACATTCTTTTCAATAAATTCACACTCTGATTAAGTATATCATAAAGCACATCAACTTCAATCATCTATCCTCAAATAGCTTATTTTTATTGCAAACAACTTGTTTTTTTATTCCTTACTCTACTATAATCATTTTGAATATATGTATAAAAGCAAAGGAGAGCTGCCATGACAGCAAACGATTTAATATATAAATCCATCTACATTATCACCGAATACTACAATAACAATCTCCAACCCTATTTTGACAATATAAGCGAAGATGTGTTGTGGATTGGTCCTGCTGAGAGACAGGAAATACGGGGACGTGAACAGGTTATTTCCACATTCTCAGCAGAGATACACGGACTAAGTTTCACAATGGGATCGATACGTGCAATCTGTATTTCTCCCAGCAAAACCGCACATGAGGTTATCCTGCAATATGAAATCTATACCCATTATCCTGATGGAAATACAGATTTACACAATCAAAGGATTCACTACTCCTGGTACAAAAAAAGGTACACACAGAAAGCGGTTCTGATTTCCGCTGGGAGATTGCTGTTCTTCACATCAGTAACGCATGGCCATACGACAGCAGAGACACCATTTATCCGATACACTATCAAAGTTTAAGCTTGCCGGTACGGTTGGTTGAAAAGCCGGAGCATTACATGACTGTCACAGCGACTGACATGAGTGTGCACCGCATTCCAATAAACCATCTGCTATATATTGAAACGATAAAAAGAACTGCAAAGCTTCGTATTCACACAAGCACGGATACAATTATTGTAAATGGCACACTCCCGGACTTTGAGAAAACATACTCTGATTTCCTGCTTCGCATTCATGCAGGTTTTCTCATCAATCCTGAGTGTGTCAGCAAAATTGAACGATTCACCGTTACCATGTCAAACGGTGCGAAGCTTCCTGTTCCCGAAAAAAATATACCACCATCAAACGCCTGATATTCACAAACTTACAATCCAACTGAGGATTCAAATCTCTTTTTGTAATTTCTGGCTGTTAAACTAATAAGTACCCTGCTTGTATACACCTGCGGTGTGGGATATATAACTACATAAGACAACTTCGCTGAAGCTTGTTTTATCGTATGCTGGCAAAGAAAGAAGCAGACACATGGAACATTTTCCACATATCTGCTTCTTTCATTGCGTGTATTCAGTTTTATATGATTGTTGCTATAAATGGGATACAAACACCACAATTTTTGTAGCTACATAACTTTTATTGTGTTTGGCTTGTTTACTATGGCTACGATTTTTTCATCTAATGCAGCCTTTTTCGGATAATGGTATTAGATATTATCTATTTCATAGCACAGGATAATCCTCATCTACTTCACCACACTTTCTTCTCTAAGCTCTTTTATCATTGCCATTACATCATCATTTTTTAGACTGGCTTTTTCTGCCTCTCCGGCAAATGCTTTCTGTGCTTCACGCAAAGCATCCATAGATGAATTCATCATCGGAACTCCTGCATTCTCAAATACATCGAATTCATCTATTCTGAAATCCATCTGACACGATGACTTTCAGATACAAAGAAAGACCGCTCACTTTCAATTTTTCTTGAAAACGAACGGTCTTTCACGCTTCTGTTATTTAGTTGAATGATATGATATTGTTCAGAGCCAAGCAGATTTCCGGCAAAAGTGCAAGCCACGTATATACCTCATCATTTGAGCTCTTTGATTTAT
>ULTF01016618.1_pt1 | contig 9857 bp, 6 predicted proteins | sample 1957371 | NCBI WGS metagenome assembly ULTF01 (sample SAMEA4835727, study PRJEB28245) | human gut metagenome | biome: gut microbiome; material: fecal sample | place: Denmark | collected 2008
GATGAACGAATCTTTGAAATGGTAGATGGAAAACAACGATTATGGTAAATTACAGACCGCTGCAGAAGGCCTCCTCAGCGGAAAACCTTCATGCGCTTGTCTACGTCTCCAAAATCCTTGTCTTCCGGTTCACCGGTCGGGACCCCGAAAGGCATTTCCGCTATCAGCATCCAATCTTCAGGCAACTCCCATGTACGGCGGACTTCCTCGTCTATCAAAGGATTATAATGTTGAAGGGAAGCTCCCAATCCCCGTTCTTCCAACATCGCCCAAATGGCAAACTGGTGCATTGCAGAAGTATGTTGGGCCCACGTCGGAAAATTATCCTTGTAAGAAGGAAAAGCATCCTGCAACCCTCTTACCACAGACATGTCTTCAAAATATAACACCGTGCCGTGGCCACTCGCAAAACAACCGTCAATCTTAGCCTCCGTCTTGACAAAAGCCTCGGCCGGAATACGCGCTTTCAAGGTATCTTTCACGATATCCCAAAGTTTTTTGTGCTCGTCGCCCAACAACAACACGATTCTCGTCGATTGTGAGTTGAATGCCGACGGAACGTGTTTCACAGCCTGACGGACCACACGTATGAGCTCTTCGTCCGACACGGGCGAACTGCTTCCTATGGAGTAATAACTACGGCGATGCTCCAACGCCTCTTCAAATGTTCTTTTCATTCTTCTTCTATTTTTTGAATATAACCCGATTTCTTCCCTGCCACATTCGACACCGCCGAACGTACTCGGCTCAACGACTCGGGAGTCATCAGCAGGTAAGACGCCATGTCGTTGACCGAGGCCCTGCCTGCCACCGTAGGGAATTCTCTCAAAAAGCGTTCGTAGCGTTCGCGGGCCGATTCGAAACGCCATGAATCGGCTTTCACCTGATGCAGAATCAGATTGTTTTCCAGAAAATGACGCAACCATTCGGCTATACCTTTATATAATAAGGAAAGCTCCACCAGACCGGCGTACGGTATGAGGCACAACTCGCTGTTTTCCAATGCTTCCATCATCAAGTGCGACGGTTTGTTCTTGAAAATGCTTTCTATACAATAGGCTATGTTGCCCTCGCAAGTGAAATGCTCCGTGATTTCACGCCCGTTTTTGAAATAGAACTGGCGCAACAATCCTTTGCACACATAAAACATGTAATGACATATCTGCCCGTCTTTCACTACCATCTGTTTCTTCCGGACTTTCTGCACGACCAGAATATCCGACAACGCCCGGCGTTCCTCGTCGGACAATGTCGCAAAAGACGGTATCTTGTCTGCGGTCAAACCCTTTTCCATATCCAGCTCTGCATCTTTACAATCCGTATGACGAAGATACGGTTTTTTCATTCAAGTACAAAACGCCCGAAGCCTATAAATCTGATATAAATCAGAAAAACCGCTTTTCCCGTCCTGACACAAGATTTTTTTAACCTCCGGACGAACCGCCGACGGGAAAACTCACTTATATTTGCACCTATCAACAATACCGTAAAACAAAAACACATCTATTGTTATGTATTTGATAGGATATGACATAGGCAGTTCTTCGGTCAAGGCTTGTGTGGTGGACGCACAAACCGGAAAGACGTTGAGCACAGCCTTTTACCCCAAGCAGGAAGCTCCCATCCTGAGCCTGAAGGCCGGGTGGGCGGAACAAGAACCCGAATCGTGGTGGAACTACCTGAAAAGTGCCACGGCCGAAGCCATGGCCGCTGCCGCCGAAAAGGCCGGCCGGCCGATATCTGCCCTGAAAGAAGGGTTGGCTGCCATCGGTATCAGTTACCAGATGCACGGCTTGGTATGTGTAGACCGCACACAAAAAGCCCTGCGCCCGGCCATCATTTGGTGCGACTCCCGGGCTGTCCCCTACGGGCAAAAAGCCATGGAAACGTTGGGCGCAGACTTTTGCCTGATCCACCTGCTGAACTCACCGGGCAACTTCACCGCCAGCAAACTGGCATGGGTGAAGGAACACGAACCGGAGGTATATGAGAAAATAGACAAGGTCATGCTGCCCGGCGACTACATTGCCATGAGGCTGACGGGTACGGCGTGCACCACCGTCTCCGGGCTCTCGGAAGGCATGTTCTGGGACTTCAAGCACAACTGCGTCTGCAAGGAGCTGATGGAATACTACGGCTTCAGCATGGACCTGATTCCCGAAATACGCCCCACCTTCAGCGAACAGGGACGGGTGACGGAGACCGTAGCCGAAGAGTTAGGCATCAAGGCCGGCATACCCGTGACTTACCGTGCGGGCGACCAACCAAACAATGCCCTTTCGCTCAACGTGTTCAATCCCGGTGAAATCGCTTCTACGGCCGGCACCTCGGGCGTAGTGTACGGTGTGAACGGAACGGTGAATTACGACCCGCTCTCGCGTGTCAACACTTTCGCCCACGTCAACCACGCCGCAGGGACTTACAACCGCGCGGCATTCCCCGCCACGGAACAGACGCGCCTCGGCGTATTGCTCTGCATCAACGGCACCGGTATTCTGAATTCATGGGTGCGCCGCAATGTCGTACCCGAAGGATACAGCTACGAAGAGATGAACCGCATGGCCGAGAGCGTGCCCGTGGGCAGCGAAGGCCTCAGCATCATTCCTTTCGGCAACGGAGCCGAGCGTGTCATGCAAAACAAGGAAACGGGCTGCGCCGTGCATGGCATCAATTTCAACATCCATGGCCGCAACCACATCGTGCGCGCCGCCCAGGAAGGCATTGTCTTCTCTTTCCGCTACGGCATCGACGTGATGAAAGGCATGGGCATGGATGTGAACAAAATCCACGCCGGACAAGCCAACATGTTCCTCAGCCCCCTCTTCCGCGACACATTGGCAGGAGTGACGGGTGCCGTCATCGAGCTGTATGAGACAGACGGCTCCGTAGGCGCGGCCAAAGGAGCGGGCATAGGCGCAGGTATCTATAAAGACAACCGCGAGGCATTCTCCTCACTCGAACGGCTGAAGGTCATCGAGCCGGATACCGCCTTGCAACCAGCCTACGAAGAGGCTTACCAACGTTGGTTAAACGTACTCCGAAGCATCGAACAAATCCATTAAATTCAAAATTATTTTCATAAACCTTATTTTAAACGAAGAAAATTATGGCACAGAAAGAGTATTTTCCGAGTATCGGAAAGATTAAATTCGAAGGAAAAGAGAGCAAAAACCCATTGGCATACCGCTATTATGATGCCGAAAAGGTCATCATGGGTAAGAAGATGAAAGACTGGTTGAAATTTGCCATGGCTTGGTGGCACACCCTTTGCGCAGAAGGCGGCGACCAGTTCGGCGGCGGCACGAAGACGTTCCCCTGGAACCAGGGCGCCGATGCCCTGACCGTTGCCAAACAGAAGGCTGACGCCGGTTTTGAAATCATGGAGAAACTGGGTATCGAATATTTCTGCTTCCACGACGTGGACCTCATCTCCGAAGGCAATTCCATCGAGGAATATGAAGCCAACATGAAGGCCATCGTGGCTTATATCAAGGAAAAGATGCAGGCCACGGGCATCAAGAACCTTTGGGGTACGGCCAATGTATTCGGACACGAACGCTATATGAACGGTGCGGCCACCAACCCGGATTTCAACGTGGTGGCACGCGCAGCCGTACAAATCAAGAATGCCATCGACGCCACCATCGAACTGGGTGGAAGCAACTACGTGTTCTGGGGCGGACGCGAAGGCTACATGAGCTTGCTGAACACCGACATGAAGCGTGAAAAGGAACATCTGGCACAGATGCTGAAGGCCGCCCGCGACTACGCCCGCGCCAAAGGCTTCAAAGGCACGTTCCTCATCGAGCCGAAACCGATGGAGCCGACCAAGCACCAGTACGATGTGGACACGGAAACGGTTATCGGTTTCTTGCGTGCACACGGCTTGGAGAAGGACTTCAAGGTGAACATCGAGGTGAACCATGCCACATTGGCCGGGCACACGTTCGAACACGAACTGGCTTGCGCCGTAGACGCAGGCATGTTGGGTTCCATTGACGCCAACCGTGGCGACTACCAGAACGGATGGGATACCGACCAGTTCCCCATCGACAACTACGAACTCACCCAAGCCATGATGCAAATCATCCGTAACGGCGGCTTCGGTAACGGCGGTACGAACTTCGACGCCAAGACCCGTCGTAACTCTACCGACTTGGAAGATATCTTCATCGCCCACATCGCCGGTATGGATGCCATGGCACGTGCCTTGGAGAACGCCGCCGAGCTGTTGGAGAAATCACCTATCAAACAAATGGTAGCCGACCGTTATGCCAGCTTCGATGCCGGCAAGGGCAAGGAGTTCGAAGAAGGCAAGCTTTCGCTCGAAGACGTAGTGGCATACGCCAAGACCCAAGGCGAACCGGCTCAGACCAGCGGTAAGCAGGAACTCTACGAGGCCATCGTGAATATGTATTGCTAACCCCCGTCCGGGATTTTCCCACAAACGGACGTTCCACGCGGATGGTTGCCCTGCACCATAGGGCAGTCATCCGCGCCTTTTTGCCTTTACCCCAACGGATGCTTAAGCATTCATTTTGATTATACATTCCCGTAACACCGTGCAAAATGATAGTTTTCAGATGTTTTATCCTTACGGCAAAGACAGATGGAATGGACTATTTAGAACGGTATTCCTTAAAAAGGAATTGACGGAACTGCCATATGGAAGCATTTCCGCCCCATTTTCCCGATTTTTCTCAGCCGAATAGTTTTTCGTTAGGCTGAAAGAGAAATTCTAATCTGCGGCGAACGATTTCTCAGCCCCTGTTTTTTGCCCTGAAAACGCCCTGAAAGTGTCTGTCCGGCCTGTCGAGAACGGATTTTTCTTTCCCGTTGCTCCATTCCCGAAACGTTAAAACCGAAATCAAAAAGTAAGCGTTTTCCTCACTGCACTAACTTGAGAGTCAGTTTTGTAAACCGTGTACCGCATACTGCCCCGTACCTTGTAAGCCATTATGACCGAAACTGTTCCGAATGTCAATCCACCGCCCCCGAAATACTCATGTTTTCCGCGCTCCCCTCCACCTTGTCCACAAATACGCGAATCTCGCACCTGCATCTTTAACATTCTGTCAATTTGTAAATCCCGGACTTATCGCCTACTCTCTAATAACGGTCTTCAATAGCCGAAAAAAGACATTGCTCTTTGATATCTTGGAACAATAACGAAAAAGTATCTTTAAGAAGATATATAAAAATTACATACCCCCTGTGTTTTCAGAAATTAATGCTATCTTTGCCAATAATGTAAAAGGCTATAATTATGAATACATTGCAAATAGATAGTGTTTTGTTGGATGAGGCCTTAAAAATGGCAAAACAAAAGAATATAGATTTAACCCAAATGGTAGAATCCTTCATAAGGAATTTCGTGGAAAAGTCCGCTAAGCCTCAAGAAAGGCTGAAAATAACTCCATACGTCAGTCGTTTGGGAATTGACTTGGATTTACCTGCCGATTTTGATGAACGGGAAGCTTACCGTAAATATTTGGAGGAGAAATACGGATGAAACAGAAAGTATTTGCCGACACCAATGTGATGGTGGATCTTTTAGCCCATCGTGTTCCATTTTACGAAGCCGCCATGCGCTTGTTTTCTCTTGCTGACAGAGGCGAGTGTACAATTGTAGTGTCAGCCCTCTCCTTCTCAACTACGGCTTATCTTCTTGAAAGAAAACTGAACTATGAAGACTTATCACTTGTTTTACGGCAGTTTGCTTCCATTGTAGAAATTGCTTCCGTAGACGAACGCACAGTGAGAAAAAGCCTATCTACCACATCTGGTTTTCGGGATATAGAAGATGCCATGCAGCATTATGCTGCTTTGCAAACCGGCTGTGATGCGATTGTTACCCGTAACGTAAAAGATTTCACGCAAGCGGATATTCCTGTATATACGCCTGACGAATTTCTGGCCAAAGAAGTATAATTTCAATTCTCTTTTTTATAAAGCCATCTTATGTTTCCCTCGTTATATCTCCTATTTGGTGCAACGAGGGGAACGATTCGTGTACACGCAACCGCTCCAAGGCGAGAAAATTACCTTCAATAGCCGAAAGAAGACATTGCATTTTATGGATACGCCCCTACATGGCTAAATATTTTCAAGCGGAGATGAAAACGGTTTATCTCTTAGGGAGAGATAAACCGTCTGTGTTAGTATGTTTATATATAATGAATTATAAAGAAGAGAGTATTGTATCATCAAACATTGTGTACGCAAACGAAAACAAAATTATGAGGAGAAATACGAAAAAAATGTCCCGATTTATTGCTTATATCATTGTAAATCCATACATTTGCAGCGGTGACACTTAAATTCTTGCCAATATCGGTTTATCTCTCCCTAAGAGAGCGACTGAAAAACACGCCGGAAAAACAGCCTCATCACAACCTAAAACGAATACCTATAGAGAGTTTCATATAAAACATTAACTAATTTCTAAATCAAATGAAAAAACAAGTACTAAGTGCATTGGCTTTCTGCTCTGCATTGGGCATCGCACAAGCCCAAACTGATGTCACTAAGGAGTATCTCGTCAATCCGTCTTTTGAGACTTTAAAAGCTGCGGATGGAACAACTGACGTGGCGGTAAAAACAAAGTTGGAAAACGGTCTGTACGGATGGGAAATCTCTAAACTTTTGGACAATCAGTTTAGTAACTATCAAGTAGAAAGTGAAGCCAGTGGTTCATCGACAGGAATACCAGCAAATGGTATAATAAAGCCAAGCCAAGGAGAATTCTACTACTTTAATCGACAAGGTTGGGGAAATGTAGACGGTTCTGAACTAAAAACCTCAACTTCAAAGAATCTCCCAATAGGCACATATTATGCTGTCATCGATTACAAAGCTGCAGATTTTTCTAATAACAATGATGCCAGTAAAAGCGGAACAACAATTGGAATAAAAGCAGAAAATGCAACCAACGAACTTTTAGGCGAAAATACCGCTGTAAGACGTGCTTATTCCACATTAACAAGCAATTCTGACCCTTACATGGTCAACGCTGCATGGAATGAATTAGGCACGATGTTCACCGTGACAGAACCTACCACCGTAACCATTTCCCTCGTACAAAACATGAAAAACAGCGGACGTTCGGACATCGCTTGGGACAACCTGCGCCTCTATAAAATAGAGGACGTGAGCGAAAATGCCCCCATGGATGTGAGCGGGCTGATTACCACTTCCAACTATTATGCCTTCGGTGGTTGGAATATCGAAGGAGGAAATACATTCCAAGTCAACACTTGGTCTACAGAAGGTGAAAATGACGGAAGCGGCATGACGACTCCTTTCATCGAAGACCACGTAGGAAAAGAAAACAAGGCTGCAAACGCCACTATCAGCCATACAGTCAGCCATCTGATACCGGGTATTTACGAAGTAAGCGGCTTGATTCGTGTACTGAACGAAGCCGGAGGAGATACCCCATCCGGAGCCACACTTTATGCCAACGAAGGTAGCACGAATGCTTGCAACGGAGAGCCTTGTACTAACGGTGTTTACGGTACATATATAGTGAAAGGCACGGTAGGAACAGACGGCGTACTGACTTTCGGTATAAAAGTGGCCAATGCCAATTTCAATTGGGTGTCTTTCAAGAACTTCAAATTGCAGTACTTGGGAGCTGCCAGCATAGAACAACTGCAAGCCACATTGCAAGAAAAGATAGAGGAGGCTAAGGCATACGCGGAGAACTGCCCCAAAGGCATTGCAGCCATCGTAAATGCAGCCATCACCCAGGGGGATAATGCCCAACCCACGGAAGAAAGCCTGAACGCAGCCATTGCCGCACTGACCCAAGCCATTGCGTTGGCAGAAGAAACAGCACCGGCAACCGAAGCATTCAAAACCCTCATGGCAACCAGCCAAGGCTATGCCAGCCACTCAAGCGCAGAAGAAAGTGTAAAACAGGCATTCCAAAAGGCCATGACCGATGCCCAGGCTGCCTTAGATGCGGCCACCAAGACTGAAGCCATCCAAGATGCCACCCAGACCTTGCAGGCAGCATGTGAAACTTACGTACTGAATGCGGCACCGGAAGAGGGTTATCCTTTCGACTACACATTCCTCATGAACGAGGCTAATAACTCTGCCAACGGATGGACCAAAAACGTAACCGGAGGTAACATCTATAACTTCCAGTACAAAGAATCTGCAGAAAAGAACAACGGTAACTTGCAGAAGACCGGATTCATGGAAGCTTGGGACGGCAAAAACTACACGGCCACTATCGCCTATACACGCAACGAGCTCCCCAACGGACACTACAAGGTTTCAGCATACGCCTTCACTACGGTTAATGGAAACACCAGTTTCACGGCCAACGACAAGGAAGCAAAAATGGACAATAGTACTGCCTTGTTCACGAATCCTACGATAGAAGATGTCATCGTGGACGAAGGCAAACTGACTGTCGGCTTGAACACAACAGATGCGAATTGGACCGGAATCACCAACATCCAACTGCAATACCTCTCCAAACTGACCGACGCAGAAGCTTCTGCCAAAGCCAAAGAAGCACTCCATGCCAAATTAGAGGAAGCCGGCAGCATGGATACCGAAACCAACGTGGGCTCGGAAGCATTCCAAATCCCGGAAACGGCCATAGATGCATTCGATGAAGTCTTTAACGAAGCCAACAACATCTACAATTCATCAGAAAAAGTAGACGAAATAGAAGCAGCCACCAAGGCTCTGGAAGAAGCGATGCAAGCTTTGAAGAACCCGACACTCAATGCCCCGAAGAAAGGCGAACTCTTCTGCATCGCCAACATCTCGGAGGGTTTCGCGTATAAGAACAATGCCGTGTCTCCGGTCTATAACGAAGCCAAGGCTGAGGACGGAGAATATGACCTGAAATGGTACCACATCGTGGATGCCAACTACGCTCAGGCTCTCAAGTTTACTCCGGTGGAGGGACAAAAGAACCAATACACGATCAGCTTCATCGACGAAGAGGGCAACACCCGCTACTTTAGCACACAAGCCTTAGCCGGATATATGGACGGGGGCAACGTGAGCACACGGCATGATCGCATCCGCGCAACGAAAGAAGCCGAAAAAGCATTGCCGTTCGAAATCAGCTTGGCTGGCGAAGGCGTGTACAAACTGAAAAACACCCTACATGGCAGTAACATCGGAAGCACAAGCGATGACGGCTTCTTCACCACGAACAATCTTTCCGACCTGTCTCTCGTGAAAGCGGAAAAAGCCAACGTACCCTTGTCCATCACGGCTGCGGGTTGGTGTACACTCATCCTGCCGTTCGACGCAGAAATCCCGGAAGGCTTCGAGGTGTACAGTTGCACGGGTACAGAAGTTCCGGTAGGAACATCCACGGCATTGGTCTTGGAGAAAGCTGAAAGCATCGAGGCACACACGCCGTACATCGTAAAAGGCAAGGACGGGGACACTCACGACTTCTCCGACTACGGTATGGCCCTGCAAGACCAATATGCAGCCGGACTGATGACGGGTACCTTCACACAGCAAAAAGCCGTTGCCAACACTTACGTACTCCAGAACCAAGAGGGTAAAGTAGGATTCTACAAGGTGGCCGCGGGCAGCGAACCCACCATCAAGCCTTACCGTGCCTACATCAATGCCGACGTGGCCGAAGCCAACATCGTGGCTCTGCTTCTCCCGGGCATCGAAACCGGCATCAACGGAATCGTGGCAGAAGACGCCTTGGTGAACGTGTACGACCTCAACGGCATACTTGTACGCGAGAATGTGAAGTTAGGTCAGGCTCTCGAAGGCCTTTCCAAAGGCATCTACATCGTAAACGGCACGAAGAAAGCCGTAAAATAACGTGAGTTCGAAATAAAATTAGAAAATAGACAGTT
>ULTF01048979.1_pt1 | contig 9731 bp, 6 predicted proteins | sample 1957371 | NCBI WGS metagenome assembly ULTF01 (sample SAMEA4835727, study PRJEB28245) | human gut metagenome | biome: gut microbiome; material: fecal sample | place: Denmark | collected 2008
AAGCCGCTTGTGTGCCTGTTTCGCCGACGCTTCAACGTCGGTCAAGCGCGTTACGAACTCCGTATTCGTCTTTCGCTGTTCCTTCTGCTCCGCCTTGATTTCGTCCGTGTTCGCCTTGATGTATCCGATCTCGGTTAAAACGGTCGCGTCGTGCTTCACGTTGCTTTCCTTGTCCTTGTCCCTGTTACGAACAAAAGCGATATAGCCGAACACGATAGCGCATACGGTAGAAAAGACGGAAAGAACTGTTGTGAAAGTGTCCATCGTTGATCCTCCTTCCTGCCGTTATGTTATCTCTTCCCACTTCGTCGAATTGACGCGCGGGGAATAGACGGAAGATTTGAAGTGCTGGGCGACGCATACCCACTTCTTCCCGTTGTGCGTTACCTTTGTTCCCTCCGTGATTACTTCGCCGTCCGGAAGGTCAGCCCATGCGCCGATTTCCTCTTCGGTCGGTGTGCGCGTCCACTTGTCCGGATTTGAAACAGGGGATTTCCCACGGCTGTAATGCGTCGCCGTGTAGCTCACGCCGTCAAGCGTTACCACGTCGCCCGTGATATAGCTTTTCTTCTCGTTCCACTCTTCGCCTTGCTCCGGAAGGGAAACAAGGTTATTGCGGATACTCGAAATAATGCTTTCTTCGGTTTCGGCGTGGGCGGCTTCAACCTCCGCCATGATCGAAGCGCGCAAGGCTTCAAGCTCTGCCGCGCCGATCTGCTTTTCGCTCTTCTTGTGTGTTACGCTCATTCAAAATTCCCCCCGATCCCCGATACCCAGCAAGCGGTCAGCGCGTCGCCGCGCTGGACGGTTACGCGGATATTCATTCCGTACTGCGCCGCCGTGTTGATCTTATTTGTGAAAACGTGTGCAACGCCTTGAACAACCGCGTTCGTGCAATCCTCCCAAACGGGGGAAGCGTCAAACGGATTGTTCGTCGCTTCAACCTTGAACGTGCCGCCCGCCGGAATATCTCGCGTTACCTTGATATTCGCGCGTGTCGGCTGGCTGTTGGCTTCCAGCGGCGTGGAAAGCGTGATGACGAAGCCCGCGATCGACTTCGTGAACGTCAGCGTCCGGACGGCGCTATTTCCTGCGCTGTCGGTCGCCGTAATTGTGATCGTGTGCTGGGCGTTCGTAAGCGCCGTGAAGGTATTTCCGGAAACGGAAAGCGTCTGCGTTGCGCCCAGCGTGATTGCGTTCTTCGTCGCGATTGTCTTTCCGTCGATCTTTTCAACAACGTTCACCGTGTCGCCGTCCGGATCGGTTACGCTGTATTGATAGGTGAAATCCCCGCGCTTCGTGCCAAGATCGGCGTTACTGCCGGAAATCACGGGCGGCTGGTTATGGATTACGGCAATATCTCCGCTTGTTGTGTACGCGGAATAATTGCCGTAGCTGTCCTTCGCGCGGACGCGGTATTTCAACGTGTTCCACGCGGTCGATACCGCTTCCGTGAACGTCCTGCTTGCGGACGCTTGAACCTGTGTCCACGCGCCGCTGTTGTATGAGCGCTCGAAACAATAGGTCAGCGCGTCGCCGTCCGGATCGGTCGCCGCCGCGCAAGAAACGTTGATGTTCTGCCCGCTGTAACACGTCGCGGGCGCGGTAATGCTGGGCGGCGCGGAAGGCGCGGAATTGTAGATTACCGTATAATTTCCGTCGCTGTTCGGGCTGTCAGATACCAAGATAGAAGATTTAAGATTACAAAGCGGGCGAACGCCAATGTTGCCGTAGTACGCGTTGACGCCGCTCAAAGAGCCGTCCGAATAGACGTAGCGGACGAAGTTGGCGAACGACGAATTAGGCGTTCGTAGCCACCAATACCAGCCCTTTGACGTGCTGAAATTGGCGTTCGTGTACTCCGAATTGCTCACGCATTGCGCCGTAGGATAAGCGACGCGGGAAGCGTCGTTGCTGAATATCGCAAGAAGCGTTCCTTCTGCGATATTGTTTTCATTCGCAAGCCCCACTTCTGTGGTGGACGGAAGGAACATTTTTGACGTTACCGTTTCATAGCTTCCGCCGTCGGTAACGGTATTTCTTGCGACGGTCTGCGTTGTTGTCAGAAGCTCCGCAACGAACTTCGGATCAAGCATAGCAAGGAAGCCCGCCCACGCGTCGTATTCGTTGTAATTGTTCCATACGTTCGCGTTTGTGGGCGGCGCGTCTGCGCTGTGCTTTGCGCTGTACCATGCGCCCGCCGCCGCGTTACTGTTCAGCCATTGCAGAATGTTTGAATATTGATAGCGGTTATTGCCGTATTGTTTCCGATCGCTGTTGCTGTTGCTTGCTTCCTTTGCGTCGAAGCACATTAACTGAATGATTTTTTCCGTAATCAGCGTTACGGAATTCGACGGGTAGCCGCTGTGGTTCTTGTCGGCGATCTTGAAAACGATCTTCGATCCGAAGCGCGATTGATACGCCGAAAGAACCGGAACTTCAATCTTCGCGCCCACCGTCAAACTGCCTAATGTTTTTGACATTGTGCCGCCTCCTTTGGTTTCATTAAGCTGTTGTAATAATGATCCGTCCGCCGGATCAAGTGATAACTGTTTCCCTTTTCGGCGTGTCCTCTCCAGCTTTGATAGGATTGTTCAACGGTCTTTGCGTCGATCCGTCCCGCCGCGTGAAGGGCGGCTAATTTCTTCAACTTCCGCTTCATATTGTTCTTGCTCCGGCGACGCACCTTGCGGATCACCGCGCCGCTTTCGGTCAAGTATGTATGAAAGCCCAAGAAATCAACGCCGTGTTTCAAGGGAAAGATATTTGTTTTCGCGTTCAGCGAAAGCCCGCGCGCCTGTACGAACGCTTCAATCTGCTTCCGGCACTCCTGCAAATATGCTTTGTCGTGATGGATCAAAAAGAAGTCGTCCATATAGCGCCCGTAATATTTGATACCCAGCTTTTCCTTTACGAAGTGATCCAGCCCGTCAAGGTAGAGAAGGGCGAAAAGCTGTGAAGTTTGATTGCCGATCGGTATTCCGACGTTGCCTTCGGTGCTGTCGATGATAAGATCAATCAGCCACAAAACGTCCGGATCGGTTATCTTCTCGCGGATTAAGGTTTTCAAAACGTCGTGCCGGATCGAATAGAAATACTTTGAAATATCGCCTTTCAATATCCAGCCGTCAATTCCGTTCTTCCTGTAAAACCTCCGCATGAACTCTTGAAGCCTGTCTAACCCGTAATGCGTACCTTTCCCCACCTGCGACGCGTAGTTATCGCGAATGAACGATCGTGTCAAAATCGGTTCAAGCACGTTATCGCAAAGCGAATGTTGAACAACCTTGTCTTTGTAGCTGTTCGACATAACCACGCGGCGCTTCGGCTCGTATACCTCGAACGTGTTATACGGGGACATGGTATAGCGCTTCGTTCTGATCTGCGCGCTTAATAGGTTCAGCGCTTCAAGAAGATTAACTTCAAACTTTGCCGCCGCTCCTTTCCACCTCTTGCCTTGCCGCGCCTTTCGGTAGGCATTGTATAGGCTTTCAAAACTGTGTATCTTTTCAAAGTCTGTCATAATAAAAAATCCTCGCTGTTTATAACCTTTGCCAGCCGCCGGAAGGCGGTATGCTCCGGTATCGGCGATCCTGTATTCGTCCCCGCCGTGGATAGCGGCGACGGGATACACCTTCCTTTGATGGTGGTATTCTGCTTTCGGCTGTGCCTACTCGTTCACATAGTCCACCGAAGCGGGCGAACGCCATTGTTGCCGTTGTACGCGTTGTTGTTGTTCAAAGAGCCGTCCGAATTGACGTTGCGGACGTTGTTGGCGTTCGACGAATTAGGCGTATCAAGATGTACCCCGAACGTTTTTCAAGCTCTCGTTTTGTCCCGCTTCTTCCACGCGGTCGTCATGTACTTCACTTCAAGCGCAAGTTTTGACCAATATTCGCAACTGCTCATAGAAATAAAGCCCATTTCCTGCGAAAGCTCTATGAAAAATAGAAGCTCCTTGCAATAGGTCAGCGCCTTTGCTTGTAGCTTCTGCCGTTGTCTGTATTCCTGCGCGTCCCGAAGGTCTAATTCGTTCGCTTCAAGGACGCATTCGTAAATGTCCACCGCTTTATCCTGTATCCTGTTTACAAGCGTGAAGCGGTATTTCTTCGGGTAGCGCTCCGTCGAATTCGTGATCGTGAAGGTGTGCTTTACAAGGTCTTTCGCTTTCACAATCACGTTGAATTCCGTCGGTTCTTTCCGCTCCCGCTCCGGTCTTTGCATATATGCACCGTCCTTTCCGCATTCGCTCGATCATAGCGGTATCGTCGGCGCACCCGTCGAAATCGAAGCCCGCTTCGGTAACGGTCAGCGTTGCCGCGTTCCCTGTAACCGTTGTTCCTGTGATCTGTAATACCTCCGCGCCGCAAGCCGCGCACGGCGGGGAAAGCTCCGCAAAGATGTTTCCGATCACGCACGACAATTCCGCCGCCGTGCAAGCGTACCGCGTCAACATTCGATCCTCTGCAAACTCTCGTTCCAAATGCCCGTAGACGTTACGCCGTCGAGATCATCGAAGAGGATCAAGAACGGATTTGTCGTAATGTCATTGAAAAGCACCGCTTCCAGCATATCCACGCGCGCGTCAAGCGCGTTCGTGATGTTCAGAAGATTTGTTGCCGCGTTATCGTCAAGGACGGTTTGTAAGCCGTTAAACCATGCGTTGAAGTCCGCCGCCGCCTGTGTTTCAAAATCCGCCATGTGTTGCTCGAACGCTTCGTACTGCGTGTTACCCTGCAATTTCAGCGAATTCATATACGAAACAAGCGTGTTGTACTCCGCCGCCGAAAGGGATTGATATTCAGCGAACCACGCTTGAAGCTGTGCGTTAAAAGCCGCCGTGTCGATCTGCTGAACGACGGCGGCAACAACGCCGCAAAGCGACGTGTTCAAGCGTTGATCCGTGATCTTGCTTTGCGTGATTGCTGTTACGCCTGCGCCCACGTAGATGTCCGCCAGCGCAAGCTCGTAAACGTCCGCGTCCCTCTGCAATGCGGGCGCGGTAGGGGACGCGCTGAACGAAGAAGATTTGACCTTCACCGACATAACGCGGTTTGTCAAATCCCAGCGGACGACAACGCGATCAATGCGGTTCAGCTGTCCGTCTGCCGTGTCAAGCTCGACGGCAAGATCGCCCGTGTTGAAGTAGAAGTAACCGTTGATCCACGCTTTGCCCGTTTTAACGTTCAGCTTCATTCCGTCGTTTGCAACGACTTGAAGCCCCGTCGAAGGGACGGGGAAAACGCCGTTCCCGATGAACGAAGCAAAGTATTCCGCCCAATCCTCCGCCTTGTACGTGCGATCGTGCGAAACGCTGTTGAAGAAACTTGATTTTTCCATGCTGTGAAGCCCTCCTTTATTTCGTAATCTGCCGAATTTGTGTCAGAAGCGCGGGCAAGCTCTCGCCGAAAGTAATATCTATTTCTTCGCCGCTGGTTTCGTAGGTTTCCGCGATCTCCGTTATGCGAACGTCAATGCGGACGTTCCAGCGCTTATTGATACACGTTACCCGATCGCCTAAATCGTAATCCGTGCCGTACTTCAAATTCGCGTTCGTGTTGATCTTCGATCCGAAAGCAAGCGTTTCCGCGTATTGCTCCAGCTCTTCAACGCCGCGCGCGGAAAGAAGCGCTAAATATTGCGCGTCGGTAAGCGTTACGGTCTGCCCGCTCTCGTTTTCGTATTCCTGCACGATGTCCGTTGCATTGATGAAAACTTCGTCGCGGGAAAGCCCCGTCGAACTGCCGCCGACTTCGGCAACCTTCCGCGTTACACCTTCTTTTTCCTCTCCGCCGACGTAAGCCGTTGTTTTAAGGTTTTCAACGCTGTTCGTGTATTCCTGTTCCACGATGTTGTCGAACTCCTGCGAAAAGATACAAGGCGCGTTCCCTGCGGTATTGCCCGCCGTAAGATCGCGCCCTTCGTAAACGGAAAAGGTATGCTTGCCCGTGCGGGCATTTGTCAGAACTCGAATACCCAGCTTCGCCGCCTTCGCCGCCGTTTCCGCCGCAAGCTGGGCGTTCGCGTACTGCTCCGAAGTATAGTCGATCTGCCCGCTTCCGGTGTCTGCGTCTGTCGTGGATATGCTGAAATTCGGGATATTGCGCGCCGCTCCTGCGTTCGTGCAAGTCTGCTTCACAATGGCGTATAGAATGTTCTGTGTCGTGTCCTTCGTGATGATCTGCGTTGTCAAAATGCGCTTGCCGATCCACGAAAGAAGGAACTTGCCTTGAACCTCTATTTCCTCCATGCCCTGTGAATTCTTCGTGATGTGAATATAGCGGATTTCCGCCGCTTCGTTGCCGCCGCGCTTGATGATGATATTTTCCTTCACCAGCAAGCGGGCGTGTTCCTCCGTGAAGGGAACAAGCAACTTGAATTCGCCGCAACTCCAATAACGCCGCGTCCATATCAAGGACGAAATCTTTTCGACGATCCCTTGAAGTGTCATATCGCGGCTATATACGTATAATTCCACCGCGCTACACCCCCAAATACAAGTTATTGTGATAGATTGAAACTTCGAGATTTTCGGCGTTCGCGTCCGCTGAATAACGGAAGAGATTGTCGCCCACGGCGATCTGCAAATACGAACTATCAACGTCGAGATAGCGGAACGCGTCTGTAATCGTGCCGCCACGGTTCAGCTTCACGGCTTTTTCACCGTAGCCCGTGGAAACGGTTAAAACGTCGCCCGCTACAAGCGAAATATTCAGCTTGATAAACTCCCGTGTATCGACGTTCAGCAATACGGGATTTGTAACCGCGCCGATCGCGCGGAACTCGATCCGGATACCGCTTTTCACGTCGCCGGAATTGTAGACGTTCACAATCAGCGACGGCTGGCGATAGCCGATTTCCCAGCCGTCGTAAAGCTCCAGCCCGTCCGGAACGGGGAATTCAAAGCCGCCGATCCACGTTGCTATGTCCTCGCGTGTTTCCGTTTCCTCTCTCCAAAAGGGATTAAGGCAAGACAAACTAACCGTGAATTGCTCGAAGATCGGCTTTCGCTTGAAGATCGGCGCGTCGTCGATCTTGCACCCGATCACCCGCCGGAAGTCGCCGAAAACATACGTCAACGTTGCTTCGTACTGCGGATTTAATATGCGGTTCAGCTTCCGGCGTAGGTTCTGCGCCGCTTGCTTGTCCCGCTCCTTGATGTATCCCACGATGTCAATATCGCGGCTTTCGATCCGATAGCCCAAGTATGTGTCGCCGTCCTGCCCCATGCTGTTGGTGCTGTAAATAGCGTTCCGCACGTCGGAAAGTCCGGTAACGTCCTTGAAGTTTACGTGATACGAAGAAGCGGGGGAAAACTCTATGCTTTCCCCGCGCTCGTTCGTGTAGATCAATTTTTCTTGTGTCCTCATGCCATAACCTCCCGCGCAATCTGCCGGAACTGCCGCGCCGCCTGTCTTTGCTGTTCGGCGTAGCTCGTTTCGTTCGCATAGATGTTTTGCACGACTTCAACGGAAGGCGTACCGCCGCCGCGCTTGTCGCGCCCCTCTCCGGAACGGAATTCCGGAACGGCGTTCGATGTTTCACGGCGGATCGTGCTTTCAACGTCGCGCATTTCGCGGGCGAAGCCCTCGCCCAAGCCCTGCGCCATGTAAGAACCGATACGGGCAAAAACCTTCGACGGGGAATTGATTTGCATTTCCGCTTCAACTGCCGCCACGATCTCTCTCATCATTGACCGCACTTTGCTTTCCAGCCAGCCGGACATATTTTGAAAGCCCTGCCAAATGCCGCGCACCATCTCTTCGCCCGCCGCCGTGAACTCCGATACGTAAGAGCGAAGGGCGGTAATAATGGGCTGAACAATTTGTGCAACCTTGCCCGTGATCTGCGGGATACCCGCGATCATGCCTTGCGCTATGCTCTTGTCGATGTTTGTTCCTTCGGTTACGAACTTTTGATGTTGCGCCGTGAATGCGGTAATAATGCTTTGTACGATCTGCGGGATTTTCTGCGTAATCTGCACGATCGCCGTTACCATTCCGGAAGCTATGTTCTTGTCGAAGTCCTGTCCGGCTTGATTGAAACGTTGTGCTTGCGCCGTCAATCCGGTAATAACCCGCTCGACGATCGCGTTCACCGCTCCGGACAAGCCTTCAATGTTCGCAATAATGCCGTTGTTCACGGCGTTTACTGCTTCCGCCGCCGTCAGCGCGCCCGCTCCGCCCATTGCGGCGGTCATATCGCCTTCAACACCGCCCATGTTGTCGGTGAAGCCTACGCCCACGCCGTCCGCCATGTTGCCGCCGATTTCAGCGAATACCGTTGACGGGGAATGAATGCCGAAGAAGTCCTTGATACCCGAAACAAGGGACGAAGCCCAGCCGGATACCTTTTCCCACAACCACGAAGCCGCGCCGCTGATACCTTCCCACAAGCCGTGAAGAAGGTTTGCGCCCGCGTTTATCATTTCGCCGCCCAGCGACGCGAACGCTTGCACAATGCCGGAAACAATCTGCGGAACTGCCTTCACAATTTCAACTATGATCGTCGGTAAATTCTGAATGAGCGCCACAAAAAGCTGAACGCCCGCCATAATGATTTGGTCGATATTCCCGATCAGCGCGTTTACAATACTGCTGATTATCTGCGGGATTGCTTGAACGATCGTCACAATGATTTCCGGCAACGCCTGTATGAGCGCGACAAGAAGATCAATTCCCGCTTGAATGATAAGCGGTATATTCTCCGTAAGTGCCGTTATAATCCCGTCTATGATCTGCGGGATCGCTTCTACGATTGCGGCTATAATCTCCGGAAGCGCGGCAACAAGCGCCGTCAGAAGGTCGATACCCGCTTGAATGATCTGCGGGATCGCGGAAAGCAAGCCGTCGATCAAGCTGGTTATTACCTGCGGAAGCGCCGCTACTATAACGGGGATCGCGTTTATAATCCCTTGCGCCAGCCCCGTGATAAGCTGTAACGCCGCGTCAATCAGCAACGGGATATTGTCGATCAGCGTTTGAACGATCTTCAATACAACGTCAACGATCGTCGGAACAAGTTTCGGAAGCGATTTCGCTAATCCGGTCGCAAGCCCCGCGATCAACTGCGCCGCGCCCTCAATAAGAAGCGGCAAAAGCTCCGCAATGCCTTCAACCAGCGTTTCAACAATCTGCACCGCCGCCGAAGCAATCGTCGGCGCGTTCGATACAATGCCGGAAATCAAAGACGTTACCATTTGAACGCCCATGTCGATAAACTCCGGCAATTTCTCAACAATCAGATTGAGAACGTCGGAAATCCCTTCGCCCAGCGCGTCCGCCATCTTCGTTACGTCGCCTTCCGCGTCCATGACGGCTTTTGAAAACTTCGTCATAATCGGGATACCTTCGCCCGCCAGCGTGTCAAGGAAAGGAAGCGCGATCAAAGAAGCTGCGTTTTTCAGCCCTTCCGCTCCGGCTTGAAGCACTTGTAATTTATCGTTGAAAGCCCCCAGCCTGTTTACTGCGTCCTCTGATAGAATGAAGCCCATTTGTTCCGCTTCGTCGCCTAATTCCTTGAACGCTTCCGAACCCGCTTCAATAACGCTGTTCAATTCCTGCGCGGATTTGCCGAACAACTGCATTGCAAGCGCGTCCCGCTCCGTTTCGTTCTGAATAGAACCCAGCGCGTCGATACAATCCCAATAAACGTCGTTGCTGTTGCGAAGCTCTCCGTTTGCGTCCGTCACGGAAACGCCCAGCTTCTTGTATGCGTCAGCATACGCCGCC
>ULTF01064486.1_pt1 | contig 9677 bp, 8 predicted proteins | sample 1957371 | NCBI WGS metagenome assembly ULTF01 (sample SAMEA4835727, study PRJEB28245) | human gut metagenome | biome: gut microbiome; material: fecal sample | place: Denmark | collected 2008
GGGTGACCAACCTGATGTTACTGAAACTAACCGGACAGATCTCATCCTTGTTCAAATAACAGATAACTAATTGAATCATTCATATGGAAACAATGGAAAATAATACAGTCTCCAGTACGCATCAGGAGAAAGCTAAGAAAATGAGAAAATTACGCCGCTGGCAGATTATAGTAAGTCTGTTTGGAGTTGCTGTGATTGTTTGGGGAGTAATTGAAATTGTTTTTCTCTTTCTGGGCTATAAGCAGACGGAAACCAGTAATGATGCGCAGATAGAGCAATATGTGTCGCCTGTCAATCTGCGTGCATCGGGCTATATTAATAAGATTTATTTTACGGAACATCAGCAGGTACGCAAAGGTGATACCTTGCTGGTGCTGGACGACCGCGAATATAAAATCCGGGTGATGGAAGCTGAGGCTGCATTGAAGGATGCGCAGGCAGGCGCCACTGTGATAAATGCTACCTTGCAGACTACACAAACGACTGCATCTGTGTATGATGCGTCTATAGCTGAAATAGAAATCCGGCTAGCAAAACTGGAGAAAGACCGTCAGCGGTATGAAAATTTGGTCAAACGAAATGCGGCGACACCTATCCAGTTGGAACAGATTACAACAGAGTATGAAGCTACCTTTAAGAAACTGGAAGCAACCAGGCGCCAGCGGGAGGCGGCTCTTTCGGGAGTGAATGAAGTATCTCACCGTCGTGAGAATACGGAAGCTGCCATCCAGCGTGCTATGGCTGCGCTTGAAATGGCACGGCTGAATATTTCGTATACGGTTGTACTGGCTCCTTGCGATGGCAAGTTAGGCAGACGTTCTCTGGAAGAAGGGCAGTTCATTACAGCAGGGCAATGCATTACATATATTTTGCCCGATACACAAAAATGGATTATTGCTAATTATAAAGAAACGCAGATAGAGAATCTCCGCATCGGGCAGAAGGTGGCTATCACGGTAGATGCTATCAGTAAGAAAGAGTTTACAGGCAAAGTGACTGCTATTTCCGGAGCGACAGGTTCTAAATATTCGTTGGTGCCGACTGACAATTCTGCCGGAAACTTTGTGAAAATACAGCAGCGTATCCCTGTCCGTATTGATTTTACGGATTTATCGAAGGAAGATAATGATAAGCTGGCGGCGGGTATGATGGTAGTAGTAAAAGCTAAACTCTGATAGCCATGCCTTCGTGTCCTAGAAATTATCCTTTTTACAATTGGGTGCCCAAACCGATAGGTATTATTATTCTGCTGTTCTTTTTCCTGCCGATTCTTTCGGTGGGCGGGGTATACTCCGTGAACAGTACCGAGATGATGAGCGGCTTGGGTATTATTTCCGAGCATATTCAGTTTGCCAATTTTGTGACTTCCATCGGTATGGCGGCATTTGCTCCCTTCTTGTATGAACTGGTTTGTATACGACGGGAGAAACTGATGTGTATCGCAGGTTTTGCACTGATGTATGTATTCAGCTATGTATGTGCCAAAACCGACAGTATCTTTTTGCTGGCACTCTGCAGCCTGCTGACAGGGTTCCTGCGTATGGTACTGATGATGGTCAATCTGTTTACGCTGATCAAATATGCTTTTGGCATGGAGGCAACGCGTAATATTACTCCCGGCATGGAACCGAAAGACGCGACGGGATGGAATAAACTGGATATCGAAAAATGTGTCAGCCAGCCGGTAGTTTATCTGTTTTTTATGATCCTGGGGCAAATGGGTACGGCGCTAACGGCTTGGCTGGCTTTCGAATACGAATGGAAATATGTATATTATTTTATGATGGGTATTCTGCTGCTGTCCATTCTGATACTGTTTATTACGATGCCTAATCATGGTTTTGCCGGACGTTTCCCTATCAACTTCCGCAAATTCGGCAATGTGACCGCATTTTGTATATCATTGACGTGCATCACTTATGTGCTGGTTTATGGCAAGGTGCTGGATTGGTATGATGATCCATCTATTTGCTGGGCAACGGCGATCAGTATCCTTTTTGCCGGGATTTTTCTTTATATGGATGTTACCCGGCGGTCTTCCTACTTTATTTTGGGGGCGTTGAGGCTGCGTACCATTCGTATGGGGGCTTTGCTTTATTTATTGCTGATGATCATCAATTCCAGCGCGATGTTTGTCAATGTGTATGCAGGAGTCGGGATGCACCTGGATAATTTGCAGAATGCATCGCTGGCAAACTGGTGTATGGTCGGTTATTTTATCGGTGCCTTGATTTCCATTGTATTGGGGTCTAAAGGGGTGCATCTGAAATATCTTTTTGCTCTTGGCTTTTTCTTTCTGGCATTGTCGGCAGGATTCATGTACTTCGAAGTGCAGACAGCCGGACTTTACGAACGAATGAAGTATCCCGTAATTATTCGTACCATCGGAATGATGATTTTATATGCATTGACGGCAGCATATGCCAATCAGCGGATGCCTTTCAAATATCTTTCGACCTGGATTTGCATCATGCTTACCGTCCGTATGGTACTGGGACCGGGTATCGGAGGGGCTATTTATTCAAATGTACTACAGGAGCGCCAGCAACATTATATTACCCGTTATGCACAAAATGTTGATCTGGTAAACCCCGAAGCTTCTGCTTCGTATGCCAATACCGTGCAGGGAATGCAATATCAGGGAAAGAGTGAAACGGAAGCGCATAACATGGCTGCCATGTCCGTCAAGGGGCGGATACAGGTGCAGGCTACGCTCTCTGCTGTGAAAGAAATGGCAGGGGGGACTATTTATGCAGGCGTTATTTGTATGATTTTTGTGCTCGTAGTGCCTTATCCCAAACGAAAATTGCTAACTTAGTATCGTTTTTCAATAGTAATTTATCAGTGAGTCAGTGTTATGGATACTCAGCAGGAACGTTTATTACAGCTTGACCGCGATCTGAAAAGCGGGAAGAATATATGCAGTTCGGGAGGTGTGCTCAGTTGTTTTCCATCTTCTTTAAAAGAACCTTTTCTGATGCAGGGGCTTGGTTTGATTGTCTGCCGGCAAGGTAGTTTCCAGTTTTCTCTTGATAATAAGTGCGCTTCTGCCAAGGCGGGTGAGACCTTGTTTATTCATGAGGAATCTTGGGTTCAAGTGCTTCAGGAGACCGAAGATGTGGAAATTCTTATTCTTGCCTATCAGATAGAACCGATACGTGACATTATCGGCAACTCCGTGGTTTCCATGTATATGTATTCGAAACTTACTCCGGAACTCTCTTGTGTATGGAATACCGGCGAGGAAGATGAGATTATGAAGTATATGTCTTTGATAGACAGTGTGCTGGAAATGGAGGAGAGTGTGTTTAGCCTTTATGAGCAGAAACTCCTTCTGCTGGCACTGACCTATCGTATTTGTTCGGTCTATAACCGTAAATTGATTAGTGCCGGACAGGAAACGGGCGGGCGGAAAAATGAGATATTTGTCCGTCTCATCCAGTTGATAGAGCAATATTATATGCAGGAAAGGAGTGTGGAATTCTATGCGGATAAACTCTGTTTGTCTCCGAAATACCTTTCGGCTCTTTCCAAAAGCATCTGTGGGTATACGGTGCAGGAACTTGTATTCAAGGCGATTATCCGTAAGTGTATCTCTTTGTTGAAGAATACGCAAAAAAATATTCAGGAGATTTCCAATGAATTCGGCTTCCCCAATGCTTCTTATTTTGGCACATTCTTCAAGAAGCAAATGGGGATGTCGCCGCAGCAATATCGAAGGAATCTTTAATCGAAATTACTCTTTTTCTCCATAAGCCAGATCGCCTGCGTCGCCCAGCCCCGGTACAATATAGGAATGTTCATTGATTTCAGGATCGATGGCAGCACACCAAATGGTTGTTTTGTCTTCGGGAAATACGCTCTTGATATGATCGATTGCATGTTGGCTGGCAATGATCGAAGCTACGTGAATTTCGGCGGGATGCCCTTTGGTAAGCATGGCCTGATAACTCAGTTCCATACTGCCGCCTGTAGCCAGCATCGGATCGGTGATAATCAGCGTTTTGTCGTCAATACGCGGAGATGCGATATATTCTATATGTATATCAAATTTCAGGGTATCTTTATATTTTCGATAGGCGGACACAAATGCATTTTCTGCTCCGTCGAAATAGCTTAGGAAGCCTTGGTGAAAAGGAAGGCCGGCGCGGAGAATGGTGCTGATGACAAGCTGGTTGTCCGGTGTGCTGACGGGAGCAATGCCCAGTGGTGTCCGGATGTTTTTTACTGAGTATCGGAACTCTTTGCTCATTTCGTAAGCCATGATTTCTCCGATCCGTTCAATGTTACGGCGGAAACGTAGGCGGTCATTCTGAACTTCTACATTTCTGATTTCGGATATGTACTGGTTTAGAATCGAATTTGTTTGGCTAAAATCAATTACTTTCATATTATAGTTTAATCATAATTTAATCTCATTTTCATCGTATTGAGAACGTTCTGGCTTGCAAAGTAAACGATAATCTTTCAAATTGCAATATTCAGTTTGCAGATATTGTTAGGAATTTATAAAAGAGATTCAATTAGGGAAAAATTTCTCTAATCCCTTCTTCCTTTTCAAAGAAAGTATTACTTTTGTACCCGGATTTACAAGGAGGCACCCAAAGCTCCTCATGTTCAGGTGAAAAGAGATAATAAAACGAAATACCAATTTTAATTAATTCAAAAAAAATGGCAAATTTAGATTTAAGCAAGTACGGTATCACAGGTGTGACCGAGATTGTGCACAATCCGTCTTATGACGTTTTGTTCGCTGAAGAAACAAAACCAGGTTTGGAAGGTTTTGAAAAAGGCCAGGTAACTAACATGGGCGCTGTAAACGTAATGACTGGCGTTTATACAGGACGTTCTCCTAAAGATAAATTCTTCGTAAAAGACGAAACCAGCGAAAATACAGTATGGTGGACTTCTGAAGAATACAAAAACGACAACAAACCAGTTGACGCTAAATGTTGGGCAGCTGTGAAAGATTTGGCAACTAAAGAACTTTCTAACAAAAGACTGTTCGTTGTTGACGCTTTCTGCGGAGCTAACGAAAACTCTCGCTTGAAACTGCGCTTCATCATGGAAGTAGCATGGCAAGCTCACTTCGTAACAAACATGTTCATCCGTCCGACAGCTGAAGAACTGGCTAACTTCGGTGAACCTGATTTCGTTATCATGAACGCTTCTAAAGCTAAAGTTGAAAACTACAAAGAACTGGGCTTGAACTCGGAAACTGCAGTTGTATTCAACTTGACTGAAAAGATCCAGGTTATCCTGAATACTTGGTACGGTGGTGAAATGAAGAAAGGTATGTTCTCTTACATGAACTACTTATTGCCTTTGAACGGTATGGCTTCTATGCACTGCTCTGCTAACACTGATAAAGAAGGCAAGAGCTCAGCTATCTTCTTCGGTCTGTCAGGTACAGGTAAGACTACTTTGTCTACTGACCCGAAACGTTTGTTGATCGGTGATGACGAACACGGATGGGATGACGAAGGTGTATTCAACTTCGAAGGTGGTTGCTACGCTAAAGTTATCAACTTGGATAAAGAAAGCGAACCGGACATCTGGAATGCTATCAAACGCGATGCTTTGTTGGAAAACTGTACAGTTAACGCTGAAGGCGAAATCAACTTCGCTGACAAGTCAGTAACTGAAAACACTCGTGTTTCTTATCCTATCTATCACATCGAAAACATCGTTAAACCGGTGTCTAAAGGTCCTCACGCTAAACAAGTTATCTTCTTGTCAGCTGACGCATTCGGTGTATTGCCTCCGGTATCTATCCTGAACGCAGAACAAACTAAATATTACTTCTTGTCTGGTTTTACAGCTAAATTGGCTGGTACAGAACGTGGTATCACTGAACCGACTCCGACATTCTCGGCTTGTTTCGGTGCTGCTTTCTTGTCACTGCACCCAACTAAATACGGTGAAGAACTGGTGAAGAAGATGGAAAAAACTGGTGCTAAGGCATACTTGGTTAACACTGGTTGGAATGGTACTGGCAAACGTATCTCTATCAAAGATACTCGTGGTATCATCGACGCTATCCTTGACGGTTCTATCGACAAAGCTCCTACTAAGGTTATGCCTTACTTCGACTTTGTTGTTCCTACAGAACTTCCGGGTGTTGATCCGAAGATCCTTGACCCACGCGACACTTACGAATGTGCTTGCCAATGGGAAGAAAAAGCAAAAGATTTGGCTGGACGTTTCATCAAGAACTTCGCTAAATTTACAGGTAACGAAGCTGGTAAGGCTTTAGTTGCTGCTGGTCCGAAACTCTAAGCCTTTTAGGCAATAGATATGTAATGCAAAATGTGGGCGGTTCCGAAAGGAGCCGCCTTTTTTTGTTTATATGAAGGTGATTTTGTATCTTTGTTAATCTGAATTATGTTCGATAAAACGCTGACAAATACATGATTATTACTTATTTGAAACTCTTTTGTACATTCGCAAAAATCGGCATGTTTACCATTGGCGGAGGATATGCCATGATTCCCTTGATAGAGCGGGAAATAGTCAAGAGAAAATGGATGAGCAAGGAAGAATTTATGGAAATGTTTGCCTTGACTCAATCGTTGCCCGGAGTTTTTGCGGTAAATATATCCATTTTCGTGGGATATAAACTTCATAAGGTCAGCGGAAGTCTGGTTTGTGCGTTGGCGACTATTCTCCCTTCATTCGTCATTATGATGTTGATTGCCATGTTCTTTGCCCGTTTTCAGGACAATGAGGTGATGATTCGTATCTTTAACGGGATACGTCCGGCTGTAGTGGCGCTGATTTTGTTTCCTTGTATATCTGCGGTCAGAGCTTTGCATTTGAAGTATGTGCAACTGATAGCTCCTGTGATTGCCACAGTACTGATCTGGCAATTCGGGCTTTCTCCTATTTATGTGGTATTGGCGGGGATTTCCGGTGGATTAGTGTATACTCTGTGGTTGAAAAATAAGATTAAAGATATAAAGGCATGATATATTTACAGTTACTTTGGGTGTATCTGAAGATAGGTACGTTTGGTTTCGGAGGTGGTTATGCGATGCTTTCGTTGATTCAGCATGAAATTGTAGATCTCCACCATTGGCTGACTCCCCAACAATTTACGGATGTGGTGGCAATTTCGCAGATGACTCCGGGGCCGATTGGAATTAATAGTGCTACTTATGTGGGCTATGCAGTGACACACAGTGTATGGGGGGCGGTACTTGCTACCGTAGCGGTGTGTCTGCCCTCTTTTATTCTCGTATTGCTCATTTCCTATTTCTTTGCGAAATGCAAGGATAATAAATACATAAAAGCAGCGATGTCCGGCTTGCTTCCCATGTCAGTGGCATTGATTGCCTCGGCTGCCTTGTTGATGATGAACAGGGAGAATTTTATTGATTATAAAAGTATAGGGATTTTTGCAGGAGCATTCCTTATCACCTGGAAATGGGATTTACATCCTATTCTGCTGATTTGTCTGGCAGGTCTGGTGGGGGTGATCTTGTATTAAAAAAAACTTTTTATAAAGCTAGGGTCGGCTACTGGATCGTAAAGAAGTTGCTTAATATGCATGAACTGGAAATAGAAAAAGCCCGCTAGATAAAATCCGGTGGGCTTTCTGCATTATCTCGGGCTATTGCTTATGATTTGTTCGCGCGTTTACGCTCGATTTCGTCCAGAATGACTTTGCGCATACGCATTGCTTTTGGAGTTACCTCTACGTATTCATCTTCTTTGATGTATTCCAATGCCTCTTCGAGTGAGAACTGAACAGGCGGAATCAGACGAACTTTGTCATCAGATCCGGAAGCACGCATGTTGGTAAGCTTTTTGGATTTTGTAACGTTGATAACCAGATCGTTGTCATGGGAGTGTTCTCCTACTACCTGGCCTGCATATACTTCGTCCTGCGGGAAGATGAAGAACTTACCGCGATCCTGCAATTTATCGATGGCATAGGCAAAAGCAGTTCCGCTTTCCATTGCGATCATGGAACCATTGGTACGGCGTTCGATTTCTCCCTTGTGCGGCTGATATTCTTTAAAGCGGTGTGCCATGATAGCTTCACCGGCAGAAGCAGTCAGTACGTTGGTACGAAGACCGATGATACCACGTGAAGGCATGTCAAATTCAAGGTTGATACGTTCGCCCGTATTTTCCATCTTTACCATTTCACCTTTGCGGCGGGTAACCATATCGATAATCTTGCTTGAATATTCTTCCGGTACGTTGATTGTAAGTTCTTCGATCGGTTCGCACTTGACGCCGTCGATTTCTTTAAAGATAACCTGTGGCTGACCTACCTGCAGTTCGTATCCTTCACGACGCATGGTCTCGATCAATACAGAAAGGTGAAGTACGCCACGGCCGGAAATAATCCATTTGCCGTCTTCCTCACTCTTTCTTACACGGAGTGCTAGATTCTTATCAAGTTCTTTCATCAGACGGTCGTGGATGTGGCGTGAAGTCACGAACTTACCGTCTTTTCCGAAGAATGGAGAGTCATTGATGGCAAATAGCATGCTCATCGTCGGCTCGTCGATAGCGATTGGCGGTAATGCTTCCGGATTTTCGAAATCGCAGACCGTATCTCCGATCTCAAAACCCTCGATACCTACCAATGCACAGATATCTCCTGATGAAACTTCGTTTGTTTTTACACGTCCCAAACCTTCAAATACATGAAGCTCTTTAATTTTAGATTTGAACATATCGCCATTACGTTTTACCAGCGTGATGTTCATTCCTTCTTTCAAGGTACCGCGATGTACGCGACCTACGGCAATACGACCGGTATAAGAAGAATAATCCAGAGAAGTAATCAGCATCTGCGGAGTACCTTCCAGTTGTTCGGGAGCAGGAATATTTTCAATAATACAATCCAGTAGCGGGGTAATGGTATCTGTCGGCTTTTGCCAGTCTGTGCTCATCCAGTTATTTTTGGCGGAACCGTAAATAACGGGGAAGTCCAGTTGGTCTTCTGTTGCGTTGAGGCTGAACATCAGGTCGAAAACCATTTCGTAAACTTCTTCAGGGCGGCAGTTAGGCTTATCTACCTTATTTACTACCACGATTGGTTTCAAACCGATTTCCAGTGCCTTCTGAAGTACGAAACGTGTTTGGGGCATCGGACCTTCGAAAGCGTCGACTAACAGAATACAGCCATCTGCCATATTCAATACGCGTTCTACTTCACCACCGAAGTCGCTGTGTCCCGGAGTATCAATGATGTTAATTTTAGTACCGTTGTAATTGATGGATACATTTTTAGAAAGGATCGTTATACCACGTTCACGTTCCAGGTCGTTGTTATCCAGGATAAGTTCACCACTATTTTGATTGCTGCGGAATAGATTTCCGGCCAGCAACATCTTGTCAACCAGCGTTGTTTTCCCATGATCAACATGGGCAATGATTGCAATGTTTCGAATATTTTGCATATAATACCTATTATTTGGCTGCAAAGGTACGAAAATAGGATTAGAAATAAATGCAATAGCCCCATTTTTTTCTTGTAAAACGTTGTGAGATATAAAGATAATGTCTATCTTTGCACGCTCAAAAGAATAATTTACTATATCAAAATTCTAAAAATTATGTATTTAGACGCAGCTGAAAAGCAAGAAATCTTTGGAAAGTACGGGAAGTCTAACTCTGATACTGGCTCAACTGAAGCGCAGATAGCTTTGTTTTCCTAC
>ULTF01024764.1_pt1 | contig 9659 bp, 5 predicted proteins | sample 1957371 | NCBI WGS metagenome assembly ULTF01 (sample SAMEA4835727, study PRJEB28245) | human gut metagenome | biome: gut microbiome; material: fecal sample | place: Denmark | collected 2008
CCTTCTCTGCCATAGACGAGAATAACAGCAAACTGGAAACGGCTATCAACGAAAGCATCGAAAAGGAGTTGACCAAGAAAGGAATGACAGTCGACACAGACCGTCCCGACATCATAGTACAGACCTTCTATTTCTTCGATAAGAATCCGAACTATAAAGGAGCAAACAAGATCCTGGTCGAAAAAGAGCCGATCTATCGCTACAACTTCAATCACAGCAAGATGGAGACATTCCCGTTCCTGAACTCGATGTCTGCAGAAGCGGAAGCGGAGTACCTGCTCCAGTTCGGTTTCCGCCTGATCGACCAACGTGACGTACCGGGCCGCATCCTGTGGGAATGCGAAGCAAATGAGCTGTTGGAAGACTCATACCGCCTGGATGAATATGCCCGTATCCATGCACCATTGATGTGCATGCAATATCCGTACGTCAAATATCAGCGTAACGTGCCGTTCAAGGTCAATCAGAAAACCTACAACTACACGGGGCTGAGTTACGATATCGACCGTATGGAACAGATCGCCGATGTCGACAAAAACTCACCTGCCTATGCAGCCGGATTACGCCCCCGTGATATTGTAGAGAAAATCAACGACCAGAAAATGAATTACACGGCAGAAGAATTCTCCGCTGCTTACAAAGGATTTATTACTAACACGATGAAATACCGCGATCCGAAAACCCAGTTTACGGATGCCAACGGTTTCAAACGTTGTATGTTCTGGGACACATTCAAATACTCACAAGTAGCCGATGCGATCCAGAAACCCGGTAACAAGACCACCTACTCATATTTATATTATTACGCCCCGTATATCAACCCATCCGGAAACAATGCCTGTACGTTCGATATCAAAAGGGGTAAAAACAAAATGGAAATCATCGTCCGCCCGACCATTCGCCGGTCCGTGACGGTCGAAGTAAAATAAAGCATTTACAAGAAAGTGATATATCCGCAAAATTTCGAACAAAAAACGGGCTTCGATAAAGTCCGTCGTTTAATTTCAGAGAAATGTTTAAGCCCGCTCGGAGAAGAACGGGTGGCAGAGATGGAATTCTCTGCCGATTATCAAACCGTAACTCGACGTCTGGAACAAACTGACGAGTTTGTTCGTATCCTGCACGGAGAAGACGAGTTTCCCGCCAGTTATTTTTTTGATGTGCGTTATTCGTTGAAGCGGATACGCCCCGAAGGAACCTGGCTAGATGAAAAAGAGCTATTCGACCTGAAACGTTCGCTCCAGACAATCAACGATATTATCCGCTTCTTTCGCCCTTCCCTGGAAGAGGGAGAAGAGATCAAATACCCGGCATTGACCGCCCTTGCCGGCGATATTCAGGTATTCCCGCAGTTAATCGGAAAGATCGACGCGATACTCGACAAATTCGGACGGGTGAAGGACAATGCCTCTTCTTCACTGGCGCAGATACGAAAAGAGATCACGGCTACCATGAGCGGTATCTCCCGCAGCTTGCAGTCGATATTACGCGCCGCACAATCGGAAGGTATAATAGATAAAGATATTACTCCCACCATGCGCGATGGGCGCCTGATGATCCCGGTCGCTCCGGCTTTCAAACGGAAGATCAAAGGGATCGTGCACGATGAATCGGCTAGCGGCAAGACTGTTTTCATCGAGCCGGAAGTCGTCGTGGAGGCAAATAACCGCATCCGCGAGCTGGAAGGCGACGAACGCAGGGAGATCATGAAGATCCTGACGGAATTTACAAATTTCATCCGTCCGTTAATCCCCGATATCCTGCAATCCTATGAGTTCTTGGCCGAGATTGACTTCATCCGCGCCAAAGCATTGTTTGCCGAGCAGATAAACGGAATCAAGCCGGTCATCGAGGACAAACAGCAGATCGACTGGATACACGCTGCGCATCCCCTGCTTTTCCTCTCGTTACAGAAACAAAACAAGCAGATTGTCCCGTTGGATATTCTCCTGGAAGAGAAAAAACGCCTGCTGATTATCTCCGGGCCGAACGCAGGTGGTAAATCCGTTTGCCTGAAAACGGTCGGATTGCTGCAATATATGTTGCAATGCGGCCTGTTGATCCCCGTATATGAAAGCTCGAAAACGGGATTGTTCGAAAACCTGTTCATTGACATCGGAGATGAGCAAAGTATTGAAAACGACTTGAGTACCTACAGTTCACACTTGACGAACATGAAATTTTTCGTCAAGAACTGTAACAGCAAAACTCTAATCTTGATTGACGAGTTCGGTAGTGGTACGGAGCCCCAGATCGGAGGTGCGATTGCCGAAGCCCTGTTGGACCGTTTCAACCGGAATCACAGCTACGGCGTTATCACGACTCACTACCAGAACTTGAAGCATTTCGCTAAAGACACGGAAGGGATCGTTAACGGCGCCATGCTCTATGACCGCCACCTGATGCAACCGCTCTTTAAGCTGTCGATCGGTAATCCGGGAAGTTCTTTCGCCGTCGAGATCGCCCGGAAGATCGGCCTACCGGAAGATGTCATTGCGGATGCATCTGCTAATGTCGGCTCCGACTATATCAATATGGATAAATATCTACAGGATATCGTTCGTGACAAACGCTATTGGGAAAGCAAGCGACAGAATATCCGCCAACAAGAAAAGAAGCTGGAAGATATTACCGCCCGCTACGAGCAGGATTTGGAAGCCGTAAACAAACAACGGAAAGAGATCATGCGTAACGCCAAGGAAGAGGCACAGCGTATCCTTTCCGAAGCCAACGCAAAGATCGAAAACACGATCCGCGAAATCAAAGAGGCACAGGCGGAAAAGGAACAGACCAAGCTTGCCCGCAAAGCCTTGGAAGAATTCAAGGCTTCTGTGATAGCAGCCGAAGAAGAGGACGGCAAGATCGCCCGTAAAATGGCGAAGTTGCAAGAACGCAAAGAACGTAAAAAGCAGAAACAAAACGCGCCGGCCTCCAAGCAGGTCTTCAACCGTGATGTCATAGAAGCTGGCGACAACGTCCGCCTCAAAGGACAAGTCTCAGCCGGAACCGTTATGGAAGTTCAAGGAAAGCAGGCAGTTGTAGCATTCGGCATGATTAAGAGCACAGTCAAGTTGGAACAACTGGAGAAGGTCAGCAAAGGACAAATCAAGAAAGAGATCCAAAAAAGTACTTTTGTCAGTGTCCAGACAGCGGACGATATGCATGAAAAGAAATTGAACTTCAAGCAGGAGATAGATGTTAGAGGTATGAGAGGGGACGAAGCCTTACAGGCCGTTACTTACTTTGTGGACGATGCCATACAGGTTGGTGCCGCTCGCATCCGTATTCTGCACGGGACAGGGACAGGCATACTTCGGCAGCTGATACGCGATTACCTGCACACTGTTCCGGGCGTCCGCCAGTATCACGACGAACATGTCCAATTCGGAGGTGCGGGTATTACGGTTGTAGAACTCGAATAAGAACAAACAGATATGAGGCGAAGAGAATATGTACATCCACACAAGCGTAAGCATATTTCCAACCGGCATCTTGCCGACCGATATTTCTATGCCGGCGAGCATGATACCGTTACCCGGATCAGCCTCACACAGTACAATACCGACACTCTGCACACACGGGAGATCAAGACAAACGAAACGTCGTTCAAAAAATTTGTCGACGGAAATAGTATCAACTGGTTCCAGGTTAGCGGTCTGACTGATTCGGAGGCGGTCACGCGTATCGTCAATGAATTCGGGATGCATAACCTGGACGCCAAAGATATTCTGACTCCCCAACACGTAGTCAAGATAGAAGAGTATGACAAACACATGCTTATCGTACTCAATTCTTCCTACTACGACACCAATATGGAGATCAACTCCGAACATATCAGCATCCTAATCACGGGAAACGTAGTCATCAGCTTCACGGAAAGCAACAATCCTGTATTCGAAAAAGCCTACAAAGCCATCGAATCCGATATGCTGAATATTCGCCGAAAAAACAGCGGACTACTCCTGGCATTCCTTTTAAATACGATCATTGCCAATTTAGTGGAATCGGCCTCCAAAGTGGAGGAAATGCTTGAGGATATAGAAGAGACCCTGCTCGATATCAAAAACGACCAAGGTAATATGGGGCTGCTTATCCAACAACGTCGGAAAGAATATATGGTTATCCGCAAGAACAGCCAACCACTGAAAGAGCAATTTGCCAAACTGCTGCGCACCGAAAACGGAATCATAAGCTCCGACATCCTTCCCATCTATAACGACTTATCCGACCAGTTGCAGTTCATCATCCAGACAACCGAAAGCTGCCGGGAAATCATATCTTCCCTGGTCGATCTCTACATATCCAATAACGACCTGCACATGAATGCGATCATGAAACGCCTGACAATCGTATCCACGATCTTCATCCCGCTGACATTCCTGGCTGGTATATGGGGGATGAACTTCAAGATGATGCCAGAATTGGACTGGCAATACGGATATGGTATAGCCTGGTCACTCATGCTACTGACAGCAATCTCGACCTGGCTATACATGCGGAAAAAGGATTGGTTTTAGAGTCCGTAGTTCCGTTTGAACATATAATAGGTATTTCTGGAAACATTAAAACGTTTACAAATTTCGAAAACAGTGTCTCCGCGTTCAAGCATGCTGATCACCTCTTCTTTATTCGCATCCAGGAAAGACTGTTTTGCAGCCGATCCTTTCGGACGGCCTAACGGGCCTCCCGCGCTCTTCTTATGATTCAATGCCTCTTTGGTACGGATTGACATCAAACTGTGTTCGATCTCCGTCACCAACTTGAACACGTTTCCCATAACTGGCAAATCCAATGCCTGGTCTAGGATATACCGGTCTCTTATACTATAGATCTGAACGCCTTTTTCCATGCAGCGTCCCATAATATCCATAACTTCCGACAAAGTTCGTCCCAAGCGGGAAATATCCGAAAAGATCAGACTATCGCCTTTTTGCATACGATCCAGTCCCCTAGCGAGATTACGTTCATCTTCCCTCCCTTTGTCGACAGTGACATCCGTAATCCACTTATCGACATTCATATCATGATTCGAAGCATAACGTTCAATCTCATCTTTCTGTTCTTCTAGAAGTTCCTTGTTTGAAGTTCCTACTCTTAAATAAGCTATTACCATATTTCCAGCAACTTAATAATTAAAAAAACGTAGAACCAAAATTTATTTCTCGGTGAAGATACGAAAAGTAATTATAGCACAATAGCTAAACTTTCCATTTTATTTAAAGAAAATGTTAGTATTCCGTTCTTTAACACAATAAATTAAATCGTATGTAAAAAGCTATCGAACTAAGAATGAAATAGCTAACAAATTATCCAATAACCGGGGATTTATTACCTTTCCCTCGATATAAGTATTTTGAACATGTTTATCGTTTTTTTTTGATCTTAGTGCTGGTAGTCGTATGGGGCATCTCGACTTCTCCATTTAACTGGCACGGAGGGATCATTCCCCGCAATCCGATTCCGGTAGACGCGATTCCCGACATCGGCGATAATCAACAGATCGTAGCGACCGAATGGATGGGACGTTCGCCCAAAGATATCCAGGATCAGATCACCTATCCGCTAACCACTTCCCTATTGGGGATTCCCGGAGTCAAATCGATCCGTAGCTCTTCCATGTTCGGCATGTCCTTCATCTATATTATTTTTGATGATAATATAGAATTCTACTGGAGCCGTTCGCGGATTCTCGAAAAGCTCAACTCCCTTCCCCCCGGCACGCTGCCCGAAGGCGTACAACCAGTGTTGGGTCCGGATGCAACCGCTTTAGGACAAATCTACTGGTACACGTTGGAAGGACGCGATCCGGCAACCGGAAAACCGACAGGAGGATGGAATGCGGAAGAGCTGCGTACCATACAGGACTACTATGTCAAATACAGCCTTTCGACCGCCGAAGGAATGTCGGAAGTGGCATCAGCCGGAGGTTTTGTAAAAGAGTACCAGATCGAGCTGAATCCGGATGCCATGCGCACCTTTAATGTTTCCGTTATGGATATTATGGGGGCGATCAAGAAAAGCGATCTCGATATCGGCGCCGAGACAATGGAGATCAATAAGGTCGAATATCTGATCCGCGGCCTGGGCTACATCAAAGATGTATCCGACCTGGAAAAAGCCGTCGTGACGGTGTGCCGGTACGCATCTCCGATGTAGCGTTTGTAAATATCGGTCCAGGTACGCGGCGCGGCGGGCTGGATAAAGAAGGTGTCGAAGCAGTCGGCGGTGTCGTGATCGCCCGATATGGTTCCAACCCTTTGGAAGTCATTAATAATATAAAAGACAAAATCAAGGAGATGGCGCCCGGACTTCCCCAGAAAACCTTGCCCGACGGGACTGTCTCCAAAATCACCGTCGTACCTTTTTACGACCGGACAGGCTTGATCAAAGAGACAATCGGCACGCTCGAAACATCTTTATCCCACGAAATACTGATCTGTATCATCGTTATCATCGTGCTGGTCCTCAACCTCCGGGCATCCGTCGTGATAGCCAGCATGCTCCCTATCGGCGTGATGGTGGACGTCGGCGTCGTGTTTGTCGAAAGCATCATCCGGTATATGGAGATGCCGGAAAACAGAGGCATCCGCAAAGGGAAAGCGATGGTAAACCTTATTTATAAGGCGGTCAGTGAAGTGTCGGGGACCATTGCCACGGCGATGATCACGACTATCGTCAGTTTCCTGCCTGTTTTTGCAATGGAGGCACAAGAAGGAAAAATGTTCTCTCCCCTCGCCTACACGAAAACCTATGCGCTGGCCTCTGCTTTCGTATTGGGATTGATCTTGCTGCCGACCTTATCCTATATATTGTTTTCGGTACGGATCGACTCAAAGCGGATACGGAAAGTGCTCAACTACATACTGATTGCAGCAGGTGTCCTCTTGTCTGTCCTGTACAGTAATATTCCGGCACTCGGACTTACAGCCGTCGGACTTAACAACCTGCTTGCTCACCGTTGGAAGAAACCCGGAATAAGTAACTATATCAATATCGGTATCGCACTTGTCGTCGCCACCTACTTCTTGGCAGAAGAATGGTTGCCGATGGGCCCCCAGAAAGGCATTATCGTCAATCTTCTTTTCGTAACAGGATGTATCGCCATCATTCTTGCACTGCTCTGGTTACTGGTGATCTACTACGAACGTATCCTTCGCTGGTGTCTGAATAACCGGTGGAAGTTCATGCTGCTACCGATCGCGACTATCCTATGCGGCATCCTGATCTGGAAACGGATCGGGCAAGAGTTCATGCCCAGCCTCAACGAAGGTTCATTCCTGTTGATGCCGACCAGCATGCCCCATACAGGAATCGAGCAAAACCTGAATTATATCGAAGCGCTGGACAAACGCCTGGCAGCCATCCCCGAAGTGGAAACGGCAATCGGCAAATGGGGACGGGTAAACTCGGCACTCGATCCGGCTCCCGCCCAGATGTTCGAGAATACGATCAACTATCGTCCCGAATATATCCTGAACGAAGACGGAAAGCGGGAACGTTTCAAAGTGAACCGGAAAGGAGAATATCTCCTGAGAAACGGAGGCACTTACAATCCGGCAGACGGCTTCCGCCTGATTCCGGCAGATAGCCTGATACCGGACCGCAAAGGAGACTATTTCCGGCAATGGCGTCCCGAAATCAAGAACACCGACGATATCTGGCAGCAAATTGTCAACGTCACCCACCTGCCCGGACTCACATCCGCCCCGAAACTGCAACCGATAGAGGCACGCCTTGTCATGCTCTCGACCGGTATGCGCGCTCCGATGGGATTGAAGATATACGGGCCGGATCTGGAAACGATCGAGCAGAGCGGAAAGGCGATCGAACAGGCGCTCAAAGACGTTCCTTCCGTGATCCCTTCGTCCGTATTCTATGACCGGGCGGTCGGAGCACCTTATCTGGAGATTAAGCTGAACCGGGATAACATGGCCCGGTACGGAGTGAACGTCGAAGATTTACAGGAGATACTAAGTGCAGCCGTCGGCGGCATGATCCTGACGAAGACGATCGAAGGCTGCGAGCGTTTCCCCGTGCGCCTCCGCTATGCCCGCGAACTGCGTGATAATCCGGAAGCATTGTCCATGCTCCTGGTTCCGACAGCCACCGGCGCCCAGATCCCATTGAAAGAACTCGCCGATATCGAATATGCCCGAGGCGCCCAGATGATCCAGAGTGAGAACACCTTCCTGGTCGGCTACGTGATCTTCGACAAGAAACAGGGAAAAGCGGAAGTGGATGTTGTAAAAGAAGCGACAAAAGTGATCGAAGGAAAGATACAAAACGGAGAGTTGAAACTAACAAAAGGCGTTTCCTACAAGTTTGCCGGAAACTACGAACAACAGGAACGTGCCACCGCCCGGCTGATGATCGTCGTTCCCCTGGCCCTGCTGATCGTCCTCCTGGTTCTGTATTTCCAGTTCAAGACCCTTACGGCCTCGTTGATTCATTTCTCCGGTGTATTCGTGGCTTTTGCCGGCGGCTTTATCCTGCTCTGGCTGTACGGTCAGGACTGGTTCATGAACTTTTCGCTGGCGGGAGTCAATATGCGGGACCTGTTCCAGATGCATACCATTAACCTGAGCGTAGCCGTATGGGTCGGCTTCATCGCCCTTTTCGGAGTGGCGACAGACGACGGTGTGCTGATGGGAACTTACATCCATCACGTCTTCCTGGAAAAGGACCCGCAGACCAGGCACGCCATACGTGAAGCCGTCGTGACAGCAGGACTCAAACGTGTACGTCCCGCAGCCATGACAACCGCGACCACCCTGATCGCCCTGCTCCCCGTCCTCACCTCGACCGGAAAGGGAGCCGATATTATGGTTCCGATGGCAATCCCGACTTTCGGCGGCATGCTGATCCAGTCGATGACCATGTTTGTCGTCCCCGTATTCCAATGCTGGTGGCGGGAAGGGCTGCTGAAGAAAGAGGAAAAGGCCCGCAACGCAGCAGAAAATTCCTCACCAGGAAAATAAATTTTCCGAGTCATTTTTTAAGTTTCGGGCTATCTGGCTGAGAAGTAAGAGGTTACCGTTTGGGGTGATACGGACAGGTAACGATTTAGAAATGAGCGGAGTGCTTTGAGGTACATTGTTTTGAATAGCCAAAGAACGCTCACCATTTCGGTCGCAAATATACAAAATTTCGCCAAAAAGAGAGAACTCTTTTGATTCATTATATTGAGACCTCAATGTTTTGGTATAAAGTATCCTTCCTTATATATGATCTGAACTAATAATTCATTCCGACTCTTATTGAGCTTTCTAAAGTTGAGATTATATCCATCATATATCTTCAAACCTCCTATCAAATGTTATAATATCTGATCTATTCTTGCGACATTGTATTTCTCATAATCATCCAGCTGGTTATAATATTTTCCAATAAGCTCGCGATCATCTGGATTATTCTCTTTTACATCATAGTATTTCACCACATTAAAAGATGCACCAATGTCACTAACCTGTCTTCCTAATCTTGTATCTGCACTATATTCAAGCCTGAGTAATAACGCTTCAATGCCATTAACTTCATCAACATTTACACCCTTGCGAGTTGATTCAAATTGTTTGTAGAGCAAATTAAATAAACCGAAATATTTTACTACTTGGTAACGGAGCATATTAAAAACAAAATTAGCAGCCTTTCTAACTCCC
>ULTF01054664.1_pt1 | contig 9613 bp, 8 predicted proteins | sample 1957371 | NCBI WGS metagenome assembly ULTF01 (sample SAMEA4835727, study PRJEB28245) | human gut metagenome | biome: gut microbiome; material: fecal sample | place: Denmark | collected 2008
CTTCATACGCATCCTTCCGCTTCTTCACGAGTTCTGTCGTGGTATCTGCCAGCATGGCTCCATCATTTTTGACACTGCCGTTCAGTCCAAGATGATACCACAAGTCTCCACGAAGCGTATTCCGGATTTTAGAGGTTGCATAGCCTTCCGAGAAATCAATCCGTCCATCCGAATAGTATATAATATTTTCCATCATCCGCTCATTGCGTGGGTCAACTTTAATAGACGCATCATGTTTCTTAGCATCGCAACAGCAGATTCTATGTACTCCCTTCACGGTCTCTTTTTGGCCGCCGTAGCACGAAGCGAACAGATTTTCGTATTGGAGAGCCTTTTCCTTGCTCTTACTCAGAGGATACCAATGCTCTATCACTGTGCTTTCCGCTGTATTCTCTATGCGGGACATACAATATACGCACAGTCCGTGTTGTTCTTTTATAAGAGCATCTCTGAGTTGGTCCTTATTGAGCTTGTCAAAAAATTCCTCTCTCAGTATTCTGGCCTGTTCCTTATTGGGTTCTTCTGGTATGTCATTCCATTCAGGTTTTGCTTTTTGGAGATCAAAGTCTTTCTGAATATCTTCTGGACATGAACTCTTTTTAACGTAGATCATTTCAGTTCCAGTTCTTTCTCATCCGCATTTTCGCTTCTGCGCGCTTCACTTCTGTATTATCTTCGCCAAAAAGCTCTTTCATCCCATCCAGTGCCTTTTGCGAATTTTGCTTATCTCTCTGGTAGAATGCATCTTCAAATTCTTTCTTTCGTTGGCAAAGCTCCTGCGGAATGCCAGAGCTTCCCTGCTTGTACGCCACAACATCATCAATCGAGTAGGCATACGCTCCGCTGAGCTCTTCTACGCCATTTTGCCCTATGGACAATAGCTTTGCATCCCTAAAGGACGAAATAATGATTGGCGAATGCGTTGCTGCGATAAACTGAACTTTCGGGAAAGAGCTGTGCAATGCGTCCAGAATCTTCCATTGCCATCTCGGATGAAGGTGCATATCGATTTCGTCAATCAATACGATTCCCTCAGCCTGACTGTAATCAGACATTTCCGGGTTCAGTAGCGCAATACGGAACGAAATCTCCATCAGCATCCACAGAAGAGATTGATAGCCTGCACTCAGATAATTGACCAGCATCGTTTTTCCATTTTCGGTATAGGTAATATCCTCAAAATCGCGCGTATACTCCACCAGCGGAATCTCATCCAGGTCATTCATCTTCTGCATAAAGGTGCCGACCGCTTTTTTGAACGCCTCATATTCAGCAATCGGCATTTCTTTTTTATATTCTGCCATTGCCATCTTAAAGGCCCAGTCCGTAAGAGCCTTTCGATCAAGCGTCGCATTCAAGCAGTCCATATAACCACATCTGCGGTCATTTAACTTGTTCTTTCCCACTGAACTCGTAGATGCTTTTTGCGTATCTACAACACGCGATGTGCTGAAATAACAAATCACTGGAAGAATTTCCGTCTGAGAATTAAGAAGCTCTCTGCCCGCAGTCGCAAGTTCCTTGCCTGCATACTTTGTACGAGTAGCATTCGTTTCATCCTCTCTGGATATTTCACTCGAATACTCAACTCCACCAAGCTCAACCGTGCTTTTGATCGTTGTTGGTGTATAGTACATCCGATGCTGAGAAGCATCACCAACAAGGCTACTGGTAAAACGGACATCCTTTTGGGTAATCCCCTTTTTCGTGATGTCATTCATCCGACTGAAGTAAGTCTGAACCGAAAGTGCCAATGCCTCCAATACCGTCGTTTTGCCAACGCCGTTGTCGCCAATCAGCAGATTAACACCCGAAGAAAAATTCAAGCTCATTTTTTCAATGCTCTTGAAATTTTGGATTTCTGTACGTTTAAAATGCATCTTTCAGCCTTCTTTCCTCCGAATGGCAACAAGTCTTTTCAGCCGTCATGTGCTTTATTCTCTTTATTTTACCATAGCAATCGAAAAACATCAATCTCAGAATTTCATTTCAATTCGTCAAAAAACTCATTTTCAGCTGTCACACAAACTGAAGTGCAATCGGCATCAGTTCTTCCATGCTATGCACCACATCACCGGTGTTCAGGGCTTTCACATCCACCGGGAATTCTTTCTTACCAAAATCCATGAGATGCCGCAGGTTGATGGTCAAATCTTTCTTTTTCGCCAGTTTCAGAATGAACGGAGCGCATTTATCGCAGCAGGTGGATGCATTGAACACCTTATCCGGCTCATTCGCCATCAACAGCAGCGTTTTGGCTCCACCAGACAGTTTTTCCGGCGAGATGACTCCCAGAACCGGACTTTCCACTGCATGAGGGCCTTTGACATCGGATTTTTCGATCTTCTTGATGACCTCTTTGGCAAAGTCCGAAGTCAGCCATTCATCCTCGTAGGTGTAGTTAAAATAGACCGAAGTATTGTAGACGGCCTCCGGCATATCTCCAAAGTAGATGTTCAGCATCTTTTCACCCCTTGCTCGTTGCTTTGCTTTTCTTTCTCTTATTGTACCCTCTTTGTGCTAGCAAAACAAGACACAAAAAGCCCTTCAACTTCTTTTTATGAAAGCTATCTGGCTTTGATGCTCTATTGGTGCAAGTGCCCACGCAATCACTTGCGGACTTTTTTGATAGCAATCTGTGCAAAGCAATACTCCGGCAGGACTTTGAGAATAATCGCGTCATATCTGTCAAACTTCACAGCATATGACCCAAGTGATAGCTTCTCGCCGTTTATGTCATTTACCATCCTGTTTGACGAGGCCGAAGCCTACCGAAAGACAACAGGCTGTTATCTCTGCAAAAAACAACGGGAAGATGTAATCGTCAATGTCTACTTCTGATCCGCATAGCCGGTTTGCTTCTCCATGGGCGATTAAATCTATAAAATAAAGGAACCATCAAGCCGGAATAAGCGCTTTCTCTTTACACTAACGGAAACTGTAGCTATCGTAAAATGCCAAAAATCCATTTCTACTAGGGCTCGCCCTCCTCCACCGCGCAGCATTTTTCAAGCTTCGTTCCTCAATCAAGCATGTTCGTTTCCTATATATTGATTTCGTTCCCATATTCGTCAAATCGTTCTTGACTTTCAGGATTCGTTTTGATACAATAAACTAGAGACAGGAGGATTTCCAATGAAATATTCTATTGAAATAGGAAAAATAGTCGAAGGTGCATTAAAACACGACCAAGCAAAGGTAGTAAATTATACAAAACAATTAATTTCAAAGCTTGAAGAAGATAATGAGACCCGTGCAGCAAACAAATTTAGCAAGCTGCTATCTGTTCAAAATGCAGCTACTCTATCCTCAATGGGGACTAAAAAAGAACTCCCCATTCCCGTTGATTCTGAATCCCGCGCAGTACTGGCGGATATCATTTATCCAGATGATAACAATACCGCTGTCATACTTTCAAAGCAAAATTCCGAAAATCTCAAATCATTTATTTTGAACTATAAAAATGCTGACAAACTCAACTCACTTGGAATCGGCGTCTCAAACACATTGATATTATACGGTCCTCCAGGCTGTGGTAAAACGCAGTGTGCGTATTTAATCGCTCGTGAATTAAATCTTCCACTATTGATTGCTAGATTAGATAGTCTTATTTCCTCATATCTCGGTACAACCGCAAAAAATATTCGCACACTTTTTGAGTTTGCTCAAAAAATGCCCTGCGTTCTTTTCCTTGATGAATTTGATGCCATCGCAAAAGCACGTGACGATAACAACGAACTCGGAGAATTGAAACGTGTCGTAAACAGCTTGTTACAAAATGTTGATGCGATGAGCAACGACAGTTTGCTTGTAGCTGCAACAAATCACGAAAAACTGTTAGATAACGCTGTTTGGCGAAGATTTGAGTATAAACTTAAAATCGAACTTCCGGATATAGACGCCATTACAGAAATGATAGATTTGTTTTCCAGGGGCAATCATAACCTTTCAGCAAAAGAAAAGCATGAATTAGCCACCGCATTTATCGGACTAAGTGGTGCAACCATTGAAGAAATTATTCTTAAGGCAATCCGCAACGCTGTAATAAATGAGTCACCCGTCAAAAAGATAGATTTCTATGAAGCACTTTTTTCTTTCAATGATATCATTCCTCAAAATTGCAGTAGTGAAAAAAACATATTAAAAGCCAAAGCAAAATTTTTAAGAGAATGTAATGAGAAGGTTTTTAGCCTACAAGTAATCGCTGACATATTAGGAAGTTCAAAAACAACTATTTCTAAATTGGTAAAGGAGGCTAACGAATAATGGGCGAAAAAAATTTGCCAATCAAGTTAGTTCTGCAAAAAGCTTCTGACACACAAAAGAATCAAGGCGGAGGCAATATAAAATTTTTTTGTGATGTTACGCAAGAACTTCAGGATGCTATGACCGAAAAGCTTGAAGGCATTTTGTCCTACTATGAAAGTGTATTTCAAGAAAGCGATTTGATTCCTGCTGTCGGCAAAATAACAGTTAGAACAGAGGCCATTGCTAAATCACATAAACCGAATGATTTTTGCCGCAATTGTCCGATCATTGGAAACGAAGATTTGGGCGAGATTTATATTAAAGTAAGTAAAAAAGGCATAGAAGATACTTTGAAGTTAATTCAAAATCCTCCATCCGAACGATTCCGTGCAAACATGACAGCTATTACAGACATAGAACCTATAACAGCAAGCGAAAAAATATCAACTGATTTAAGCCGCATTTCAAGCGAGGGTTATTTTGACGTAGTGCGGAAAAGAATCAAAATAAAACTCTTCGATTTTGATGACGATTTTGATAATATCCAGTTGACAGAATATGTTATGCGAAAAATTTCTGAATTTGGATTTTCCGATAAACATGAATTAATAACATACGGAGACAGAATCAAATTAATCAAGTTAGAAGTGCAATCATATGATGATATCATTAAACTTGCAGGAATAAATGGAGTCAAGTCTATTGATTTTTTCCAAGAGTATTCGCTTCCATTAACTAATCACACAAGTATAAATCTGCAAACATTATTAGATAACGACCCATTAGATAGCGATGTCACCATTGGAATTATCGACGGCGGGATAAGTGACGATAACATTTTTTTGAAACCATATATTATTGCGAGAGAAGAGTATGTTTCCAAGTCGTATCAAAATCATAGCCATGCAACATTCATAGCTTCAACTATACAATTTGGCAATGAGCTCAATGGGATTGATTCTTCTAAAAAGCAGAGATTTTCATTTGTTGATGTTATCGCTATACCAAACGGAGATAGTGAAGTTGGCCCAACAGATTCAATTGGTGAAGCAGAGCTGATGGAAATCATCGAAGATGTTATGCAAAAGCACGCCAGAGCAACAAAAATATGGAATCTCTCCTTGGGAATTGAGAGCAAAATTTGCACTGGCTCCATGTCAGATTTGGGGATTTTCCTAGATTATATTCAAGACAAATATCAAGTACAAATCTTCGTTTCGAGTGGAAATTTAAACACGTTACCTTTAAGAGAATGGCCGCCGCAATCTTCAGTAGGCGAACGAGATCGAATCATTTCACCCGCAGATTCTGTACGCGCCATAACCGTTGGATCTATTGCCCTTTATGATTCAGATGATTCAATTGTCAAGGCCATGCAACCATCGCCATTTAGCCGTAGAGGTCCTGGAGCCAACTATATCGTAAAACCCGATGTTGTTGATTTTGGAGGCAACCTTTCCAAGACGCTACATATAGACGGATTGGGTATGAAAGGAATGGATGTTCGCGGAAACATTATAGAAGGAAATGGCACAAGTTACTCAACACCGCGTATCGTTCAAAAATTCGCATCAATCTATGATGAGATGACCGAAAAGGATATTTTGCTTGCCAAAGCAATGCTTATCCATTCCGCACGAATGAATTCCCGCGATTTATTGGAGCAGAATCAAAATAATATTAAGTATTATGGTTTTGGTATGCCTTCTGTTTCTGTCCAAGATATTCTTCAATGTAGCGAGGACGAGGTGACTCTTGTTTTCAGGCAAAAAGTAACACAGGGATCACATTTGGAAATGTATGATTTTCCATATCCAAAATCACTTATTCGAGACGGAAAATACTTTGGTGAAATTGGCATGACTCTTGCATATAATCCCATTTTAGATGATCGATATGGAATGGAATATTGCCGCACCAATATCGATGTAAGCTTTGGTGTATATCGAATTAGCAATACTGGAAATCTCAAATTTTCTGGATGCGTTCCGTTAGAAAACAGCTGGGACGAAAAGTTCGAAAAAGCAAGGGTTGAAAATGGGTTTAAATGGAGCCCAATAAAATCCTATTATCGAAAGATAAGCAAAGGAATACAAATTGGCAATGGGTGGAAGATTCGTATCGATATGAATCCACGTAATGAAATCACGATTCCTGCGCAAGAGTTCGTCCTAATAATAACAATAAAAGATCCTCAAGGAGCAGATATTTACTCTGAAGTTGTCAGCGGATTGCGTGAAAGAGGTTACGTAACAAACAACCTTGAAACACGTCAGCAAATTCGTCAGCGTCAGTAATATATTTTTTATCAGCCATTTGCATTTCTGCGAATGGCTTTTTAACACTCGCATCATAGTCGTCTGCTTCGCCGTATGTAACCAAATCCATGTAAAGGAGTTCTAAAAAAGGCGCATTCCAAGTTCATCCTCACCTTTACCATTGACTTTAAGAAGTATTGCAAGGCAAACAAGGTGCCTCATCAGTTCTGCCTCGCCGCATGGTCCGACCTCGCTGTGGAGGTTTACCTGTGATGTTCCTACTGCATCAAACTACTTTCAATCCGCTTCACGCCTTACATGAGCAAAACGAAGCCCGCCGTCAAAATTGACAGTGGGCTTCATTTTATTCAAGATTTTTTAACGGAGATTCGTCACAAAATCGCTTCGCTCTCGATTTTTAATAGTAACCTGAGCGGGTGCCAAAATTGCAGGGCATTGGGAGTGGCGATGATACGTTATTTGAAGATTTTCAGTTTGCCTTACTCCATCTCCGCAATGATCTTCTCCAAATTTTCTTCCTGCAAATAGAATTCCGGCAGTTTTGCCTTATCATATCGCATATAGGGAACATCTTTCGTTCGCTGTTCCAGCAAGTTGGTGAAGAACCGCTCCCAGCTGAAAAATTTGCTACTCTCAATGAAATCTGCCGGGTGTTCCAGAATTTCAAGAATATCCGGCTGTCCGAGCAAGTCTGCTTTCAAGAGCAGCCATTCCAGCGATTCCGGCAAATACAAGCTGAACTTTGCGCTATCCTCCTGCATCAGGCGATAAATATCGTTCATCTGTGGGCCAAACGCTGCACCGTCTGCAATTATCAGAACCTTCTCGGATTTCATCGGGAAGATCTTCTGTTTGATGTTATCCTTGCCTGATGCTGAAATACAGACGATTCCGTATTTTTCGCCAACCTTGCTGAAAAGCTGGAGGTCGGAATTGGCATCCTCTGTCAGCAGCTTTTCGACACGTTCCATCTGCACATTGCTGGCAGCCAACGAATCATAGACCGGGTACGCTTTGTTATAAGTCCGTTTGAAGCGGCTGGTGGTCTTTTTCAGTTCCAGAATGGCGTTTACGCTGTACGGCAGGGTGCTCAAATCTTCTCTTGTGACCAGCACATAGTAGTTATCCGAATGCTGAATCGCACGGGCAAAATCCAGACTCGAAACAAAGGTACTGCCTTCATCCACAAACACGATGCTGTCATGGGTCGCATTCAGCTGCAATTCCCAGTTGACACCCGACAGCACCCGGTACGGTTTATCACAGCTCACTGTTACGCCGCTCTGTCGGCCATAGGTCTCGTATGCTTGTAGCATCTCTACCAGCGTTGTTTTTCCGGTGGCACTGTCCCCTCGCAGAATCGTAATGTTCCGTTCCAGTTCGATTGTGAAAACGACCCGTCCGCTTCGGACTTCGATTTTATGTTTTCCCTTCATCCTATCGCCTCACACAAACTGAAATGCAATCGGCATCAGTTCTTCCATGCTGTGCACCACATCACCGGTGTTTAGAACTTTTACGTCTACTGGGAACTTTTTCTTTCCGAAATCCATCAGGTGACGTAGATTGATCGTCAGGTCTTTTTTCTTAGCTAATTTGAGAATGGAGTTGATTTTCAATGCTAGACAACTACCCCGATGTTCTGAGTTTCCGGCAGGTCATGGAAATTACGCATGTTGGCAGAAATCTACTGCTGCGTCTTCTGAACAGCGGCGAAATTCCCGCATTCAAGATGGGAAAACTCTGGAAAGTTTACAAGCAAGACCTGATCCAGTATATGAGCCAATGTCAGTAAGCCGTATCCTTCGTTTGGGGCAAAAAGAATCCCGTTGGACTCCGCAGCAGGAATCCAGCGGGATTTAATCTTATTGATTTTTAATGCGTTCGTCTCAAATTTCAAGAAGGATTTTTACGTCTTGCACTTTCATCAAAATTGTATTTGGGCACCGTTGTTTGCTGCGATTTTCACTACTTCATCGACATACGGCTCTGCTTCATCGTCCGTTTCCGCATAGCCTCTGCACTGCCATCATAGATTTCAAATAGCTCTTTCGTGTTTTTTCTCCCATTTCAATGGATGAACAGCTTTTTCAGAATCGCCACTGGAATCAAAATCAGTCCCAGCAGCACACCAAGAACAAATCTTGTCAGGAAGATATCCTTTAATGACCCGATCTGAATCTTGTTAGCATAGATCGTCTGTCCAACCGCCCAGTAGCTCAGCACACAATATAAAATAAAGACAAGCATTTCCATAGTATTTTTCTCCCTAATCGATGTGCCGCAAATAACCTCCACTTTTTTGACCAAAAGTGGAGGTTATTTCCTACTACTGAGCCGATTTAATCGTAATCACGGGATTATCATTTTCACACAGGTACGACAGCAGTATTGTCATATCTTTTCCCGAAATCTTGATATCTCCATATCCTGAGTTCATATTACCATTTTCGCCCACACCGTCGATGAACAATGCTGAACCCGCATACGGAGTTGCACTATATGCGCTTACTCCATCTCCGTTGAATCCAAAACAGATGCAGGCATTGGACGAGCCCTTTGAGAATTTCGGATCGCTGTCAGACGAAGAGCCTCCAAACAAACCAATCAGGATGAAAAGCACAACAAATACAACCAGACACCCGCAACCTGTCTTTGCACATCCTTTTCCACTCGATGTCTTTTCGTTATCTTCAGGGGTCGGATCAACTGGCGCAGCACATGTTTGTTCACCTCTCGACTGCGCAGAATGTGTTTGAGCACCCTTGTGCGGTTCTGGTGCTGAATAAGAAGTCTTCTGCTCTGTCTTTTCCTGACGATAGTAAATTTGGTCATACTGCCAGCGCTTGTCTTTATCAGACAATATCTCGTATTTACTTTTTTCTCCACTTTTGCCTACTATTTTTCTGGATTTTTCATCAGAAATATCATAATCATCCACAATCCACTGTAATATTGCTTGGTCAAGTGCTATATCGTTCCTTGAATTGCTTTTTTTCTTTCCTTTATTTTCCATAATCTTTCTTCTACAATCTGCAAAAAACAAAACCCTCCCCGGCAAAACCATTCAGTTTCACCGGGGAGGG
>ULTF01016697.1_pt1 | contig 9538 bp, 9 predicted proteins | sample 1957371 | NCBI WGS metagenome assembly ULTF01 (sample SAMEA4835727, study PRJEB28245) | human gut metagenome | biome: gut microbiome; material: fecal sample | place: Denmark | collected 2008
GCGTTATCGGTGACAGACCGGGACGGTGTCAGATATATTCTGAAGACCTGGTGGGAAGGCCGAGAATGTAATATCCGTGACAGGGAAGAATGTATGGAAGCCATGCGGCTTCTGGCGAGACTGCACGGTGATCTGGAATTTACACCGGTATTTCCGGAGACGGAGGAGACTTCGGCACCGGTCATAGAGAGATATCTCCCCAGCCGGGATTATGAGAAGCGTAACCGGGAGCTTAAGAGAGCCCGCAGGTTCTTGAAACAGCGCAGCCAGAAGACCTGGTTCGAGATCCGGTTGTCTGCAGTGATTGATCCTTTTTTAGAGGAAGCAAGACAACTGTGTGAAGAATGGAAAGAGATCGAGCTGGCTGCCTCCGACAGCGGAGAGGAAGTACCGCTGTGTTTCTGCCACGGAGATTACCAATATCATAATATTCTGCGGCAGGACCGTGGATTTTTCCTGGTGAACTTCGAAAAATGTCAGGCAGACGGGCCGGTGAGAGACCTGTATCTGCTGTTGCGAAAGCTTTTGGAAAAAAGTGAATGGGATGCCGAATGGGGCAGAGTGCTTCTGGCGGCTTATGAAAGTGTCAGACCGTTAAAGCCCTATGAGAGACAGGATCTGGTCTACCGCCTGTCCTATCCTGAGAAATTGTGGAAGATCGTAAACTTTTATTATAATTCCGGCAAGGCCTGGATCCCGGAGAAGAATCAGGAGAAACTGGACCGCCTGTTGGAACAGGAAGCGGCCAGAAAGAAATTCCTGAAACTGCTGCAAAGATAAAAGCCGGGCAATGAACGGCAGACAACGGAAGAGACGTTGCGGCAGGATCGCAGCGTCAGAAGACAAAGGAGAAGCAAAACGTTGAAAAGATTCGAAGACAAAAAGTATTCGAAAACGAAACAGACAGTGGTAATCCTTTTGCTTGTGACAGCAATGTCATTTGCTGGATGCGGGCAGACAGAATCCTCCGGGACGGCGGCAACACCTGCGCCAACGGCACAGGCAGAGCGGATAGATACCGGCTTTGTTGTCACCAATCCGGACAGCTATGATTCCGCAGATACGGCGGTACTGGTGGATATCAATAATGTTGACAACACTGTCACACTGTTAAATTTGGATTTAGGCAAACGTTACACGCTGTCCATGGACGGAACAACGCGGTTCGCAGATAAATATGGAAAGGCAATTTCCCTGAGTCAGCTGCAGGAGGGGGACATCGTGGATGTGACTTTTTTGAAAAGTCAGAAGCATCTGACCTCCATGCAGCTGGCGCAGACAGCATGGCAGTATGACGATGTGGAGCACTACGAGATGAATACCGTGCGAAATGAGGTGGCCATCGGGGAAGAGGTGTTCCAGTTGTCCAGGGATACCCAGTATTTTTCCCAGGGACACAGCATTGAAAAAATGGATCTGAATCCGGCGGATATTCTGACGTTTCACGGCATTGACAGCACAGTGCTCAGCATAACAGTGGAAAAAGGCCATGGATACCTCAGACTGGCCAACGATGAGAACTTTGTGGGCGGCTGGCTGGAAATAGGCCAGACACAGATCGTGCGGATCACAGAGGACATGCTGGTGACGGTGCCAGAGGGAAGCTATCAGGTAGATATCAGCTATAACGGCGGTGGTGGCACGAAAAATGTCGTGATCAACCGCAACGAGGAAACAACACTGGATATCGGTGATCTGGAAGTGGCAGAGGCGCAGTATGGTATGGTGCTGTTTTCCCTGAGTCCTTCCGATACGGAATTGTATATCGATGGAAGCCAGGTGGATGCCTCTCAGCCGATCACGCTGGAATACGGTATTCACCAGATTATAGCAAAGGCGGACGGCTATAAGTCGCTTACACAGTATCTCAGGGTGGGACAGGAATCCGCGGGAGTGGATGTCCAGCTGGATAAGGCGGACTCCGACAGTGAAGACAGTACGGAAAGCAGCAGTTCTTCCAGCTCTTCCGCAACAGAATCTACCTCCACCGCAGATACGACTACGACCTATTACCGTGTGCATATTGATGCTCCGGAAAATGTGGAGGTATATCTGGACGGCAACTATGTGGGAATTTCCCCCTGCAGTTTTAAGAAGACCTCAGGAAGTCATGTGATCACCCTGCGAAAATCCGGTTATGAAACCAGAAGTTATACGGTACAGGTGGATGAAGAAGAAAAGGATGTATCCTACTCATTTGTAGACCTGACGGCCAGCTCTTCATCGACAGAATGATCCTTTCCGGGAGGGGAAGAAATGCCGTAAATATGCGGAAAAACCTTGACAAAAGGGATAAAAACAGATATATATATGTATAGACGTTTCAAAAGAACTATTTTCGAGCGTAAAATTAATAACGAAAACTCATTACAGGAGGAGTTCAATATGAACAAAACAGAATTAGTTGCAGCTATGGCTGATCAGGCTGGTCTTTCCAAGAAGGACGCAGAGAAGGCATTAAAGGCATTCACCGATGTTGTTGCTGAAGAGTTAAAGAAGGATGGTAAGGTTCAGTTAGTTGGCTTCGGTACTTTCGAAGTATCCAGCAGAGCAGCTAGAGAGGGTAGAAATCCTCAGAGCGGCGCACCTATGAAGATCGCTGCTTCCAAGGCTCCTAAGTTCAAGGCTGGTAAGGCATTAAAGGATATGCTGAACGCATAATAGAAGCTGAATTTTCAGAGACTCGATAGGACAACCTTTCGGGTCTCTTTTGTTTTTCAGAAACGGATGATCGTGAGGTTAAAAGCATGAGATTAGACAAATATTTGAAGGTATCCCGACTGATCAAGCGCCGTACTGTGGCTAATGAAGCCTGCGACAGCGGCAGAGTGCTGATCAATGATAAGCCGGCAAAGGCATCCGCCAATGTCAAAGAGGGAGATATCATTTCCATCTCTTTCGGCAACAAGGAAGTAAAAGTCGAGGTCCTGGATGTACAGGAGACCGTGAAAAAAGAAGAAGCCAAAGAACTTTTCCGTTATATATAATATCAGGTTCTCTATGTATAAATTTCCACATTTTCCCATACAATACATTGTAAGTCCGGTTCCGGAAGGAGCGGAGGATGGGAGGCTATGGAGAGAATGGAAGATTTAAACGCGACAGGACGTATGCATAAAGTGACCATGACCAACAGACGGACATGTACCGTGAATGGGGTAAATGACGTCCTTTCCTTTGATCTGCGGGAGATCCTGCTGGAGACGGAACAGGGGATGCTGATGATCCGTGGCAACGAGCTCCATGTGAACCGCCTGACATTAGACAAGGGGGAAGTGGATATTGACGGCCGGATCGACAGCCTTGTATATTCGGATACCGCAGCATCCGGAGAAAAACAGGAATCCTTCCTGGGCAGGCTGTTCCGCTGATGGATGAAAATGTTTTTCTGCTGCATTCCTTTCTGCTGGGTGTGGGGATCACTTTTCTGTATGATATTCTGCGGATCCTGCGAAGAGTGTTTGCTCACAGTACCAGCATGGTATCTCTGGAAGATCTGGCATTCTGGATCTACTGTGCGGGAAAGGTCTTTCTGCTGATGTTTCATGAAAGTAACGGGAACCTGCGATGGTTTGCCGTGCTGGGGGCATTGGCGGGAATGTACCTGTATCACAGGACAATCAGTCCCTTTTTTGTAAAGTATGTGGCACTGGGCCTGAATACTCTTCTGCACCCAATCCGGAAAGCCTTGCGGATAACGGGAAATTGGCTGAAAAAGCAGTTGACTATACTTAAGAAAATGCTTAAAATATTCATTAAAAGGAGATGCGCGTATGGCAAGAAGAAAAGCAGCCTACCGCAAGAGACACCAGAACCGGTTCAGTATGTTTCTGGTGACCCTGGTCGTGTTGATGATCATGGTGGTCGTTGCGGCGCGGAGCGTGGAATTACAACAGAAGATTGCGGGCTATGATACCCAGATCGCAAGCCTTGGCGCGCAGATCGAAGCAGAGCAGACCAGAGCGGAACAGATCGAGGAATTCGGTAAGTACACTCAGACGAAAGCTTATGTGGAAGAGGTGGCGAAGGATAAGCTGGGACTGGTATACGAAGGTGAGATCCTTTTTCAGGAAGACAATTAAGCAGGGAAACTGTTTCTCAACAGTGAACCTGCTTTTTTTGTCGCAAAAAATGAAGTCTTTCCCTCCCTCGATTTGACAAAAGGAAGAGGAAAACTGCCCTATAATCGTGAAAACAGGAAGGGGAGGATGCCATGATCATAGGGAAAAAGGAGCAGGAACGGCTGGAGAGAGAACAGTGTGCACAGATCTCACTGCTGTGCAGACAGAAACTGATGGGATATGCGGAGAGTTTTGAGGAACTGGGGAAGAGCTTTCGGCAGGAGATACAGATTACAGGAGAGGACAGGCAGAATATTCTGGAAAAATGTATGCTGTGGCAGAGCAGACAGATCATGGGAGACCATCTGCAGGAAGTGGCCCGGATCATGGAACGGGTGGCAGGAGAGGAACTGGGGTATTGTCCGCTGGAAGAGAAAAAGAGGAAAAGCCTGGTACAGGCGCTCAAGAGTGAAGGGATCATCGCCAGAGACCTCTGCTATGTGGAGAAGGACGGCAGCAGCTCCGGGACAGAAGCAGGGATCAGTATGACACTGTCCACCGAAAAAAGGCACTATAAGGCGGCACAGGTGGCGGACATGCTGACGGTATTATTGGGAAAAAAGCTGCAGGTCTCTTCAGGAAGCCCTTATCTCGTGGAGCAGGAGCCGCATTGTTTTCTGTTCACAGAGGAACCGAAATACATAGCACTGACGGGGGTGAGCCGGGCGGTAAAAGAAGGGGAGAAAGTCTCGGGGGATCAGTATGCCACCATGGAATCGGAAAAAGGGAAGCTGATCCTGCTGTTGTCTGATGGGACAGGCTCCGGGGAGGATGCCAGCCGAGGCAGCGGCAGAGTCATGGATCTCATGGAAAAAATGCTGGAGGCGGGCTTCGGGACCGAGGCATCTGTGAATCTCCTGAATTCCGCGTTGTATGCGCAAAATGAAGAGGACGATCATCCTACGATAGACCTTTGCAGCCTGGATCTGTATACCGGCGAATGTGAGATCTGCAAGGTGGGCGGTGTTGCCACGTTCTGGAAGACCTCCGGAAGGGTTCTCTGTGTCGGCGGCGAAAGCCTGCCGTTAGGTATTTTTCAAAAAGTGCAGATAGAACGACAGATGTGTCAGATCCGGCCGGGAGATCTGCTGGTCATGATGACGGACGGGGTTCTGGATATGATGGAAGACGGGGAAGAGCGCATGGCACAGGTGCTGGAAGGGTTGCAGGAACAGAACCCGCAGGAGATCGCAGAGAAAATATTGTCCTATGCCATCTGTGCCTCAGAGGGACGGATTCGGGACGATATGACGGTATTTGTGCTCTGCCTGTGGGAAAACACGTGATGCCGCCTTGATTTTTCCTCATAATTAGGATAGAGTAAAAACATGAATACATGGATGGATACGCGAGAAAAAGTATTTGCATATATCAGAGAGCATCACATGCTGCAGGCCGGCGACCGTGTGGTAGCCGGTGTTTCTGGAGGGGCAGACTCGGTTTGCCTCTTATTTTTGTTGCTGGAATGGCAGAAGGAAGTACCTACAGACATTGCCGTAGTGCATGTGGATCACGGCATTCGCGCGGAGGCCGGAGAAGATGCCCGGTATGTGGAGCAGCTCTGCGAGGAGAGAGGAATCCCTTTTTTCCTGACCAGGGCAGAGGTAAGGAACAGAGCCCGCATGGAGAAAATCTCTGAGGAAGAAGCCGGGCGCAGAACGAGATATGAGGCGTTTGAAAAGGCGGCAAAGGAGTGGGGAGCCACGAAGATCGCAGTGGCCCACAACAGCAATGACCGCAGCGAGACCCAGCTGTTCCATTTGTTCCGGGGCAGTGGAATCCGGGGACTGGCCAGCATTTTGCCTGTGAGAGATCGGATTATACGACCGCTCCTATGTCTGGAACGGTGGGAGATCGAGAAGTTTTTACAACAGCGAGGAATTGTCTATTGCAAGGATGCCACCAATGAGGAGGATGACTACACCAGAAATCGTATTCGGCATCATATTTTGCCTTATGCGGAGCAGAATATTGTAAAGGGCTGTGTAGCGCATATGAATCAGACGGCGGAGCTGCTGGCGGAGACGGAGGACTATCTGGAACTGCAGACAAAAGAAGCAGCTGGCCGATGTATCCGGGCAACGGACGGTGACGGAGAGTCCGCAGAGACGGGGGACAGCCGGAACGCGGTGATCTGTATTGCTGTGGAGTCTTTTCTGTCGTTGCATCCTGTGATCCGTAAGCGCCTCTTGTATGAAGAAGTGAAGCAATTGTCTCCCGGGCAGAAAGACATCACTTACCAGCATATTCAGGAGCTGCTGACCTTGTTTACCAGGGAAGGCAACCGGCAGATCTGTCTTCCGTTCGGCATCCGGGGTAGACGGCAATATGAGGAAGTCCTGCTGACAGTAGAGAGGACAGACAGGGAGCTTTTGGAGAAGACGGAAGTGGCTGAGAAATATCAACCAACTCTGCAGCTTTCTCCCGGACAGACAGGGACAGTGGAATGTGAAGTGGGAACGGTGGAATACTGTGTGTGTGACCTGGCCGCTGCCCATGAAAAAAACCAAGAAGTTCCCACAAATCAGTATACGAAATGGTTTGATTATGATAAAATAAAAAAATGTCCGGTGATACGGACAAGAAAGCCGGGTGATTATCTGACCATTGCTGACGGCAGAGGCAGGATGATCCATAAATCGCTGAAAAGTTATCTGGTCGATCAAAAGATCCCACAGGCGGAACGCGACAGACTGCCGATCCTGGCAGAGGGAGAGCATGTACTGTGGGTCGTGGGATACCGTATCAGCGAATATTATAAAGTAACGGAGAATACAAAACGTATTTTAAAGGTACAATTAATAAGAAAGGAGTTCGCTTAAAAGCGAAAAGACAAAAGAAAATGGCAGAGCATATCAGAGTACTGTTGACAGAAGAGGAAGTAGATAAGAGAATCCAGGAGATCGGTGAGCAGATCAGCAAGGATTATGCGGGTAAGCAGGTACACCTTGTATGTGTACTGAAGGGTGGCAGCTTTTTCATGTGTGAACTGGCAAAGCGTATCACTGTTCCCGTATCTCTGGACTTTATGTCCGTATCCAGCTATGGCAGCGATACCAAGTCCAGCGGTGTAGTCAAGATCGTGAAGGATCTGGACGAATCTCTGAAAGATAAGGAAGTTATTGTAGTAGAGGATATCGTGGACAGCGGAAGAACCCTGAGCTATCTGCTGGAGATGCTGAAGGACAGAGGTCCGGCTTCTTTACGTCTGTGCACCCTGTTGGACAAACCCGAGAGAAGAGTGATCGATGTCCATGTGGATTATACCGGATTTAATATTCCCGATGAGTTTGTAGTGGGCTATGGTCTGGATTATGATCAGAGATATCGTAATCTGCCTTACATCGGTGTGGTAGAATTCGATTAAGCGATACAAAGATGTAGGAGGCCCGTGAAGTTGAAACAAAACGGCAAAACAATCAATTCATATTTTATATTTATCATACTTCTGCTTCTGGTGATCTTCGGCCTCAACCTGTTGAACAACCGTACAGATGAATACACCAAGGCGGAGTTCATTGCGGATCTGGATGCCGGCAATGTATCGGAAGTCGTGGTGCAGCCCAACGGAGAAGCACCTACCGGATATCTGGAGATCCAGATGAAGAACGGTGTATCTCATAAGCTGTACGCAACGGACATTACAGAACTGGAGACCCTGGTACGTGAGTATGGGTTTGATCCGGTGGTCAATGACATTGAAAGGGAGAACTGGTTCCTGACCTATATGCTGCCGATGCTGGTCGTGCTGGCGGTGGGAATTTTCCTGTTCATGATGATGAATGCCCAACAGGCAGGCGGCGGTAACGGCAAGATGATGAACTTCGGCAAAAGCCGCGCCAAGATGACATTGGGTGACAAGAGTGTCACATTCGCTCAGGTAGCCGGTCTGAAAGAGGAAAAGGAAGAACTGGAGGAGATCGTTGATTTCCTGAAGGAGCCGGGAAAATACACCGGTGTCGGAGCCAGAATCCCCAAGGGTGTCCTGTTGGAGGGCCCTCCCGGAACCGGTAAGACCCTGTTGGCCAAGGCAGTGGCCGGAGAAGCCGGAGTACCGTTCTTCAGCATTTCCGGATCCGATTTCGTGGAAATGTTCGTTGGTGTGGGCGCTTCCCGTGTGCGTGACCTGTTTGAAGAAGCAAAGCATAATGCACCTTGTATCGTATTTATCGATGAGATCGATGCCGTGGCAAGACGGCGTGGTACCGGTATGGGCGGAGGACACGATGAGAGAGAGCAGACCCTGAACCAGTTACTGGTAGAAATGGACGGTTTCGGCGTCAATGAGGGCATTATCGTTATGGCGGCCACCAACCGTGTGGATATTCTGGATCCTGCAATCCTGCGTCCCGGTCGTTTCGACCGTAAGGTAGCGGTGGGAACCCCGGATATCGGTGGCAGAGAAGAGATTTTGAAAGTACATGCGAAGAACAAACCTCTGGGGGATGATGTGAATCTGCAGCAGATCGCTCAGACTACTGCAGGCTTCACCGGAGCGGATCTGGAGAACCTGCTGAACGAAGCGGCCATTATCGCGGCGAAGGAGAACCGCTCCTTTATCGCACAGAAGGATATCAAGAGAGCCTTTATCAAAGTGGGAATCGGTGCGGAGAAGAAGAGCCGTATCATTTCCGACAAGGAGAAGAAGATCACTGCATACCATGAAGCAGGCCATGCGATCCTGTTCCATGTACTTCCGGATGTGGGACCGGTCTATACCGTATCCATTATCCCGACCGGAGTGGGAGCTGCCGGTTATACCATGCCCCTGCCGGAAAAGGATGAGATGTTCGCCACCAAGAGCCGTATGCTCCAGGATATCATGGTATCTCTGGGAGGACGTATTGCGGAGGAGATCATCTTCGGTGATATCACCACAGGAGCTTCCAGTGATATTAAGAAAGCCACCAAGACAGCCCGCCGTATGGTAACCCGTTACGGAATGTCTGATAATATCGGTGTCATCTGCTATGACGATGACGATGATGAAGTCTTCATCGGTAAGGATCTGGCACATGCCAAGGCGCACAGTGAGGAGATTTCCGGTGAGATCGATAAGGAAGTCAAGCACATCATAGATGACTGCTATACCAAAGCCAAGGATATTATCTTACAGCATGAGGATGTGCTGCATAGCTGTGCACAGCTGCTGTTGGAGAAGGAGAAGATCACCAGAGAAGAATTCGAGGGTCTTTTCGTATAGGAAAAGGTTTTCGCGGGAGTTTCGTGGAATTGGTAGTATTGTACAAACTGATTTTGTGAAAAATATACAAAAATGAATATTCACTTTTGTGATATTTGTGAATTTTGAGAATAGTCAAAAATAGGAGTGCATGCTATTATAATACTCGTAACCCCCCCAATACATTATATAGTTTTTTGCTATACCCCATAAGAAAGAAATACCTTCTCTAAAA
>ULTF01023513.1_pt1 | contig 9520 bp, 8 predicted proteins | sample 1957371 | NCBI WGS metagenome assembly ULTF01 (sample SAMEA4835727, study PRJEB28245) | human gut metagenome | biome: gut microbiome; material: fecal sample | place: Denmark | collected 2008
ATCAGCGACTGTCGCGTTAATCAGCTTAACCTTTTCTTCCTTATGCAGCAATTCCTCGCGGGGAATTTCCGTAAGCGTTACCGGCGCAGAACCGATCTGCGTCAGATTACCGGTAAGATAATTTACCAGTGATTTTTCTACCACGAACTGCGCTCCCTCAGGCACAAAAACGATATCGCCCAAGGCCTCGCGCTTGCAGCCCGTGCCCATAAACGCACCGAGAATATCGCGATGCGACAAATCATAATAGCGCTTATCCCAGGCCGCCAGAAAATAGGCCATGCCGAAATCCGGCTGACCGTAAAAATCATCGGCAACAAAGGCAGCCTTCACCCTTTCGGCATTACTGAAGCCGCCGTCGCTTTCCAGACGCACATTTTCGTAGTTCGCCGCAATAATTTCCGCAACGTTATAGGCATGAGGATCAAGAAACTCGCTCACACGGAACTTGCGCGATTTATTGGCGCCCTCGGCCAAATCCAGCAGCTTGGCCGCCAGCTGTTCGTCACCGCCGGCTTTAAAGTAACGCAGAATTTTTTCTCTGTCTGCCATAAATTATTTCCCCTGTAATTCCTTATCTCTTTGCAGCACTGCCTGCACCGCATCATAAAAAGCACCGCGCACGCCATGATTTTCCAATGCATGGATACCGGCAATAGTCGTGCCGCCGGGGCTTGTTACCTGGTCGCGCAGCTGTGCCGGATGCAGGCCGCTTTCTACGCACAGCTTGCCGCTGCCTGCCATTGTCTGTGCTGCCAGCTTAATAGCCAGCGCACGCGGCAAACCGGCACGCACGCCTGCATCAGCCAGTGCATCGATAATCACAAAGCAATAGCCCGGTCCGCAGCCGGAAATAGCGGTAATCGCCTGTAATGCTTTCTCATCTACAAATTCTATTTCGCCGCAGCTGCTGAAAATTGCTGCCGCAGTCTGCTTCATAGGCTCGGTTACAGCCTCATCGCAGCAGATGGCAGTCATACCGGCGCCTGCTGCTAGCGGAGTGTTCGGCATCGTGCGGATTACCGGGAACCCCGGAGCATAGGCATGCAGCTGTTCCAATGTAACACTGCCCATGATAGAAAGTACCCAGGCATCCTTTTTCATCGCAGCCATCAGCTCGGGCACCAGTGCCACCGGTGCTACCTGAGGCTTAACGGCAAAGATTACCAGGTCAGCATCCTTTACTGCCTCTTTATTATCCGTAGTAACATTTACGCCAAAGGCTTCATGCAGACTGCGCGCATGTGCCTCAGTCGGCTCGCCTACGGTAATCATCTCCGGCGCAATCAGGCCGCCGCCGATAATTCCCTTAATAATGGCTTTGGCCATAGCGCCGCCGCCGATAAATGCAATTTTCTTTACTGCTATTTGTCCCATGGATTATTTCCCCTCTCGTCAAGCTCGTGCTCTTCGCCCGCATCTATATCTACGTTTTTCGGGGCGCAGATAACAATATTGCGTCCCAGCTTTTTCATGCTGCCGCCGATAGCATAAACAGTACCGCTGATAAAATCGGTCATACGCTTGGCAACAACATTATCTGTCTTATCATAATTAACAACTACAGCCTGATTATCGCGCAGATAATCGGCAATCTTAGGAGAATCGTTGAAATCGACAGGCTCCAGCAGCACAACCGTCATCAGCTTGTCGGCAATAGGCAGGTTAATGGTTTTACTGCCCATTTTTTCATTTTTTGCCGGTTCAGGCGTTGCTGCCGAACTTTTAAAGTTCAAAATGGATTTGCGTTCACGCTTAGGCTCCTCTGCCGGTACCGAAGCGGCAGGCTCCTTGCTGCCGAAGAAACGCTTCTTGGGTTTAGCCGGCTCCTGCTCGGTCTTAGCAGGCTTCTGCTCAACTTCTTCTTCGATGATTTCTTCCTCGTCATAAAGACTTAATGCATTCATGATTTTATCAATAATATTCATCACGTCACCAACCTTATCTATGTCTTAAAAATTCAGGCTATAATCACGCTGGCCGAACAAGGCTGTGCCTACACGCACAATATTGGCACCTTCTTCTATCGCAACTGTATAATCATTGCTCATACCCATAGACAGAATATCTGCCTGCGGATACTGCTGCTTTAAGCGGGCGAACGCACGGTAGCCTGCCGCAAATACAGGTCTTGTCTGCTCGATATCTTCGCATTTCTGGGCAATAACCATCAGTCCGCGCAGACGCACATGCTTGTATTCGGGCAGCTTCGGCAGCAGCGCCAGATAATCTTCCTTATCTAAGCCAGACTTTTGCTCCTCATGGGCAATATTCAGCTGCAAAAGGATATCCTGCACCTTACCGATGCGTTCCGCCTCCTTATCAATCGCAGCCAGCAAATGCTCACTGTCAACCGATTCGATAAGGTCAAACAAAGCAACAGCCTGACGCGCCTTATTCGTCTGCAGATGTCCGATAAGGTGCCAGTAGCCGTGTTTGCCCAAGGCCTCCTGCTTATGCTTGGCCTCCTGCACGCGGTTTTCGCCTACGTTGGCAATGCCCAAGGCTTCGATATTTGTAATAATTTCCGGCGGATTATTTTTCGTCACCGCCACCAGCGTTACATTATCTCCTGTGAGCAGGTCTTTATTTTTACGCTTGTCCAAAGCAGACGCTATCTGCTCCTGAACCTGCTTTAAATTATCAGCTAACAATGTATTTGCCCCCCAATTCTCAGCAAAATGATTTGTGGCAAAGATTCTGCTTTTTATTATGCTTTAAAAGCTCTTTATCTTTATATTTTAGCATACGTGTAAACCATTGTCACGAATAAAAACAACAAAGAGCTGCCGCACAAAAGTGCAGCAGCTCTCAATAAATTTATCTTCGTTATGATAGCTATTAGTATAACAGCTTGTTGGCAATAACCAAACGTTGGATTTGGTTGGTACCTTCGTAGATTTGCATGATTTTAGCGTCACGCATCATCTTCTCTACGGGGTATTCTTTAGTGTAACCGTAGCCGCCCATTACCTGAACAGCGTCGGTGGTTACCTGCATAGCGGTATCGGCAGCATAGCATTTAGCCATAGCAGCCTCTTTGGAGAATTCCATGCCCTGATCACGCATCCAGCAAGCCTTTTGAACCATGAGGCGAGCGGTTTCAACCTTCATAGCCATGTCAGCCAGCATGCCTTGAACCATTTGGAAGGAAGCAATCGGTTGGCCGAACTGACGGCGCTCTTTAGCATATTTAACAGCGCAATCCAGAGCAGCCTGAGCGATACCTACGGAAACAGCGCCAACGAACGGACGAGCGCTGTCTAAGGTATTCATAGCAATACGGAAGCCTTCGCCTTCGCGGCCTACGCGATAGGACTCAGGAATAACAACGTCTTGCAGAACCAGCTCGGTAGTATTGGAAGGACGGATGCCCATTTTGTTTTCTTTCTTGCCAACGGAAAAGCCCGGAGTGTCTTTCGAAACGATGAAAGCAGTCAAACCACGGATACCGCCGGTTTTACGAGTGTTGGCGAATACCAGAAAAATTTCTGCCAGACCACCGTTAGTGATGAACATTTTGGTACCGTTCAGAGTGTAGGTACCCTCTTCCTTGTTGTGTACAGCACGGGTAGAAACACCGCCTGCATCACTGCCTGCACCGGGTTCGGTCAGAGCGAAAGCAGCCAGACCGCCGTTGTTCAGGATATCGCAATACATTTTCTTTTGCTCATCGGTGCCTGCCAGCAGAACAGGTACAGTTGCCAGGCTGTTGGCAGCCAGAGAGGTTGCAACACCTGCGCAGCCTTTGCCCAGCTCTTCATAAATGGTAGCAACAGAAATGCTGTCCAGGCCGGGGCCATCTAATTCTTCCGGAACAATAACGTTCAGCAAGCCCATTTCGTTAGCCTTGTCAATCAGGCCGTCACGCATATGGTTTTCTGCATCCATTTCAGCAGCATAAGGAGTAATTTCTTTTTCAACAAACTCCCTTACCATTTCCTGTAATTCTAATTGTTCCTCGTTTAATGCAAAATCCATCATATCCTCCTTGATATCAAGCGGTCTTCCGCGTCATTTCCCTTCCAAATCAACTCAGGCAAGCTCACCATTTGGCGGGTATTTCTTTAAATCTGTCGACGACAAACATTGTTGTTAAAATCGTCCCAATTAAATTCTTTTTGCTGTCAGTCATTTCAGCCTCAATAACCATCGTAGAATGTCCGGAATGCTTAATATGGCTTCGTACCGTTAAGGTTGTCGGCTCATGGACACCTTTGATAAAATTCATGCTGAAATTAAGAGTTGCCACTACAGCGCCCACGCTTGCACCGGTAACACCCAGAACGGAGTCTGCCAAGGCCAACATTACTCCGCCGTGACATATGTCACGATGATTAAAATGCTTTGCCGGATCAACGTCAATGCTGACTTCAGCACTGCCACACTTTATCTCACCAATATGCACACCGAATTGAGTCATAAAATTATTATCTGTGTACATCTGGCGAATATAGGCAGGAACATCCTTGACCTGCTCCACAGCTATCATCGCCTTTCTTCGGACAGCAGAAAATATTACTGTCAATATATCTTTGATATTTTACCACAAAACAGCGCTTAACTCAACAGTTTCATGCAAAAAAATAAGCTGAAAGGAAAGTTTTAGGGATAATTTTTTCAATAATCGCACTTTGATATAAGCGGTAAAGACAAAATGGCTGCCGCACTTTGAGTACAGCAGCCATGCAGGAAGCATATAAATTAATCGATAATATTTTGTTTATAATCGTGATACAGAGTCTTGAGCTCTTCCATAGTTGCACCCATCTCAACCTTGAGCTTGGAAACAGTATCATAGTCGCCTTCGGCAACAGCTCTGCGGATAGCAGTGAAGATGCTCTTCTCCTCAAAGGAATCCTTGGCCAGCTTAGCACGCAGGTTCTGGATTTTACGCCACATTGCCAGGTCGCAGTCGGTGCAGGTTTCCTGGTTATGCAAGCGCTTCATGTCGATAACAGCCTGATAGTTTTCCGGAATCAGACGAGTCAAAAGCTCGGTCTTCCAACGAATCAGCGCACCCTGCATGAAGGAGTCGATATATTCCTTCTTCAGGATATTGCCTTGGGTGAGCACGGCAACCTTTTCCGGATATTTTTCGAAGGCGCAGAGATTTTCCCAAACGGTAGCAGGCGGTTCGCCGAACAGCTTGCTGCGTTCTTCCGCAGTGAAATCTTCAAACACGTCTTCCTCAGTGCGGTATTGACGGTCGGTATCCAGATAGAAGCCCTCTTCGCCGGCCTTCTTGGAAATTTCTTTTTCCAGGGCCTTCAGGTCCTTGCCGGATTCTACGCAAGCCTTGATGCCGTCGAGGCAGGACAGGTAGAAGGCAGCAATGGCGATGTAGGTATTGGTGTACGGATTCGGAGAACGCATTTCGATACGGGTAGCTTTATCGTTGTCCAAATCGCGGATCAGGCCTGCAAGAATGGTTCTGTTACGGGACGGATTATCCGGGCTCAGACCAAGGCTGGTAACGATGCAGACAGGAGCTTCAAAGCCGGGTTTCAGACGGTTCAGAGAGTCAATGGTGCAGGAGATAAACGGATTGGTTACCTCGTAGTTTTTCAAAAGGCCCATGAGAGCGCCATAGCCGACAGCGGAAAGGAAGTCCTTGTGCATATCCTTCGGCGAGAACAGGTTGACGATTTTGCCGTTTTTCATTTTTGCGGCAATGCCTACATGTGTATGCTCACCGCTGCCTGCAACACCAGGAATCGGTTTAGCCTGGAAGGAAACCTCCAAGCCGTTCATGCGGAAAACTTCTTTAACGATGATACGTGCCAGCAGCTCGTTATCCGCAGTCTGAACGCCGCTGCTGAACTTCCAGTCAACCTCCAGCTGCTCCATAACGTGAGTCATATGGCCTGCGGCATCAATCTGACCTTTAACGCCGCCACATTCCTTGTGGCCCATTTCAGGCTCCAGGCCGTACAGCTCCAAAGTCTGAATAGTCTGCTCCAATGCAGTACGCACATTGCCGCGGGTACGCTGCCAATATTGCTCCTGCATTACCTGAGAAGAGCTCAGAGCCTCCAGCGGTGCGTCCTCACGCGGAGTTTTTACCCAAAATTCCAGCTCGGTAGCACTGGTGAAGAGCAGCTTTTCAATCTCAGCAGGATTTACATGCTCCAGGCCGGCAATTACCGGATGCTTAGCAAACAAATCCATAATCTCTTTTTCTACATAAGCCAGAGTATCATTCAAAATAGAACGGGAATCAACATGATTGCCGTTGTGAATCAGATAGCAGGGAATGCGCAGAGTACCGATCATGCGACCGCTTTCTGCATCAAAATGCTCATAGTTATAATCAACAAACCAGTTAACGGTTTTATCAACCTTCATATCAACGCGGGCATCGTTCAGAGTAGCGATACCGGTCAGCACAACGGAGGAGCCGTCAGTCTGTGCTGCGCTGCCTGCCAAAAAGCCATCGATATCCTCAAGGAAAATCTTCATCGGGATTTTTTCGTCGGTATCATTACCGGCAAAATCCACACCCATCAGAGATACGAACTGAATCTCCGGATGCAGAGTCAGAAGCTCACGCAGAGTGCTTTCGTTTTGTTCTTCAGGTTTAATTACGTACAGTAAATCTTTGTTGTTCATGATCAGTGCAGCCATAAGGCTGCCTCCTTTCTCAATACTCCCTAATTATCATGCTGCAGAAAAATGCTCCCTACATATTTTCCGCAAGATAAACGAAAAAGGACCTTTTTAAGCATGGACACACTACTTCCTTACTCAAAAAAGTCCTCGTTGACTGTTCCATTATTATAGCAGATATTAAGTGCTTTTGTCCAGCTTTAATTTCTGAGGATAAGATATCAGGCGAGCAGGCGGACAAGTATTTCCTCCAGCTTTTCGTAGCCGCGTCCGCCCTGACGCAGTTTGATATTCATATCCGATAGTCCCAGCAAGGCTTCCGTCAGGCGCTTTTCATCAAAGCGCCTGCTGTCGCGCTCCAAAAATCTGTAGGCATATGGGCTGCGCATCCCCAGCTCCTCCATAATACCCTTCTGGTCGTAGCCTCTGCGCTTCAGCTCCAGATAACGCAGCACCTGACGCAATTTAAAAGCTACGGTTGCACTGAGCGGCAGGATATAGGTTCCGTGCTTGCGTTCGCTCGCCAACAGCTCCAGACACTGCTTCAGCTTGCCTGCCATAATATAATTGGTCAGCGCAAAAGATGAGGCGTTGGGCAGCAGCGCGAACACATTCAGCACATCATCTTCCGTCCATTCCCTACGTCCTGAGGCATAAATTGCCAGCTTGCCGATTTCCTGCTGCAGCAAATCCAGCGGAATTTCTTCCTTCACCGGCTCAATATATTCGCTGATGGCAGCCAGCGCATCTCTGGTAAAATGCGCGCCGTATGCTGCTGCCTGCGCATACAGCCAATCATCAAGATCTCTTTCCTTAATGCGCTCACACGGGCAAATCAGAGCACTTGCTTTGAGCTGCTTATACAGCTTGGTCCGCTTATCCATTTTTTTGCTGCTGATAACCAACAGACAATAATCCGGTACGTCGCTGACTATCGCCGCCAGCTGCTCCATTTTCTTGGAATCGGTATCATCCTGCGCATCAGCGGCACTGTTTGCTTTGGCAGGCTTTGCTGCCCAAAGCTTTTCATCCTTCAGGAAAATCAGCGATTTGCCGCAGAAGAAGGGATAGCTGTTGACGGCTGCCTGCAGCCCGGACAGGTTGGTATCTTTGTCAAAGACCGTTATTTCGCGGTCAGCCTCCGGCGTATCGCCAAAAACATATTCCGGCAGCGCGGCAATAATGCTGTTGCGGTAGTAATCCTCCTCGCCGCACAAAAGCAGTACCTGCGCCTGCGGCAGCGGCTTATGCTGTTGTAATAGTGAAATCAGGTTTTCCGGTTTAATATCCATCTGTATTCCCTCTTATTATTTTTCTAACGGTACAATGGCTAATGTCTTGCCTAAAGGTGCAAGTATTTTTAAGATTGTACTGATTTTAGGAATAGAGGTACCGTTTTCCATTCTCGCAATTACAGGCTGCTTTACTCCGCTCAAAAGCTCCAATTGCTTTTGAGTTATTCCCTTATCCTGACGTGCCTTGATAAGTTCACCGATTAAGGCAACTCGCAAATCACTTGCGGAGATTTCTTCCGGTGTAAAAATATTCTTTCTGACATCCTGCCATTCATAGCCTACTGCACTATTTTTCACTTTCCTCACTCCTTAATTTCTCTCCTTTAATTATAACTTATGAGTTATATTTTGACAACAGCTTCACTGTAAATCAGCGTAGCCATAGCATTTTATTCCCTCTGCGTCAAAAACAACTTTAATACAGCCAAGCTCATCCGTTCGGACAACAGCACTGCCTATTGCCTGCAAACGCTCCAGCGTTTCCTGATGCGGATGGCCATAGCGGTTACCGCGCCCGCAGGAAATAACTGTCAGCCTTGGCCGCACCTGCTCCAGAAATTCCATACTGCTGCTATAGTGCGAACCGTGGTGTCCTGCCTTCAACACAGTGTACTGCTGCAGCTGCAGCCTCTGCTCGCGTTCTTCCCCCATGTCGCCTGTAAACAGCACGCTGCCCTGAACACTCTGCAGCGCCGCCAGCGTGCTGGCTTCATTTCCCGGCACGTCCTGCTGCGGTACATCAACTAAAACAATCTCCGCATTATCATCCAACGCATAGCGTTCACCGCCCTGCACCACATGCGCCTGCGTCCTGCCGGCCTGCGCCAAAATTTCCTGCTGCACTCTTTTGCTTTCCTCTGTCAGTGCTTCGTTAGGCAAAAGTAGCTTTTTCACCCGCAGCTGTCGCAATAGGTCCGCTGCAGCACCGACGTGGTCAAAATCATAGTGGCTTAAAAGCAGGATATCAGCCTCACGCTTGCCAAGATAACGCAAAAACGGAGTAATCACGCGCGTAGCAGTCGAGATATTTTTCAAGCCGCCGGTATCAATAATTGCCACCCGCTGCGACGGCGTGACGATAACAGCGCAGTCCCCCTGTCCCACATCCAGAAAATAGCAGGCCAACGGCAGCGTGCGATACTGCTGATAAGCAAGCATCCCGGCAAGCAGCAAGGCATGCAAAAGCAGGATGCAGCGCCGTTCCCTATTGCTCCAAAATTGTAGCCATGGAAAATCCGCCCACACAAACAGCGCTGCATAATAAAGCACCAAACAATAGGCAGGCAACTTGCCGATAACCACCGTGCTGTACGGCAGGTCGGCAAAAAAACGCGCCTGCGTCAGCACCTGCGCCGTCAGCCAGGCAGCAAGCTGCAACAGATACTCGCCGCAGACAGGCAACAGTGCACCCACGAGTGCCAACTGCGCCGCGATTTCCAACACCGGCACCAGTACGATATTGCTTACCAAGGCAATCAGCGAAAATTGTTGAAAATAGTAAACCTCCAGCGGCAGTACAGCCAGCTGTGCTGCCAGTGAAACCGCTGCCGCTTCGCCTATCGGCGCAGGCAAAGCCTGCGGCAGCAGCCTTTGGCATGCAGGCAGCAGCCACAAAA
>ULTF01051689.1_pt1 | contig 9266 bp, 6 predicted proteins | sample 1957371 | NCBI WGS metagenome assembly ULTF01 (sample SAMEA4835727, study PRJEB28245) | human gut metagenome | biome: gut microbiome; material: fecal sample | place: Denmark | collected 2008
GTGCCTCCGGCCGTCTGCACGGCAAGGTCACCGGCAAGGAAGTCGCTGAGGCTCTGGCCCAGCTGGCCGGTTCTCCCATCGACAAGAAGAAGATCGAGCTGGAGACCAAGGACATCAAGGACGCGGGCGTCTTCAACGGCAAAGTCCGCCTCCATGTCGGTGTCGTGGCTTCCTTCAAGGTCCAGGTAGAAGTGGAGCAGGCCTGATTTGACCGCTATCTGCGCCCCCTCTCGGCAGGGGGCGCTTTTTGGCTTTACGGCATTTATATAAATAAAGCAGAAGGATAACGACCATGCCGAACGAACGACATTATAACGAACTCAACCTCGAGAGCGTGGGCATCAACCTGCCCTACAATATGCAGGCAGAGCAGAGCGTGCTGGGCGCGGTGCTGCTGAAACCCGAGACCCTGACCGACCTCGTCGAGATCATCCGGCCCGAGATGTTCTACACCCGGCAGAACGCTCAGATCTACTCCGAGATGCTCCGCCTCTTTACCAGCGACCAGACCATCGACTTCGTCACCCTGCTGGACGCCGTCATCTCGGACGGCGTGTTCCCCAGCGCCGACGAGGCGAAAGTCTACCTGACCGGCCTCGCCGAGACGGTCCCCAGCATCTCCAACGTCAAGGCGTATGCGCAGATCGTGCAGGAAAAGTATCTGGTGCGCCAGCTGATGGGTGTCGCAAAGGATATTTTGCAGGACGCGGGCGACGAGCCCGACGCCGACCTGCTGCTGGAAAACGCCGAGCAGCGCATCTATGAGATCCGCTCCGGCCGCGATTCCAGCGCCCTGACGCCCCTTTCTTCCAGCATGGTGGAGACTCTGACAAATCTGCAAAAGATCAGCGGCCCCGACGCCGACAAGTATAAGGGCATCCCCACCGGCTTCCGGCTGCTGGACACCGTCCTCACCGGCCTTGGCCGCGGCGACCTCATCATCCTCGCTGCCCGCCCCGGTATGGGCAAGACCAGTTTCGCGCTGAACATCGCTACCCGCGTGGCCATGCAGCAGAAGGTGCCGGTGGCCATCTTCAGCCTCGAAATGACGAAGGAGCAGCTGACCAACCGCATCCTCTCCGCTGAAGCGGGCATCGACAGTCAGGCGTTCCGCACCGGTGCGCTCCGGGCCGAGGACTGGGAGTATCTGGCCCTCGCCACCGAAAAACTGCACGACGCACCGATTTATATGGACGACACCTCGGGCATCACCATCACCGAGATGAAGGCGAAGATCCGCCGGGTCAATCAGGACCCCGCCCGCCCCAACGTGGGCCTCATCGTCATCGACTATCTGCAGCTGATGACCAGCGGCCAGCGCAGCGAGAACCGCGTGCAGGAGATCAGCTCCATCACCCGAAACCTCAAAATTATGGCCAAAGAGATGAACGTGCCGATCATCGCTCTGAGCCAGCTGTCCCGTGCGGTGGAAAAGCAGGGCAACAACTCCAGCCACCGTCCCCAGCTGTCTGACCTGCGCGACTCCGGCTCCATCGAGCAGGACGCCGACTGCGTCCTCTTCCTGTACCGCGACTCCTACTACGCCAGCCAGAACCCCGACGGCGCGGAGGTGGACGCCGACACCGCCGAGTGCATCGTGGCAAAGAACCGTCACGGCGAGACCAGCACGGTGCCGCTGGGCTGGGACGGCGCCCACACCCGCTTTATGGATGTGGACTTCAAACGCTGATGAACTACGAAGAGATCTTACAGACGGTGCGCGGCTTCTGCGCCCGGGAAAAGCTGCTGGACGGCAAAAAGCATCTCGCGCTGGCTGTTTCGGGCGGGGCTGACAGCATGGCCCTGCTCTGCCTCATGCGCCCGCTGGCCGGGGAAAAGGGCATCGCCCTCACGGTCTGCCACGTCAACCACGGCCTGCGGGGGGAGACGGCGGACCGGGACGAAGCCTTCGTCCGGGAGGTCTGCGCCCGGCTGGGCCTGCCGCTGCGGGTGTTCCATGCCGCTGAGCTGGAAGCCGAGGCAGGAAAGCCCCGGGCGGGGGAGGACTGGGCGCGCCGCCTGCGGTATGCCTGCTTTGAGCGGGTTCTGGCCGACGGGATAGATGCCGTCGCAACTGCCCATACTGGGAGTGACCAGGCTGAGACGCTGCTGTTCCGGCTGGCCAGAGGCACCGGCCTCCACGGCGCGGCGGGCATCCGGCCCAGCCGCCCGGGCTATCTGCGGCCTCTGCTCTGCCTGACGAGGGCCGACACCGAGGCCGTCTGCCGCGCCTGCGGCGAACGCTGGGTCACCGACGAGACCAACGACGCCGACGACTACGCCCGCAACCGTCTGCGCCACGGCGCACTGCCCGCCCTCTGCGGGGTCAACAGCGCCGCCGAGCACAATCTGGCCCGCTTCTGTGAGAAAGCCGCCAAGGCGGACGAATACTTCGCCCGGCAGGCGGATGCGCTGCTGGCTTCGGCCCGGGCAGCGGACGCAAAAAGCCTGCCCGGCGGGGCGGGATACGCCCTGCGCAGCGGCCAGCCCGTGTGGATGTCAGAGCCTTTGCGGCAGACCGACCCGCTCATCCTCGACATGGCCCTCCACAGCCTTGTGGAGCCGGTGCGGGACGCGGAGGAAAAATATATCCGCCTGCTGGCCGACCTTGTGGAAAGGGGCAGCGGCGCGGTGCAGCTCACCGACGCCGTCCGCTTCTGCGCCCGGGACGGCGTGCTCTGGCGGGAGGAAGCCGATAAAAACACCCGTCGGCAGGGCGAAAAAGCGGACTGTCCGAAATTTGAAGTATCCCTGCCGGAGGGCGGCGATTATCCGCTGCCCGGCGGCAGAAAGCTGCATATCCGGGTGGTTTCGGCCTGTTTTGAAGAAAAAACACAGGGTGTTCATAAAAAAGACTTAAAAAATCAGGCAGATTATGCTAAAATAAACTCGATATGTCCTGTTCTGCGGCTGCGCTGTCGTCAGCCCGGCGACCGCTTCCGTCCGGCCGGGCGGGGGGTAGACCGGGAGCTGCGCAAATGGATGAACGAGGCGGGCATCCCGCCCCAGGAACGGGACACGCTGCCGCTGCTGGCGGCAGGCAGACAGGTGCTGTGGGTCTGCGGAGAGGGCTTTGCCGATGGGCTTGCCCCCGAGCCGGACACCGGGCAGCTGCTGCAGGTGGAACTAGAAAATTTTGGAGGAATCGAATCATGAGCATGAATGACGATATTTTGAAGGTCCTCGTTTCGGAAGAGGAGCTGAAAGCGAAAGTGGCTGAGCTGGGCGCTCAGATCAGCAAAGACTATGAGGGCAAAAACCTCGTCCTCGTCTCCATCCTCAAGGGCTCGGTGGTCTTTATGGCCGACCTGATGCGCGCTGTGAGCATCCCGTGCAGCATCGACTTCATGGTGGTGTCCAGCTACGGCGGCGGCAACACCACCAGCACCGGCCTCGTCAAGATCATCAAGGATCTTGACGGCGACCTCTCCGGCAAGGACGTGCTCATCGTGGAGGACATCCTCGACACCGGCATCACCCTGTCGAACCTCGTGCCGATGCTCAAGATGCGCAACCCGAACTCGGTGAAGATCTGCACCATCCTCGACAAGCCCAGCCGCCGCAAGGCCGACATCGCCCCGGACTACGAGGGCTTCGCGGTGCCGGACGAGTTCGTGGTGGGCTACGGCCTCGACTACGACGAGAAGTACCGCAACCTGCCCTACATCGGCGTACTCAAACCCAGCGTCTACGAAAAGTAAGAAATAAAACCAGAACTGGAGTTGATCCTTTTGCAACCTAAGAGACCTCGTATCAATCCGCTCATCCTCGCACTGGCGCTGGCCGCCGTGCTGATGGTCTGGTCGGTGATGGGCAGCGGGTCGGGCAGCACCAGCGGCTCGACCATGAGCTACTCCACCGTCGTCCATTACTTTGAGCACAATCAGGTCACGGCCTTCACGCTGGACCGCAACACCAGCGTCATCACCCTGAACCTGAAGGAAGGCGACCTGCCCCTGCCGGACGTCTCCTCCACCCAGAGCACGGTGCAGTCTACCGGCGGTCTGCTGAGCGGGATGTTCTCCTCCTCGTCGGAGTCCACCGGCGCAGTGCAGGAGGACGACGGCACCGTCACCGTCCGCTATAAACTGCCCTATGCCTACGTTTTCATCGAGAACGTGGACAAGTATATCGAGTCCTACGACGCGGCGAACCCCGACGCGCCCATGACCTACGACTACACCTCCCTCAAGGAGACCATCCCCTGGATGGAGATCATCTTCTATCTGGGGATGCTGGGCTGCACCGGCTTTTTGCTGTTCTCGATGATGCGGGGCGGCGTCGGCGGTGGCGGCGGCATCATGAATGTCGGCAAAGCCAAGGTCAAGGACGAGCACGAGAACAAGAAGACCGCCACCTTTGCCGATGTGGCCGGTGAAGACGAAGAGAAGGAAGAGCTGAAAGAGGTCGTGGAGTTCCTCAAGAGCCCCGACAAGTTCAACTCTCTGGGCGCACGCATCCCTCACGGCGTGCTGCTCGTCGGCCCTCCGGGTACCGGCAAGACCCTGCTGGCCCGCGCCTGCGCCGGTGAGGCCGGTGTGCCGTTCTACTCCATCTCCGGCTCTGACTTCGTCGAGATGTACGTCGGCGTCGGCGCATCCCGTGTGCGCGACCTCTTCGACAAGGCAAAAAAGACCATGCCCTGCATCATCTTCATTGATGAGATCGATGCTGTGGGCCGTCAGCGCGGTGCCGGTCTCGGCGGCGGTCACGACGAGCGCGAGCAGACCCTGAACCAGCTGCTGGTCGAGATGGATGGCTTCGAGGCCAACGATGGCGTCATCGTCATGGCGGCTACCAACCGTGCCGACATCCTCGATAAGGCCCTGCTCCGCCCGGGCCGCTTCGACCGTCAGGTCTACGTCGGCCTGCCCGACGTCAAGGGCCGCGAGGAGATCCTGAAAGTCCACACCAAGAACAAGCCCCTCGCCCCGGATGTCTCCCTCAAGGTCATCGCACAGCGCACCGCAGGCTTTGCGGGCGCTGACCTCGAGAACCTCGTCAACGAGGCCGCTCTGCTGGCTGCACGCCGCAGCCGCAAGGCCATTACGATGGAGGACATCGAAGAGGCTTCCATGAAGGTCATGGCCGGCCCCGAGAAAAAGAGCCGGGTCGTCACCCCCGAAGAGAAAAAGCTCACCGCCTACCACGAGGCAGGCCACGCTGTGGCGGGCTTCTACTGCAAGCACCACCCCCGTGTGCATGAGATCACCATCATCCCCCGCGGTCAGGCCGGCGGCTACACCATGTATCTGCCCGAGAAAGACCGCAGCTACGTCACCAAGGGCGAGATGTTCGAGGACATCGTGTCCAGTCTGGGCGGCCGCGTAGCCGAGCAGCTTATCCTGGACGACATCTCCACCGGTGCGTCCAACGACCTGCAGCAGGCGACGAACATCGCCCGCCAGATGATCACCAAGTACGGCTTCTCCGAGCGCCTTGGCCCTGTGGTCTACGGCACCTCTCAGGAGGAGACCTTCCTGGGCCGCGACCTCGGTCAGGGCAAGGGCTACAGCGAGACCACCGCTGCTGAGATCGACAGCGAGATGCGGGACATCATCGACGAGGCCTACGAGACCTGCCGCCGCACCCTGACGGAGCATATCGACCAGCTCCATGCGCTGGCACAGGCCCTGATGGAGCGCGAGAAGCTGAACGAGAAGGAGTTCAACGCCGTGATGGCAGGCGAGACCCTGCCCTCGCGTGAGGACCCCGACGCAAAGCCCGCCGAGGATCAGCCCGCTGTCCAGCCTGTGGAACAGGCCGAGACCGCAGAGGCTGCGGAGCCTGCCGAACCTGCTGAGGCAGTGGATGCCGCCCCGCAGGAAGCCCCGGCCCCCGAAATGCCGGATGAAGGCGAAGCCAACCAGTAAACCAAGAGAAAGGGGAGAGTGTTGTGGAGGAAAATTTTGAACCGGTCGCGCGGACACGGGCCAACTATTACACCCCGGGCAGCCCGGTGCAGTTCGTCTGCGTGGAGCTGCTCAAGGGCGAAGTCAGCGGCGAACACGCGGTCTGTCTGACCTTTAAGAACATTTCCCGCGTGACCCTGACGGCACTGGAGATCCACTTCAAGTGCAAGGGCGTGGACGGCGTCATCCTTTGTGAGGACGAGTTCGAGTACCGTGACCTTACCGCAAAGCCCGGCGAGAGCTTCGGCATGGACGATGCCGTCTTTGTCACCCAGAAGGCCATCACCAGCGTGGACGTTACCCTGCGCAATGTCTACAGCGGCAATAAGGTCGTCCACCTCGAGAGCATCAAGCGGGTGCGCCTGCCGGCCCCCCGCCGCCTGAGCGTCGAGATGCAGAAGGCCCTCGAAGCCCGGATGAACCGCACCGGCATGAAGTTCATGCCCCAGGTCTTCGAGAACGGCTGGTACTGCGCCTGCGGTGCCTTCCACCCGAAGGAAGAGGACACCGTCTACTGCTCCGAGTGCGGCAGTGACCGCATCCTTTTGCAGAACGCGCTGAACACCCTGCTGCAGCCGGAAGCCCCGGTGCGCCAGCCCGAGCCGCAGCCTGTGGCCCAGCCGGTACGCCCGGCTACGCCTGCTGAGGAGCCTACCCGCATCGTGGGTGCGGCGCAGGAGGAAGCCACCCGTATCATCCCGCCCCGGGCGGCGGAGCCTGCGTCCGACTATGCGCCTGCCGCTGAGATGGACGCGACCCGCGTGGTGTCCCGCGCCCCGGAGCAGGAGGCGACCCGCGTCCTGCCCCGCCAGCCGGAGCCGGTGCGCCCGGCCAAGTCCTTTGCGCCGGACGAAGAGGTGGAGAAGTACGGCACCCGTGTGGTACCCTCGACTCCCGCCGCCGCGCCGTCCCGCCTGCAGGCAAAGCCGCTGGACGAGGAGGACGACTGCGAAGAGGAAGACCCACGTGACAGCATCGCTGAGACGCTCATCCGCTGGGTGCCGCCCATCACCGCCATCGTGTGTGCGGGCATCGCCCTGTGCGGCTTCGTGTATTCTCAGTTCATGATGTAAAATAGGATGTACGGCGGAGGAGGCAGAGGCTTCCTCCGCTTTTAATTTAAGGAATAACCTCTCCGTCTGCTTCGCAGACAAGGCCGGGTTGTGGCACGCCGTAGGCGTGACGGAGAGGTTTAACAAGGAGAGATGATTATGCCTGACGAAGCTTTGCAGGCCGCGTTCGAGATAAAAGCGGCCTGCGACGACATCAGCCGGAAGCTGCTGCGCTGGCACTGGGAGGAAAAGCCCGGCGCTCACAGCGTGGACGCCCTGCTGAAGCATCTGGCCCAGCGCCAGAAGGAGAGCCCCGATTACTACGAGCGCCTGCCGGAGCTGAATGGCCGCACCGGCTGGCAGCAGCTGGATACCACCCTCTGTATGCGCATCCTGCTGGACCCGGAAAAGGACGCCGCCCGGCCTCTGGACCTGCTGGGCAATACGCCCCACCCGGCAGCGGCCCGCCGCGCCTGCAACGCGGTGCGGATGGCCCGCAACGAGGCCGCCCACGCCTCCGACAGGACCGCAGCCGCACAGGCGGCGATCCGGTTCAACGAGGCCGTGGAGGAGCTGGAAGCGGGCTATGAGGGAACGGCCCTGACTACCAGCGACCTCGAGAAGTATTACCGGATGGCGGAGGACTTTCTGTCCCGCTGCGGCGCGTCGGAGACCATCGAGCCTCAGAAGAAGGCTGAGGACGAAGCGCCCCGCCGTCAGAAGTCCCAGAAAAGCGGCAGCACATCCCGCAAGCGCCAGAGCGGCGGGAATCGTGCCGCTTCGGGCCGGGGGACATCCAGCCGCAGCCGGAATACCTCTGGCCGGAACAGCCGCAGCCGCCAGAATATGCAGACCACGGCCCGCCGCAAGAAGCGTCAGCGCACCCAGAGCCGTGCTCTCACCGTGGTGCTGCTGGCCGTCGTCCTGCTGGGCCTGCTGGTCCGGGCATGGACGATGGGGCTGATGAAGTGATACGCTCTACTGAGGTAGATTATATGATAAAGTTTCAAATTAAGGACATACTTGCGTTGTAAAATGAACTTTATCAACTTGATAAAGTTTCCCCTATTGATAAAGTTCGAACTTTATCAGCTCACCCGAAGTTTATCACCTTGATAAAGTTTAATTTTGGACGTTGTGCCGATGCTATTTTGGAACTTTATCAGATAACGCGCGGGTCTCGGAGGACATCTCAACTTTTTGGGATGTCCTCTTTTTGCATTTCCGGGACAGCCCCCTCATACACTGACGGACAAGGGGGTGTGCGGATGGAGCAGGGGATGGAGATGCTCTTTGCGCTGTTCGGCGGGCTGGCGATGTTCCTCTACGGGATGGACAGGATGAGCCGCGCCTTGCAGCGGGCGGCGGGCGACGCCATGAAGCGGCTGCTGGCCCGGCTGACGGCCACGCCGCTGCTGGGTGTCCTCACCGGGCTGGCCGTGACGGCAGTGCTCCAAAGCAGCTCGGCGGCGACGGTGATGGTCATCGGCTTCGTCAGCGCCGGGCTGCTGGAACTGCCCCGGGCGGTGGCCGTCATCTACGGCATCAACATCGGCACCACCATGACGGCTCAGCTCATCGCCTTCGATGTCCAGACGCTGGTGTACCCGGTGCTGTTTCTGGGCTTCCTCCTCGACTTCGCGGCCCGCAGGCCCCGCTGGCAGGCCGTGGGCGAGGCGGTGTTCTCCTTCGGGCTGCTCTTCGAGGGCATCGACATCCTGGGCCGGGCTTTGCAGCCGCTGGCCGGGCAGGCGGTCTTTCTCGACTGGATGACCCGGGTGAAGGAGTCGCCGCTTCTGGGCATCCTGCTGGGCCTCTCCATGACCATGGTGGTGCAGAGCAGTTCGGCCACCATCGCGCTGCTGCAGAACGTGGCCCGGCAGGCCGGGCCGGACGGCATCCACAGCGTACTGGGCCTTGCCGGGGCGGTGCCGGTCCTTCTGGGCGATAACATCGGCACGACGGTCACGGCCCTGCTGGCCTGCATCGGGCAGGGGAAGGACGCCACCCGCGCCGCACTGGCCCACAGCTGCTTCAACCTCAGCGGGAGTCTGCTGGCGGCGGTGCTGCTGCCCTGGTTCGTCCGGCTGGTGGAGCTTATCTCCCCCAAAGGCCCGGAGCTGGAAGTCATTTCCCGGCAAATCGCCAATGCCCACACCGCCTTCAACGTCTGCTGCGCCCTGCTCTGGCTGCCTTTTTTGCCGTGGATGGTGCGGCTGGTGTGTGCGCTGGTACCGGAAGATAGATAACAGAGAAAGCCCGATGCGATGCATCGGGCTTTCTCTTACTTCTTAATTACGCT
>ULTF01062212.1_pt1 | contig 9255 bp, 8 predicted proteins | sample 1957371 | NCBI WGS metagenome assembly ULTF01 (sample SAMEA4835727, study PRJEB28245) | human gut metagenome | biome: gut microbiome; material: fecal sample | place: Denmark | collected 2008
CCACGGAGATTCCCGAGATCTTCCGGACTCCCTCCTGCACGTTCGAGATGCCCTTGAGCGACATCTCCCGGGCGCCCATGTTCTCGATCGCCACGTTCGAGGCGATGCGCTCGGTCTGGAGGCTCCGCTCCGACTCGAGGTTGCGGCGGCCGGTCACCTTCACGGCCGACAGCGTCTGCGCATCGGGCTCAAGGAGGATCTCCAGCCCGGTCTGACTGCCCGTGACCTCCACGCGGCACGGGACATACGAAACATAGGAGACCACGAGCGTATGGTCTCCATCGGGAAGGTCGAGCCCGAAATGTCCCAGGGCGTCGGTCGTCGTACCTTTGGTCGTGCCCTCCACCAGCACGGTCGCTCCGATGAGCGGTTCACGGGTCGTCCGGTCCGCCACGACCCCCTCGACGACCGCAGCGGCGGCCGTGAGGCAGTATCCCGAAGCGAACAGTGCAGCGATGATTTTTCTCAACGTCATACGTTTTCCTTTATCTTCTTTTTCCACGCTGCAAAGTTGGCCGCTCGGGATGACAATCGCATGTCACGGCGGTAAAGATTCGGCGAAGGGAGTGTTTCGTTCCAAAGACGCCGCCTGTATCGGAGCCGGCATGCAAACGGGGAGGCGGATCTCCTTTCGGAATCCGCCTCCCCGTTGTTCCATCCCTGCCGGGGCAGGTTTCAGTCTGCGCATGCAGCCGCCGGCCGACGCTTGGTGCGACAGACTATCAATAGTTCTCCTTCTTGGGCTCGAAGTAGGCCTGCGGGTGCTTGCAGGCGGGGCACATGAGCGGAGCCTGCTCGGCTTCGACGATGTAGCCGCAGTTGCGGCACTGCCACCAGATCTTGCCGTCGCGCTTGAAGAAATCGCCGTCGGTCAGGCGGCTCAACAGCTTCAGGTAGCGACGCTCGTGCTCGGCCTCGACCACCGAAATCATGCGGAATGCCGTGGCGATCTCCGTGAAGCCCTCCTCGTCGGCCACCTGCGCGAACTCGCGGTAGAGCACATCCCACTCCTCATTCTCACCGCGCGCCGCAGCCAGCAGATTCTCCTGCGTCGTGCCGATCTTTCCGGCGGGGTAGCTGGCCGTGATGGTCACTTCGCCGCCCTCGAGGAACTTGAAAAAACGCTTGGCGTGCTCCTTCTCCTGCTCGGCCGTCTCCAGAAAGACACCTGCGATCTGCTCGTAGCCCTCTTTCTTGGCCTGGCTGGCAAAAAACACATAACGGCTCCGTGCCTGGCTCTCGCCGGCGAAGGCCTTCAACAGATTCTGCTCGGTACGCGTACCTTTGATGCTCTTTTCCATAAGTCGTAATGTTTGATGTGTGTCGGCAAAAATAGGAAATTACCCGCATGCCGGCAAATAAAAACGATCGGATCTTCCGATAGTGCCATTTGCCGAACTTATAGCTCACCGCCGGTCAGCTCGTGCAGGTCCTCACGGAAGCGGGCGTAGTCGGCCGGAAGGTGCATCGTGTCGGCCGCCTCGGGCGGCAGGATGCGGTAGCGGGGCAGGGCGACCCACACCGGAACCGGGTCGAGACGGTAGGTCATGCGCCCGTCGGGGTGGCGCAGCGCCTCGATGCAGGCCACCAGCCCGCCGTCGGTGTAGCGCCGCCGCTGGTTCGAGACCAGGTTGCCCAGCGAGAAGAGCACCACGTGCGACGAGTCGGCACGCCACGGCTGGACCACATGCGGGTGGCTTCCCACCACCAGATCCACGCCGTGACGGCGGAGGAAACCGGCCACGGCCCGCTGCGAGGCGTTCTCGCGGCGCTCGTACTCGTTGCCCCAGTGCATGCAGGCCACCACGAAGTCGGCCCCGCGGCGGGCCTGTTCGAGATCGGCTGCCATACGCAGCGTGTCGATGAGGTTCACGATCGTACCGGCCGGCACCGGAAGGCCGTTCGTCCCGTAGGTGTAATTGACCAGGGCGATCCGTACCCCGCACCAGGTGAGGCGGAGCGGATGGTTGCGGCAGTAATCGGCGCTGTCGGCAAAGACGCCCGTATGGCGGATGCCGCAGCGGTCGAGTTCGCGGATCGTCGTGCGGATTCCCGCGGCTCCGCCGTCGCAGCAGTGGTTGTTGGCCAGCACGGCTACATCCACGCCGGCCTCGCGCAGGGCGTCGGCCAGCACGACGGGGGAGCGGAACATCGGGTAGCCCGAATAGGTTGCGGAGGAGGTCAGCGTCGTCTCGAGGTTCACCACGGCAATATCCGCCCCGTGCATCCTCGGGGCCAGCGCCTCGAAGACCGGAGAGTAGTCAAAGCCCCCGCCGCTGCGGGCCGCCTCGACCTGCGGCAGGTGCTGCATCACGTCGCCGCCGAAGAACATCCTGACGCGCTGCGGCGGCGGTTCGGGCAGGGTGGCCGAAGGCCTTCCGGCCGGCGTGCAAGAGCCCCCCGCCAGCAACACGATCACCGCGATATGCCGGATTCCGATACGCACGGCCTACTTCCGCCTCCGTTTGGGGTTTTGCGGGAACCACCCCTTGGCCACCCGCTTGCGCTGTTCGAAGAGTTCGCCGATGCTCCACAGCGACGAAGCGCCCCACACGGCCAGCAGCGTGGACCAGAGCAGCTGGCGCACGGCGATCGATGCGGCGACGGCCGCGATCCCCATCAGGAGGAAAAGCCACCAGATCCGCACGCCGAAATAGTACTCGCCCTTGATGACGAGCGGATGGAAGAGACCGATGATCAGAAACGTCGCCACGCCGATCACCAGCCCCGTAAGGTTGTATTGTGTCAGAAATTCCATGATTCTCCCGCTTGTTTGCCGGAGACGGCCGGACGTGTGCCGCCGCAGGCCGCCTCCCGCGGACAAAGATACGAAAAAGCGGGCGACCCCCGCAGGGAATCGCCCGAAAAAACCGTCCTGCGGAACGAGTCCGGTCAGAAAGTGTACTGCAGCATGACATTCACCCGGTTGGCATGGTTCTCCGCATCGGACATGTTGCGGCGCGAACCGTAGAGGTATTCGGCCGCCAGGGTGCAGCGCGGCGTGAGCGCATAGAACAGGTTTCCGAAGATGTACTGCCCGCGCTTGTACTCGTCGTCGGCATAGAATCCGTGGCTGCGCTGTATGCGGACGGTCGAGTAGCCGCCCGACAGGGTCAGCCGCCGTGTCAGCGAGAACTGCCCGGCGGCCTGCCAGCCCCACATCGGCATCGTCTGGATGTAGGCGGCATTCCGCGGATCGGGCGTGAAGTCCAGCCCGGCACCCGTCAGGTCCTGAATGTAGGGGGTGATGCCCTTGCCGTAGACGCCGTTCATGAACATCCGGAACGCCCGGCAGCAGCGGATTGTCCCGCTCAACTGTACGCCCCAGCCCAGCAGCGAGGTGTTCTCCGCGGTGCGGAGGTTGTGCAGGTACATGTCGCGCAGGACGACCGAGGCGCGCAGGTGGCTCGAGCGCTCCGGCCCCCACGCATACTGGATGTAGGCCGGGATGTCGGGAACGCGCTGCGGAATGGGCTCGAATCCCTCGCCGTAGGTCCCGCTCACGGCAGGCATCTCGGCCGCCACGCCGAACGAGAGTCGGTCGTCGGCAAACGAGCGTTCGTAACGGATGAGCGTGGCAAAATTGAAGTTGTAGGCGTTCGGGCCCTGGAAGTCGATGGTCGTCGGCGCGGCCGCCAGGTCGCAGAAGGTCGTCACGTCGCGGCCGAGAGTCAGCCCCAGGAACGAGACGTAGGCCGAGCGCAGACGCGGCGTGTAGCTGTTCACCGCGCCGCCGCGGAAATCCCCGTCGATGTAGACCACCACGCGCCCGAGGCTCCGCGTATTCGCGATCGCCTTGACGAAGAGCCGCGACGTCGAGGCATCCATCGTGAGTTTCTGCCGGGTGGCGTAGCTGCCCGGCACCGGAATGTCGTAGGTCACGAAGTCGATGTTATCGACCATGCCCCCCATGTCGTAGGCCCCCCGCAGGTTGATGAAGCCGCCGACCGAGAACGAGAAACGGTTGCCGCTGACAGGGAAGACAAACTGCGGGACGTCGGTCTGCTGGAACCCCTTGCGGTGGGTTTCGGCATGGTCGCGGAGGGCCTCCCGGCGGTCGTGCTCCTGCCCCCGCGGCGTGCTTGCGACGGCGGGGAGCATCAGCAGAAGCCCGGCCGTCCAGATAGCGAATCGGATCATTTTCATCATCTGTATGTTTTTGCATTCACCCGTACTTTCGCAAGTCGTATGCCAAAAAAAGAGGAGGGGGATTCGCGAATTTTCTTATCTTTGCATCATACAAGACCTCGTCTCGAACAACAGATGTTTCTCGCAATACCTATATTTATCCTTATGGCCGCAGCCATGGCGGCCGACTGGTACCATTTCCACCGGTTCCGCCGGCGGCGGCCCATTCCGGCCGGCCGCATCGTATGGGCCGTCGTCACCGACCTGCTGCCCCTGGCGGCGATCCTTATCGGCACGCTGAGCCGCGACAACACCACGGCGGTCGTACAGGCGTCGATGTGGCTCCTCTGGGCGTGGCTGTTCACCGTCCTGCCGCGCCTGGCCCGTTACCCGTTCCGCCTCATCGGATGGCGCCGTGCGGGCAACATCGCAGCCGCACTGATCGCCGTCACGCTGCTCTGGGGGGCTACGCTGGGCCGCACGTCGCTGCGCGTCAGCCGGGTGGAGATCTGCTCGGAACGCCTTCCCGCGGCATTCGACGGCATGCGCCTCGTCCAGATCTCGGACCTCCACCTGGGGACGATCGTCTCACCCGAGCGCGAGCTGGGACGCCTTGCCGACCGCATCAACGCCCTGCGGCCCGACCTGGTGCTCTTCACGGGCGACCTGGTGAACATCCGCGCCGCAGAGCTCGACGAACGGATGGCCCGGCTGCTCCAACGCATCGAGGCCCCGGTCTACTCGGTCACGGGCAACCACGACGTGGGGACCTACATCAAGGACTCGCTGCACCACACCATCGCCGACAACCTCCGCAGCCTCATCGACCGGCAGGAGGCGATGGGGTGGCACGTTCTCGACGACCGGACATGCTACATCCGCCGCGGCGGCGACAGCATCTCGCTGACCGGACTCTCGTTCGACCCCGCCCTGCGGTGGCTCCGCCACAACCGCAACCTTCCCGCCACGGGGATGGACAAGGCCTACGGGGGCGTACCCCGCGAGACATTCAACATCACGCTGGCACACGTCCCCCAGCTCTGGGAGCAGATCACGGCAGCCGGATACGGCGACCTGACCCTCTCGGGACACGTCCACGCGATGCAGCTGAAGATCCGCTTCTCGGGCCGCGGGTGGTCCCCCGCATCCTGGCTCTACGAGCACTGGAGCGGACGCTACGACAACGACGACGGACGGACGCTCTACATCAACGACGGCACGGGATATGTAGGTTATCCGATGCGGTTGGGTGCACGTCCCGAAATAACCCTCTTAACGCTGAAACGATGCGAGTGACACTCTCCGCCGCGGCAACGGCCGACGGCTATCTGGACGACAACGGGCCCGAGCGGCTCATGATCTCGACGCCCGAGGACTGGGCGGCGGTGCTGCGCCTGCGCGGGCAGTGCGACGCAATCCTTGTGGGGGCCGAGACCCTGCGGCGCGACAACCCGGCGCTCCTGCTGCGCGACGAAGCCGTGCGCGAACGCCGCCGGGCCGCCGGCCTGCGCCCCGACATCGCCAAGGTCGTGGTGACACGCTCCGGGAAACTCGACCCGGCGCTGCGCTTCTTCAACGAAGGTGACGCCGACAGATATGTATTCTCCGAAGCGGAATGCCGTGATTTGGAATCCATTACGGAAGTTATCCGAACCGAAGGTTCACATACGGCAGCACAGGTCGTCACCGCCCTCGAGAAACGCGGCATCCGCCACCTGCTCGTCGAGGGCGGCGCACAGATCCTCTCGATGTTCCTCAGCGAAGGGATGGCCGACGAGGTGCGCCTGGCGGTCAATCCCGAACTGCGGCTCGGGACCGGCCGGGGCCGCACTCCGTTCCGTTTCGATGTGCCGGCCGGAGCCGAATGCCGCCTCGAAAAACTCGGCGGCATGGAGGTGACCCACTGCACGATCCATCCGGACACGACGGTCGAAGACCTCCGGTGGCTCGGACAGGCCGTAGAGGAGGGCAGGCGCTGCACGCCCAGTCCGAGCTGCTACTGCGTCGGGGCCGTGGTCGTCACGGCCGACGGGCGCTCCTTCACGGGCTACACGCACGAGACCTCCGCCACGCACCACGCCGAGCAGGAGGCCATCCGCAAGGCCGTCGATGCCGGAGCCGACCTGCGGGGCGCCTCGATGTTCTCGTCGATGGAGCCCTGCTCGAAACGCGCGAGCGAGCCCGAAAGCTGCACGCAACTGCTGCTCCGGCACGGATTCGCGCGCGCCGTCTTCGCCCTCTACGAACCCGACTGTTTCGTCTGTTGCCGCGGGGCGCTGACGCTCCGCGAAGGAGGCCTCGACGTAAGGGTATACCCCGAACTGGCCGAGGGCGTGCGGGCCGCAAACGCCCACCTCACAGGCTGGGAAAGGGCAGAAATTACCCACAAAAGGGTTCAATAATGGCCTAAAGTGCCTATTCACCGAAGAGTTCCGGATAAATCCCATATATTTGTCCCACAAACGCAATGATCGCTATGAAAAACATTCTCAGGATCGCCTGCCTGGCGACAGCGATGACCGCGGCGCTCCCCCTCCCGGCACAGGAGCCTGGACAGGCCCTGTCGCTCGAAGAGGCGATCGCCGTGACCCTCACGGACAACCCCGCAATGAAGGCGGCGGCCTACGAGGAGCGGGCGGCACAGCAGCAGCGCCGCGCCGCAATCGGACTGCGCATGCCGCAGATCAACCTTACGGGAGCTTACGCCTACATGGCCAAGGACATCGGATTCGACTTCAACAACCTGAAAGGCCCGGCCAAGGACCTCACGGGAAAGATACTCGGCAGCGGGCTGATCGACCCCACGCTCATCCCGACGATCCAGGGGCTGCTCAACCCGATGATGAACGCCGACTGGTTCCTCACGCTGCAGGACCAAAGCTTCGGGTTCGTGGGCGGCGAAGTGACCGTGCCGATCTGGATGGGCGGCAAGATCAACGCCGCGAACCGGGCCGCACGTCTCAATGAGCGCACGGCCACCGAGCAGGGCAACCAGACGCGCAACGCGCTGATCTCGGAGCTTGTGGAGCGCTATTTCGGACTCGCACTGGCCCAACAGGTCGTAGCCGTGCGGCAACAGGTGGTGGACGGCGTGCGCCGCCACCTCGAGGATGCCCGGGCCCTCGAGAAAAACGGCATGATCGCCCAGAGCGAACGCCTCTACGTCGAATTCAAGATGGCCGAGGCCGAGCGTGAGCTGCACAACGCCCAGCTGCAGGTCGAGACCATCTCCAGCGCGCTGTCGAACACGCTCGGACGCGAGAACGACTGGCAGCCCGTCACGGCGATGTTCGTCATCGGGCAGATCGAGGAGCTGGCCTACTACAAGGAGCTGGCCGAGATGCGCAACCCGCTGCTCTCGCAGGTGTCGCTCAAGCGGCAGTTCGCCGAGGAGAACGTCCGCGCGCAACGGTCGGCCTTCCTGCCGCAGGTGGTGGCCATGGGCGGCGGCTCGTTCTACAACTACCAGGTTGCCGGTTTCGTACCGCGCTGGGCCGTGGGCGTCGGGGTGAACATCAAGCTCTTCGACGGATTGAACCGCGAATACCAGTACTCGGCCGCCCGGCAGACCGTGCGCCGCGTCGGCGAACTGCAGAACAAGGCCTCGCAGGACATCTCGGTACTGGTCGAGAAGCTCTACAACCAGATGATCAACTACCGCAACCAGATCACGTCGATCGACGCCTCGCTCTCGTTCGCCGAGGAGTACCTGCGCATGAAGGAGGCCGCCTTCCGCGAGGGGATGAGCTCCTCGTCGGACCTGATCGACGCGGAGCTGAACCTCGCCGGCGTGCGGACCGAACGGCTTCAGGCCGCCTACAACTTCGACCTCGTGCTGGCACAGCTGCTCGAGGCCGCGGGCATCAGCGACGAGTTCCCGGCATATTCCCGGCGGTCGGACGCACGGGTCATCCTCTTTGACGAAAAATAACAAGCAAGCGATATGAAACGAAACAACATCATCGGTATTTTGGCGGCCGCGGCGGTCATCGTCCTCTCGGTCGTGCTGATCAGCTGGTACCTCAACAAACGGACCCCGATGCTGATTCAGGGCACCGTCGAGTGCACCACCTACAAGGCCTCGTCGAAGGTCCCCGGACGCATCGACGAGATGAAGGTCGAGGAGGGGCAGCGCGTGGAGAAGGGAGAGCTGCTCTACATGATCTCGACGCCCGAGCTGGACGCCAAACTCGAACAGGCCGAGGCCGTGAAGAGCGCGGCGGCCGCACTGGACGCCGCAGCCGTGGCCGGCGCGCGGATCCAGCAGATCGAGGCCGCGCTGAACATGTGGGAGAAGGCCCAGGCCGGGCTCGAACTGGCCCGCAAGACCTACGAGCGCGTGCAGAACCTCTACAACGAAGGGGTGGTCCCGGCCCAAAAGTTCGATGAGGCCGAAGCCAACTACAAGGCCATGGAGGCCACGGCGCTGGCAGCCAAGGCACAGTACGACATGGCCGTGGACGGCGCCCGCAAGGAGGACAAGGAGGCCGCAGCGGCCCGGGTCCGCCAGGCCGAAGGTGCCGTGAGCGAGGTGCAGTCGTATCTGGTCGATGCCTCGGTCTATTCGCCCGTCACGGGCGAGGTCTCGACGATCATCGCCGAAGAGGGCGAGCTGGTCGGCAGCGGATACCCCGTGGTGGCAATCCTCGACATGTCGGACATGTGGGTGACCTTCAACATCAAGGAGACCCTGCTCCCGGGCATGACCATCGGTACGCGGATGACGGGATTCGTACCCGCCCTCGACCGCGACGTGGAGTTCGAGGTGACCTACATCGCCCCGCAGGCCGACTTCGCCACATGGGCCGCAACCCGCACGCAGGGAGGGTTCGACATCCGTACGTTTGCCGTCAAGGCCCGGCCGACCGCCCCGGTGGAGAACCTGCGCCCGGGCATGAGCGTCCTCGTGGACTGGGATAAAATCGCCAGATAGCGATGCCGAGGTTTCTGCAAAACAGCTGCGCCGCCGCACAGCGGGAGTTGGGCCGGGCCAAACGCCAGCCGATGTACTTCGTGCTGACGATCCTGCTGCCCGTCGTCTCGTTTGCGTTCTTCGCCCTGCTTTTCAACCAGGGTGCGATCCGCAACGTCCCGATCGCCGTGCTCGACGAGGACAACACGACGCTC
>ULTF01009187.1_pt1 | contig 9190 bp, 8 predicted proteins | sample 1957371 | NCBI WGS metagenome assembly ULTF01 (sample SAMEA4835727, study PRJEB28245) | human gut metagenome | biome: gut microbiome; material: fecal sample | place: Denmark | collected 2008
ACCAGCACCATGCGCCTTCGTCTGCCAGTTTGTCACCTTCGTAAACCGTAGCCTCGGCGGGAGAAAGAGAATTTTGTGCAGCCGCCGTCCCTGCAAGTCCGGCCCAAACGGCCATGACCATCAGAAATAACTTTTTCATGAATATGGATTAGTTTAATGATTCCGCCTTTTTAGATAAATCGCTCTCGCTCGGCAGAGCCTGAGCAAGCTCGGTCTGCGCTCGCTTACTCGCGATTTTCCGGCTCTCGCCTATCATGTAATAATAAGCCGCACAAGCCGTCAAGAAATATATTCCAGCCTGAATCCACAGGCCGACATACTCGAATGTCACATCCTCCAATAAAGCCCCCATCGTATTGATACGTACGAAACCGTTGATGCCGAACGTGGAAGGGGCCAACCAAGATACATATTTCCAGAAATCGGGCACAGCCACTCCCGGCCATGAAATCCCCGAAATGAACAACAAGGGCAAGGAGGTGAATACAAATATCAACATACAAGTCTCACGCTGGTACACCAGAATAGAACACGTCATGGCAAAAAATATACATGCCAACAAATAAGGCACCATAAACGCCAGCAAGTCGGATGCCTGAGGAATTTGAGCCAAATGGAACAGTTGTGGCACTACAATCAACACCCACACGCTCACCAAAGCATACAGCATCAGGTAGCACAGTGCCTTGCCCAACACCAAACGCACCGTACCTCTCCCTGCCCCTTGAACCAGTTGGGTATGCAACGTAGCCCGTTCGCGGGCAGAACCGTTTATCAGTCCTATACCCAGAAGCAGCGTCTGCTGGATGACCAGCATCAACACAGCCGGAATCAGGAAACAGGCAAACCCGTTCGTCGGATTGAACAAAGCCACACTCTCGTACAACAAAGGTGCGGTAGACACTTCATCCTGCCGCACGGTGGTATTCCCCATCCGTTTGATCTGCAATTCGGTGTTCATATCCAAAGACACGTCCGTACACGCCGTCAGCAGCGCTTTGTAGTAAAGCAATCCGCTCATGTCGCAGTACAAACCGACATACGCCTGTTGCATCCGGTTGACCTTACGGCTGAAATCATCCGGAATACGGATGATGCCATACGCTTTCGTGCGGCGCATCAATTCTTTCGCCTCTTCCATATTTCCCGTCCGCGCCACGACTTTTACATCGGGAGAAGCATCGACCCTGCGGACAAAGTCGCGGCTGAGAGCCGTATTCGCCCCATCGACCACCACCGCCGGGACTTCCCTGACCGTTTCTCCCGTATAAATAAAAGCATAGAGCAAGGGATAAAGTACCGGTACCAGAATAAAAAAGATCAGTACTCCCTGGTCACGCACCACGCGACCGGCTTCCTTACGCCATATAAAAAACGTATCACTGACAGCCTCACGGAATAGGATATGCAATTCTTTTATCGTTCTCATGACAGATTAAGGTATATAATCATAGTTCAACATGACCGTACGCAACCGCTTGAGCAATAGCAACGGAAGTAAAACGAACAACAACAAAGCCAAATAAGGCTTCCAAGCATAAACCATCGGGTAGCCGTTCAGCGTCTGACTGACATAAATCAGAAAATAATGCCTCAACGGGAATAAATTACTCAGTACTTGCAAAGCCGGATGCATAGCCATCACCGGAAACGAAAAACCCGAAATGGAGAACGAAACGACGCCCCACAACGAACTGGCACTCAGAGCCAACCGCAACGTGGGCAGGACAGAAATGAGAAATACTCCGAAAGCCTGCGACGCCAGCACCATCAAAAAAGCGGCACACAACAGCGGACCAATACCGCTATGGCACGGGAACCCCAATATGCCATAAAGGTAAGCGTCGTAAGCTGCGGCTACGCTGAAAAAGATGACCGTATGAGGAAGCAATTTGCCCACGAGAGCATTCCACATCCGGTTGTCCGCCATGGCCAACCACTCCTTCCCGGTACCCTCCTTGATTTCGCTCCCGATGGCAAAGACCGTGACCATGAATATCATAATCATCAAGATGCCGGGCAGAATCGTATTGTTCAAATAAACCGAATAGTTCAGCCACGGGTTAGACAAGGCGTGCGTGTCGATGACGATCGGTTGCAAGAAAGCCATAGCCGTACGCTCGTCCATTCCTTTGGCCTGCAACGTCTGCAAGCCGACCGAAGCATTGGCCAATACGGACATCGTACGTAAATCACGATATATCAATGAGCCGGCAATAAGCAGGCTGTTATTGGTATAAAAAGACACCGTGGGCTGCCGGCTCGACAAAATCTTCTCGGTAGTGCCCTCCGGGATATAGTAGAAAGCATAAATTTTACCTTGTTGCATGGCTCGCCGCGCCTCACTGACCGAGGCATAATCTTCTGTCAGGTGCACTTGACTGAAAGCATCCATGTTACGCAATATTTCCCGCGTAGTGGACGTATTGTCTTCGTCCACCACTCCCACGGGCATATCCTTGGGCAACCCCTCGTACATCAGCGTGGTAAAGAACAGGCAACAAAGGAGTGGAGCCGCTACCATACAACAAAGGTACAACGGCCGGGAAACCAGCCGCCGTAACTCACGCACCATAATGCCTGCTATACCATGAGACGCCTGCATGCCCGTTGCCTCCTTATCGTTTGATGATGACCGACATGCCCGGACGAAGCACTTCCTTCACTCCCACCGGAACCGCACGCACCTCAAACGTTTTCAGGTCGAATTGTCCGGTGGTTTTGGTAGCTTTCCATGCCGCATAAGTTCCCCGGTCCTTCATGTAAGTCACTTTCAGTTTGATGTCTTTACCGAAAGCAGGCACGTACGCCGTGAATTCTTTTCCTACGGCCAAACCGCTTAACAAATCTTCACGCACATTGAATGTCGCCCAACGGTCGTCCAGCATCGTAATGTTCATGATAGGCGCTCCCGTACCGACCAATTCCCCCGTTTCGGGGAAAATCTCGGAGACTTCACCGTCCATCTGCGCCAATAATATAGTCTCTTTCATGTAAGACTCCACCTCGGCAATCGCCCCCTTCGCACGTGCGACTTGTGCGGCTGCCGCTTCCTTGTCCTCACGTTGCGCCCCGTTACGCGCCATTTCGTACTGTGCCCGCGCGGCGCGTTCCGTGGCTTTCATCGCCTGGTAATTCGCATAAGCCTCGTCACGCTTCTGCGCGCTCATCACTCCTTCTTCGAACAAACGGTCGACCCGACGATAAGACTTCTCGGCGATGTCCAGACCGGCTTTCGCCTTTTGCCACATCTCGTATGCCCCCTGCAACTGTTCTGCCCGCGTCCCACGGTCGGCTTTCTCTTTAATCGCCTGAGCTGCCTGACCGGCTGCTTCGGCCTGCGACAGTTTGGCAGCCCCATCCGGAGCCTCCAATACGACCAGCGTATCCCCGGCTCTCACGTGATCGCCCTCTTTCACATAGAAATGCAATATCCTACCCGGCACCTTACTGGAAACCCTATATTCAGACGCCTCCATTTGTCCCTGAATCGACTCATCGTCATGCCCCAACAGAAGCATGCCTGCCACAGCCACGGCCGCAATGACCACCACGAGCGTTACCAACGCCCATATCACATTATTATTTTGTTTCTTGAGTTCCATACATCCATTTACATTTTATTATCGTCAAGGTTTCATTCTCATTATAATCCCGGGCCTAACGTACCCATAGCCTTTTGCAGATAAGTCTGTGCCAATTTCAAGTCTATCTGTGCATCAATCCTATCCGACTGGGCGGAAAGCCAGGCGGTTTGGGCTTCCATGACATTCGTCACGGGAACCACTCCTTCCTTGAATCCCTTATCGGCATAACGGAGATTCTCTTCCGCTTTTTCCATGTTCTTCTCCGACAAAGCCAGTCTCTTTTGTGCTTCCGTATTCTTAAACAGACTTTGATTGACCTGTAATTCTATCTTTTCCTGCGCTTCGGTCTGCTGCAAACGGGCGATATTGACTTCACTTTTGGCAGCCTTTACCTTATATATACCCTCATTCCAATGAAAAATAGGCACGGAAAGCATGATGCCCACGTTCCACATCCCACGGAACTTATTCTCGAAACCGTTCAACAATGAAGGATTGGAAACCAAATACCCACCGGTCAAAGCCAACGAAGGCAGCATTTCCGAACGAACCACCCGTACTTTGTCTTCGTATATCTTATGAGCCCAATCCAAACTTTTCAATTCCGGACGATTAGTCCACGCCCGTTGTACGGCATCATCGGGTACCGTCTCCGACACTTGCAAATCCGTCCGGCTTTGCATAAATCGCTCACGCTCGGCAGAGGCAAGCGAACTTGTCTCTGCGCTCGCTAACTCGCGATTTTCATCCGTCAGCGTGAACTTCGTGTCCAAATCCATACCGCACAACTGACAAAGCACCATTTTAGACAAAGCCAAACCATTGTCAACCTTAGTCAATAACATTTCAGCTTCGTTTACTTTCACCTTTACCGTCAATCCGTCCGCCTTGGTAGCCACTCCTTCCCGTATCATCTTCTCCACATCGCCGTCCAGACGGTTTACCAAGTCCAGGAAGCTCTCCGCCATCTTTTTCTTATAGCTCAACGACACGACCGTCCAATAGGCGTCGTCCGTGTTGAGAATCAAATCCTGCAACTGGGCATCATGCTGCGTACGCGCCAATGCTTCGGAAAACTTCGTGATACGGTGATAAGCCCTGATTTTACCCCCCATATACAAAGGTTGCATCAGTGTCACAGCTCCAGCCCACATGTTACGGGTATCCGTCCGCAAGGCATCCGTCAGTTCATTGCCCAACTGGTTTAAAGCCGTGGACATGCCGTCCAGTTTTCCGCTCTGTATGGCCTGCTGCAAAGAAGCCGCCAACTGGGGATTCGTCTGTGCGATATGCTGGATGATAGGAGTAGCCGCCTGTGTCAACCCTTGCTGCAACGAGGTTCCCATGTGGTTCAGAGCCGATTTCTGCCCGTCGTTCAACAATGAAATTTCATCACTGAAATACATGTACGTTCCCGTGGCTGAGAAATCCGGAAGGAAGTTGGTAAATGCCGCTTTCCGGTCATAATGTGCCTTCCGCATCCTTTCTTTGGCTATCAGCAGGCTCTTGTTGTTTGCAATGGCCATATTCCGGCAACTATCCAGGCTGAGCACACGCTGCGCGTGTAACATGCTGAAAAAAGCCGCGAGAATCAAAAAGCCAAAAAGTCTTTTCATCTTGTCTGTTTTTAATATTCCGCTTGATCGTCACCTGAAAATTGCATAGGCAACGATGCAAAAGTATAACAAAAATAGGTCAAATCCTCATGATTTAACCTATTTTCGTACATATTGCACATTCCTCAACATTTCTACTTCTCATAGTTGAAGCTTGCGTTTCCGATATTATGCCCATCGGCAAAAACCGACACGCGATAAGTACCCTTGCTCAAAAACTCATTGACATCCCAATATACCGTCACCGACGTAGCTTCTCCGTTATATTCGATATCCTTTTTAGCAGAATACTCCAAGTTCCGGTTCTCATAGACAAACGTTCCTCCGTTCGTCAGCACTTCGTTGTTCGGTTTGGTGATGCGCACATAAATACTCCGGTTTCCGGCTTGTGCCGTAATGTTCCTCGCAATGACAAAGCTGACGACAAACTTCTTCACATCCTTGACTTTACGGGCCTTCTTCCCACGCTTGTTCTGTCCGACCATGGAAATGCCCGTGGCATCCAGTTGGGAAGCGATGGCCACCTTCTCGCTCAGCGTTTCCTTTTCCGTAGACAGGTTCGTGATAGTCTGCGTAGCCTGGGTGTACTGGGCTTTCACCTGTTGGTTCTCGCTACGAAGCTGCTCGTTTACTCGGTTCAACGAATCTATTTCATGCACATAGCTTCTCAAGATGCTGCGCAACGTGGCCAATTCTTTTTTCAGACGCATGATTTCGGCCGCATCAGTGGCTTTCACTTGCTTCAATTCAGCCAGCAACTCTTCCGTCCGTTGCTGCTCCTTGTCCAACTGGGCGATCAGCGAATCATTGTTGATTTGCGTTTTCATTTCGCTGTACTGCTGGGCAAAGCGGGCATATTCGTTTTCCATCTCCCTTTTGTCCATTTCCGCCAGTTTCAGCATTTCCTCTTTCTCTGCATTTTCCTGCATGTAAGAATAGACCATGTAGCCTAATCCCGCACAAAGGAGCAAGACTACGACCGAAGCAATGATGATTATCTTTTTCTTGTCCATAGTTGAAGTGTTTTTCGCGTTCCTCGCACGCGCTCCCAAACTTATTTATAATAACGGACGCAAAGATAATTCTTTTCTGCCAAGGCAAAAAGCATTTTTCAACTTTTAAAAAGAAAAAAGTAGCGGCTGATTTTATATAGATACAATCTTTTTTCCTAAATTCGCGACCAATTACAGAAAATTAACATCCTCGTCATCATGATGAAAAGACTTTTTGCCGGGCGTTTCATCCGCTCGATAGGTTACCTTTTAAGTGTACATCTCGTAGCATTGCTGTTCTTCTTCGGACTCCGTGTCGCGCTTTTTATCGCCACAGACTATGATTTCCCGAAAGAGATATCGGAAGACTATGCCTTGCAAAGCGTGGCGTTCCTGCGCGGCCTCTGGTTCGACAACGTCATCGCCTGTTACATCCTGCTGCTGCCGTTGGCGGTATTCTGGATAGCCGGATGGTTCGGCTACACCGCCCGTTGGCTTTACCGCTCCTCTGCGTTCTTCTTCATCTTTTTCTATTCGCTGTGTTTCATCATTTCCGCAGCCAATATCCCTTATTTCGCCTACTTCTTCAAGCCCATCAATTCCTCCATATTCAACTGGTTCGACTACGCGGGCACCACGGCGGGAATGGTATTCGGCGAAACGTCCTATTACCTTCCCATCGCCTTGGGACTGGCAGCCATCGCGGCTTTTGCCTACATCACCCTCCGGCTGTCGCGCACGTTCTTCCTTTTAAGCCGGAACGCCGCGCCCCCGGCAAACAGATGGAAGGCCGCCGCCCTTACGTTTGTGGCCGGAGCCGCCCTTATAGGCTTGTGCTTTTTCGGCATCCGCGGACGGCGGGGTTATAACCCCATAAAAGTAAGCCAGGCGTATTACTGCAATGATGCCTTCCTGAACCAATTAGGGATTAACCCGGTATTCAACCTGATGACCAGTGCCATCGACGACAACCGGAAGGAAAACCGCCTCCTGCACCTCATGGCGGAAGACGAAGCCATAGCCCGCGTGCAAACCCTCCTCGGACGGAAGGGCATGGACGGCATCTCGCCCATCGCACACCGCGTGGAAGCCGACAGCCTGCCGACACGCCGCAACGTGGTCGTCATCCTCATGGAGTCCATGTCGGCTCACCTGATGCAAACTTTCGGTCACGAAACCAGCCTTACGCCCTTCCTCGACAGCCTGTGGCAACAATCGCTCAGCTTCAGCCATTTCTATTCATCCGGCATCCACACCAACCATGGCATGTATTCCTCGCTCTATTCGTTCCCGGCCATGATGAAGCGCAACGCCATGAAAGGTTCCGTCATTCCGGTCTACTCCGGCCTGCCCACTGTACTGAAAGAAAACGGCTACCATAACATGTTCTTCATGACGCACGAATCGCAATACGACAACATGAATGCCTTTTTCCGTACCAACGGTTTCGACGACATTTATTCGCAGGAAAACTACCCGGCGGACAAGGTGGTCAACGGATTCGGCGTACAAGACGACTTCCTGTTCCAATACGCCCTGCCCGTGCTCGACCGGCAAGCCCAAAGCGGACAACCGTTTTTCAGCGTCCTGCTCACTATCAGCAACCATCCGCCTTACATCATCCCGCCCTACTTCCATCCGCGCAGCCGGACGACGGAAGAACAAATCGTGGAATATGCCGACTGGTCCATCCGGAACTTCATGACGGAAGCCCTCAAACGTCCTTGGGCGGACAACACGCTGTTTGTCCTCTTGGGCGACCACGGCAAACTGGTGGGCACGCCCGAATGCGAAAGCCCGCAATCGTATAACCACATCCCGCTCATGATTTACGGGCGGGACATAGCTCCGCGCATCGTGGACGCTTACGGCGGGCAGGTGGATTTGGCTCCGACACTTTTAGGCCTGTTAGGCATCGGCTACGTGCAAAACGATTTCGGTGTGGATTTGCTGAAAGAGAAGCGTCCTTATATGTATTTCACGGCCGACAACCTCATCGGCGTGAGGGACTCGTCACGCCTGTTCCTTTACTTTCCGGACACGCAGCAGGAAATCCGATACCGCACGGAGGGTATGACGGTACAGACAGCCGAAGACGACCCTGTTTTCCGCGACATGAAGCAATACGGTTTTGCCATGCTCCAATGTGCCGAGGTACTGGTGCAACGGCAACAAACCCTCAACCATCCTCATGGGGACAAGCGGTAGAAAGCAGTTCCGGCGACCTCCTTACCGGACTTGACATTCTGTCAAAAAGTCAAATCCAAGCATACGAGAATGGCGTATTTGCAGCCCTGTTGGACAATCGGTGCAAATACGCCATTCTCGCGTGTTTACCCATCAACAAAAAGTCAGCCTGTACCCGGTCCGGCTTTCATTCGGACATCTGGCATGCCCAACCGTCCACATCCCCATGGAAACCCGTCAGCATCCGCAGGGTTATCATGGCAAAACGACACACGGATGACGACATTTTCCGGTCTCCAAATAGAGGAAAAAATGGACTTTTCCTCCCGCCGTTCCACCCTTTCCCGGACATTCGTCCCCGTTTTTATCCACCCTGTGAAACCGTTCTGCGGCAAATGATTTTTCATTCGCCTGCAAACGAAAAATTTTCTTCCTCATGGTAAATTGCATATATACGGAATATTGTTGCATAACCGGCTCGCAATATGAATATTTATTCAAAACATACGCCTAAAAGAGAGCTGAAAGCGGTTTTCCATAATCGAATTGAAATGCGAAAAGTAACAAAATGACAACTTTCCTCCCTCCATTTCGCACGAAATCGCTTGGAAATGATTTCTTTTTTGTGTATATTTGCATACGGTGATACATGCCGTAGAAAGGAGCCACCAAGAACAACATACGATTTTACGAACCGATTCCGGAAACGGACATGGCACGCGTCACGGCTACCGTCGCGACGTTCAACTTCGGACGGACATCCGAAAACGGTTTTTATGCCATCAGCATTGCTACGCCTTACCGGCGG
>ULTF01045756.1_pt1 | contig 9163 bp, 7 predicted proteins | sample 1957371 | NCBI WGS metagenome assembly ULTF01 (sample SAMEA4835727, study PRJEB28245) | human gut metagenome | biome: gut microbiome; material: fecal sample | place: Denmark | collected 2008
TCTGTTCCTTCTGTTCCAGATAAACCACCCGTATCATACTTTTTTCAGTGGTCTCACAGCGCAGGAACAGCAGGCACCAACCGACAAGCACCGCATAAAGCAGAATTCGGGCCCACCGCTGCTTCATTGCCGCACTTCCTTTCGCTTTTGTATGGCGTACTCCTGCCCCAGCATCCGGACGGCCGTGCACAGCACCCCGATGCGAAAAATCGCGCAGGTCAGCCAGATCAGCAGCAGCGCCGCGTCCAGCCGGGAAAATGTCCCGGTGCTCCATGCACACAGCAATTCCCGCGCCGGGTATGTCCGACCGAACACCAGTGCCATGCCAAGCGTTGCCGTCGTTTGTACAAGGGCTGTGAGAATGGGCAGGCAGACACCACGCCGCTCCTCCCGGCCGCAGAGCAGCGGTACCGCAAAGTATTCCGCATAGACCGGAACGGTGAATGCCGTGCTCTGCGGCGCAGCCTGCGCAAACAGCCCGGCCCAGTGCATCTGCCGGGCCAGCCCCAGCAGACACACCGCGCTTCCCACCGCCACAAACCACCACAACACCTGCGCCGGGGCACCCCATGCGCGGGCAGGCATCTGCCAGCCCACCCAGAGCAGCAGCGGCAAAAACCCCAGCAATGCCAGCGAAGAAAACTCTTCCCGGCAGACTTGCAGAGCCTTCCAGAATGTTCCGGCCAGTTCTGCCATCAGCCAGACCTGCAGGCAAAATGCAGCTGCCCAGGCGGCAGGCTTTGGCGGGCCGGACTGCCAAAACCGACTGGCCAAAGCAGAAAGTATCATCAGCAGTACTGCAGCCAGCATCTCCTGCCAGAGGAGTGCCCGGGGCGAACTGCATACCGGCAGACGCTCTGCCGCCGCCGCGGCAAAGATGCTGAGGGTCACTGCCGGCAATGAAAATTTGTCCTGCGTTTTATTCATGCGCGGGGCCTCCGTTTTTGCCAGATGTTGAACCCCTTGCGGGACAGGTGCCGATAGTTGCGCCGGATGACGCCATCCGCGGCCAACGGGCTTTGCGGGAACGGATGCTGCGCAAGATACGGCACCCCCAGCATCCCGGTGCCGGACAGGCTGAGCAGCAGCACAAAAAAAGCCCCGGCCAGTCCCACCGGCCCGGCAAGCCCCGCAGCCACCACTACGCCGATGCGCAGCAGGGTGGCCGGTTCGTACAAAGCGGGCGTGACGAACACCGCAATGGACGTAATGCTGGCCACAAAGATGACCGGGGTGCTCATCAGGCCGGTGGCAATGGCGGCATCGCCCAGAATGAGGGCGGCCACCAGACTGACCGAATGCCCCAGCGACTGCGGCATCCGCAGCCCGGCCTCCCGGATAACTTCCAGCAGCAGGATGACCAGCAGCATTTCTGCAAACAAGGGCAGCGGCGTAGCCTTTTCGGCAGCTTCGATCTTATACAGCAATTGGGGCGGGATCAGCTCCGGCAGATAGACCGCCAGACAAACGAACGCCCCCGGCAGAAAGACCGTGAGGTAAAAGGAAGCATAGTTCAGCACCCGCAAGAAGGAGGCGAACACAGCAGTGGACGCGTAGTCGTCCAAGCATTCAAAGTTTTCGCAGAAAAGTGCCGGCAGCACCATGGCCGACGGGCTGCCGTTGACCAGCACTACAATGCGGCCCTCGCACAGTTTGGCCGAAGCCGCCGCCGGGCGCTGGGTGTAGCTGACCGGAGTGAACAGCCGTGCCCGGCTGGGCAGAAGCCACGGTACAAAATAGCTGCTGTCCAGCAGCAGCTCCGGCTTTGCAGCGGCAAGGGTCTGCCGCACCTGTCGCACCATGGCAGGGTCTGCCCTGCTCCTGCAGTAGCAAATAGCGTACTCTGTCCCTGCGGCGGTGTCGGCCTGCGCCACCTCCAACACCAGATCATCGGTACGGACCAGACGACGCAGCAGACTCAGGTTCACCCGCAGCAGGTCGGCAAAGCCCTCCCGCGAGCCGCGCAGGTTGCCCTCTCCTTCCGGCTCGTCCACCGAGCGGTACTTGAGGGCCTGCACCGAAAAAGCAATGCCTTTCGCGCAGCCATCCAATAGCAGCACTGCCATGCCTGCCGTTAACCGCTTGACAAGATCCGGCAGATCCTCCACCGGGGTGCTCTCGGCCGGGGAAGCGGAACCATGCAGGATGTGCTCATACACTTCCTGCCCGGTGCATGGGCAGGGCTGCTGCAGCGCCTGCCGACTGGCCGCGTCCAACAGCAGCTCCCACAGTGAATCCAGACTGGCCATGCCGTCAAACAGCACAATGCAGCCCCGGCAATGATAAATCATGATTTCCTTGGCATAATAATCCGCAGAGGCACCGAACCGGGCGTCCAGCTCTGCCAGATTTTCGGCCAGATGCAACGACAACTGCTGCACACAACATCCACTCCTTTGCACAGCAGTATGCCCGCCCGGAGCCGGTTCCATACCGGCGGGTGCCGACAGGAGGTTTCCACGATGAAGTTGTTGATCTTCCGCACGATTTTGATCTACCTGTGCGTGCTGTTTGCCATGCGGCTGATGGGCAAGCGTCAGCTGGGGGAACTGCAGCCCGAAGAACTGGTGTCCACCATCCTGATCTCCAATCTGGCGTCCATCTCCATTGAATCGGAGGATGTTCCGGTGACGGCCAGCCTGATCCCGCTGTTTCTCATTGCTGCGCTGGAGCTGCTGGGCTCCGCGCTGAGCTTCCGCAGCCAGAAGTTTTTCAACCTGCTGTCCGGGCGGCCCAAAACCGTGATCCTGAACGGAGAGATCGACCAGAACGCTCTGCGCACCCTGCGCCTGACGGTGGCCGACCTGATGGAAGCGCTGCGCGGCAAGGACGTCTTTGATCCGCGGGATGTGTCCTACGCGGTCATTGAGACGAACGGGACTCTTTCGGTGGCATTGCGGCCGGAAAAGGAACCTGCGCGGCTGTCCGATCTGCAGCTGCGGGTGGAGCACTGCCACGCAACCATCCCCTTTGTGCTGGATGGGCAGGTGCTGGAGGACAACCTGCACTGGTGCGGCAAAGACCGTGCCTGGCTGGAACGCACGGCGCAGGCCAATACCCTGCTGCCGCAGGAAATCCTGCTTCTTGTCGGCAATGAGACCGAGGACTATTTTCTTTTGAAAAAGGAACACCGCGCTACGGCGCATGAGGGCCGGAAATGAAACGGATCTACGCCTGCTTTGCCATCGTGGCCGCTTTGCTGGCCACTGCCTTTTACAGCAGCTTTCAGGTACAGCGCTTTGCCGATGACATTTCCACCGAGCTGGACTGTGCCATTGAGGCCATTCGCAACAGTGACCTACCCACCGCCCGGCAGGCACTGGCCCGCGGGGCCGACCGGTGTGATCGGATGCGGGAAAAGATGAACCACCTGCTGCGCACGGAAGATTTTACCGAGCTGGAAGCGGCCCTGCGCACCGCCGACGGGCACCTGGAGCAGAACGCCCCCGAAGAAGCCTTTGGGGAGCTGCGCCGGGCACAGGTACAGGTGGAAACACTGCAATGGCTGGCCCGGCGGTTTGTGTAAACACAAAAAGCACCGCTTCCCTGCTGCTGTACAGAGAAAGCGGTGCTTTGCAAATTACGGGTTACTGTGCGTCCTTCCGGTCGCCCATGAGCTTTTTCAGTTCATTGAAAAAGCTCTCCACGTCGGCAAACTGCCGATAGACCGAGGCAAAACGGACATAGGCCACTTCGTCGATCTTTTTCAGTTCCTGCATGGTCAGCTCCCCGATGCGCACACTGGGGATCTCGCGGTCGTAGGAACTGAGCAGGGTCTGCTCGATGCTGGTGACCGCGCGCTCAATGGCCTCGTAGCTCACGGGGCGCTTGGCGCAGGCCCGCAGCATGGCATTCAGCAGCTTCTGCCGGTCAAACGGCTCTCGGGAGTTGTCCTTTTTGATGACCACGAGCGGGACTGTTTCCACCACCTCGTAGGTCGTGAACCGCATATGGCAGCTCAGACATTCCCGGCGGCGGCGGATACGCTCACTGTCTTCGGTAGGGCGCGAGTCGATCACCTTGGATTCCTCAGCACCGCAATAGGGACATTTCATGTTCTGTTCCTCCTGAACCTCTGCGGGAATTTTGCGTCAGGCCTTTTTGCCGGACTTGGGGCTGCGCTCGCTCCACAGCATCCATGCCGAGGTGGAGACGCACAGCGAAGTGTACACGCCGCTGATCATGCCCATCATCAGCGGGAAGGCAAAGGTGAAGATGCTGTCCAGACCGTAGAGCTTTGCCACGATGCACAGCACACCCAGTGCCATCACGGTGGTGATGGTGGTGATGAGGGTACGGCGGGCAGACTGGTTGACCGAACGATTGACCAGCTCTTCAAAGCTGGCCTTCTTGCCCATCAGGGCGCGGTTCTCGCGGATGCGGTCGTACACCACGACGGTATCGTTGATGGAGTAACCCAGAATGGTCAGCATGGCCGCGATGAAGTTGCCGTCCAGCGGAGTGCGCAGCAGCACAAAGGTGCCAAACACCACCATCAGGTCGTTCACCAGGGCCAGCACAGCCATCATGCCGCCGGTCAGGCCGCCGATGTTCTTGAAGCGCAGGGCAATGTACAGCAGGATGAGCACCAGCGCAAACACCACAGCTACCAGGCTCTTCTGCAGGAACTTGGTGCCCATGGCAGCACTGACGTTGCTCAGGGACAGCTGCGCAAAGTTGTTGTCCGGGTAAGTCTCGTTCAAAGAGTCCAGCAGAGCCTCCACCTGATCGGTGGTCACGGTCTCGGTGCCGGGCATGGAGATCTTCAGGGTCTGGTCACCGGTGGCCACGTTCTCGCCGGTCTGCAGGGTCAGGCCGGTGTTCTCCAGTGCATTGGAGGCGGTCTGCTGCACCTGTGCCATCTCAAAGCTGCCGTCGTAGCTCAGGGTGATCATGGCACCACCGGTGAACTCGGTGTCCAGATGGACACCGAACACCACAGCACACAGCACGATGGCTGCCATCAGGCAGGAGGAAAAGACCAGGAACTTTTTGCGCAGACCCACAAAATTGATCTGCTTTTTCTCGGTCTCATCCTTGCCCAGCTTGGCAGCGCCATACAGCCAGGGGTTGCGCAGAGCCTTGATGGAGGCCGCACCGCGGATCATGACGCGGGTGGCAAACACGCCAAACACAAAGTTCAGCAGCACGCCGGTCAGCAGCGTGTAGCCAAAAGCATAAATGGTACCGGCGGTGGAGGGGCCAAAGGCAAAGAACACAAAGTGCAGTGCCTTGGCAAACAGGCCGTCCGAGGGGCCGAAGGCACCCATCAGCACGATGGCCACGATGACAATGGTCACGTTGCCGTCAATGATGGGGGTCAGGCCGCGGGCAAAGCCGCTCTTCAGTGCGCCGTCCAGGGACTTGCCATTCTTCAGCTCTTCCTTGATGCGCTCGGCCGTAATGACGTTGGCGTCCACGCCCATGCCAATGGCCAGAATGATACCGGCGATGCCGGGCAGCGTCAGGGTAAAGCTCTCAAACACCGGGAAGTAGCCGGAAACAAAGGCCAGCGTAGCGGCCACCTGACCGGCCAGTGCGATACAGGCCAGGAAGCCCGGCAGACGGTACAGCACCGTCATGAACACCACGATCAGTGCAAAGGCGATGACACCGGCCAGCACCATGGCGCTCAGGCTGTTCTCGCCCAGGCTGGGGCTGACGGTGGAGTAGCTGTCCACCTTGAGGGCAAAGGGCAGTGCGCCGGAGTTGATCTGGCGGGCCATCTTGACCACGGCATCCTGCGTGAAGGGGTTGGAAGCCGAACTGGTGATGATGGCCTCGCCATCGGTGATGGCCGCGTTGACGGTGGCCGTGCTCACATTCTCGTCATCCAGCCAGATGCTGATGGTGCCGTTGGAAGCAGCCAGACGGGTGGTGGCCTCACCAAAGGCCTTGGCACCCTCGTCGGTGAACTTCAGGGACACATAGTACTCCGAAGCACCGCCGCTGGTCACCGGGCCGTACTGGGCCGCAGCACTCTCAATCATGGAACCGTCCAGGATCAGGTCACCGTCGGCGCTGCTGCCCTCGCGGAAGGTCAGATAGGCCGTGGTGCCGATCTCCTGAATGGCAGATTCCGGGTCGAAGTCTGTTTCGCCGGACTGCCACGGGAACTCCAGGATCAGGCTGTCAGAGCTGGGGTCCACATACAGCTCGTAGTCGGTCACATTCAGTGCGACCAGACGGTTCTCGATGACGAGCTGCGCCGCTTCCAGCTGCTCTTCGGTGGCATCGTAGTCCTCCGAGGGCACAAAAGTGACGTTGACGCCGCCTTTGATGTCCACACCGAACCGGATGTCCTTTGCACCCTTGATGTAGGTGGTGGTCACATCGCCGTACTTTGCCGACACGCCGAAAAACGCCGTGTACACAAACGCAAGGATCAGAAGCACTGTGACGACCAGGTGCCATGCTTTGCCTTTTGTCTTCATATGTTTCAGGAATACCTCCAAACGTCCCGTTTGCTGCGGGACCCGTTATTGAAACCTCCCCCGGCAGGCCCGGCGGACCGCACGGAGGAGGTTTTTACAAAGAAATGTTATGCCTGCTCTGCCAGCAGCTTTTCCACAACGGCCAGACGCACACAGACGCACAGCAGCTCAGAGGCGGTCTCCACCTCGTCCAGGCTGGGGTAGGTGGGTGCAATGCGCAGGTGAGAATCCTGCGGGTCCTTGTGGTAGGGGTATGCCGAACCGGCACCGGTCAGGGTCAGACCGGCTTCCTTGCACAAGTTTGCCACACGCTTGGCACAGCCGGGCATGACGTACAGGCTGATGAAGTAGCCGCCCTTGGGATCGGTCCAGTGGGCAATGTCGCCGCAGGGGGTCAGGTTGTTGCGGAATGCCGTCTTGACGGCATCGAAGCAGGGCACCAGACGACGGCGATGCTTTGCCATGTGGGCCAGGACGCCTTCCTTGTTCTTCAGGAAGCGGACGTGGCGCAGCTGGTTCATCTTATCGTAGCTGATGATCATCACCGAGAAGCGCTTGCACATATACTTCATGCTGTTCTCGCTGCAGGCAATGGCAGAAACGCCTGCACCGGGGAAGGTGATCTTGCTGGTAGAGGTGAACATGAACACACGGTCCTCATTGCCGTACTTCTTGCTCTCGTTCAGCAGCACCGGAGTCTCGATGATCTCATCGGTGAGGTGGTGCACGATGTAGGCCTCGTCCCAGAAGATCTTGAAGTCGGGCGCAGCGGTCTTCATCTTGGCGAAGCGCTCGATGGTCTCATCGCTGTAGGTGTAGCCGTCGGGGTTGGAATACTGCGGCACGCACCAGATGCCCTTGATGGTGTCATCCTCGGCCACCAGTTTTTCCACCACGTCCATATCCGGGCCATTGGGGGTCATCGGCACGCTGACCAGCTCAAAGCCGAACTCCTCAGTGATGGCAAAGTGACGGTCGTAGCCGGGCACCGGGCAGAGGAACTTGCGCTTCTCCACCTGAGACCAGGGGCACGGAGACTCCGGGAAGCCGAACACATAGCCGATGTTGATCAGATTGTACATCAGCTGCAGGCTGGAGTTGCCGCCCACGAACACCTCACCGGGCTGCACGCCGAACACATCGGCAAACAGCACGCGGGCCTCCTGCAGGCCCTCCAGTTCACCGTAGTTGCGGGCATCGGTGCCAGCATCGGTGGTGTAATCGTTCATCTTCAGCAGGTCCATGGCCAGATCCATCTGGTGAGGGCCAGGCTTGCCGCGGGCCATATTCAGCTTGAGGCCCTTGGCCTGAAACTTTTTGTACTCTGCCTCAAGCGCAGCTTTTTCGGCAGCAAGTTCTTCACGATTCATTGCAAGATAATTTGCCATTGAAAACACACTCCTTTATCGTACTTCCTATTACCCATTGCGTCGGGATCTGCCTTGGGGGAAGCGCTCCTGCCAGGGAAAAGTTCCGCACAGATTCCAGACTTTATTATTATAACGCATTTTGCCCTTAGAAACAAGAATCTGAAAACAAAAAGCCCTGCCAAAAGCAAATTGCTTTTGAAACAGGGCCTTTCTCCCCTGCTCAAGATCAGCTCAGGGAGGTCTGGTTCTTATAACGCTTGCGCACTGCGCCGTACTCCAGGTGGGCTTCGCCGCTCTCCACGGTGTCCTCATCCACCGTCACGCGGATGATGGTGGCGTCGTTGGGCACCTCGTACATGATGGGCAGCAGGATGCTCTCCATCACGCTGCGCAGGCCGCGGGCACCGGTCTTACGCTCGATGGTCTTGCGGGCAATGGCGTGGAGTGCCTCGTCGGTGAAATTCAGTTCCACGTTATCCATGTTCAGCAACTCTTTGTACTGCTTGACCAGGCTGTTGCGAGGCTCCTTGAGCACGCGCACCAGAGCATCCTCGTCCAGATCGTCCAGCACGGTGATGACCGGCAGGCGGCCGATCAGCTCTGGGATCAGGCCGAACTTGACCAGATCGTGGGGCTCCACCTTGCGCAGCAGGGCCTTTTCTGCCTCGACGGAGTTGTCCTTCAGTGCACTGCCAAAGCCCAGAGCGGACTTGTCGGTGCGGCGCAGGATATACTTGTCCAGACCATCGAATGCACCGCCGCAGATGAACAGGATGTTGGTGGTGTCGATCTGGATGAACTCCTGCTGCGGGTGCTTGCGGCCGCCCTGCGGAGGAACATTGCTCACAGTGCCCTCCAAAATCTTCAGCAGGGCCTGCTGCACGCCCTCACCGCCCACATCGCGGGTGATGGAGGGGTTCTCGCTCTTGCGGGTGATCTTGTCGATCTCGTCGATATAGATAATACCGATCTGCGCCTTCTGCACATCAAAATCCGCTGCCTGGATCAGCTTGAGCAGGATGTTCTCCACATCCTCGCCCACATAGCCGGCCTCGGTCAGGGTGGTGGCATCGGCGATCGCGAAGGGGACGCCCAGCATCTTGGCCAGCGTCTGGGCCAGCAGGGTCTTGCCCACGCCGGAGGGGCCCAGCAGCAGCACGTTGGACTTCTGCAGTTCCACGTCGCCGCCCTTGCCGCTCAGGATGCGCTTGTAGTGGTTGTAGACCGAAACAGCCAGCACCCGCTTTGCCTCATCCTGCCCGATGACGTACTGATCCAGGCCTTCCTTGATCTCCGCCGGGGTCATGATGTTGATGTTCAGGTCGTCAGCGGCCTGCAGGCTGCGGGTACGGCCCGCAC
>ULTF01064229.1_pt1 | contig 9121 bp, 4 predicted proteins | sample 1957371 | NCBI WGS metagenome assembly ULTF01 (sample SAMEA4835727, study PRJEB28245) | human gut metagenome | biome: gut microbiome; material: fecal sample | place: Denmark | collected 2008
CCGCTGGCTCCGAGGGCAACCTGATGGTCGGTGCAAACTGCGCTGGCTTCCTGAAGGTCGCTACTGCCATGATGGCTCAGGGCATCACCTACTAAGCTTTTCCTGATCTGCAAGGGCCGCATCCGCGAGGGTGCGGCTTTTTTTGGTTTGCCCCGCCTGCCTGCATAACCGTCTGCCGCCCCGCTCATACTCCTTTCATCAAACGAAAAGAGGTTTTTGCATGGACGAAATGATGTTCTGTTATCAATGCGAGCAGGCGGCAAACTGCACGGCCTGCACCGGAAAAGCGGGTGTCTGCGGCAAATCAGCCGAGACAGCCGACGCGCAGGACAAGCTCACCGGGGCACTCATCGGCTTTGCCACCCTGCTGCTGGACATCGGCAGACCCATCCAGCCCCCGCAGGCACTCCTGCTGACGGAAGGATTGTTCACCACCATCACCAATGTTGATTTCGACCCCCAGACGGTGGCGCAGCTGACCGATAAGGTCTGGAAGGCCAAGCAGGAAGCCTTTGCCTCGGCCAGCCCTGCACCTGCACCAGTGTCCGACTACGATATGCAGAAGCTGTGGCAGGAGCCGGACCCCGACCGGAAGAGCCTGTGCTCCTTTGTCCTCTTTGGGCTGCGCGGCATGGCAGCTTACTCCTACCACGCGCGGGTGCTGGGCTATACCGATGGCGAGATCGACCTGTTTTTCTGCACGGCGCTGCGGGCCATCGCACAGGAGCGGGACAAGGACAATCTCTTCCAGCTGGTGGAGGACACCGGGCGGATGGCCTACCGGGTCATGGCTGAGCTGGACAAGGCCAACACCGGCGCGTTTGGCGACCCGGAGCCGGTGGAGGTGTCCCTGACCATCGAGAAAGGGCCTTTCATCGTCATCTCCGGCCACGACCTCTACGACGCCAAGTGCCTGTTGGAGCAGACCGAGGGCAAGGGCATCAATGTCTACACCCACTCCGAGATGCTGCCTGCCCACGGCTACCCGGAGCTGAAAAAGCGCTTCCCTCATCTGAAAGGCAACTTTGGCACCGCATGGCAGAACCAGCAGCGGGAGTTTGAGGACATCCCTGCACCGGTGCTCTTCACCACCAACTGCATCATGCCCCTCCGGCCCAGCTATGCCGACCGGGTATTCACCACCTCTGTCGTCTCCTATCCCGGCGTCACCCACATCGGGGAGGACCGGGATTTTTCGCCGGTCATCGCCAAGGCTCTTGAGCTGGGCGGCTACCCGGAGGACACCCTCATCCCGGGCATGAACGGCGGCAGTGTGGTCGCCACCGGCTTTGCCCACCATGCCGTACTGAGCCATGCGGAGGAGATCGTCCAAGCCGTCCACGAGGGTGCCATCCGGCACTTTTTCCTCATCGGCGGCTGCGACGGCACCCGCCCCTCCCGCCGGTACTACACGGATTTTGCCAAGCTGACCCCGCCCGACACCGTCATCCTGACGCTGGCCTGCGGCAAGTTCCGGCTCAACGACCTGCCGCTGGGTACGGTGGCGGGTCTGCCCCGCATCCTCGACGTGGGCCAGTGCAACGACGCCTACAGTGCCATCCGGATCGCGCTGGGTCTGGCCGAAGCTTTTGACTGCTCGGTCAACGAGCTGCCCCTCTCCATCATCCTCTGCTGGTTCGAGCAGAAGGCGGTCTGTGTGCTGATGGCCCTGCTGGCGCTGGGCATCCGGGGCATCCGTCTCGGCCCCACCCTGCCCGCCTTCCTCTCCCCCGGGGTGGCCGCTGTTTTGCAGGAGAAGTATGACCTCCGGCCCATCACCACGCCGGAGGACGATCTTGCCGCCTGTCTGGGCCGGCACTGAGCCGGAAAAGGCATACTATTTCCTATTCTGCGTGTCTGTTTTTCACAAGAAGAACCGTCACCGTGTACCCACATTTGGTGCAGCTGTCACTTGAATCTTTTTCAGCACCTTTGTATAATATTCTTGTTATCCGGAACAAGGGCGTTCCAGATGAGTCTTCGCCGACCCATCTGGGACGCCTTTTCTTTTTACCGGCATTAAGAGGGACTCTGCGGAATGTGCCGCAGCATTGCCAGGATATTCTCCGGAAAATCGAAAAAAGGATGGGAAAGTCTATGGAAAATTTCACGGAGCAAAAAGGGCCTCTGGGCCTCTATGACCCCCAGTTCGAGCACGACGCCTGCGGCATCGGTGCCGTCGTGGACATCAAGGGCCGCAAGAGCCACCAGACCGTCAGCGACGCGCTGTCCATCGTGGAGCGCCTTGAGCACCGCGCCGGCAAGGACGCCGAGGGCAAGACCGGCGACGGCGTGGGCATCATGCTGCAGATCAGCCACCGCTTCTTTGCCAAGGTAGCCGACGAGCTGAACATCAGCCTTGGTAACGAGCGCGAATATGGCGTAGGTATGTTCTTCTTTCCTCAAAACGAACACCTGCGCGCCCAGGCCATGAAGCTTTTTGAGCTTGTCACCCGCAAAGAGGGCCTCGAGTTTCTGGCATGGCGCGAAGTGCCTGTAGACCCCGACGCCGTGGGCCAGAAAGCCCGCGACTGTATGCCCGCCATCTGGCAGTGCTTCATCAAAAAGCCCGCCAAGGTGAGCAAGGGCATCGACTTTGACCGCAAGCTCTACATCGTCCGCCGGGTCTTCGAGCAGGCCAGCAACGGCACCTATGTCCCCAGCCTGTCCAGCCGCACCATCGTGTACAAGGGCATGTTCCTCGTCCACGACCTGCGCCAGTTCTACCTCGATCTGCAGGACGAGGACTATGAATCCGCCATCGGCATGGTCCACAGCCGCTTCTCCACCAACACCAACCCCAGCTGGATGCGCGCCCACCCCAACCGCTTCATCCTTCACAACGGCGAGATCAACACCATCAAGGGCAACACCGACGCCATGCTGGCCCGTGAAGAGACCATCTCCTCCCCCATCATGAAGGAGGACATGAACAAGATCCTGCCCATCATCAACACCTCCGGCTCCGACTCCGCCATGCTGGACAACGCCCTCGAGTTCATGGTGATGAACGGCATGGACCTGCCGCTGGCTGTCATGATCACCATCCCGGAACCCTGGGAGAACAACAAGAACATCAGCCAGAAAAAGCGGGACTTCTACCAGTATTACGCCACCATGCTGGAACCTTGGGACGGCCCTGCCGCCATCCTCTTCTCCGACGGCGACGTGGTGGGCGCTGTGCTGGACCGCAACGGTCTGCGCCCCAGCCGCTACTACATCACCAAAGACGGCAGGATGATCCTCTCCTCCGAGGTGGGCGTGCTGCCCTGTGAGCCGGAGAATATTCTGGTCAAAGACCGTCTCCGCCCCGGCAAGATGCTGCTGGTGGACACCGTCAAGGGCGAAGTCGTGGACGACGAGAAGCTGAAGGAATACTACGCCAGCCGTGAGCCGTACGGCGAGTGGATAGACCGCAACCTCGTCCAGCTGAAGGACCTCAAGATCCCCAACATCAAGACCCCCAGCTACACCGGCGACGACCTGCTGCGCCTGCAGAAGGTGTTCGGCTACAAGTATGAGGACATCAGCACCCTCATCCTGCCCATGGCACGTCAGGGCGCAGAGCCTTCCGGCGCAATGGGTACCGATACCCCGCTTGCCGTCCTCAGCGGCCAGCACCCGCCGCTCTTCAATTATTTCAAGCAGCGTTTTGCACAGGTCACGAATCCGCCCATCGACGCCATCCGCGAGAAGATCGTCACCTCCACCAGCGTCTATGTGGGCGCACACGGCAACCTGCTGGAAGACAAGCCCGAAAACTGCAAGGTGCTCAAGGTCAACAATCCCATCCTCACGTCCACTGACCTTCTCCGCATCAAGTACATGAACGTCCCGGGCTTCAAAGTCTCCACTGTCTCCATCAACTACTACAAGAACACCAGCCTCGAAAAGGCCATCGACCGCGTTTTCCTGGAGGTAGACCGCGCTTATAAAGAGGGTGCGAACATCATCATCCTGTCCGACCGGGACATTGACGAGTACCATGTGGCCATCCCCAGCCTGCTGGCGGTTTCTGCCGTGTCCCAATATCTCATCCGCACCAAGAAGAGCACCGCGCTGGCCCTCATCCTCGAGAGCGCAGAGCCTCATGAAGTGCATCACTTTGCCGCTCTGCTGGGCTACGGTGCCTGTGCCGTCAACCCCTATCTGGCCCATGAGACCATCGGCCAGCTCATCGACGACGGCCTGCTGGACAAAGATTATTACGCCGCCGTAGACGACTACAACAAGGCTGTGCTGGGCGGCATCGTGAAGATTGCCTCCAAGATGGGCATCTCCACCATCCAGAGCTACCAGAGCAGCCAGATCTTCGAGGCCGTCGGCATCTCCAGGGACGTCATCGACAAGTATTTCACCGGCACGGTGAGCCGTGTGGGCGGCATCGGCCTCGAGGACATTCAGGCTGACGTGGAGGCCCTGCACAACGCAGCCTTCGACCCGCTGGGCCTTGACATCAACATGCAGCTGGAAGACGGCGGCGCCCACAAGTTCCGCAGCGGCAAGGAAGAGCACCTCTTCAACCCCCAGACCATCCACCTGTTCCAGAAAGCCTGCTTCACCGGTGACTACGACACCTTCAAGCAGTTCACCCACACCGTGGACAACATGGGCCAGAACGGCGTCCATCTGCGCAGTCTGCTGGACTTCAACTATGCCCCCGACGGCGGCATCCCGCTGGACGAGGTAGAGCCGGTGAGCTCCATCGTCAAGCGGTTCAAGGCTGCTGCCATGAGCTACGGCGCACTGAGCAGCGAGGCCCACGAGACCATCGCCATCGCGCTGAACCGCCTCGGCGGCCGGAGCAACACCGGCGAGGGCGGTGAGCCCGAAGAGCGCTACCACAGCGAGAGCAATTCCAAGATAAAGCAGGTGGCTTCCGCCCGCTTCGGCGTCACCAGCAAGTATCTTGTCTCGGCAGAGGAGATCCAAATCAAACTGGCACAGGGCGCAAAGCCCGGCGAGGGCGGCAATCTGCCCGGCGCAAAAGTGTACCCGTGGATCGCCAAGACCCGTCACAGCACTACGGGTGTCGGCCTCATCTCTCCCCCGCCGCACCACGACATCTACTCCATCGAAGACCTTGCAGAGCTTATCTACGACCTCAAGAATGCCAACCGTCACGCCAACATCAACGTCAAGCTGGTCAGTGAGGCCGGCGTCGGCACCATCGCTGCCGGTGTCGCCAAGGGCGGCGCACAGGTCATCCTTGTTTCCGGCTACGACGGCGGCACGGGCGCAGCGCCCCGCAACTCCATCAAAGATGCCGGTCTGCCCTGGGAACTTGGCATCGCCGAGACCCACCAGACCCTTATCCTCAACGGCCTGCGCACCCGTGTGCGCATCGAGAGCGATTCCAAGCTGCTCTCCGGCCGCGATGTGGCCATCAGCTGTATGCTGGGCGCTGAGGAGTTCGGCTTCGGCACCTCTCTGCTGATGACCATGGGCTGCGTCATGATGCGTGTCTGCAACCTCGACACCTGCCCCATGGGCATCTGCACCCAGAACCCCGAGCTGCGCAAGCACTTCCGCGGCAAGCCCGAGTATATCATCAACTACCTGACCTTCGTGGCGCAGGAGCTGCGCGAATACATGGCAAAGCTGGGCATCCGTACCATCGACGAGCTGGTGGGCCGCACCGACCTGCTCCATGTCAAGTCTGCCCCTGCCAGCAGCCGGATGTCCAAGATGGACCTCGACTGCATCCTGCACAACCCCGCCATCGTCAACAGCAATGTCCACTTCCAGAAGGAAGACACCTACGACTTCCATCTGGAAGACACTCTGGACATGAAGGTGCTGATGAAGAAATTCAAGCTCAGCAGCAAGACCCCTCAGAGCGTGAAGCTGGATGTCTCCAACACCGACCGCGCCTTTGGTGCCATCTTCGGCAGCGAGATCACCCGCAAGTACGGCAGCGACCTGCCCGATGACGTCTACACCGTCCACTGCACCGGTGCAGGCGGCCAGAGCTTCGGCGCATTTATTCCCAAGGGTCTGACGCTGGAGCTGACCGGCGACTGCAACGACTACATGGGCAAGGGCCTCTCCGGCGGCAAGCTCGTCGTCCGCCCGCCCGAGGGCATCACCTTCAAACCCGAAGAGAACATCATCATCGGCAACGTGGCACTCTACGGTGCCACCAGCGGCAAAGCCTTTGTTTCCGGTGTGGCCGGTGAGCGCTTCTGCGTCCGCAACTCGGGCGCTGTGGCCGTCGTCGAGGGCGTGGGCGACCACGGCTGCGAGTACATGACCGGCGGCACTGTCGTCGTTCTGGGCCAGACCGGCAAGAACTTTGCAGCCGGCATGACCGGCGGCATCGCCTATGTGCTGGATGAGAACTGGGACTTCTACCAGCGGGTGAACAAGGAGACCGTCAGCCTCGAACCGGTGGAGCACAAGTACGACGTCGCCACCCTGAAAGAGCTCATCCGTGAGCACGTCGAGCTGACCGGCTCGCCCCGCGGCAAGGAGATCCTGGACAATTTCAGCGAGTTCCTGCCCAAATTTAAGAAAGTCCTCCCCTACGATTACGACCATATGCTGCGGGTCATCGCCTCCATGGAAGAGCGCGGACTCGACGGCGAGCAGGCGCAGATCGAAGCATTCTACGCCGTGCAGAAGAACAAGTAAGGAGGGGAACATCATGGCAAAACTCACTGGTTTTATGGATTACACGCGCAAGACCAGCACGGATGTTCCGCCGCTGGAGCGCATTGAAAACTTTAACGAATTTCACATCTGGCTCTCCCGGGAGGAGCAGCAGACCCAGGCAGCCCGCTGCATGGACTGCGGCGTCCCCTTCTGCCAGGCAGGCATGATGATCGGCGGCATGGCCTCCGGCTGCCCGCTGAACAACCTCATCCCCGAGTGGAACGATTTGGTCTATCAGGGCAAATGGGAGCTGGCACTCCGCCGCCTGCGCACCACCAACCGTTTTCCGGAGTTCACGAGCCGGGTCTGCCCTGCCCTGTGTGAGGCCGCCTGCACCTGCGGCGACGTCACCGGCAGCAGCGTCACTGTCCGGGAGAACGAACACGCCATCGTGGAGACGGGCTACGCCAAGGGCTGGCTCCATGCCGCCCCGCCTCCGGCCCGCACCGGCAAGAGCGTAGCCGTCATCGGCAGCGGCCCTTCGGGCCTGTCGGTGGCCGAATACCTCAACATCCGGGGCCATGCCGTCACCGTCTTCGAGCGTGCTGACCGTGTGGGCGGTCTGCTGATGTACGGCATCCCCAACATGAAGCTGGACAAATCCGTCATCGAGCGCCGCATCAAAATTATGCAGGCTGAGGGCGTCGAGTTCCGCACCAACATGGATGTGGGCGGGGCTGTGGATGCCGCTGAGATTTTGAACAGCTATGACGCCATCGTGCTCTGCTGCGGTGCCAAGAAAGCCCGCGATTTGAACGTCCCCGGCCGCGACGCGAAGGGCGTGTACCTCGCAGTGGACTACCTTACCAGCGTGACCAGGAGTCTGCTGGACAGCAAGTTTGCCGACGGCAGGGCCATCAACGCGGCAGGCAGGAATGTCCTCGTCATCGGCGGCGGCGACACCGGCAACGACTGTCAGGGTACCGCCCTGCGGCAGGGCTGCACCGACCTCGTGGCACTGGAAATGATGCCCCAGCCCCCGAAAGAGCGGGCCGCGAATAACCCCTGGCCCGAGTGGCCCAAGGTGCTGAAGGTGGACTACGGCCAGACTGAGTGCCTTGCCAAGTTCGACAAAGACCCCCGCGTCTACCAGACCACCGTCAAAGAGTTTCTGAAGGACGACGCCGGCAACCTGACCGGCGCGGTCATCTCCTATCTCAAGCCCCAGCGTGACCCCGACACCGGCCGTACCAGCATGGTACCCACCGGCGAAGAGTTCACCTACGACTGCCAGCTGGCCTTTATCGCCGCCGGTTTCGTGGGCTGCGAGGACTATGTGGCCGAGGCGTTCGGCGTGGAGCGGAACGCCCGGGGCAATGTGGCCGACCACGGCTTCCGCACCAATGTAGACAAAGTCTTTGTCTGCGGCGATATGCGCCGGGGCCAGAGCCTCGTGGTCTGGGGCCTGCGGGAGGGCCGCGACTGCGCCGCCGAGGTGGACCGCTATCTGATGGGTTACACCAATCTGTGACCCTCTCCCCTATTTATGACATTCTCTTTCCTATCCTAAACAGAAACGGGAGCTTTCCTTCACCGGGAGGCTCCCGTTTCTGCATTTCGGAGCTTTTATTTTCACAAAGTTTTCACAGTCAGCGTATCCTACCTACTTGAAACGGATACCCCCAAGTGGTAAAATCAGAGTATCGGGAAATTTACCCCCACAGGGTACATTTCCTCTTCACACCGATACACCCGGAAAGGAGTTATCTGCTATGACCGATGCTGAAAAAAAGCCCTGCTGCTGCGCCGCTGAGCCTGCCGAAAAGGACACTGCCCCCTCCTGCTGCCGCCACAAGGACCGTACTCCTGAGGAGTACCGCGCCCTTGCCAACCGGCTGAGCCGCATTGAGGGCCAGGTGCGCGGCATCCGCGCGATGCTGGACAAGGACGTCTACTGCGCCGATATTCTGGTGCAGGTGGCTGCGGTGAACGCTGCACTGAACGGCTTTTCCAAAGAGCTGCTGGGCCAGCACATCCGCACCTGCGTGGCCGACGATTTGAAAGCCGGTGAGACGCAGAAGCTGGACGAACTGCTGCAGCTGCTGCCCCGGCTCATGAAATGACCCCGTTCCGGGCATCCTATAAGAGGGAAAGGAATCCGCAATGGAACAATACAATGTCACGGGCATGAGCTGCGCGGCCTGCTCTGCCCGGGTGGAAAAGGCCGTGAAGAAGGTGCCGGGCGTCACGAGCTGCTCGGTGAGCCTTCTGACAAACTCCATGGGCGTGGAAGGCACAGCCTCTCCTGCCGCCATCCTCTCGGCTGTGCAGGAGGCAGGCTATGGCGCAAGCCCGAAGAATGCCTCTGCCAGTAAGACTTCGGACGCCAGCGCCGACCTCGACGCACTGGCCGACCACGAGACACCGAAGCTCAAGCGCCGTCTCATCGCCTCGCTGGGCTTCCTGCTGGTGCTGATGTACTTCTCCATGGGCCACATGATGTGGGGCTGGCCCCTGCCCCACTGGT
>ULTF01056962.1_pt1 | contig 9109 bp, 10 predicted proteins | sample 1957371 | NCBI WGS metagenome assembly ULTF01 (sample SAMEA4835727, study PRJEB28245) | human gut metagenome | biome: gut microbiome; material: fecal sample | place: Denmark | collected 2008
AACTTTCTTGCCATTTTGTTACCTGAAATGTGGTCTGTGCAACTGCAAAAATGGGCTTTTGGGGGTCCGAAGGCCCTTTCCACGCCTTCAGCTGGGCCAAATCGCTGAAAACGAATACCTCTCCCCGGGTATGTCCGACGATGCCCTGCACCTCCGGATGGGACGCATCACCGGCCACCACGAGCACTGCACCGGCGGCTTCGGCCTCGGAAGCGATCTTCTGTATCTTCTTCACGAAGGGGCAGGTAGCGTCGTGATAAGTGCAGCCCCGGGCTTCCAGCTCGTCGTAAATGCTGCGGGGGACACCGTGGCTGCGGATGACCACCTCGTAGCCCGTAGGGACATCAGCGGGGGTGTCTGCTACCAGTGCGCCCCGGCGCTCAAGGTCTTCCACGGTCTGGGGGTTGTGGATGAGGGGGCCGAGGGTAGCCACCTTGCGGCCCTCATCCAGCAGACCGTAGGTCAACTTGACCGCGCGGTCCACGCCGAAGCAGAAACCCGCAGTCTTTGCAAGTCTGATTTCCATTGTACTCTCCTAAATCCAACCTCTCCGTCATCGCTGCGCGATGCCACCTTCCCTATTAGGGGCAACAGCGACGACCGCCGCCAGTGGCGGAAACAGGGAGTCGCTGTTGGGGCAGCGGCCAGCGAGACGCAAGCAATGCGCAGCGGATGCTGGGAGCCGCAACTCGGCCTTGTCGAGCGATAGCGAGACTGAGAGGTTCATCACAATTCACTCCACGCATCCAGAACGGCCTGCTTATTTTCCCGCAGTTTCTTTATGTCGCGGCGGCCTTCCATTGCAAACTGTGCAGCGGGCATGGGTTCGCCGAAGATGACACGCACCTTGCAGAACAGCTTCATCTTACCATCAGGGGTGTCGTAGTAGATACGGCAAGGCACGACGTCCACATTTGCTGCCGCCGCGATGACGAAGAGGCCGCTCTTGAGGGGAAGGAACTTTCCCTCCGGCTCCCGCGTACCCTCCGGAAAGAGCAGCAGTGTGCCGCCCTCCTGACACTTTTTCACGGTGTCGTCGATGACGCTGACCTCTTCTTTCGTGCCGCGGACACAGACTGCACCGGCGCACCGGAAGAACCACGACAGGAATGCGTTTATCTCGAACAGCTCTTTCTTGGCAAACACTGTCATCCGCTGGCCCCAGAACCGGGCGATGACGACGAACACCGGGTCGATGGCTGAGATATGGTTGGGGGCAATGATGCAGCCCTTCGTACCGATTTTTTTCAGGTTCTCCCTGCCCTCACACCGGACGCGGAAGCCGATGTGGAACACCAGCCATGCCAGCGGGACCAGAATATAATATAGTATCATCTGACCTTCTCCGTGATAATTTTCTTCATGGCCTCAAAGCTCTGCTCAAAATTCAGCTCCGAAGTGTCCAGCAGCACGGCATCGTCTGCCTGCTTGAGGGGGGCTGCGGCGCGGTGGGTGTCCTGATAGTCGCGCTGCTTAACGTCGGCCAGCACATCTTCGTAGGGGGTATCGATGCCCTTCTGCTGGTACTCCTTCCAGCGGCGGGTGGCGCGGGCCTCCGGGCTGGCGGTGAGGAAGATCTTCACAGTCGCATTGGGCAGCACCACGGTGCCGATGTCGCGGCCATCCATCAGGATGTTCTGCGTCTTGGCCATGTCCCGCTGCATCTCCAGCAGGAAGGCGCGCACCGCCGGATTTGCACCCACGGCAGAAGCCGCCATTCCCACCTCTTCGGTGCGGATGGCCGCGCTGACGTCCTCGCCATTCAGATAGATATGCTGTTCGCCCTCGATAAAAGCAAACTCGAGGGTGATATTGGGCAGCAGCGCATCGACTGCCTCGTTGTCCTTCGGTTCTTTGCCCGCGCGGAGGGCATAAAGGCCGATGGTACGGAACATCGCACCGGTGTCCACATAAATGTAGCCGAAGTCCGCAGCCAGACGCCGCGCCAGCGTAGATTTGCCTGCGCCTGCAGGCCCGTCAATCGCAACAGAAATCATTTTTATATCTCCTTCTCTATGAATCTGAAATTTCCAGCCGCTTAAACCTCTCCGTCACGGCTGACGCCGTTCCACCGCTGGCGGCAGTCGTTGTTGTTGCCCTAACGAGGGGGCCGTCTGCGAAGCAGACTGAGAGGTCATTCCAGATGATTCGCAAAACTCTGTGCCGTGCAGAATGCGATCTGCAGGTTATAGCCGCCGGTATAGGCGTCCACATCCAGCACCTCGCCTGCAAAGTAGAGGCCGAGGGCCTTTTTGCTCTGCATGGTCTTGGGGTCAACCTCCCGCACCGACACGCCGCCTGACGTGATGACTGCGTGTGCCAAATCGCCCCGGGCGTCGATAGTCACCCGCCAGTGCTTCATCAGCTGTACCAGTTCCCGCTTCTGCTCCCGGGTGATCTGGTTTGCCCTGGTGGCCGGGTCGATGCCCCAGCGGGCCACCATGACCGGCTGCATACTGGACGGCAACAGCTTCACCAGTGCGCCCTGCGCCGCGTGGTTCGCCAGAAGGGCAAAGTCCCGGGTGATGCGGTCATAAAGCTGTTCCTCACTGAGGGCAGGCTTCAAATCAATAAAAGCTTCGTACTTGTGCTTTTTCATGTCGCCCAGATGGCTCGACGCGCTGAGGGTCAGCGGCCCGCTGATGCCGAAGTGGGTGAACAGCATCTCGCCCTGCTCCTCGAAGATAGGTTTGCCGTCCTCGTGGAGGGTGAGGGTCACGTTCTTGAGGGCGAGGCCCATCATCTTCTTGCAGTCGGCGTCATGGCTCACGAGGCTGACAAGGCTGGGGACAGGCTCCACGAGGGTGTGGCCCGCCTGCTGGGCCAGCTTGTAGCCGTCGCCGGTGGAGCCGGTGGTGGGGTAGCTCAGGCCGCCCGTTGCCACCAGCACGGCGTCCGCCTTGTACTCCCGGCCCGAAGTTCCCCGCACACCCACGCAGCGATAGGCCGGGCCGGGCTTTTTCTTTTTCGGGTGGCGCGGATCTTCCGGCACGGCAGGCGCTTCTTCCGGCTGGGCCAGCGGCTCCAGCAGCAGCTTTTTTGCCCCGTCGTGGATGATGTCCGCTCCGTCTGCGTACCGCAGAAGAGCCTGCCGAATCTCTTCGGCCTTATCTGACACCGGGAACACCCGGCGTCCGCGCTCCACTTTCAGCTCCACACCGAGAGACTCAAACAGTTCCATCGTCTTGGCCGGTGGGAAAGCCCCCAGCGACGAGAACAGAAAGCGGGGGTTCGTCCGCACATGGTGCAGAAATTCCTCTGCGGTGCAGTCGTTGGTCACATTGCAGCGGCCCTTGCCGGTGACGAGAATTTTCTGAGCCGGCTTTTCCATATGTTCCAGCACCGTCACCTCATGCCCCTGCCGCAGGGCCGCGCCCGCCGCCATCAGGCCGGCAGCACCGCCGCCTACCACTAAGACCTTCATGTTTCGTTTCCTCCGCTTTTTCTTCTGTCTTCACACTTATTCTAGTTTATCATACCAGAATCGACCGCCAAAAGCAATGTGAAAAAAGCAGGTACAGCGTTCTGCTGCACCTGTCCGGAAAATTTTGCTTATTTCATGGCCTTGATGGGGTCGAGATACTTTTCGCCCTCCATGACTTCCAAGTGGATGTGGCTCTCCTCGGCACACTCGCAGCTCACGCTGCCCACCTTGCCGATGGTCTGCCCAGCCGAGACGGTGTCGCCCTTCTTCACCTTGGCATCCGTCGTACCGCAGACCCGCCAAATCCTGCCGGAAGCATCTTCGATGGCGACCACAGGCCCCCACTTGTCGTCCGTGCCGGTCTCCACCACCTTGCCTGCCGCCGGGGCGGTCACTTCCGCGCCCCTGCTGGCGGCGTAGTCCACACCGTTGTGGGTGCGCCAGTCGCCCAGCGTCTTGCTGTAGACCAGCTCATCGCCGCTGTAGCTGTTTAAGACGCGCCCCGAGACAGGCTGCGTGGAGGCAGGCGCAGCCGAACTGCTGGCAGGCAAGGACTCGGTTTGCAGCGCGGAGGGTTCGCGCACCGAACCAGACCCAGACTGCGCACCAGAAGAGGACGCAGCCCCACCGGACGAGCTGTCGGCTTTTGGCACATTGGCCACGCTGTTTGCTGCGGGTGCGTTCTGCTGCTGCCATTCGGCTTCCTCCTCTCCGGCAACGCCGGGCGATGTGTTGATGCCCTCGTCGATGCCGGGGGCGGTGCTGGACGGGCTTCGCACCGCATCCAGATCTTGCTTCAGCTCATTGCGCACCGTGCGCACAGCCCACACACCGGCCGCTGCCGCCGCCAGCAGGCAGGCGGTAAGCACCAGCGCAAAGGCTTTGTCCCGCAAAAACTTTCTGAATTGCTCCATCGTTCGTTACTCCAATCCATCTTTGTGTACGGAATCGTTTCTTTGGTGGTAGTTTGGAGCGGCAGAGCGGGGTTTATTCATAAGGACGAAAAAAGGCCCCGGCGGACCGGGGCCTAACGGGTTCATGATTCAGTGGGCGGGCATTGCTGCGGCTGAGGCTCAATCCTTACTAGCACCTTCGCCCATGCCATTGTCACCCGGCTGATACTTCGGATTCGTTACAGCAGTGGTCTGGAAGAGCGCGATCATGTACTTCTTACCGCCAACCTCGCCGGTCGCAACGGCAACATAAGATTTGTCACCCACAGTCCAATTAGGCTCACCATTATCCCACTCCGTGTCAGGAGCATTGATGGGGCCTATGGAAGTCATCAGCTGACCTGCATAGTAAATGTTCTTATTGCTACTTGCAGACAGCGTTGCGCTAATATCGGCAAAGCCACACTCATACAGCGGCGAACCATCACCAACATTTGCTTGAGTAAACTTCGCTGCCCAAGCCCCCAGCTTCAGCCTTGCAGCTTTATCTTTCATAATGGCGTTGTACACATCATCGAAGTCCTTGGCATCTCCAAAATCGATGCCCTTGCCGACCTCATCCACGGTCTTCACCAGTGCGTTTACCTGTTCCTGCAATTCTTTATTGCCCTTTTCGAAGGTAGTATCCACACCATAGACCTTCGCCCAGTCATTCAGCGCATCGAGCATTTTCACGGTAGCCACACTATTGCTGTTGTTACAGCCCGTCAGGACGGACAGTGCCAGCACGCCCGCGAGGGCTGCGGCGAGAACCTTTTTGAACAGTTTCATTCGAAACCCCTCCTCAATAAAAATAAGCTCTGTGTGCTGCTGCCGCAAACATCGTCTGCCGCATCACCACACAAATTTTACCCCCCCCCGGCATTCTGTCAACCTTTCCCTCGATTTTTGGCAAATCGCACAGTTATCATGATTCAAAGCAGGCATTCTGACAAAAAAGAGCCGCCGTGCAAACGCTCTGCACGGCGGCTCCGAAAAATTTGATTTAATTGTTGCGGCTGCGGCTGTTCATGCCCAGCAGACGGACGACGTACAGGAAGATGTTGATGAAGTCCAGATACAGGGTCAGTGCGCCATAGATGGAAGCCTTCTCGGCCAGCTCAGCGTCGCCTGCATAGTAGGCGTAGATCTGGCGGAGCTTCTGGGTATCATAGGCGGTGAGCAGCATGAACACCACCAGGCCGATGCCGCAGTAGAGCACCGAGGTGCCGAAGCCAAAGCCGAAGAGCGCACCCACGAGGCTGGTGACGATCATGGCCACCAGAGCCATCATGAGGCGGGGGCCCCAGCCGGTGAGGTCTTTATGGGTGGTGGTGCCGTACACAGCCATGAGGCCGAAGTAGACCGCCGTGGCGAGGAAGGCCATGACCAGCGTACCTACCGAGAACATCAGGAAGTAGTAGCTCAGGACCATGCCGTTTAAGATGGCGTATCCGAAGAACGCAGCTCTTGCTCCGTCGATGGACATCTTCTGCACCCGGGCGCTGAGCATGAACACCAGCGCCAGCTCACCGATGGTGAGCAGGAAGTAAAGCGAATCGACCAGATAGATAAGGGGCGTGGTCGCCGTGATATAGGCCATTGCGAAGGTGACGAGCAGGCCGCCGGCCATCCAGCGGTAGGTGCGGGTCATATAGTCCGATGCGCTCATCGAAGGCTCCGCATAGCCGCGGTCATAGTTGTTGTAATCCATAAGGAATCCTCCATTCAAAATCAGGGCATCGGTCTCGGCCTTGCCCCGGTCTACGAAATATAGTATACTGCATAGAAATGAACGATTCATGAAAAAGGCTGTGATATTTGATGTCCCTCGGACTTTATCTGCATATTCCTTACTGTTTTTCCAAATGCCGGTACTGTGATTTTTACTCCGCCCCCGGCCAGCGCGGCGTCCCCCGGGCCTATGTGGACGCCCTTTTGCGAGAACTCTCCCGGTTTGCGCCGGACGCGCCCCTGCGGCCGGACACCCTTTATTTCGGCGGCGGAACGCCCAGCCTGCTGGACCCGGCAGACGCCGCCCGGCTCATCGCCGCCGCACAGCCCCTGCCCGGGGCCGAGGTCACGCTGGAAGCCAACCCTGAGACCGTGACCGAAGACTCTCTCCGGGCATTCCGGGAGGCGGGCGTCAACCGCATTTCCTTCGGCGTCCAGTCGGCCCGGGACAGCCAGCTCAAGACGCTGGGCCGCCCCCACACGGCAAAGCAGGCGCGGGCCGCTTTCGCCGCCGCACGCCGTGCCGGGTTCGAGAACATCAGCGGCGACATCATGCTGGCCCTGCCCCATTATACGCAGGCCGAGTTCGACGAGACGCTGGAGCTTATCGAGGATGGCGGCGCGGTCCACATTTCCGCCTACCTCTTGAAGATCGAGCCCGACTCCGCCTTTGGCCGGACGCCCCCCGAGGGTCTGCCCACCTCCGACGAGGCAGCGGACTTCTACCTCTACGCCGTCGAGCAGCTGGAACATCATGGCTACCGGCAATATGAGATCTCCAACTTCGCCCGCCCGGGCTATGAGGGAAAGCACAACCTCATCTACTGGGACTGCGGCGACTATCTGGGCATCGGCCCTGCGGCCCACTCCTGCATGGGCGGCAAGCGGTTCTACTACCCCGCCGACACCGAAGCCTTTCTGCGGGACGAGGCCGCGCCCGTCATGGACGGCGGCTGCGGTGCGGAGGATTATCTCATCCTGCAGCTGCGTCTGCGCAAAGGTCTGAGCCTCGACGAATACAAAAAACGCTATGGCAGGGAGTTCTCCACCGCACAGCTGGCCTTTGTGAAAAACTGCGTGAAGAGCGGCTACGCCAACTTTGACGGCCACACCCTCGCCCTCACGCCCGCCGGGCTCATCGTACAGAACAGCATCCTTGCCGAGCTGCTGTGAGCCTCAGTGAACAGCAAAGCTCATCGCCGCCAGCACAAAAACACCGATGATGCTGGTAATGCGGCTCACCCTCTGCATCGCGTAATACCAGTCGGTGGGCTCACCGCCGTACACTTCCAGCCCGTGGCGGAGATTCCAGAACAGCAGCGGGAACCGGACATCCAGCACAAGGAGCACCACCAGCGCCCCTATCGGCAGCAGGAACGCCACGCTGCCCCGGGTCTCCCGCCGCCCGCCGACGGCCACATTATAGAGCCAGTTACAACTGGGCCAGAGGTCGGATTTCTGGTATTCGCCGTTGACGATGACGTTTACCTCGTCGGCAAGGCCCCCATCGTCTTCCCGCCACAGGATGGCGTCGCCGGGGTCGCCCAGCGCGGTCCCGGTAAAAATGACCACTCCGTCCTGCTCAATTTTTACGCCCGGGTCGCTCATGCCCTCGACTTTCGATTCGAGCCGATAGCGCCGCGTCTCTCCGTCCAACGTGAACTCCACTTCCGCACCGTTTTCCGTCTGGGCGATCTGCATGGTGTAGGCGGCATACGCATCCTTGCCCGAAAAGCTGCCGTCGGCCTGACGATACAAAAAGGCATCCCGCAGCCAGACGCCCGGGCGGAGGGCGGCCCAGAGATAGAGCACAGCGAGAAGCAGCGCGGTAAGAACGCAGAGCAGGCAGCTCGTCTTTTTCTCCATGGTCAGGCTCCTTTCGTTTCAGCCCAGTTCGATTATTTTCCACCCCAGCTCCCGGATGGCTTCTTGATCATGGGTCGCCAGCAGGGTGGGCTTTGTGCCGCAGCGTGCCTTGAGCATGGCTGCGGCTTTTTTCATGACGGCGGGATCCATGCCGGTGAAGGGCTCATCTAACAGAAGCGTGTCGCTCTCGGCCCAGAGAGCGCGCAGCAAGGCGGTGCGGCGCTTCTGTCCGCCGGAGAGCTTCCGGGCAGGCAGGGCAAGGGCCTCGTCATCCAGTCCTAATTGTATAAGGTCATCTCGTATCTGCTCTTTGTATTGTGTTTTGACCTTGTACTGTTCTGCGGTCAGCACCAGCGCCACATTCTCTTCGGCGGTCAGCTGGGGGCAGAGCCTGTCTTCCTGAAAGACCGCGCCGACCCGGCCCACGCCCTCCACGCTGCCGGAGGTGGGCGCTTCCAGCCCCATCAGGATGCGGAGCAGGGTCGTCTTGCCCCAGCCGCTTGGCGCCCAGAGTACCGCCGGGTCGTCCACAGTAAGAGAGAGGTTTTCGAAGAGGATTTTCTCTCCGAATCGTTTAGACAGGTTCTTTATTTCCAGTTTGTTGTTGGTTTCACTCATTTTTCAGCCCCCTCTTCGCCCAGAACTGCCGCTACCGCTTTATCCAGCAGAGCGAGGAACAGCTTTTCGAATACGGCACTCAGCAGGATGATGACGAAGGTCCAGGCAAACAGCTCTCCGGTGGAAAGGGTAATTTTTGCCCGGTAAAGCGCGTCGCCGATGCTGCCGTCCGGCAGGCCGATGACCTCTGCTGCTACGCCGCTCTTCCAGCAGATGCCCAGCGCCACGCTGCACCCCTGCCGGAACGCGGGCAGCACCGCCGGGAGCCAGACCGCCCGCAGACGCCGCCCCAGAGGCAGACGGAACACCTGCGCCATTTCGAGAAGCTGGCGGTCAGCACTCCCGATGCCGGTGCGCACTGCGCTGTAGAGGACGGGCAGCACCATCAAAAAGCTGATAAGGACGGACAGCGACGAGCCGCTGACCCACACCAGCGCCAGAATGATGAAGCTCGCCACCGGAGTAGCCTTGACCAGCTGCATCACGGGGGTGAGAAGGGCGTCCACCCACTCCCACTTCTCGGCGGCTACCGCCA
>ULTF01055488.1_pt1 | contig 8987 bp, 5 predicted proteins | sample 1957371 | NCBI WGS metagenome assembly ULTF01 (sample SAMEA4835727, study PRJEB28245) | human gut metagenome | biome: gut microbiome; material: fecal sample | place: Denmark | collected 2008
ACAAGGCCTACGGCCCGGACGGCTGCCAGATGACCGATGACGCCGCTGCCATCGTGTACGACGAGATCCAGAAGACCGATGTGCTCACCGGTGCCAAGTACATCTCCTTTGCCGAGGGCGTGGAAAACGGCCTGATCCGTTTTGTGGGCGATGACTGCAAGAAGGCCCTGTACGACGCCATCGAGGCCCGTCAGGTGCGCCCCGGCCTGTGCAAGACCGCCGGCCTGAAGCTGGTGTACAGCCCCCTGAACGGTTCCGGTCTGGTGCCGGTCACCCATGTGCTGAACGACATGGGCATCACCGATATCACCATCGTGCCCGAGCAGGAGTACCCCAACGGCTACTTCACCACCTGCTCCTACCCCAACCCTGAGATCTTCGACGCCCTGAAGCTGGGCCTGGATCTGGCCACCAAGACCGGTGCCGACCTGATGCTGGCCACCGACCCCGACGCCGACCGCGTGGGCATCGCTATGAAGTGCCCGGATGGCAGCTATGAGCTGGTGTCCGGCAACGAGATGGGCGCTCTGCTGCTGGATTACATCTGCGCAGGCCGCATCGAGAAGGGCACCATGCCCAAGAACCCCGTGGCCGTCAAGTCCATCGTGTCCACCCCGCTGGCCGATGCCATTGCCGCCCACTACGGCGTGGAGATGCGCAGCGTGCTGACCGGCTTCAAGTGGATCGGCGACCAGATCGCAAATCTGGAAGCTGCCGGTGAAGTGGACCGCTTCATCTTCGGCTTCGAGGAGAGCTACGGCTATCTGGCAGGCCCCTATGTCCGCGATAAGGACGCCGTCATCGGCTCCATGCTGATCTGCGAGATGGCTGCTTACTACCGCAGCATCGGTTCTTCCATCAAGCAGCGTCTGGAAGAGATCTACAAGGAGTACGGCCGCTACCTGAACAAGGTGGACAGCTTTGAATTCCCCGGCCTGACCGGCATGGAGAAGATGGCGTCCATCATGCAGAAGCTGCGCGACAACCCGCCCACCGAGCTGGCCGGCCACAAGGTGGTCAAGGTCACCGACTACAAGAAGCCCGAGGAGACCGGCCTGCCGGCTGCCAACGTGCTGATCTACGCACTGGAGAACGGTGCAACTGTGGTGGTCCGTCCCTCCGGCACCGAGCCGAAGATCAAGACCTACTTCACCACCCTGGGCAAGGATCTGGCCGAGGCCCAGGCCCAGAAGGATGCCCTGGCTGCTGCCATTGAGCCCATCCTGGCATAAACCGCACTGAAATAAGGTCCCAAAGCCCTTTTGCACCCGCCTGCCCGGCGGTGCAAAAGGGCTTTTTTGCTGGGCGGAACCGGTTGCAGTTTGCGGGCCGATACGCTATAATAAAAGATGACTTATTATAGCCAGCCGCAGCCGGAAACACCGGCGCGGCGGCAGCAGGGGCAGGTGTGCAGATTGCAAAAAACGATTTCGGCCGTGCTGGTGGCGGCAGGTTCTTCCACCCGGATGGGGTTCGACAAGCTCAGCTTTGACCTGGGCGGTGAAACGGTGCTGCACCGCAGCATCCGCGCTTTTGACCAGTGCCCGCAGATCGGCGAGATCGTGCTGGTGGCGGGCAAAAACCGTGCTTTCGTGGAGCAGCAGGCCGTCGGCTGCACCAAGCCGGTGCAGATCGTGGCCGGTGGTGCCACCCGCGCCGAGAGCGCCAAGAATGGCGTGCTGGCAGCCCACGGGGAGCTGGTGGCCGTGCACGACGCAGCCCGGCCCTTTGTGAGCCCGGCCGTCATCGCGGCGGTGCTGGAAGCCGCTGCCCGCTGCAGAGCCGCCGCCCCGGCAGTGCCGGTCAAGGACACCATCAAGCAGGCCGTGCCCGGTGACGGCAAAACGGTGCCGGAAGCCTGCCTTGTGCGCAGCACCCCGGACCGCAGTACCCTGTATGCGGTGCAGACGCCCCAGTGCTTTGACCGGACGCAGTATCTGGCCGCCCTGCAGGAGCTGGACGCCGAGAAAGCCCGGCTGGTCACCGATGACTGCAGCCTGTTCGAGCTGACCGGGCGCCCGGTGCAGCTCACCCAGGGTGACTACGCCAACCTGAAGATCACCACGCGGGAGGACCTGCCCCGCCCGGTACAGAAAGAGGAAACGAGAATGCGCATTGGACATGGTTATGACGTGCACCGCCTGGTGGAAGGCCGCAGGCTGATCCTGGGCGGCGTGGAGATCCCCTTTGAAAAGGGTTTGCTGGGCCACTCGGACGCCGATGTGCTGGCCCACGCGGTGATGGACGCCGTGCTGGGTGCGGCGGCGCTGGGGGATATCGGCCAGCATTTCCCGGACAATGACCCCGCCTATGCCGGGGCCGACAGCCTGGAGCTGGCCCGCCATGTGGCCCGCATCCTGTCGGAGCACGGTTACCAGGTGGAAAACATCGACGCCACCATCCTCTGCCAGCGGCCTAAGCTGGCCCCGCACATCCCGGCCATGCGGGCCAAGCTGGCGGCGGCTTTCGGCCTGCCGGTGGACGCCGTGAGCGTCAAGGCTACCACGGAAGAGCATCTGGGCTTTACCGGCGAGGGACTGGGCATTGCCGCCCACGCCGTCGCCCTGATCGAAACACGGTAACAGGAGTGTGCGTCCATGACACTGAATGCGATCATTGCCAATTTTCAGACCTTCAAGCTCGTTGACCTGCTGGATATCATCATCATTGCGTTCCTGATCTACCAGCTGCTGGGCATCGTCAACCGCACCCGCGCCGGGCAGCTGGCCAAGGGTGCACTGCTGGTCATGGCGGTTTATCTGGTGGCCAACACCCTGAACATGCGCACGGTCACCTGGCTGCTCAACTCGCTGCTGCAGGTGGGCCTGCTCACTCTGGTGGTGCTGTTTCAGCCCGAGATCCGGCGCGCTTTGGAGCGCATGGGCCAGACCGACCAGTGGGCCTCCAAGCTGTTCAATGTGCGGGGCCGCTACAACGACCCCAGCCTGAAAGGGGCATGGCGCAGCGCCATCATCGCCATCTGCGACGCGGCGGAGCGCTTTTCCGAGACCAAGACCGGCGCGCTGATCGTGCTGGAGCGCCACACCAACCTTTCCGAGATCGTGCGCACCGGCACCCCGGTGAACAGTGCGGTGAACCTGGAAGTGCTGGGCACCATCTTCTACGAGGGCACCCCCCTGCACGACGGTGCCGCCATCATCGAGAACGGCCGCATCAAGGCAGCGGGCTGTGTGCTGCCGCTTTCCAACAACCTGGATCTGGGCAAGGACATGGGCACCCGCCACCGCGCCTGCCTGGGCATCGCCGAGAACTCGGACGCCATTGCCATCGTGGTCAGCGAGGAGACGGGCATCATCTCCATGGCCAAGAACGGCGTGCTGATCCGCCACTTTGACCGCCAGACCCTGTATACCCGCCTGATCGACGAGATGATCCCCAAGGAGCCCACGGTGGAAAAGAGCACCGCGGACACCTGGAAGGACCGCGTAAAGGGCCTGATGAAGTGGGTCAGCCAGAAAGGGGAGGACGAGCAGCAATGACCAATCAACCCAAGAATACCAGCGGCGCAAAGCCTGCTGTTCCCCACAAAAAGAACTTTTTGGACGACCGCCGCATCCGGCTGGCACTGTCCATTCTGGGTGCCATTGTGGCCTGGATGATCGTGACCATCATCGTGCAGCCCGGCACCACCAACACCATCTACAATGTGCCGGTGGACTATACCTACGATTCCTCCGTTTATACCTCCCGTGGACTGAGCATCGTCAGCGCCGAGGACAAGACGGTGAACCTGAAAATCTCCGGCGACGGCTACACCATCGGCAGCCTGACGGCCTCCGATTTTGTGGTCTACCCGGATTGGTCCAGCGTGCGGGACAGCGGTGAAAAGACCCTGCGCCTGCTGGTGCGGGGGGCCAACGGCATGCTCAATGGCGTCACCGTGACCATCGACGGCTCCGACAACATGGTGGACGTGGTGTTCGATGTGGTGGAGGAAAAGACCCTTCCCGTCACCGTGACCACCAATTACCTGGCCATCTCGGACGGGTACATCCTCTACAGCACCGAGGTGTCCAAGGATATGGTCACTCTGTCCGGCCCCAGCAGTGAGCTGGACAAGGTTACCACCTGCACCGCCGAGGTGACCTACTCCGGCGAACTGGACAGTTCGGTCACCCTGGCAACGCCGCTGCGGTTCTACACCTCCGGCGGCACGGAAGTGAACTTTGAGTACACCGAGCTGGAAGAAAGCAGCGTGGACGTGACCTTGCAGGTGTACAAGATGGCCACCCTGCCGGTGAACGTGAGCTTCATCAACGCGCCCCGCGACTTTGACGAGTCGGTGCTGGTGTATGAGCTCAGCCGCAAGCAGCTCAAGGTGGCCGGCCCGGCGGAAAAGATTGACGCGTTGTCCACCCTGTCCATCGGCACCATCGACCTGTCCACCTTCACGCTGAACAAGGTCTATGAGCTGCCCATTGAGCTGCCCAGCGACATCTACCTGCTGGACAACATTTCCACCATCACCCTCAGCTTTGACTGCTCCGGTCTGGAGACCAAGACCATGAACCTGCCTTCCAGCTGTGTGCAGGTGGTGAATCTGCCGTCCACCTATCAGCTCACAGTGGAGACCGAACGGCTGATGAACGTGACCCTCTGCGGCCCGAAGGCTGCATTGGAGACCCTGACCCCGGAACAGGTGGTCGTGGAGATCGACGCGGAGGACTTCTCGGTGGCCACCGGCCAGCAGAACATCGCCTGCCGCCTGTATGTGCCCTCCAACGGCAAGATCTTTGCACTGGGCAGCTATGTGCTGCAGTGCCGCATTGAAAGCAACTGATAAAAAGGAACACACTGTACTATGATTCTCGTTCGCAACATCCGTCTGCCGCTCTCCGCCGGGGAACCGCAGGCATTTGAAAAGGCCCTGCGGGAGGCACGCATCCCCCGCGCAAAGGTGCAGCATCTGGGCGTGGCAAAGCTGTCGGTGGACGCCCGCCGCGGCCAGCCCAAGCTGGTGTACACCGTGGCTGTCACCCTGAAAAACGAAGCCGAAGAACCCGCCTTCGCCGGGGCATCGGCCAACGTGTCCCTGCACAGCAGGACCGACTTCCGGGTGCAACGGGGCACGCAGAAGCTGCCCCACCGCCCGGTGGTGTGCGGCCTGGGGCCTGCCGGTCTGTTTGCGGCGCTGCTGCTGGCCCGGCAGGGCTACCGGCCCATCGTGCTGGAGCGCGGCCCGGCGCTGGACGAGCGGGTGCAGGCGGTGGAACACTTTTCCGCCACCGGCGAGCTGGACCCCAACGCGAACATCCAGTTCGGTGAGGGCGGCGCAGGCACCTTCTCGGACGGTAAGCTGACCACCCGCATCGGTGACGAGCTGTGCGGCCTTGTCACGGAAGTGTTTTTGCAGCACGGTGCCCCGGCGGAGATCGCCTGGAAGCAGAAGCCCCATGTGGGCACCGACCTGCTGCGGGGGGTCATCACCTCCATCCGCAAAGAGATCGAATCCCTGGGCGGTGAGGTGCATTTCAACACGGCTCTCACCGGTCTGGAACAGAAAAACGGACACATTACCGGAATTTTCACAACGGATGGTTCCTTTGCCTGCGAAGCACTGGTGTTTGCGGTGGGCCACTCGGCCCGCGATACCTTTGCCATGCTCATGGACAGCGGCCTTGTGCTGGAGTGCAAGCCCTTCAGCGTGGGCTTCCGCGCAGAGCATCTGCAGAGCGAGATCGAAAAGAGCCTGTATCACGAGGCGGCAGGCCACCCGGCGCTGCCCCGCGGCGAATACCAGCTGTCCCAGCATGTGGGGGAGCGGTGCGTGTATACCTTCTGCATGTGCCCCGGCGGGCAGGTGGTGGCCTCGGCCAGTGAGGAAGGCCGTGTGGTGACCAACGGCATGAGCTACCATGCCCGCAGCGGCAAAAATGCAAACGCCGCCGTGGTGGTGAGCGTGAACGGCACCGACTTTGCAAACGACCCCCGGCAGGCCATCGCGTTCCAGCGGGAGCTGGAAGCAAAGGCCTACGCGGCAGGCCGTGCGGCCGGGCCTTACGCCGCTCCGGCCGAGAACATCCGGAGCTTTCTGGAAGGGCAGGGGCAGCTGCACATCGGCAGCGTGGAACCGACCTACGACCGCGGCGTGACCGCCGCCGACCTGGGCAGCCTGCTGCCTGCGGAGCTGGCCGACACCCTGCGGGCCGGTCTGCGTGCCTATGAGCACAAGATCGCGGGCTACACCGCACCGGATGCCATCCTCACCGGCCTGGAGACCCGCACCAGCAGCCCGGTGCGGCTGAAGCGGGAAGAGAACTTCGAGTGCACCCAGCTGGCAGGGCTTTACCCCTGCGGCGAGGGCGCAGGATATGCGGGCGGCATCATGAGCGCCGCCGTGGATGGCCTGCGGGTGGCCCGCGCCATCATCAGCCGGTATGCACCGGCAGAAGGGTGAGAAGATTTTGATGAACGATCGTGAAAACGACAACCGGATCAAGGACGAGGGCCGTCAGGTGCAGCAGGAGCTGGAGGACCAGCTGCGCGCCTTTGGCGACACCATGACCGACGCCTTCCGCAACGGCTTTGAGGGCCGGGGCATGGAGATCGGGGACCGGGCTTACGATATTGGCAAGGCCGCTGTCCATGCGGCCAACTACGGCATCGGGGAGGCAGCAAAGGCTTTCCGGCAGGGCCGGGCTGGCTCCGGCACCACCACCGACGATGCCGCCGGGATGCCCGGTTGGTTCCGGCAGGTGTTCGGCGGCAGAACCGAAACGACGCCCGTGGAGGATATCCGCACCAGTGCCAAAAAGCGCTACAGCGCCGGCTGTGCCCTGCTGGCCGTGGGCATCACCTTTGCGGTGATCTTCGGGCTGGGGACGCTGGGCTGCCTCATCGGGCTGGGCACTATTTCGCCGGCTGCTTTGGGTGACGTTGTGGTGTCGGCTACTGAGGGCGGCGGCATCCTGATGACGGGCACGGACTACGTTATGAACACCGCCTACAACGTGCTGGGCATCGTCAGCAGCGTGCTGGGCCTTGCCACGGCGGGCTTTGGCTGGATGACGGCCTGTGGTGCAGCCCGGATGAAGGCGGGCAGACAGATGGGCCAGTTTGCCGACTACGCCGACAGCGTGGACTACCATAAGGGCCTGCCTGTTTCGATGCTGGCCGACCTGACCCACCAGAAAAAGGCCAAGGCCCTGAAAAAACTGCGCAAATACATCAATAAGGGCTGGCTTACTGCCTGGCTGGATGAAAAAACAGAAAAACTCTACCTGACGGTGGAGGACTACCGCGCCGCCCAGGAAACGGCGGCTGCACCCCAGGCACAGCCGCAGCCGGAACCGGCTCCGGAGCAGCGCGAGGAAACGCCTCTCAATCTGGAAACGGCCCGCCGCTTTGCCGCTGTGCTGGAACAGGAAAAGCAGCTCATGCAGGACGAGCTGGCCCGCGACGAGCTGGACCATATGCAAAAGACGGCCAATGCCATCTGCGACTGGCTGGAGGCTCACCCGGAAAGCCTGCCCAAGGCCCGCCGCTTTGCGGAATACTATATCCCCACCACCCTCAAGCTGCTGCACACCTACAACGGTGTGCAGGGCCAGCAGGGAGCCAACGCCGAGAGCATCCGGCGGGACATTGCCGGCATTCTGCACACGCTGAACCAGGCCTTTGACAACCTCTACGACAATCTGCTGTCGGACGTGGCCATGGATGTTTCCAGCGAGATCGCAGCCCTGCAGGGAATGCTGGCCAACGACGGCCTGACCGGGAGGGATTTCCAATGACCTACCGTGCCTGGGACCTGAAAACGCTGGACCGCGCCGCCGTCCGGGAGCTGACCCATGCCATCGCGGAGCAGCGTACCGAAGAATTGGAATACAGCGCCATGGACGAGGAGCCCTGGAGCGAACAGAAATATGCCGCCACGCTGGCCGCCCAGCAGAAGGAGACGGCCTTGCTGGCCGGCATCCTGGCGGCCCGCGGCATCACCGACCCGGCCGACGCGCTCACCCTGCTGGCCGGGGAAGAGGAGCTGAGCGACCCCGCCCTGCTCACCGATATGGAAAAAGCCTGCCAGCGCATCTGGCAGGCCATCGACAATGGCGAGACCATCGTGGTGTTCGGCGACTACGACGTGGACGGCGTGACTGCCACGGCATTGCTGTATCAGCACCTCAAGGGCATGGGCGCCGCCGTCAAGTGCATGCTGCCCAGCCGCGAGGGCGATGGCTACGGCCTGTCGCGCAACGCCATCCAGTCCATCCACGACAAGGGCTATCGGCTCATCGTGACGGTGGACAACGGCATCTCCGCTGTAGCCGAGGCCGACTTTGCCGCCCAGCTGGGCATCGACCTTATCATCACCGACCACCATCTGCCGCCCGAGACCCTGCCCAAGGCAGTGGCCGTGGTGGACCCCCGCCGGGAGGACGATACCAGCCCCTTCAAAGGGCTGTGCGGCGCAGGCGTAGCCTTTAAGCTGTGCGCCGCGCTGGACGACTGCACCCCGGAGGAAATGCTGGATTACTGCGGCGACCTGGCCGCTGTGGGCACCGTGGCGGACGTGATGCCCCTGACTGGAGAGAACCGCACCCTGGTCAAGGCCGGCCTGCGGCAGCTGCAGCAGACCGACCGCCCCGGCATGGAAGCCTTGCTGGAAGAAGTGGGCCTTGCCGGAAAACCCGTCACAGCGGAGAATATCAGCTACGCCATTGCGCCCCGCATCAACGCGGCCGGCCGCATGGACAGCGCGGTGACGGCCCTGCAGCTGGTGCTGTGTGAGGACCCGGACCGCGCCGAGGAGCTGGCCCATAAACTCAACGAGATCAACGCGAAACGGCAGGAGACCGAACTGCAGATCTTCAAGGCCGCTGAGGAATTGCTGGAGCAGCAGCCGGAGCGGCTGGAGGATCGTGTGATCCTGCTGTGGGGCCGGGACTGGCACCCCGGCGTCATCGGCATCGTGGCGTCCCGGCTGGTGGAGCGCACCGGCCGCCCGGTCATCGTGGTCACGGGGG
>ULTF01015555.1_pt1 | contig 8985 bp, 8 predicted proteins | sample 1957371 | NCBI WGS metagenome assembly ULTF01 (sample SAMEA4835727, study PRJEB28245) | human gut metagenome | biome: gut microbiome; material: fecal sample | place: Denmark | collected 2008
GTCCCCGACTGGCACGGAAAGACTCAACCACCTGCAACCGCTTCAGGGCTTCGGTCTTACGCTGCTGGGCCGTATCGGCATTGGCACTGTCACGCAATTCGTATGACAATTTATCCAAATCCAAACGGAGCAAAAGGTCATAAATGGCCTCTGCACCCATCTTGGCTATGAACTTATTAGGATCCGAATCATCCAAATACTGGTTCTCTTTGGGAAGTTTCTCCAGATAATCCAAATATTCATCTTCGGTCAACAGGTCATTGGCTGCGATTCCTTCTTCGGCCAGCACGCCCGGCTGAATGACTATATAACGTTCGTAGTAAATGACTGCATCCAGCTTCTTTGTCGGTATTCCCAACAGATAACCGATTTTATTCGGTAACGAACGAAAATACCATATATGAGCCACAGGCACCACCAACGCAATGTGTCCTGAACGTTCGCGACGTACCTTCTTTTCTGTTACTTCCACGCCACAACGGTCGCAGACAATACCTTTATAACGAATCCGTTTATACTTTCCGCAATGGCATTCATAATCCTTCGTCGGACCAAAAATACGCTCGCAGAACAAACCGTCACGTTCGGGTTTATAGGTACGATAGTTAATGGTTTCGGGTTTCAAAACCTCACCATACGAATTTTCCAGGATTTCTTCGGGCGAAGCCAATCCGATGGTTATCTTCGTAAAGTTACTCTTTATTTTAGATTCTTTTCTAAAAGCCATATTCTGTTATTAATAAAAGAGTTCAACTGTTATTCAAGCGTAATGCTCAACCCCAAGCCTCTCAGCTCGTGGAGCAACACATTCAGTGATTCCGGAATACCCGGAGTTGGCATCGGCTCGCCCTTGACAATCGCTTCGTATGCTTTCGAACGGCCTACCACATCGTCCGACTTGATAGTCAAAATTTCCTGTAGCACATGAGATGCACCGAATGCCTCGATGGCCCAGACCTCCATTTCTCCGAAACGCTGACCACCGAACTGCGCCTTACCTCCGAGCGGCTGCTGGGTAATCAATGAATACGGACCGATGGAACGGGCGTGCATCTTGTCTTCTACCATGTGACCTAACTTCAGCATATAAGCAATACCGACAGTGGCCAACTGGTCGAACTTCTCACCGGTCTCGCCGTCATACAACTGCGTAGAGCAATAGCGGGGTAAACCGGCCTTATCGGTCCATTCACACAAGTCATCCAACGTAGCACCATCGAAAATCGGAGTGGCAAACTTCACTCCAAGTTCTTTTCCGGCAGCCCCTAAAACAGTCTCGAAAATCTGACCGATGTTCATACGAGAAGGCACACCCAACGGATTCAAAACGATATCGACCGGCGTTCCGTCAGCCAAGAACGGCATGTCTTCCTGACGTACAATTTTTGATACGATACCCTTGTTTCCGTGACGTCCGGCCATCTTGTCGCCGACACCAATCTTACGTTTCTTGGCGATATAAACCTTAGCCATCTGAATGATACCTGAAGGCAATTCATCACCAATCGTAATCGCAAACTTCTTACGTTTCAGTTCGGCATCAAGCAACTTGTATTTCTTCAGGAAATTTATAATCAGTTGAGATATCAAACCGTTCAGATGCTCGTCGTCCGTCCAGCCACTTAACTGTATCGTCGTAAAATCGAGTCCTTCCAAAGCGGAAGCCGCAAACTTACGTCCCGAAGCAATCACATCGCTACCCATATAATCTTTCACGCCTTGTGAAACCTTGTCTTTCGTCAGCTCCAACAATTTATCTATCAAGATGGCCTTCAAATCTTCAACCTTGCTGTTGAATTCCTCGTCTATTTTCGGAAGAATCAGTTTGTCCGCAGCCTTGGCAGCACGTGTCTTGATGGCACGGGAGAACAACTTCTTATCTATCACCACACCATTCAATGACGGAGAAGCTTTCAAAGAAGCATCCTTCACATCACCGGCTTTATCACCGAAAATGGCACGCAGCAGCTTCTCTTCGGGCGAAGGATCGCTCTCACCCTTCGGAGTAATCTTACCGATCATAATATCACCCGGCTGAATGCGGGCACCGACGCGGACAATACCATTCTCATCCAAATCTTTAGTAGCTTCTTCGCTTACATTCGGAATATCAGCCGTCAACTCTTCCACTCCACGTTTCGTTTCACGCACTTCCAATGAGAACTCTTCCACATGGATTGAGGTCAAAATATCTTCGCGTACCACGCGCTCGTTCAGTACAATGGCATCCTCATAGTTATAGCCTTTCCATGGCATGTAAGCCACCAAAAGGTTCTTACCCAAAGCCAGTTCTCCTTGCTGGGTAGAATAACCTTCCGTCAAAATGTCCCCGGCTTTTACGCGTTGGCCTTTATCGCAGATAGGACGAAGGTCAATCGTCATATTCTGGTTTGTACGACGGAACTTCGGGATGCGGTATTCTTTCAACGCAGGCTCGAAACTTACGAACTCTTCTTCTTCCGTACGGTCGTACAAAATACGAATGGTCGTAGCGTCCACATATTCAATCACGCCATCACCCTCAGCCGTAATCATCGTACGGGAATCCTCACATACCTGTTTTTCTATACCGGTACCTACAATCGGAGATTCGCTACGCAACAAAGGCACGGCCTGGCGCATCATGTTTGAACCCATCAACGCACGGTGCGCGTCGTCATGCTCCAAGAACGGAATCAAAGATGCGGCAATAGAAGCAATCTGCTGCGGAGCCACGTCCATCAGATTCACATCAGAAGGGGGAACAACCGGATAATCGTCATCCTGACGACACTTTACTTTCTTACGGATAAACGTACCGTCATCATTCAACGGCGCATTACCCTGTCCGATAATCTTGCCTTCTTCCTCTTCTGCTGTCAAATATTCAATACCGGTTTCCAATGATAAATCAACCACTCCGTCTTGCACCTTACGGTAGGGGGGTTCGATGAAACCGAGGTCGTTAATCTTGGCATATACACACAAAGAAGAAATCAAACCGATGTTCGGTCCTTCAGGAGATTCGATAGGACACAAACGACCATAGTGTGTATAGTGTACGTCACGCACCTCGAAACCGGCACGTTCACGAGACAAACCGCCAGGACCGAGGGCAGACAAACGGCGTTTGTGCGTTACCTCTGCCAGAGGGTTGGTCTGGTCCATGAATTGCGAAAGGGCATTGGTTCCGAAGAAAGAATTAATCACGGAAGAAATGGTCTTCGCATTAATCAGGTCTGTCGGTGTAAAGACTTCGTTGTCACGTACATTCATACGTTCCCGAATCGTACGACTCATGCGAGCCAAACCAATAGCAAACTGATTACTTAATTGTTCGCCTACTGTCCTTACACGACGGTTGCTCAAATGATCGATGTCGTCGACAAGTGCCTTTGAGTTTATCAGCTCTATCAGATACTTGATAATCTCGATAATATCTTCTTTCGTCAATACGCGGACATCCATATCCGTAGAAAGATTCAGTTTTCTATTGATACGGTAACGTCCAACTTCACCCAAATCATAACGTTTCTCTGAAAAGAACAAATTATTGATGACTTCACGTGCACTGGCATCATCTGCGGGGTCGGCGTTACGCAACTGACGGTAAATGTATAATACTGCCTCCTTCTCAGAATTACTCGGGTCTTTCTGAAGTGTATTGAAGATGATAGAATAATCAGACGTATTTATCTCTTCCTTATGCAACAACACACTTTGGACACCGCTATCTAAAATGATACAAATATTGTCTTCGTCCAATATAGCTTCACGGTCTAAGATGACTTCATTACGCTCTATTGAAACCACCTCACCGGTGTCTTCATCCACGAAATCTTCAATCCAGCTCTTCAGCACACGTGCAGCTAACTTCTTACCAATGTATTTCTTTAAATTGGTTTTCGTCGCTTTGACTTCTTCCGCCAAATTGAAAATCTCCAGAATATCCTTGTCGTCCTCGAAACCTATGGCACGCAACAAAGTCGTAACAGGCAATTTCTTCTTACGGTCGATATACGCATACATGACATTATTGATGTCTGTAGCAAATTCAATCCATGAACCTTTGAATGGAATGATACGTGCCGAATATAGTTGCGTCCCATTCGCATGAATACTTGAACCGAAGAAAACACCCGGAGAACGATGTAATTGGGAAACTACAACTCGTTCAGCTCCGTTAATAATAAAAGTTCCATTATCGGTCATATAAGGAATAGGACCTAAGAACACATCCTGAATAACCGTATCAAAGTCTTCGTGATCCGGGTCGGTACAATACAACTTCAATTTGGCCTTGAGCGGCACACTATAGGTGAGCCCACGCTCTAAACACTCTTCAATTGTATAGCGCGGAGGATCAATATAATAATCAAGGAACTCCAAAACGAAGTTATTACGCGTATCGGCAATTGGGAAATTCTCTGAGAAGACTTTATATAAGCCGTCGTTTTTACGTTTCTCAGGAGGAGTATCCAACTGCAGGAAGTCCTTAAACGACTTCAATTGCACATCAAGAAAATCCGGATAAGGCATCGGACTCTTAACTGTTGCAAAGTTAACTCTCTGATTTACAAGATTAGAAGACATCTATATTATTATTAGTTGAACTTGTTGATAGTTTTAGACACAAAAAGGTAAAGAACCCTCTACCAGAGGATTCTTTACCGATAAACCTGCTAATACAGGCTTTTAATTACTTCAACTCGATTTCAGCACCAGCTTCTTCGAGAGTCTTCTTCAAAGCTTCAGCATCAGCTTTCGGCATTCCTTCCTTCAATACGCTGGGAGCACCGTCAACCATTTCTTTTGCTTCTTTCAAGCCAAGGCCGCAAGCTTCTTTCACAGCCTTAACTACCTGCAACTTAGCTGCACCTGCACTCTTCAATACTACATCGAAAGAATCTTTTGCAGCAGCAGCTTCAGCGCCACCAGCAGCAGGACCAGCAGCAACAGCAACAGCTGCAGCAGCAGGTTCAATTCCGTACTCATCCTTCAGGATAGTTGCCAATTCATTAACTTCCTTAACTGTCAAATTTACCAATTCTTCAGCAATAGCTTTCAAATCTGCCATTTTTATTCTATTTTTATTTGTTTGATACTAATTTAATTTATTCGGGTCTTTCACCGAGAGTCTTGAGAACTCCATGAATAGTGTTTCCACCTGATTGAAGAGCAGAAAGTACGTTCTTCGCCGGTGACTGCAACAAAGCCACAATCTCAGCAATAACTTCATCCTTGCTCTTGATAGCCGTAAGAGCTTCGAGTTGGTCTGCACCTACATAGAAACCTTCTTCAGCATAAGCCGCCTTCAATGCGGGCATTCCATCCTTAGCAAAATCTTTCAACAACTTTGCAGGGGCATTTGCCGTGTTTGCAAACAACACAGCAGTCGTACCCTTTAAGCAATCGTACAAAGGAGTATAATCTGTCTCAGCTGCTTCCAAAGCTTTGTGAAGTAATGTGTTCTTCACAACTACCATTTTAATTTCAGACTGAAAACATTTTCTTCTCATCGCACTGGTTGTCGCAGCATTCAATCCCGTCACATCAACCAGATAGAAATGAGCATACTCATTCAAGACTTCGCCAAGCTGGGCTATAATATTACCTTTATCTTCCTTTCTCATGATTCAATTACTTTTTAAATTTCCTCAACAGCCTTCGGGTCAATCTTGATACCGCGGCTCATCGTACTTGAAAGATAAATACTCTTAATATAGGTACCCTTAGCGGCTGCAGGTTTCAACTTATTGATAGTTGAAATAAACTCTTTCGCATTCTGTGCAATTTGCTCAGCAGTAAAAGAAACCTTACCTATAGAAGTGTGTACAATACCTGATTTATCTACTTTAAAGTCAATCTTACCTTGTTTCACTTCTCTTACAGCCTTGGCCACATCCATAGTTACAGTACCACTCTTCGGGTTAGGCATCAATCCACGAGGACCGAGTACACGACCGAGGGCACCGATTTTTCCCATTATTGAAGGCATAGTGATAATGACATCCACGTCAGTCCAACCGCCTTTTATCTTCTCGATATATTCATCAAGACCTACATAGTCAGCGCCTGCTTCCTTAGCAGCAGCTTCAGCATCCGGAGTACACAAGCAAAGAACCCGCGTAACTTTACCCGTACCATTTGGCAGAGACACAACACCTCTCACCATCTGATTGGCTTTACGGGGATCCACACCTAAACGTACATCAATGTCTACGGAAGCATCAAACTTGGTTGTCGTAATATCCTTAACCAACTGAGAAGCTTCTTTCAAAGAGTATGCTTTCCCTGCTTCAATCTTGTCAGCGACCAACTTCTGATTTTTTGTCAGTTTACTCATTTTAATTGAAGATTTTAATTATTAACCCGGGAAGTCTCCTTTTACAGTGATACCCATACTTCTTGCTGTTCCTGCAACCAATTTCATCGCAGCTTCTATTGTAAAGCAATTCAAATCAGGCATTTTATCCTGAGCGATCGTACGCACTTGCTCCCAAGAGATTTCAGCAACCTTTTTACGGTTCGGCTCTGCAGAACCACCTTTTAACTTCGCAATCTCCATCAACTGTACTGCTACGGGAGGAGTCTTTACGATAAAGTCGTATGACTTATCAGTATAATAGGTAATTACCACCGGGAGCACCTTACCGGCTTTCTCCTGCGTTCTGGCGTTGAATGCTTTACAGAAATCCATGATATTGATACCCTTGGAACCCAAAGCAGGACCTACTGGGGGTGATGGATTTGCAGCGCCTCCTTTAATCTGTAATTTGATTAATCCAGCAACTTCTTTAGCCATTTTTTTGTTATTTATTGAATTTGATATTCAAGAACAATACGCGTAACAAAACGCATCATTCTTTCTCTACTTGCATAAAACCTAATTCCAACGGCGTTTTACGGCCGAAGATCTTGACCATTACTTTCAGCTTCTTCTTTTCGTTATTCACTTCTTCGATTACGGCAGAAAAACCACTAAAAGGTCCTTCTGTCACCTTAACCGTTTCCCCTTCAGCATAAGGTATCAACACTTCTTCCGGTACATCTTGCATTTCGTCAACAGCACCTAAAAGACGATTAACCTCAGACTGACGCAACGGAGTAGGGTTACTATTAGATTCACCCAAAAAGCCCAATACGTTTGGCGTATTACGCAACAATACAGGTATCTCACCCACTAAAGCTGCTTCTACCAACACATAGCCCGGTAAATGATTCCGCTCCTTAACGATACGTTTACCATTACGAACCTGAACTACTTTTTCTGTCGGTATCAACACCTGAGAGACGAATTTTCCAAAGTCACCTTTTTTAATTTCGGCATCAATGTACTCCTTCACCTTGCTTTCCTTTCCACTCACGGCACGCATAACGTACCATTTCATTTCAGTATCAGCCATCTCTCTACTTAATTAGGATAAATAACTTCCATTGCGCTTTGGAACACGAAGTCCATAGCGAAAACAACCAGTGCAATGAGTAGGGAAGCAGATAATACTACGACTGCACTGTTAGTAAGTTCTGAACGAGTCGGCCAAGTTGTTTTATGGACAAGCTCATCATAAGATTCCTTACAATATTTAAAGATCTTCTTAAACATATTCTTTATTATTAGCACGGGAGGAGAGGCTCGAACTCCCGACACCCGGTTTTGGAGACCGGTGCTCTACCAACTGAGCTACTCCCGTAAGTGGCTCTCCCCTAAGAGAGAGCCTATGATGACCTTAAATTAGTCAAAAACTTCAGTAATCTGACCAGAACCTACCGTACGTCCACCTTCGCGGATAGCGAAACGCAAACCTACGTTCAAGGCTACCGGATAAATCAAGTGCACTGTAATTTCTACATTATCACCCGGCATTACCATTTCAGTTCCTTCCGGCAAGTGAATTTCACCTGTACAGTCCATAGTACGCAGATAGAACTGAGGACGGTATTTGTTTCCGAACGGAGTGTGACGTCCACCTTCTTCTTTCTTCAAAACGTAGATAGAAGCCTTGAAACCAGAGTGAGGAGTAATAGAACCCGGATGAGTAATTACCATACCACGCTTGATTTCTGTTTTATCGATACCACGAAGCAACAAACCAACGTTATCACCAGCTTCACCTTCATCCAACAACTTACGGAACATTTCTACACCGGTAATCACAGACTTCTTGTCTTCGCCCAAACCAAGGATCTGAACTTCATCACCTACTTTCACAACACCAGTCTCAATACGACCAGTTGCTACAGTACCACGACCAGTAATAGAGAATACGTCCTCAACCGGCATCAAGAAAGGCTTTTCAACGTCACGAACAGGCTCCTGAATCCAAGTATCACAAGCGTCCATAAGTTCCATTACCTTATCTTCCCATTCAGGCACACCATTCAAGGCACCCAAAGCAGAACCACGGATAATCGGAGTATCTTCTTCGAAGTCATAAGCTGCCAACAACTCACGCATTTCCATCTCAACGAGCTCCAACATTTCTTCGTCGTCAACCATATCGCACTTGTTCAAGAATACGACCAAACGCGGAACGTTTACCTGACGAGCCAACAAGATGTGCTCACGAGTTTGAGGCATCGGACCATCAGTTGCAGCAACTACGATGATAGCACCATCCATCTGCGCAGCACCAGTTACCATGTTCTTTACATAGTCGGCGTGTCCCGGGCAGTCAACGTGTGCATAGTGACGGTTTGCAGTTTCATACTCAACGTGTGAAGTATTGATAGTAATACCACGCTCTTTTTCCTCGGGAGCGTTATCGATCTGATCGAACGATTTTACTTCTGACAAACCTTTCTTTGCCAATACTGTAGTAATAGCAGCAGTCAAAGTAGTCTTTCCGTGGTCTACGTGACCGATAGTACCAATGTTTACATGAGGTTTGGTACGCTCAAACTTCTCTTTAGCCATAGCTTTTTCCTTTTTATTTAATTAATGAATAATCTAATGCTCATCCGAGCTGTTACCGAGACTTGAACTCGGGACCTCTTCCTTACCAA